>OJXA01000516.1_pt1 | contig 8387 bp, 7 predicted proteins | sample 1600581 | NCBI WGS metagenome assembly OJXA01 (sample SAMN04436615, study PRJEB24849) | human gut metagenome | biome: human gut; feature: NICU; material: stool | host: Homo sapiens | place: USA: Saint Louis, MO | collected 2009-12-13 | reverse complement strand
TAGGTTGCGGTCGTGACCACACTCTGTTTGCTAAAGCAGACGGTAAAGTGAAATTTGAAGTTAAAGGCCCGAACAACCGTAAATACATCAGCATCGTTGCTGAGTAAGGTTTTCTCGGTCCGGTAACGGATTAAAGCCCCGCAACGTGTTGCGGGGCTTTTTACATTGGAAACCCGGAAAATTTTCTGTAGGGAAAACGGGCATGAAGCAGCAGGCCGGCATGGGTATTCTTTTGGCGCTCACTACCGCAATGTGCTGGGGTGCGCTGCCAATTGCAATGAAGCAGGTACTGGAAGTCATGGAGCCACCGACGGTGGTGTTTTATCGCTTCCTGATGGCAAGCATAGGCCTGGGCGCCATTCTGGCCGTCAAAGGTAAGCTGCCACCGCTGCGCATCTTCCGAAAACCGCGTTGGCTGGTGTTACTGGCTATCGCGACGGGCGGTCTGTTCGGTAACTTCATTCTGTTCAGCTCTTCCCTGCAATATCTTAGCCCTACAGCGTCGCAGGTGATTGGTCAGCTTTCACCGGTCGGCATGATGGTCGCCAGCGTATTCATCCTCAAGGAGAAGATGCGCGGCACGCAGATCATCGGGGCAAGCATGCTGCTTTGCGGGCTGGTGATGTTCTTTAACACCAGCCTGATTGAGATTTTTACCCGCCTGACGGATTACACCTGGGGTGTCATTTTTGGGGTGGGCGCAGCAACGGTCTGGGTGAGTTATGGCGTCGCGCAAAAGGTGTTATTGCGCCGTCTTGCCTCACAGCAGATCCTCTTTTTGCTGTACACTTTGTGTACACTGGCATTATTGCCTTTAGCGAAGCCGGGTGTAATTACCCAGCTCAGCGACTGGCAACTGGCGTGCCTCATTTTTTGTGGGCTGAATACGCTGGTCGGTTATGGCGCGCTGGCTGAAGCCATGGCGCGCTGGCAGGCAGCACAGGTGAGCGCCTTAATCACGCTTACCCCGCTGTTTACGCTGTTATTTTCAGATTTGTTATCAATGGCCTGGCCCGATGTCTTCGTCAAGCCGATGCTCAACCTGTTGGGTTATCTCGGTGCGTTTGTCGTGGTTGCGGGCGCGATGTATTCCGCCATTGGTCATCGTCTCTGGGGGCGTTGGCGCAAAAATGAAGCGGTTGTAATAGTCCCCCGCTCAGGCGAATGAGTTACGGAGAGTAAAATGAAGTTTGTTGATGAAGCGACGATTTTGGTCGTGGCAGGTGATGGCGGTAACGGTTGTGTAAGCTTCCGCCGTGAAAAATATATTCCTCGTGGCGGTCCTGACGGCGGTGACGGTGGGGACGGTGGCGACGTGTGGCTGGAGGCGGATGAAAACCTCAACACGCTGATCGACTACCGTTTCGAAAAATCTTTCCGCGCCGAGCGTGGCCAGAACGGCCAGAGCCGCGACTGTACCGGTAAACGCGGTAAAGACGTGACGATCAAAGTGCCGGTGGGTACGCGTGTCATCGATCAGGGCACGGGCGAAACCATGGGTGATATGACCAAACACGGTCAGCGCCTGATGGTGGCGAAAGGCGGCTGGCACGGTCTGGGTAACAGCCGTTTCAAATCGTCCGTTAACCGTACCCCGCGTCAGAAAACCATGGGTACCCCGGGTGATAAGCGCGACCTGCAACTGGAACTGATGCTGCTGGCGGATGTGGGGATGCTGGGCATGCCAAACGCCGGTAAATCGACGTTTATCCGTGCGGTCTCTGCGGCGAAACCCAAAGTAGCGGATTATCCGTTTACGACGCTGGTGCCGAGCCTGGGCGTTGTCCGTATGGATAACGAGAAGAGCTTTGTGGTCGCTGACATCCCGGGTCTGATTGAAGGGGCAGCAGAAGGCGCCGGTCTGGGTATTCGCTTCCTGAAGCACCTTGAGCGTTGTCGCGTACTGTTGCACCTCATCGACATCGATCCAATCGACGGTTCCGATCCGGTTGAAAACGCCCGTATTATTATCGGCGAGCTGGAGAAATACAGTGAAAAACTGGCGCAAAAACCGCGCTGGCTGGTATTTAACAAGATCGACCTGATGGATAAAGCGGAAGCTGAAGCGAAAGCTAAAGCGATTGCCGACGCGATGGGTTGGGAAGATAAGTACTATCTGATCTCTGCCGCCAGCCAGGTTGGCGTGAAAGATCTCTGCTGGGATGTGATGACCTTTATCATCGAGAATCCGGTTGTTCAGGCAGAAGAGGCGAAACAGCCTGAAAAAGTCGAATTCATGTGGGATGACTACCACCGCCAGCAGCTCGAAGAGCTGGAAGCGGAAGAAGATGATGAAGACTGGGACGATGACTGGGATGAAGACGACGAAGAAGGCGTCGAGTTCATCTACAAGCATTAACCCCTGTATAAAGCCCCTTAACGGGGCTTTTTTTTATCCTATTTTCGCCGGTAACCAACAGCTGGCGATGAGGCCACCCTCAGCGCCGTTCTCCAGCGTTAAATGGCCATGATGGAGCTGTACGATACGCTGTACGATGCTCAGCCCAAGGCCGCTGCCGCCGTAGCGCTGGTCGAGACGTCGGAAAGGTTCGGTGATCGACTGGCGGTGCGCCTCATCAATACCCGGCCCCTGATCGGTAACGCTCACCCGGGTACCCCCCTCCGTCGCTGTTAATGCCACTTCAATGGTTGTACCTGCCGGGCTGTAGCGGGCGGCATTCTCCAGAAGGTTCCTTAGCATCAGACGTAACAGGACGGCGTCCCCCTGTACCGTCAGCGCGCTGTGGGCCGGCCATATTACCGTATGCTCTTTGGCTTCATGCTCCAGGCTGAGCGGAGCAATGATCGTCTCTGTCCAGTTCAGGGTATCGTAATGGCCGCTGGCCATCGCCTGTCCGGCACGCGCCAGCATCAGCAGCTGTTCCACTGTGTGCATCAGCTGATCGATCCGGCTTATCAGTGGCGTGGCCTGCGGGGAACCGGACTGAGCCATCAGTTCCAGATGGAGCCTGATCCCCGCAAGCGGCGTACGTAACTCGTGTGCCGCATCGGCGGTAAACAGGCGTTCCTGTTGAATAGTGTGGTCCAGCCGGGCGAGGAGTTGATTGAGCGACGCGGTCACAGCGCCTATCTCTTCCATATCGGAATACATCGGCAGGGGAGTCAGATTATCCGCCGAGCGGTTCGCAAGGCTGGCGCGAAGTTTGTTGAGTGGTCGGGTGATCCAGGTGACTGCCCAGAATGAGAAGAGCAAGGTAAAACCGACCATCACCAGAGAAGGGACCAGCAGGGAGGCAATGGCTTCGCGGATCTCTTTTTCGACATGGTTGTTGCGTGCTTTAGCGGACAACGTTTCATTCACCAGAAAACCGATCTGCTCGCGGCTCTCATGCCACAGCCAGACTACGCTAATGAGTTGAAAAAATAGCAGAATAACCGCCAGCAACACCATTAATCGCCGGCGCATACTGTTCATTTCTGGCTCTCCAGACGGTAACCCACGCCGCGTACGGTTTTGATGCGATCTTTACCGAGCTTGCGCCGCAGATTATGAATGTGAACTTCAAGCGTGTTTGATCCTGGATCGTCCTGCCAGGAGTAGATGTCCTGTTGCAGCGTTTCACGGTGCACGGTCTGCCCGCTGCGCATGATCAGGCGCGTCAGCAGAGCGAACTCTTTTGGCGTCACTTCCACAGGCTGAGACTGGCGCAGCACCTGCTGAGTTTGCAGATTGAGGGTGATATCTCCGTCCGTCAGCAGGTTGTCGCTGTGGCCCTGATAGCGGCGGATCAACGCCCGTACGCGAGCCTGTAGCTCGGCAAGGGCGAAGGGTTTTACCAGATAATCGTCAGCGCCAGAATCCAGCCCGTTAATTCTGTCTTCAATGGCATCGCGGGCGGTGAGAATCAAGACGGGATTCTCAACCCCGCGACGACGCCACTGGCAGAGCAGCGTCGCGCCGTCTTTATCCGGCAGCCCTAAATCCAGGATCACGAGGCTGTATTCACCGCTCTGGATCAGGGCATCTGCTTCAGCGGCCGTGGTGGCACAATCCAGGGCGTAGCCTTCATTCCCCAGCGCCAGCGCTAACCCTTCCTGCAATAACAGATCGTCTTCAACTATCAGTAGTTTCATCGCTAGTTATTCTGGTAGATGTCCTTATAGAGCCTGCTTTCGAAACGCACCAGTGGAATACGGCGATTGCGCTGGTCAGCCGGTTCGACGGCATAGCCGGAAAGATACTGCACAAATGCCATGCGTTGTCCGCTGGCGGTCGTGATGAAACCGGCAAGGTTGTAAACGCCTTGCAGGGAACCCGTTTTGGCTGACACTTTGCCATCCACGCCCGCAGCGTGAAGGCCCGCGCGGTACTGAAGAGAGCCGTCGTGTCCGGCAAGCGGCAGCATCGTAATAAAGTTTAGCTCAGCGTCATGCTGAGCAATGTACTGCAACACCTGCATCATGGTGGCCGGCGAGATCAGGTTATGACGCGATAAACCGGAACCATCAACGGCGATCGTATTGCCCAGATCGATACCCGCCTGCTGGCGCAGGATCTGACGTACGGCATCAGAACCGGCCCGCCAGGTGCCCGGCACACCAAATCGCGCGTGCCCAATCATGCGGAACACCGTGTCGGCAATCATGTTATCCGACTTTTTCAGCATAATCTTAAGCAAATCATGCAGTGGCGCGGACTGTTTGCTGGCAATCACCGTGCCTGGCTCATTCACCTGCGTCTGGCGCAGCAGCGTTCCGGTGTAGGTTATGCCCGCCTGCTTCAGTTCATCTTTAAAAATGGCACCGGCATAGCCCGCGCCATCCTGAATGGCGAAGGCCAGCGGGAGGGGATCGGACCGCTGGGTCAGGCAGCCGGTGAGCGTATAGCGATTGAGATCGCCCGGTACCACGTCCAGCTCGCAATACTGCGCCTCCGGGGAGCCTTTCGCCAGCGTCCGCACCTGGCTGAACATCGTGACCGGGTAGTATGAGGCCACGCGGATAAAAGCTAAGTCATTTGGTTTTGGCGCGCTGTAAAGCGATACGGAGAAGCAGTTACGGTCAACGATGGCGGCGGCTGGCGGGGCGCTAAAGCACTGCGTCATGTCGTTCCACGGCCAGCCAGGCGCTTTATCGTGGCTGGCGAAAATGGAGGTGTCGATCAGCACGTTGCCATCAATTTTTGTTACGCCGGATTTTTTCAGTACCGCCACCATGTTGCGGACATCCTGGCGCTTAAAGGTGGGATCGCCACCAAAACGGGCGATAAGATCGCCTTTCAGTTCGCCACCCTCAACGTTACCTCTGGTTTCAAGGGTGGTAGTAAAACGGAAGTCAGGCCCGAGCTGGAGCAGAGCGGCGAGGGCGGTGATCACCTTCTGGGTACTGGCAGGCAGCGCCATCTGTTGACTGTGATAGTCAATCTCGGGAGCCTGCGCGCCAACCTTCTGCACCATCAGGGCAAGGTTCGCGCCGGCGGGCAGTTGATTAATGTACTCATCAACATTCGCGGCCTGAACGGTGAACGTTATACTGGTAGTCAATCCGATGATAAAACTGGAAAATCGCATAATCTCGCGCTAACAACCCGAAAACAAACCGTCATACTACGGTGCATGGCACTGTAAAGTAAACGATGACCCATAGTGAACTTCGCGGTAAAATGCGTATCAAATTGAAAAATTGCTGCTGACCTGGGGCGTTGCTCCCGGGTCGGTTTTCTTTTTGCTTCTGGCCTGTTCAGGTGGGCTGGAGCAGGGAACACTGCTCCCAACAGGAATGTTTAAGAGGTATAACAAATGCAAGCTATTCCGATGACCTTACGTGGTGCCGAAAAACTGCGCGAAGAGCTGGATTTTCTGAAATCCGTGCGTCGCCCTGAAATCATCGCCGCTATCGCGGAAGCGCGTGAGCATGGCGACCTGAAAGAGAATGCTGAATACCACGCGGCGCGTGAGCAGCAGGGTTTCTGTGAAGGGCGTATTAAAGATATCGAAGCAAAATTGTCCAATGCACAGGTTATCGATATCACCAAAATGCCAAATAATGGCCGTGTGATCTTCGGTTCTACCGTCAGCGTCCTGAATCTGGACAACGACGAAGAGCAGACCTATCGCATCGTGGGTGATGATGAAGCGGACTTCAAACAGAACCTGATTTCGGTGAACTCGCCGATTGCTCGTGGCCTGATTGGCAAAGAGCAGGACGATGTGGTCACCATCCGCACCCCTGGTGGTGAAGTGGAATACGAAATTATTAAGGTTGAATACCTGTAATTCGCTTCTCTACTAAGATGTTGATACATTGTAAAGAAAAGAAAAAGGCCGCATAGCGGCCTTTTATCAACTCACGGAGCATGGCATTTTGCTCGCCTGCTGAAAGAAATCCCTCGTTTCACACAGAAAATGTGTTTGATTCAGGATATCCTTAACGTGGCAGCGAGATTTTGCGCTCTTTAGATGGGCGATAGAGCACCAGCGTTTTACCGATGACCTGTACATTACAGGCGCCGGTTTCGCGCACGATGGCTTCCACGATCAGGTTTTTAGTGTCTCTGTCTTCAGAGGCGATTTTCACCTTGATCAGCTCGTGGTGTTCCAGCGCTTGTTCAATCTCGGCAAGCACCCCTTCGGTCAAACCATTGTTGCCAAGCATCACTACAGGCTTGAGCGGATGTGCCAGACCTTTAAGGTGCTGTTTTTGTTTAGTACTCAGATTCATCGTATATTTTTGCTTACGTTGGGATTGAAAACGGTTCATTCTACCGCCATCTCCCTAATATCGCCAAATAGCTGCGTAGAAATTTACGTCACAGGCAAGCAACGATGAACCAGGACGGAAATGTTAAATGACAGGTAAAAAGCGTTCTGCCAGCTCCAGCCGCTGGCTTCAGGAACACTTTAGCGATAAATATGTTCAACAGGCGCAGAAAAAGGGGTTGCGTTCCCGCGCCTGGTTTAAACTTGATGAAATACAGCAAAGTGACAAACTTTTTAAACCGGGAATGACGGTGGTCGACCTCGGTGCGGCACCTGGCGGATGGTCCCAGTATGCGGTTACGCAGATCGGCGGAACGGGTCGAATCATCGCATGCGATCTTTTACCAATGGATCCCATCGTCGGTGTCGACTTCCTTCAGGGCGACTTTCGTGATGAATTAGTGCTTAAAGCACTACTTGATCGTGTAGGTGACAGTAAGGTCCAGGTTGTCATGTCGGATATGGCGCCAAATATGTGTGGAACACCGGCGGTGGATATTCCCCGCGCCATGTATCTGGTGGAACTAGCGTTAGAAATGTGTCGTGATGTACTAGCGCCTGGTGGTAGTTTTGTTGTGAAGGTGTTTCAGGGCGAAGGTTTCGAGGAGTATCTTAAGGAAATTCGCTCCCTGTTTGCGAAGGTCAAAGTTCGTAAGCCGGACTCTTCCCGGGCCCGTTCCCGTGAAGTGTATATTGTAGCGACCGGGCGAAAATGATAACCGGTAGATTTCAGGCGAAAGTTTGAATGAAACTGGATATAGAGTATCCTGACGCTGTTTTTAACACAGTTGTAATATGAGGTTAATCCCTTGAGTGACATGGCGAAAAACCTAATACTCTGGCTGGTCATTGCCGTTGTGCTGATGTCAGTATTCCAGAGCTTTGGGCCCAGCGAGTCGAATGGCCGCAAGGTGGATTATTCTACCTTCCTGCAGGAGGTCAATCAGGACCAGGTTCGCGAAGCGCGTATCAACGGACGTGAGATAAACGTTACCAAGAAAGATAGTAACCGTTACACGACTTACATCCCGGTGAACGATCCTAAGCTGCTTGATAACCTTCTGACCAAAAACGTCAAAGTGGTAGGCGAGCCGCCGGAAGAACCAAGCCTGCTGGCTTCTATCTTCATTTCCTGGTTCCCGATGCTGCTTCTTATCGGCGTCTGGATCTTCTTTATGCGCCAGATGCAGGGCGGTGGTGGCAAAGGTGCCATGTCGTTCGGTAAGAGCAAGGCGCGTATGCTGACGGAAGACCAGATCAAGACCACGTTTGCTGACGTAGCAGGTTGTGACGAAGCAAAAGAAGAGGTGGGTGAACTGGTTGAATACCTGCGCGAGCCGAGCCGTTTCCAGAAACTGGGCGGTAAGATCCCGAAAGGCGTCCTGATGGTCGGCCCTCCGGGTACCGGTAAAACCCTGCTGGCAAAAGCCATCGCGGGTGAAGCGAAGGTGCCGTTCTTTACTATTTCAGGTTCTGACTTCGTTGAAATGTTCGTGGGTGTCGGTGCATCTCGTGTGCGTGACATGTTCGAGCAGGCTAAGAAGGCAGCACCGTGCATCATCTTCATCGATGAAATCGACGCCGTAGGCCGCCAGCGTGGCGCAGGCCTGGGTGGTGGTCACGATGAACGTGAGCAGACGCTGAACCAGATGCTGGTTGAGATGGACG
>OJXA01000504.1_pt1 | contig 8559 bp, 6 predicted proteins | sample 1600581 | NCBI WGS metagenome assembly OJXA01 (sample SAMN04436615, study PRJEB24849) | human gut metagenome | biome: human gut; feature: NICU; material: stool | host: Homo sapiens | place: USA: Saint Louis, MO | collected 2009-12-13 | reverse complement strand
CCTAACGTACCATAGGATGCACCAGTAATCATAACTGGTTTATCAACAAACGGAAAAATCCCGTAAGATAACCAACTTAGGGCATTCATCAAAGAAGCCGGCACCGCATGGTCATATTCAGGCGTACTGATAATGACGCCATCTGCTGCTTCAATTTTTTCAGCAACCGTTTTAACTATTTCTGGCAAAACTTTGTCTTCTGGCTTGTTAAACATAGGAAAGTCAACAATTTCAACTAGTTCAATGTCAGCCTCCTGCGCAAAATAGTGTTGCATAAATTGCAAAAGTTGACGATTGGTTGATTGCTCTGAGTTCGTTCCTACTAAGCCGATAATTTTTTTCATAATGAGCTGTCCTTTCTTTTTCGGTTCTATGAATGGATAATGTGAAGAGTATCTGCTAATCCGCTGCTATATAAAATTTGCTGGTCTTGTGTAATGATGACTCCTTCAATCCCATCTAGTTGATTGAGGATTTCAAGCGCTTCTGGAATTGGATAACCAAATAAACGCGTTGTCCAAATCTCACCATCCACTGAAGCATCCGAGATAATTGTGATGCTGGCCATTTCAGTTTCCAATGGGTATCCGGTTGTCGGATCCAACAGATGGTGATAGACTCGCCCAGCTTCGGTTAAACTTCTTTCATAAATGCCCGACGTCACAACCGATTGATTAGCCACTTCGACAAGTAAGCTGATTGTTTCTCTGGATTCTTGCGGATTGCGAATACCAATTCGCCATTTTTTGTTTTGATGCGTAGAGGGCCCCAACGTCACAATATTGCCGCCCAGATTAATCAAAGCAGACGTCACATGGACTTCTTTCAAATAGGCAATTAGTAAATCAGCGATATAGCCTTTTGCTAAAGCCCCCAGATCTAATTTCATTCCTTCTTCTTCCAAAAAAACCGTTTGTTTTAAGGGATTTAAGTGAATCTTTTCTGGATTAATTTTTTTCAAACAGGCTTTAATTTCCTCGTCTGACGGGACACGGGCATCTTTAAAACCGATTCGCCACGTTTGAACTAACGGGCCAATGGTAACATTCAAATGACTAGCTGGATCACAACTATGTTTTTTCCCTAATGCAATTAATTGATACAACTCTGGATGAACGCTGACTGGTTTTTGCCCAGCCTGTTGATTGACAGCCATCAGTTCCGAAGTTGAATCATTTGCACTAAAACGTTGTTCATAAGTGATCAATCGTTGATGCACTTCTTCTAGAATTTTTTCAGGTTCTTCATGGTCTACAAATACATCTATTACTGTGCCCATCAAATAAATAGTTTGACTTTGTTGCACCTCAAGACTTCCTCTCCACGAAAGATTGTGTTTTATTTCACATTTATTCACAAATGAATCATACGCCTTTATTTGATGCCAGTCAAGTCGTTTATATATTTTTTTATATAAAATAACGACCTTAAAATTTTCATTTAAGGTCGTAACGCGTCTTGAACTCTTTTAAAAAAACGCTTTTTTTATTATATTTTGAAAATAAATATATATAATTTTCTATATAAACTAATTATTCTTAGATAAAATTGTTTCTTTCAATGTTTGAATTGCTTCCAACAAGATGCGGTTTTTATTGATTTTTGCATACGCGCGGGCATCTTGTAGTAGTTCTAAAATTTGCTCTTGCGGCTTTTCTTCAGCTAAGGCATTTTTCGCAAGCTGGAAAGCTGCTCTTGCCAAGTAATACGTGACGTGATTATCAGAACAGATGGAAATCGCATACTCTAACAAAGCATCACTTGTTTCTAAATCGCCTTTTTCTGCATAAAAAACACCACAGTGAAAGACAACATTTAATACTCGCCAAGTATCTTCCATTGATTGAATAGTATAAAGATAAATTTCCTTGAAGACCTTATTGAAATAAAATTCGGCTTTCTCAATTTCGCCTTCTTTGGCATAGGCCATGCCAATTCCAGTAAAAGCTAACAAACGGTAAATATCGCTCGTGTATTTTTGCTCTTCAAACAGAAGTTTTTCAAAGGTAAATAAGCAATCCATCAACGAAGCATTTTGAAAAATCATGACAAAGCCTTGTAAATAATAATATTCTAATAACAGTTGGGAATCTTTGATTTCATCAAAAGGAATATTTTTTAAAATTGTTTGCAATTGGTCATGTTCGCTGGTAATCAAGAAGAATTCTGCTTCTTCCATTTTTTCAAGAATTTCAGGTTGTTTAATTCCTACACGCGGGAAGAGTTCCCCCAAAGGTAGCTCTAAACGATTGCATAGTTGGATCAATATTTTTAAAGTTGGGACTTGACCATTCTTTTCAAAGCGACTAACCGTAACTTGCGTACAAATCCCTTTAGCCAATTCACTTTGCGACAAACCACGTGCTTTGCGTTTTTCTATAAACCGTTGTATATTCATTGCTTTTCCTCTCATTCTCATCTTCTCAAACTTACTATAATACAACTTACCTTAAAAATATATATAGAAAAAGAAAAATGTTTATAACAAAAAAGAACACAGACAACTCTTTCATTAAAAGTTTGTCTGAGCTCTATTAGAACCTGAATCACTAAACGTCAATTCAGCGTTATTTAATCAATCCGATACGTCATACTTGCTTTGTTTAGAGAGCAGCTCTTTTTTTAGCTTCTTTCACAAACGTATTCATGGCCTGATATAATTTTTCCTTGATTTCTTTGAGATTAGCTTGTTGTAATTCTTTATTGGCAACTAACTGTTGACCGTTCACCCAAACGGCTTCAACATTGCTAGCATTTGCTGAATAAACCAACGCTGAATAGGCATCAAAAATCGGAAACATATTAACTGATTGCGTTTCAATTAATGTTATATCCGCTTTTTTGCCCACTTCCAATGAGCCGACTTGCTCCGCCAAACCTAATGTTTTAGCGCCCCCCATCGTTGCCAGATAAACAATTTCTTTCGCAGGAAACAAGGAGCGATCTTGGTGTGCTGTCTTATGAAAATTCGCAACCATGCGCATTTGGGTGAATAAATCTAATGTATTCCCACTACTAGGTCCATCCGTGCCTAAACCGACAATAATCCCTTGATCAAGCATTTGCTTAATTGGCGCTACGCCTTTGGCTGATTTAGTATTCGCACCGATACAATGAGCGACACGCGCTTTTCCATTAGTAGCAGCTAAACTCGCAAGATCTTCATCTGTTGCCAAAATACAATGCGCTAAAATAAACGGCTCGCTCAAATAACCCAGTTCTTCTAAGAAAGCAATTGGTGTTTTTTGATAGGCTTTTTCAAACTCAGCCATTTCATAAGTCATTTCAGCAACGTGCATGGTCATAGGAACTTGGTATCGCCGACTAAGTTCAATAATTTTTGCTAACACTTCTGGTGAGTTGGTATTCGGTGCATGCGGCGCAAGCATAGGCGTAATCAACGGATGACCTTGCCACTTGCGAATAAAGGTTTCCGCGTAAAAAAGACCGCCTGAAGGTTCTGGACTATCACAAGTGGGCATATCAATGATCGTCTCTCCGAGCAAAGCACGAACACTCATTTTTTCACAACTTTTAGCAATTTCATCTTCAAAATAATACATATCACAAAAGCTCGTAATACCACTCAGTAACATTTCAGCAATTGCATAATCACTACTGCATCCTACTAATTCTTTTGTCATGAATTGTTCTAATGGAAAAAGAAAACGCCGGAGTCGATCTGGCACATCGTCTCCTAACGAACGAAACGGAATCATGCCTACATGGGTATGGGTGTTAATCATCCCAGGTATTAAAATTCCATTTTGACCATCGATTACTTGATTTGCAGCCATTTGCTTTTCATCAAGTGTGGTCATTGGTGCTAATTCCACAATTGTGTCTTCTTCAATCACTAAATAGCCGGCTTTGATTTCTGAAAATTGCTCATCCATTGTTAGTATATGCACATTTTTAATGAGTGTTTTCATGCAAAAGAACTCCATCCTCTGGAAAAACTAATGAATAGAAACGTTGTGACTTCGTATCCATCATCCCAAAATCTGTCACTTTAATGGCTGGCGAGACAGGCAATGATAGTGTGGAAAAGGACATGATTTCATTCATATTTTGATAGCCTAACGCTTGCATAGCTTGTCGAACTTTTTGTAAAGAAGCGCCTAATTGTTCAATCGGTGCTTGCGATAAAATCCCACCAATTGGTAAAGGACAAGTTGCCATCACTTGCTGATCCGAAGCAACCAAATAGCCGCCTTGCATCGCTAATAATTCATTCTGCGCTAACAGAATATCCTCAATCGTATTACCCATCACCATTAAATTATGATGATCATGGGCCCAGGTTGTCGCAATGGCTCCTTTCTCGGAAAGGGGTTGATCCATTAAAGAAAAAGAAATATTACCATTTTTTCCGTAACGTTCCATCACAATTAATAAGGCACAGTTGGCTTTTTGCCATTGCAACAATCCATTTTCAACAGGAATTTCTTTTGTAATTCGCTCTGTAAATGTGCCAATTTCTTGTTTTTGAATCACATTACAACGAACTGTTTCTTTTGTTGTAGCCACCTTTAAAAGTAAATCTTCTTCTGTTAACCTTTTACATTGGATGGTTTGTTGATAAGTGGCTGGAAACTCTTCGATTTTTTCTGGATAATGGAAGGGCTCACCTTTTTCAAAAACGACCTTTCCAGATTTATAAACCGTATTAATATCAAAACTTTCTAAGTCATTTAATAACAAAAAGTCAGCTTTTTTACCAGGTGCAATTTCGCCACGATCATGGAGACCCATTCGTTTGGCCGGCGTATAAGTTGCCATATAAATGGCTTTTTCGATAGGCAACCCTGCTTGAACGGCTTTTTTGACATTTTCATTTAGATGACCTTTTAGCAAATCATCAGCCATCACGTCATCCGTGATAATACTTGCATAATTGTAGAAGTTATTGTCTACTATCACCTGAATATTTTCAGGAGTGATTGATTTATTTTGAAATTGAATAAAGACGCCCGCTTCAATCTTTTCTTTTAACGTTTTAGGAAATTGATGGGTATGATCTGAAGTGATACCGCTATATAGAAAATCTGCTAACTCTTGATCTTCGATTTTAGGACAGTGGCCTTCTAAAGGCATGGTTGGTCGTTGTTTTTGACACAAATCGATAATTTGACGAATTAAAGAATCTGGCTCATAGGAAATCCCTTTAAAATTCATGGCTTCCCCTAAACAAATCACTTTTGGTTCTTTGAGTAATTCTGCTACTTCTGCTAAGCCGATAATCCCACCAGTTGTTTCTAATTCGGGAGTGGTCGAAGGAACCGAAGAAGGAATTGCGTGAAAGATATCTAGTTCTGTTTCAGCGGCCATAAAAGCTTTTAAGCCTTCTAAGCCAAATACATTAGCCATTTCATGGGCATCGGCAATCACCGTTGTCACACCGTAACGCACTACTGCTTTGGAAAAAATAGTAGGTGTCGTCATGGAACTTTCAATATGCATGTGTGCATCAATTAAGCCGGGAATCATCCATTGATTCTCGGCATTAATTGTTTTTTGGGGCTGCAAATTGACGTTCTCTTCTTCATAAATGTAATAAAATTTATCATTTTTAATCGCAACATTTCGTTGAACGAATGTTTGAGTGACTGTTTGATACAGCCACACATTTTTTAGTAATACATCGACGTTCATTTTGTCCCTCTTTTCTAAAACTATTGATTCATCGTCCGATTCCATTGATCAATCCAATCCGCTAGTTGACTATTAATAAAATTAAAATCGACTGTTTTGGCACGTTCGGCAATGGCACCATATGTTTTATTTTTCGCTTCTTTTTCGCTTAGCGTTACTTGTTGATTAGTAGGTCCTTCATTTAACGAAATCGCTTTGGCCTTTTGTGATTCTTCACTAATCCGTGCGTTAACAAATTTAAAGGCGGTTTCTTTGTTTTGTGCTTTTTTAGGAATATTGACTGTATTATAGTTGGCATACGTGCCGCTTTCTGGGACGACATACGTCACGTTTTCTGCTGCGCCTTGAATAATATCAACCGCAAAATCAGCAACTACAGCTGCTTCAATTTCACCAGATTGGAACATATTAGCTAAGTCTGACGATTTTGAATACGTTTTAACAACGTTTGGTTTTAATTCTTTCATCGCTTCAAAAGCGGCCTTCCCGTTATCTTTTGTAATATCTTGACCAGCATGTTCACTGGCAACGTATAACATTAAAGGACCTGCCGTCGTGGCAACGTCTGGAACAGAAATTTTACCTTTCAAATCAGCTGACCATAAGTCATCCCAGTTTTTAATTTCTTTGCCTAATTTTTCTTTGTTGTAAACAATCCCGATACTGTTTACAGCGATTGGTACGCCAGCACCACTTTCAAAAACCTCTTTTGCTCCCGGCGTTAACTGACTTAAATTAGGTACTTCTTTTTCTGTAATTTTTTCAAATAACCCTTCTTTTCCACCTTGTGCTGCATTTGCTTGTGCTAATTCAATGACATCAATTCCCGCATTGGGATTATTTTTTAATTTCGTAAAGCGGTCTGCGCTATTGCCTACTTCTAAGGTAACTTTCGCTTCATTCTCTTTTTCAAACGGAGCGATGATGTCTTTTTTGACAATATCTTCACTTAATCCGAAAGTTGAAACGACTAAAGCATTACTTCCACCTTTGCTCTCGCTTTTCGTAGTTGCTTCGCTGTTTCCACAAGCAGTCATTAATAACGTTGCAGCGACTAATGTCCCTAAAATTACGCGTTTTTTCATTTTTAAATCTTCCTCCAAAATGGTTTTTATTTTTCTAAAATAACTAATTTCTCAGCTGGAAAAGCCAAGTGAATGGTTTCGTTTGTTTCATATAACTGTTCACTTGTTCCATTAACCAGCAATGTACCTAACGCTGTTTCCACTTCATATTGATAGCTTTTCCCTAAAAATGTTCGGACAGCGACAGTACCTGCGACAGTATTAGTAGCAGCTTCTGAAACAATCTCAATGTCCTCTGGACGAATCGTTGCCACCGTCGTTGTAACATTTGGTTCAGGATTAGTCGTTTTCACTATTTGATTTGTTTGTGTCCGATAATGACCGGCTTCCATTTTTTCGACAGAGAAAAAGTTTTCAAAACCGATAAATTCTGCAACAAACTTAGTACGAGGCAAACGATAAATCGTTTCTGGTGAATCATATTGTTCAATCACGCCATTATTCATAATGGCCACTTTATCTGAAATAGAAAAACATTCTTCTTGGTCATGTGTGACAAAAACTGTCGTAATGCCTAATTGTTGTTGAATCCGTTTGATTTCAATCCGCATTGCCACTCGCAATTTTGCATCTAAATTACTCAACGGTTCATCTAGTAGTAATAGTTTAGGTTCAATAATCAGAGCACGTGCTAGCGCAACCCGCTGTCTTTGACCACCAGATAATTGTTTTGGATAACGGTCGCCCAAGCTTTCTAAACCACATACTTTTAGCATTTCCGTGACTTTTTGGTCCATGGTTTGTTTGCTTTCTTTGCGTAATTTCAACCCAAAAGCGACATTTTCTGCAATCGTTAAATGGGGAAATAACGCATAGCTTTGAAAAACCATCCCGAAGTTTCTTTTATGGACAGGAACCTTTGTTAGTTCTTCTTGGTCAACGAAAAACTGTCCGTCGTTTGGCTTAATTAATCCAGCAATCACTCTTAGCGTAGTCGTTTTACCACAACCACTCGGTCCTAATAAAGAAACTAATTCTCCTTTTTCCATTGAAATATTTAAATCTTTTAAAATATCTTGTTTTCCGTCATAGCTGACGCGAATATCTTTTAAATCCACAAAAGTCAAAATTTTCTCCTCTTTCTATCTCGTGCTTCTTCCATGTTTTAGGCAATGGAAGCTAGTCCCAACGTTTTTTCAATTAAAAACATTAAGCCCATTGTTAGTAGCATCAACAATACAGAAATTGCTGAAACAGTTGGATCATAATTGTATTCCATATAACTTAATAAAGAAGTAGGCAGCATCGTCACACCGGGACCTGATAAAAACATCGATACAGGAACATTGTTAAACGAATTGACAAATGCTAACATAAAGGCTGCAAAAATTCCTGAAGACACATTGGGTAAAACAATTTGAATAAAAGCTCGCAATCTTGTACAACCTAATGTCCAAGCTACTTCTTCCATTGAATAATCTAGTTGTTCCATACTTGACCCAACCACTCGAATAATATAAGGCAAACTATTAAAAAATGCCCCATTAATAATCCTTGAAAGACAGGCAAACCTAATTTAATAACAATATATTGAAATAACGTATACCCGACCACAATTCCTGGAATCACAGTTGGGGATAAGAAAAAGCTTTTAATAAAGTTGCGCCCGCGAACGGAATAACGTGCCAGCGCATAGGAAGCCGGAATCCCTACTATTAATGCTAAAACAGTTGCTAATACCCCAATCAACAAGCTTAACTTAAAACTGTCCATAAACGTTTCCGATTGTAAGGCTTTGGCGTACCAATCTAAAGTAAATCCTTTAATCGGAAATTGAATCGCTGCGGCTGTTCCAAAAGAAGTCACCACAATCAAACAT
>OJXA01000499.1_pt1 | contig 8675 bp, 8 predicted proteins | sample 1600581 | NCBI WGS metagenome assembly OJXA01 (sample SAMN04436615, study PRJEB24849) | human gut metagenome | biome: human gut; feature: NICU; material: stool | host: Homo sapiens | place: USA: Saint Louis, MO | collected 2009-12-13 | reverse complement strand
GGGGACGACCACCTCAGCGGGGACGGTCACGCTTATCGCGCCCACTCACGCCATTACCAAAGACGGGCAGAAAGAGATCATCGACGGTCTCACCTATGATTTTATGCTGGCGCCGGGGTCGGAAGCGCCGTCTGAAATGCTCTGGTATGTGGAAGAGAAAAAGCTGATTGAAGCAGCAGAGAACGTCACTCACACCCTGCACAATACTTACTCGCTGCGCGGGGCGAAGATACACGATCCGCTGGCATGGTCAAAATACATCAATAACGCCCTCGATCGTTGGGGGGATAAAGCGGAAATTATTATCGCGCAGCACCACTGGCCCACATGGGGTAATAAGAAAGTGGTGAAGCTGATGAAAAGCCAGCGTGATATCTACCGCTATATCAACGACCAGACGCTCAGACTGGCGAATAAGGGGCTGACGAGGGATGAAATAGCCGCAAATTTCGCCCTGCCTTACGGACTGGCTAAATCCTGGGCAGGCCGTGGCTATTACGGCTCGGTAAGCAACAACGTCAAAGCCACCTATGTCTACTATCTTGGCTGGTTCGACGGAAATCCGGCGACGCTCAATGAACTGCCTCCGGTCGAGGCAGCGAAAAAATATGTCGATTACATGGGCGGAGCCCGCGCGATCCTTGAAAAAGCCCGTGTCGATTATGCCCGGGGGAATTATCGCTGGGTGGCTCAGGTGGTCAGTAAAGTCGTTTTTGCCGATCCGAATAATAAGGCGGCGCGCGAACTCGAAGCCGATGCGTTTGAACAGCTGGGATACCATGCGGAGTCAGGGCCGTGGCGTAACGCCTACCTCACCGGTGCGCAAGAGTTGCGTAACGGCGTGAAGATAAAGCCGACGCCCAAAACCGCCAGCCCGGATGCGGTCCGTGCCATGTCGACTGAGATGATTTTTGACTACTTCGGCGTTCACCTTAACGGCGTCAGAGCTGCGAATGCCAGAGGGATTTTTAACGTTGATCTGGGTCGCGAGGGCGGCAGGTACAAGCTGGAGCTGGAGAATGGCGTGCTGAACCATAGCGCCAACGCTCAGGCAGAAGATCCGGATGCAACCATCACGCTCAGCCGCGAAACGCTGAATAAAATCATCCTCAAAGAGACCACGTTGAAAAAGGCGCAACAGGCAGGAGAGGTGACGATCGTCGGCAATGCCGCGAAGCTAAACGAAATGCTGCGCTGCATGGAGAGCTTCAGCTTCTGGTTTCCTGTCGTCACCCCTTAAACGTAAAAAAGGCTGCTTTCGCAGCCCTTTAGCATTCGCCTGCAACAATTTGCCGGGTGGCGGCTTCGCCTTACCCGGCCTACACTCTGCGCGCCTTGAGCGCTAGATGACGCCATCCCCGCCGTCTGAACACCACACCTGCCCGGAGGTGTATGAACACTCATCCGAGGCCAGGGTGACATACAGCGGTGCGATCTCCACGGGCTGTCCCGGGCGTCCCAGAGGGGTACTCTCGCCAAAATGTTTCACTTTTTCCTGTGGCTGCCCACCGCTGGGCTGAAGCACGGTCCAGTAAGGTCCGGGCGCTACCGCGTTCACGCGGATCCCTTTCGGACCCAGCTGTTTCGCCAGCGCTTTGGTAAACACCGCGAGACAGGCTTTGGTCTGCGCATAGTCAAGCAGTACGGCGCTCGGTTTAACCGCCTGAACGGAGGAGGTGTTAATAATGGATGCAGGGGCTTTCATGTGGCGCAACGCCGCCTTTGTGATCCAGAAAGGCGCATAGACGTTGGTCTTAAAGGTCGCGTCAAAATCTTCCGTAGTCAGTTCTTCCAGCGACTCACGATACTGCTGGCGGCCTGCGTTATTCACCAGGATATCCAGCCCGCCCAGTTTTGAGACGGCCTGCTCCACCAGGTTCTGACAAAAAGTTTCGTCGCGCACATCGCCCGGAAGCGCGACGGCGTTCCGTCCTTCCGCTTTAATCAGGGCGATGACTTCCGCTGCGTCTTCTTCCTCTTCCGGCAAATAGTTAATGGCGACATCTGCCCCTTCGCGGGCATAGGCAATGGCTACCGCGCGTCCGATGCCGGAATCGCCCCCGGTAATTAGCGCCTTCTTACCGGCAAGACGTCCATGCCCTTTGTAGCTCTTCTCGCCGTGGTCGGGTACGGGTTCCATCTCAGAGGCCAGGCCCGGTGGCGTCTGGGGCTGCTCCGGGAAAGGTGGCGTTGGGTGAGCGTTCGTACGTTGTTCATTATCACTCATAGCTAACTCCTTGTTAGGGGTGAGATTTGATGGATAGTTACAGCGTTAACGCTTCGCTGAATTATTTTTGCAAGTGGCTGACCCGGACTACGGGTGGGGATGATTTTTTATCGAGCGAGCCGCTAATACTGATCATGTTGTCAGGTTCCACGGTTCTGTCGTCAAATACGGCTTTCGGGATAATAACGTCGATTTTCCCGGTTTTATCCTGGAAAACGTATTTATCGCCATTGCCATCAATAAGATTGCCGCGCAATGAAATAGAGGCACCATCATGCATCTCTTTCGCCTGAGTAATGGTCATAATGCGCGCATCATCGGTACCACGATAACCGCTGTCCAGCGCATGCGGCGGTGGCGGCGCGTCACCCTTTTGTAACCCGCCGTTATTATCTGCCCATGCAGTAGGGATAATTAATATTAACAAGGCTGAAATCACTGATAATTTCATCTGATATCCTTCATTTTGGATGTCTTGACTTATTAAGTATTGTTGCTATTCCTTTATGTGGCAAATGTGATAAGTCTTAAAAGCATTTGCACAGGAAAATCATAAATTTCGGCAATTAAGCGAAACGGTGACCACAGCCATGGAACCAAAAAATGAAAAAGTGCCTGGGATAAAAGAGAGTAGCCGTTTACTGACGTTTGAGTATGCATTTCGCCAGGTGGGTTTTATTGTGCTGTTAGCTATTATCGTGGCCGCGATAGCCGGCCTGTTTTCCAGCGGCGCGGTCAGCGACGTGGAGAAAACAAACGAAGCAAAATCCCTGACCCTGAGCTATGAGCGCTTCGGTCGCCGCCAGACCGAATCGCGGATGGCACTGACGTTTCCGGTGACGTCTGAGGGGAAATATACCCTCAGCATGACCAGCGAAAGCAGCGACGCATATGAGCCCGGCAGCGTCTGGCCACAGCCGGACAGCATGTACAGCCGGGGGAATACCCTGTTTCTCGTCTACGATCGTTTACAACAGACCGATAAATTTACCGTTCTATTATTCATCACGCCGTCAAAAGCAGGGAAGTGGACAAACAGCATCCGCGTAAACAACGAGCCAGATATCCGTTTCTGGCAGTTTATTTACCCCTAGGAGTCAAATATGGACATGGTTTTTCGTGCCCTGGCAATTTACCTGTTTCTGGTCATTGTGTTTAAAGTTGCCGGGCGGCGCGCCCTGCTACAAATGACCAGTTTTGACCTTATTTTGCTCTTAATTATCAGTGAGGCGACACAACAGGCGCTGCTTGGCGAAGATTTCTCCGTCACCGGCGCGATGATTACAATAACGACGCTGGTGGTTGTGGATATTATTTTTGGCCTGCTGAAAAAATATTTTTCCACTGTTGAGAATATTCTTGATGGCACGCCGGTGATATTGGTGGAGAACGGTGTTCCCCTTGCCGATAAACTGAAAAAGGTCGATGTGTCCTGTGATGATATATTGGTATCAGCCCGCCAGAATCACGGTATTACAGAATTGAAGGAGATTAAATACGCTATTCTTGAGCGTAATGGTCATATTTCTATTATTCCGGACGAAAATTAAGGGGCAACGCGATGAGCAACCTTATTCACGACAGCAACAGCACCATCAGCGAGCTGACGAAAAAGCTCGCCACTCAGCTTACGGACAGAGGTTTGCGGTTAACCACCGCAGAGTCCTGTACCGGCGGCAATCTCGCTGTTGCGCTTTGTGCCGAAGAGAACACGGCGGAATTTTATGACGTTGGCATGGTGGTGTTCAGCGATGCGGCGAAGGAGAGGATCCTCGGCGTGCGGCACGAAACCATTGAGCGCTTCACCGCCGTCAGTGAACAAACGGTGACCGAGATGGCCGCTAAAATTCGCGAAATTGCCGAGGCGGATATTGGCCTTGCCATCAGCGGCTATGCGGGACCGGAAGGCGGAGACGATGGCACCGCAGCCGGTACGGTCTGCTTCGGCTGGAATATTCGCGGACAGACGGAAACCCGCACCGTGCTGTTTTCCGGTGAATGTCAGGATGTGGTGGATAAAGCGGTGCGTTATTCCCTGTCTGAACTGATCGAAATACTCTCCGGCTGGGATAACGTCTGAAACAAGGGGAAAGGCTATGGCTGTGATCGTTATTACCGGCGGTACGGCGGGCGTGGGGAAAGCCACGGCGCTGCACTTTGCCAAAGCGGGCTACGATGTGGGCATCATTGCCCGCGATGAGCAGAGCCTGCGCTCCACAGAAGAGGAGTTGCGCCGTTTCGGGATCAACGCCTGTGCCGTTCAGGCCGACGTGGCGGACAGCAAGGCGGTGACCGATGCTGCTTACGAGATTGAATACCGGCTTGGGGCCATCGATGTGTGGGTGAATAACGCCATGGGCGGGATGCTGGCGCCGTTTCGCACCATGTCGCCTGAGGAGTTTCGCCGCGTCACCGAGGTGACCTATCTGGGCTATGTTAACGGCACCCGCGCCGCGCTGGAGTTAATGACCCCACGCGATCGTGGAACGATTATTCAGGTTGGCTCCGCGCTGGCCTACCGTTCCATTCCCTTGCAGTCAGCCTACTGCGGGGCGAAAGCCGCGATCCGCGGATTTACCGATGCCGTGCGCACCGAACTGATGCATGAAAACAGCCGGGTGCAGATCGCAATGGTACAGATGCCGGGCCTCAATACGCCGCAGTTCGAGTGGGCGAGGAATAAATTTGCCTGGGCGATGCGCCCGGTTCCTCCCGTTTTTCAGCCGGAAGTAGCTGCCAGCGCTATTTTTAAGGTGGCGCAGAAACCGGTGCGGGAACTGTGGGTGGGCAGCAGCACCGTCCAGTCGATTGTCGGGCAATTTCTTTTTCCCGGCTTTCTGGATCGGCTGATGGTTAAAAAGGCCTGGGAAGGGCAGATGACCGATACGCTAAATGCGGATGACCGTCAGGACTATCTGGATCAGCCGGTTAACGACCTGCATAAAATCCACGGGCACTTCACCGACGAAGCAAAAGAGCGCGCTATCAGCGTCACCTCCGGCATGCCGGGGAAAGTGCTGCTCGGCTCCCTTGCCGTCACGGGCGCGATCGTGGCCCGTCTGCTGCTCTCGCGGAGACGATAATCAGCGCAGTGCGGTACGATCGGTCCAGAACCAGCGGTAGCCATAGCCGCTGAGGTTAAGCGCGACGGTTTTGCCGCACACCAGCGCGTCGTTGTAGCGTTTGTCCGCCAGGCAGGCGGTCCAGGTCGCATGCCGGATCCCTCTGGCGGTAAAATTAACGGGCTTATCGCTAAAGTTAACGAAGGTCAGAATGCTGCGCGTGTCGGTTTCGTAATAGATCCCCAGCACCGCATCGCTGTCGATATTAATAAGACGAAACGGCGCGACGCCGATCTCAGGGAACTCCGAGCGCGTATTGGCGATATCGATAATGCAGTGCAGGAGTGAGTTGCGGTGCAACAGCGAATCCGCCACGTTGATTTTTTGATAGCGGTACGGGCCGCGGTCAATCATCGGGGCGATAAAAGTTTCCGGGTCGGCGTCTGAGAAACCGCCGCCTTGCGATCCGGCCCACTGCATCGGGGTGCGTACGGCGTAACGCTCCTCCAGTTCCAAATCATCTCCCATGCCAATCTCATCCCCGTAGCGCATGACCGGTACGCCCGGCAGCGAAAACAAGACCGCATGGCAAAAGGCCAGCCGCTTACGATCGCCATTAAGCATCGGCGCCAGACGGCGGCGGATACCTCGCTGATACACACTCATTTCTTCGTCAGGGGCAAAGGCATCAATGACGGTCTGCTTCGCTTTTTTTCCTATCCCTTCCAGATCCAGCTCATCATGATTGCGCAGCCAGTTGGCGAAGCAGCAGGAGTCCGGCGGCACAATCATCTTCTTCACCGCGTTGCGCAGCGGTCGTGCGCTCTTCTCTGCCAGGCTGACGTAAAAGTACTTATTGAGCCAGAAATTCAGCACCAGGTTGAGCCGGTCGTTCTGACCAAAATAATCTTTGTAGGCCTCGACCTCCACGTCGACTTCGCCGAGCAGGATCGCATCCGGGTTACGCTGCTCGATAAGACGGCGCAGATGCTCCAGGATCCACAGGCCGCGTTTTTCATCCCCATGTCCGGCCTGTTTTGTCAGGTGCGATGCCGCATCCAGGCGAAAGCCCGACACCCCGAGCTTTAGCCAGAAGATGATGATGTTCTCAACCTCCTTCAGCACCGCAGGGGAGGCCAGATTGAGATCCGGCTCGTGGTGATAAAACATATGCCGGTAGTATTGCCCCGCCTCGTCGTCCCATGTCCAGATGCTCTTCTCCACGCCGGGGAACATCGGTGGCGTATCGTCGTCGTCCGTGTCGGACCAGAGATAATAGTCCCGGTAGGGTGACTGAGGGTTGCGGCGGGCCTGCTGAAACCAGGGATGCGCATCCGAGGTATGCTGGATCAGCAGCTCAATAATGACCTGCATTCCCAGCTCCCGCGCCTGTTCAATAAAGGCGATGATATCGTTGAGCTTGCCGAAGCGGGGATCGACCTGCAAATGGTCGCTCACGTCATAGCCTTCATCGAGAAAAGGCGTGAGGTAAAACGGGGTGATCCAGATGACCGTCGCGCCCATCCGGCGGATGTAGCGCAGCTTCGCGGTGATTCCGGCGATGTCGCCACAGCCATCGCCGTTAAGATCGTAAAACAGGGCGGTATCAATCTGGTAAATAATGGCGCGTGTATGCCAGCCTGCCATAGCAATCCTTAATGATAACCTTCGGTATCAGACACTTTGCCCCGGAAGACGTAGTAGCTCCAGGCGGTATAAACCAGGATCACCGGGATGATTAACAGCGTACCGATCAGCATAAACAGCTGGCTGGCAGGTGGCGCGGCGGCTTCCCACAGGGTGATGTGCGGCGGAATAATGTGTGGCCACAGGCTGATGCCCAGGCCGCTAAAGCCGAGGAAGATCAGGCCCAGCGTTAACAGGAACGGACGGGCATGGCTGTCGGGATTGCGCGTCAGCCGCCAGATCCACAGGCTGAATACCGCGACCAGAACCGGAACCGGCAGGAACCAGAAGAAGTTAGGCAGAGTAAACCAGCGCTCGGCGACAAACTGCCAGCCGAGCGGGGTCCAGATACTTACCACCGCAATAACGGCGATCAGCGCCAGCAGCACATGGCGGGTCAGCTCGCGCATCCGGTTTTGCAGCGCGCCTTCGCTTTTCATGATCAGCCACGTGGTAGCCAGCAGGGTATAGGCGACAATTAAGCCCAGCCCGCAGAACAGATTAAACGGGGTGAACCAGTCCAGCGAGGAGCCCACAAAGCGACGCCCTTCCACGTCAAAGCCGTTAATCATCGCGCCAACCACGATCCCCTGGCTGAAGGTTGCCAGCAGGGAACCGCCGGCAAAGGAGTAGTCCCAGAATTTGCGGTGGGAAGGGGTCGCCTTAAAGCGAAACTCAAATGCCACGCCGCGGAAAATAAGCCCGATCAGCATGGCCGTCAGCGGGATGGTCAGGGCATCGATTATTACCGCGTAGGCCAGCGGAAACGCGCCGAACAACCCTGCGCCGCCGAGAACCAGCCAGGTTTCATTTCCGTCCCAGACCGGGGCGACGCTGTTCACCATCACGTCGCGCTCTTTGGCATCGCCCACAAAGCTGAACAGCATGCCGATACCGAGATCGAAACCGTCCATGATGATGTACATCAGCGTGGCGAAGACAATAATGGCAAACCATATGACCGGGATATCGACGCCCATCAGATCTTCTCCTCTTCCGGAACAGACTCGGCGGCGGACAGCGGACGGGCAGGGGTGCCCGACGTATTAGACGTTAGCGTGCCCACAGGCTGCGGACCTTTCTTAATCAACCGGGCGAGATACACATAACCCACGCCAAATACCGAACAGTAGACCACGATAAAGGCCAGCAGGCTGATGCTCATCTGCAACGTGCTGTGCAGAGACACCGCATCTATCGTGCGCAGATAGCCGTAAACGACCCACGGCTGGCGGCCCACTTCGGTGGTGACCCACCCGGCGAGCAGCGCGAGTAGTCCGGCAGGCCCCATGCACAGGGCAAACCAGTGGAATGGCCGTGAGTGATAGAGTCGACGGCGATAGCGCAGCCAGACACTCAGCACGCCAAGGGTAATCATCAGCAGCCCCATGCCGACCATAATGCGGAAGGACCAGAAGACGATGAGCGAGTTAGGGCGGTCCTCTTTCGGGAAATCCTTCAGCGCCGGGACCTGTTTATCCAGGCTGTGCGTCAGGATCAGGCTGCCGAGCGCGGGAATTTCAAGCCCGTATTTGGTGCGCTCCTCTTCCATATCCGGTACGCCAAACAGCAGCAGCGGGGTGGCCTCGCCGGGCGGGTTTTCCCAGTGGCCTTCAATCGCGGCGATTTTGGCAGGCTGGTGCTCACCGATAAACGCATCCGGCGGCAGCGCCCCCTGAGGACGCCGCGGCCAGCGCAGC
>OJXA01000492.1_pt1 | contig 8769 bp, 5 predicted proteins | sample 1600581 | NCBI WGS metagenome assembly OJXA01 (sample SAMN04436615, study PRJEB24849) | human gut metagenome | biome: human gut; feature: NICU; material: stool | host: Homo sapiens | place: USA: Saint Louis, MO | collected 2009-12-13 | reverse complement strand
GCGCCAGCGAGACGGGTTCGGTACAGCCCAGCGCAGGCTTTACCTCTTCCTGCACAGCGCGAATAAAATGGTTCCATAAAGGATTAATTTGCTCAGACATCGTTACGACCTTATTTAACCTCATGAGAAGGCGAGGAAAGGAGAAACACAAAGCAGCAGCCCGGTAATCACAATAATCACCAGCGATACGCCTTTATATTTATGAAGTGCGGGCACTTTGTAGACCAGCCACGCCGGAATTAAGCAGCCCACCATCCCGAAAATAGGGCTACAGATGGAGGTGAAGCTCAGCACCGGCGCGTTTAACACAATCGCGCTCCAGGCCAGCAGGATAGCGAACAGCATAATCCCGCGCTGGACGGTGCTTTCATTGATTTTCTCCGCCGGCATTTTGCGGCGCAGGATGTTCATCACGATGCCCTGCGTCGCCTCACGAAAGCCGAGATAGACGCCAAAGAACGCGGTCATCACGGCAAAAATGTTGAGGATCACGCTGACGATTTTGACCCAGCCCGCACCGTCACCGCTGATGAACTGTGCTGCGATTGCCAGGGCGGAAATATTCTGCTCGTAGGCTTTTACCGCCTCGTCGTGCCCCATCGCCAGCGTAAAGGAGACCGCGTAGAAAAAGACCGTCACAAACAGCACGCCAAAGGCGATATTCATTGCCCGCAGCGCTTTATGACGCGCCACCTCAACGGATTTTTCCCGTGAACGATAGGAAATCACCATCGGGCTTAATGTCTGAATAAACAGAATGGAGGTTAAGGTGAAAGGCAGCGTAATAATGGCGTTTTTAATCAGCAGGCCCATCGGCGGCAGCATACCGACGTTGGCTAAATGCCAGAGGCCAATCATCGAAAGCCCCAGCGCCGCCACCACAAATAATTTGGTCAGCACCATCAGGCTGGAGACTTTAAACAGCAATTTTTCACCGCGCGACGAAATGGCGACCAGAATGCAGATCAGGAATAAGCCGTAGAACGGATTTTCCGACAGCAAACCGTCGGTTACGCCGAAGGTGTGTAGGTAGGATGCGCTGTCGTTGGTGATAGCCGTGGAATAGACAAACATCCAGATCACCAGCATCACGAAATAAAGCGCACCCAATAAGATGCCCCAGTTTTTACCTAAATAACCGCTAATGACGCTCGGGTAATCTTTGCATTCCGGTGATTCCGCCAGCGTATTAATAAACAGGCGCTGGAACAGGTACATAGCCGGATAACCAATTATCGACGAGAGTAAAAACACCCACAGCCCCATTAACCCGACCTGCACAGGAAGAAAAACGATGCCCGCGCCGATAGCCATCCCGATACTCATGATGACCCAGCCCGTATCGGTGCTGTCGAATTTGATCGCCTCTCGCCATTCGCTTTCGCTCATTCCCGCCCGCCTTGCCGCAGGGGAATCACTCACAATCACACTGCTGTTTGTTGCCATATTCATTGGGCACTCGCTTATTTTGTAGGGTAACTGGTTGTTTTTATAAGGTTCCGATCGCCAGCGATTGCGAGTCAGAGAGTGCAGGTGTGAGTTATTGATATGGGAAGATCATATCCGGAGCGCGGGAGAAAAAAGTCACAACTTTTATAGGGATTTTCTAAAGCGAGAGAATAATATTACTTCGGGATAGCAAAAAGGAGAGTAAGTTTTCTAAAATTGACGACGTTCACAAAATTAAAAGCCTCCCCATTTGAGGAGGCTGAAGATGAAGCCTGTATTACATCGCCTGCGTAAACGTCCTCGAAATCACGTCCTGCTGCTGCTCGCGCGTCAGGGCGTTAAACCGCACCGCATAACCTGAAACGCGGATCGTCAGGTTCGGATAGTTCTCCGGATGGGCGACGGCATCCAGCAGCATCTCCCGGTTCATCACGTTGACGTTCAGGTGTTGCCCGCCCTCAATGGTCGCTTCGTGGTGGAAGTATCCGTCCAGCAGCCCGACAAGGTTGGTTTTGCGCACCGGCTCGTCCTTGCCCAGTGCCTGCGGCACGATGGAGAAGGTGTAGGAAATCCCGTCTTTGGCATAGGTGAACGGCAGCTTGGCGACCGAGGTTAACGACGCCACCGCCCCTTTTCTGTCGCGCCCGTGCATCGGGTTGGCGCCAGGCGCAAACGGCGTGCCGCCGCGACGTCCGTCCGGCGTGTTGCCGGTCTTCTGCCCGTAAACCACGTTGGAGGTGATGGTAAGGATCGACTGCGTCGGTACCGCGTTGCGGTACGTCGGCAGCGCCTGGATTTTCTTCATAAAGCGCTCAACCAGATCGCAGGCGATACTGTCCACGCGATCGTCGTTGTTGCCGTACTGCGGATAGTCGCCTTCGATGACGAAATCGACCGCCAGACCAGTGTGGTCGCGCACCGGTTTTACCGTGGCGTATTTGATGGCCGACAGGGAATCCGCCGCCACCGACAGCCCGGCAATGCCGCAGGCCATGGTGCGGTAGACGTCCCGGTCGTGCAGCGCCATCAGCGAGGCTTCGTAGCTGTATTTATCATGCATATAGTGAATGAGATTCAGCGCGCTGATGTACTGCACCGCCAGCCAGTCCATGAAGTGATCGAGGCTCGCCATTACGGTGTCGTAATCCAGTACCTCATCCAGCAGCGGCTCGGTTTTCGGCCCCACCTGGATCTTCAGCTTCTCATCCACCCCGCCGTTGATTGCATACAGCAGCGTTTTCGCCAGGTTGGCGCGTGCGCCGAAGAACTGCATCTGCTTGCCGATCACCATCGGGCTGACGCAGCAGGCAATGGCGTAGTCGTCGCTGTTGAAGTCGGCGCGCATCAGATCGTCGTTCTCGTATTGCAGCGAGGAGGTGACGATCGACACCTGCGCGGCGTATTTCTTGAACGCGATCGGCAGTTGTTCGGACCAGAGGATCGTCAGGTTTGGCTCCGGCGCAGGCCCCATGGTGTGCAGGGTATGCAGGTAGCGGAAGCTGTTTTTGGTCACCAGCGTACGGCCATCCAGCCCCATGCCGCCAATCACTTCCGTGGCCCAGATCGGATCGCCGGAGAAGAGCGTGTCGAACTCCGGCGTGCGCAGAAAGCGTACCATGCGGATCTTCATGATGAAGTGGTCGATCAGCTCCTGGGCCTGCACCTCATTCAGCCTTCCTGCCTGCATGTCGCGTTCAATGTAGATATCGAGGAACGAGGCCGTGCGCCCCAGCGACATCGCCCCGCCGTTCTGGGATTTCACTGCGGCAAGGTAGGCAAAGTAGACCCACTGCACCGCTTCCTGCGCATTCATCGCCGGACGTGAAATATCAAAGCCATAGTTCGCCGCCATCTGCTGGATCTGGAGCAACGCACGTTTATGCTCCGCCAGCTCCTCGCGCAGGCGGATCGTGGCCTCCAGATCTTCTCCGCGCTCCAGTTTCCCCTGGAGATCGGCGAACTGAAGTTCACGCTCGCGCACCAGATAGCTGATGCCGTACAGCGCCACGCGACGGTAGTCGCCGATGATGCGTCCGCGCCCGTAGCCGTCCGGCAGACCGGTCAGCACCCCCGATTTGCGGCAGCGCATCATCTCCGGGGAGTAAACGTCAAACACGCCCTGGTTGTGGGTTTTGCGCAGGTCTGTGAAGAGATATTCAAACTGCGGATCCATCTCGCGACCGTAGGCTTCGAACGAGCTGCGGATCATGTTGATCCCGCCGTACGGATGCAGGGCGCGCTTGAGCGGCTTGTCGGTTTGCAGGCCAACGATCGTCTCCAGCTCCTGATCAATATAGCCCGGCCCGTGCGCGGTAATAGTAGTGGCGATGTTGGTGTCAAAATCCACCGGGGCGTGAGTAGCATTCTCCTGACGAATGCCGACCATCACCTTCTGCCACAGCGCCGTCGTTGCTGGCGTCGCCTGCGCGAGGAAAGCTTCATCGCCTTCATAAGGGGTGTAGTTATGCTGAATAAAATCGCGCACGTTGATGGCGTTTTTCCATTCTTCACCACGAAACCCGGCCCATGCGTCGCTGTAAGGCGCGACGCCCGTATCGATTGTTACTTTCATCAGATTCTCGCTTTATCAGGCGTAAGCCGCAGCCGGAGTAACCTTCCCAAGACGGAGGGCGTCCAGCGCGATCATTTTTTCTTCATTGGTAGGGATCACCGCACAGGCCGCGCGGGACGACTCGGTGGAGATCACGCGCTCGCCCGCGCTGCCCGGCAGGACATTTTTGGACTCGTCGAGGATGATGCCAAACACCTTCAGATGCTCCGCCACCAGCGCGCGGATAAGCACGGAGTTCTCACCGATCCCGCCGGTAAACACCACGCCATCCAGACGGTGCAGGGACGCGGCATGACCGGCGATATGCCGCGCAATCCGGTGGACAAAGGTCTTTATTGCCAGCCGCGCCCGCTCGTTGCCGTCATGCCAGGCTTTCTCCAGCGCGCGCAAATCGGAGGAGATACCGGAGATCCCCAGCAGCCCGGACTCTTTGTTGACCACGCGCTCCAGATCCTCGAACGACTGGCCGGTCTGCCGGGCAATCCACGCCATCGCGCCAAAATCCACGTCGCCGCAGCGCGTGCCCATCACCAGTCCTTCAAGCGGCGTCATCCCCATGGACGTGTCCACGCTTACGCCGTTACGCACCGCGCAGATGGACGCCCCGTTGCCGAGATGGGCAATCACCAGGCCGCTGTCATCGGGAGAGAGCCCGAGAAGCGCGTGCGCCTGCGCCGACACGTAGCGGTGAGAGGTGCCGTGGAAACCGTAGCGGCGCACGCCCAGCTCTTCAAAATAGCGGTACGGCAAGCCGTACAGATACGCCTGCGGCGCCATGGTCTGGTGGAAGCTGGTATCAAATACCGCCACCTGCTGCACGCCGGGGAACAGGCGCCCGGCGGCTTCCACGCCGCTCAGGTTGGCGTAGTTATGCAGCGGCGCCAGCGGGGAGACCTGGCGGATCTGCGCCATCACCTCTTCCGTGATCAGGGTCGACTCGCTGAAGAGGTCGCCGCCGTGGGCAATGCGATGGCCAATCAAAGCCACGCTGCCCATCAGGTTGCGTTTCTCCAGCTCCAGGGCGATGGCAGCCAGCGCCCCTTCGTAGTCCTGGTGAGCCAGTCTGACCGGCTCACCCCCATTCACGGAAATAAAGGCTTTTTCATTGTTGATGCCGTCCGCAATGCCCGTCATCAGGGCATCGCAGCCTGCGGCGTCCAGCACCGAGAACTTAACAGAGGACGATCCGCAGTTAATGACCAGTACTACCGGAAACTCAATCATGGTATGGCTCCGCTCTTCCTGAGCTTTGGTTTAAAACAGTTTGTACACGATGTTCAGAATGGTCAGCAGTCCGACCACGGTTACGAAGATGTTCTCGGTCCGGCCTTTGTATTTCGCCAGCGCCGGTGCCTTGCGGATGGCGTACATCGGCAGCAGGCACAGCAGAGAGGCGATAATTGGCGCACCCATGGCTTCAATAAGGTCCAGGATGTTCGGGTTGGCGTAGGCCACAATCCAGGTGGAGCCCATGATGAAGACCATGCTGATGGTGTTCAGCTTGCCCACGGAGACTTTCTTCTTGTCGCCCTTGTAACCGAACTTGAGGATCAGACCGTTCAGCCCCTCCAGCGTGCCCAGATAGTGGCCGAAGAAGGATTTAAAGATAGCGACCAGCGCGATGATGGAGGCGCCGTATTCCAGCACCGTGGCGAACGTGGATTTACTGCCTGACATCGACGCGAAGTGGTTCGCCAGGTAAGAGAGCACCGGAATGTTCTGCGCTTTGGCGTCCGCCATGTTCTGCGGAGAGAGCGTAAACAGGCAGCTAAAGGCGAAGAACATCACCACCGCCACCATCAGCAGGCTGGCGCGACCAATGATTTTGGAACATTTCTGCTCGGTAAACTCTTTCCCGAACTCCGGTTCGTACTCTTCGCGCTTGGAGACCACAAACGAGGAGACGATAGGCGAGAAGTTGAAGGAGAAGACCATGATGGAGATCCCCAGCCACACCGTGACCAGAATGCCGTCATGACCGGTGAAGGCGATATCGCTCAGGTTAACCTGGTCGATCACCGCCGAGTTCCAGTACGGGATCAGCGAGAGAGAAATCAACACCAGGCTGGCGATGAACGGGAACACAAGGTAGCTCATCACTTTCACCATCAGGTCTTTACCGAACCAGATAACAAAAGCCATCAGCAGCAGCAGGAACAGCGCCACCACGCCGCGGTTCAGGGCGGGCATCTGGAGCTGGTTTTCCCAGAAGGTCATAAAGGTGTTGGTAATGGTGACGCCGTAAATCCACAGCAGCGGGCAAATGGCAAAGAAGTAGAGGAAGGTGATTACCACCCCGCCGGTCTTACCAAAATGCTCCTCCACCGTTTCGGTGATGTTGCCGGAGACGTTACTGCCGGACAAACACAGACGCGCCAGCGCGCGGTGGCAGTAAAACGCAATCGGAAACGCGAGTACCAGCATCAGCAGGATAGGGATCAGGCCGCCAAAGCCTGCACGGATAGGGAAGAACAGCACGCCTGCGCCAATGGCTGTACCAAACAGGCCGAGCGTCCAGGTAGTATCCGATTTACGCCAGGTGGACGTTTTAGTCTGGCCAACGATAATGCTTTCTGTGTTGCTCATAAGTCATCCTTTATGCGTCAACGAAGCCGGTAATTTGGGAAACACGGGAGAGATCGATATTGCCGCCGGAAATAATGCAGACGGTTTTTCGGCCCTGAATATAGTGGTCCAGCTTGCCGCTTAATAACGCCGCGCACGCCAGCGCACCGGCACCTTCCGTGACCACCTTATTTCGCTGAATAAGCGCGATCATGCTGTTGCGAATCTCGTCTTCACTGACCAGCACAATGTCATCGACTAATTCACGAACAATTTCGAAGGTTAAATTACCTGGGCGAGACACGTCGCAGCCGTCAGCTAATGTGCCGGTAACACGATGACTGGTTATTTCTCCGGCCTGATACGATGCGGCCATTCCGTGCACATTTTCAGACTGCACGCCGATAATATTGATAGTTGGGTTGATGGATTTAATTGCTGTCGCAATACCGGCAATTAAACCGCCGCCGCCGATGGGGACAATCACGTTATCCACGTCATATAAATCTTCGAGGATTTCCAGGCCGATGGTGCCCTGGCCGGCAATGACTTTCGGATCGTCGTAAGGCGGGATAAAAATGCGCCCTTCCATCTCGACGATTTCGCTCACTTTGGCGATGGTGTCGTTAAAGTTTTCGCCGTGCAGCACCACTTCGGCGGAGTAGTCGCGCGTGGCGGCAACCTTGGATTTCGGCGCGCCCATCGGCATGACCACTTTGCCGTCGATGCCGAGCATGGCGCAGGAGAGAGAGACCCCCTGCGCGTGGTTCCCTGCGGAACAGGCCACCACGCCCTTGCGTTTTTCCGCATCAGTCAGCGAGCTTAATTTATTAAATGCCCCACGTATTTTAAACGAACCGGTACGCTGCATATTTTCAAATTTCAGGAATATCTCACCCTTACACCGTTCGCTCAGATAATTTGAGCGCGGCATACCGGTTTTATAGATCTTTCCCGCCAGTCTTTTTCTGGCGTCCTGAATATCTTCAATGGTCACCGGGAGATCATAAGTAATGTGCATAATATCCTCGTTATAATAATTCATTGTTTTCAGGCAAAGTCAGGGTATCAGAGCGTTAAAAAGCGTCGCTCCGGGTGTTTTAAATCATCATTATTTCTATCGTCGTTTTTCGATATTCATCGACGAATATTGTTTTGCCAGTTCAACTAATACTGACGCCGATTTTTTAATACTGTAATTTTTTGACCACACGGCGGCATAACGCGCCACGGGTAATTCATCTTCCACCGGCAGAACAATAAACTGGTCCGAGCCGAATGGCGCAATCATGTCACGGGGGATCACCGTCAGGTAATCGGCATTGAGGACAAGGTTATAGATGGTGACGACGGAATCGGTCTGGACGATGTTTTCAATGCTTATGTGGTTGTCTTGCAGGGTGGTCAGGAGTTCGTTGTAGTAGCCCATATCGGTTTGCGGCATCACCCACTGCTCGTGCGTGAGCGATGCCAGTCTGGTCGGGCCGGTGCACGTTCGTGATTTACTCGCCACCAGCACAAACTCGGATTCAAACAGTGGCTCAACGTGAAGATCCTGAAGCTGCATCCCGTCGCTCAGCGTACCGATGGCGAAATCCAGCCGGCCATCGCGAATGGCGGGCAGGAATGAAGAGAGCTGCGCTTCATACATTGAGACGCGCGCTTTCGGGAACACTTCCTTGAATTTTTTGATCATCCCGGACAGGAAGGTGAAGCCAATCAGCGACGGATAGCCAAAAGAGACGTCCATGACGGTACTGAAACTGAGGCTGTTAATCTCGCTCACCATGTTTTTCATTTCGCGGGTGATCGACTCAGCGTAGGACAGCAGCACCTGACCGGCAGCAGTGAGTTTTACGCCGGTGTTCTTACGCACCATCACTTCCACCCCAAAGTAGGATTCGATGTCGCTGATGATTTTGCTGACGGCAGGTTGCGTCAGCCCCAGTTGTCTTGCAGCAGAACCTATGGAGCCACTTTTGATGACTTCCTGAAATACCACGAGGTGCTGAGTTTTCGGTAGAATAATAGTATTCATAATATTCTGCGCTTATTTCCCTATGACGCAGCGGATTCTACCCAATATTGTTTCAGGGGGTATGTGCTGTTACTCACAATTTGCCAGGACGCTCTGTTTTCAATCGCACCAGAAATCTATTTATGTCTTTATAAATCAAATACTT
>OJXA01000482.1_pt1 | contig 9078 bp, 6 predicted proteins | sample 1600581 | NCBI WGS metagenome assembly OJXA01 (sample SAMN04436615, study PRJEB24849) | human gut metagenome | biome: human gut; feature: NICU; material: stool | host: Homo sapiens | place: USA: Saint Louis, MO | collected 2009-12-13 | reverse complement strand
AAACCCTTCCATAAAATGAATATAAAATGAATTAATAAACACATATAATTTCCAAAGGTAGCCGTAATTTAATGACCTATAAAATATAAAAGAAGACTGTTATAAAGCAGTCTCCTCTTTTTATTCTCTATTTTGCACTCCTGTTTTTCTATAATATTTGATCTCTACATCAAAGTATGATCTAATATTTATAAGAAAAGTATTTTTTGTATACGGGGGTAGTAATATGGGGATTATTAACTCAAATCTAACAAAACTAGGTTCTTTTTTAGGGAATGAGAAGCTTTACATTCCAGAATATCAACGGGGCTACTCTTGGGAAGAGACTCAACTGGATGACTTTTGGCTAGACTTGGAACAAATTTACGAAGAAAATACACATGATGAACACTTTCTTGGACAGGTTGTTATTCACAAAAATAAGGAAGATGGTAAACGCTATATTATTGATGGACAGCAACGTATCTCAACAACAATTATCTTCCTAGATATCCTACGTACAAAATTTAAAGAAATTGCCGATACAACAAACAATAATGATGCAAATGACGACTCAGAGGATATTAATGCTAAATATATTGGCCGTATATCGGAAAGCAAACGTGAGCAGTATTTATCTATGGGTGGTATTGATAAAGAGTTCTTCTTTGAATATGTACAAAAACGTGGCGCCATTGATTATAGTGACAAAAAATTTGATAAAAAGAAACTTAAACCATCTAACTATAATATCTTCTATGCAAGTAAATTCTTTAATGGAAAAGTAAATGAATTTCTTGAAAAGAATGAGTCTAATCAATACAAAGCGCTAAATAAACTATATCAGGCTTTAATTAATCAATTTATTCTAATGACTGTCGAAACTGACGACATCAATGAAGCGTATATAATCTTCGAATCGCTCAATGCGCGTGGTAAAGCACTAGAAACAGCAGACTTATTAAAGAATCATATTTTACGTGTAGCACAAAGTGACTTATCTAGCGCCACTGAAACCTGGAATACTATTATTGATAATCTTGATAATATTGATCCAACAAAATTTATTCGCTACTATTGGAACAGTACAAAGCGCTTTGCCCGAGAAAAAGATTTATTTAAAGAATTACGTACAGATATAAAAACACAATCTGATGTTAATACATTATTAGCAAATCTACGATTTCTATCTAAAGTATGTGCAGCCATACTACACCCTGACGACAACAAGGACTTTGATTTGACTGAGCTAAACGAACGTCTTATTGAGATGCAAAAACTAGATGCATCCTCATATATTCCTATAATCTTTGCCTTAAGATTACAAAACTACTCTGAAGAAGATATAAATGAGGTTTTGAAAGCGATAGAAACACTAGTAGTTCGTAACTTTGTTGTTTCAGGACTTGTTGCAAATAAATATGAGCTTGTATTCGCACAAATTGCTAAAAGTATTAGCGATAAAACTTGGCCACCTAATAGTGAAGGCGAATCCTCTAAAAAACCAACAAAAGATGATATTCTAAAAAAACTATATTCTCTTATGGTATCAGATGAGGAATTCATCAATAACTTCAGAATCTTCAACTCCAAGAAAAACGCAGTTATACGCTATTTGCTTCGTAAAATTAATAACTTTGATATTAACGAAACAAAGATTGTGGATGACTCAAACCGTGTTCATGTTGAGCATATTCTACCTAAAAAGATTAATGATGAATGGATCAACTTCAATGATGAAGACCATGAAACATATCTATGGCGTTTAGGTAATTTAACTCTATTAGGCCAAGAATATAACAATAGAGCTAAAAACAAGGGCTTTGATAAAAAGAAAGAAATCTATAAGAAATCCGAAATCAAAATGACTCGTGACCTGGTCTCCATTGATGACTGGACTACATTCACAATCGTAAAACGCCAAGAAGACTTCGCAGAAATAGCACTAAAAATTTGGCCTCGTGGCTAATTATCCAAAACAAAACCACCCCTATCTGGGGTGGTTTTTACTATTAGTAGAATGTTATTTGAGTTGTCTTAATGATAACCTTTTATTTATATCTCCCGTATGTTATTGTCTCCCTACAGTACCTCCTCTCTGTCTCTCCCCTATTACTTCATCTCCCCTACGTATTCTTCTCTTCCCCCCTAACGTTTTATCTTGTTAGGTCTCTCCAGGCGATAAATAGTTCGGCCACGACTTGTGGGTTTTGGCTGAGTTTGATGCGGGCTAGCATTTTGCGCACGTAGTTGCAGTGTTCTAGCATGGCTTCGTTCAGCTTGTGTTTCACGTGGTGTGGGGCTTGGTACACCAAGATAGGTTTAAAGTCGCCCACGTGAATGTAGCTCGTATCTGGATCAGGACCATCGGTAACGATGTACTGATAAGGTATCGCCACGTTAAAAAGTCCGTACACCACGTCCTTGCCGATAGGGCGTCTACATTTAATATGCCCAAAGGTCAGGTGCGGCCCATAAGTCTTAGGCGCCGTATAGCTGCTGCGCCGACCGTCGCTGGTCATGATGTAATTCGGCCTCAACCCTTCTTGTAAGGCCAGCTCTCGCAGGATGGTACGAATTGGCAGATGTACCAACTCTTGACGGCCATCTACGAAATAGCACATCGTGCTGTCCCCGCCGCCAGGTTCATAGGTAGGAATAAAACAAACAATATGATTCTTCGGATTCGTATAGATCAAATCCAAATTCTCTCCCTTAGATAGCCAAGTGGCCACCGCTACTGGTACTTCATTACATGTCATCATAGGAATTCTCTCCCCTCAACTTAGGAACATTCCTTTCAACAATACAATGAACACGTGTTCTGTGAAAGCAGATTCGCATGCTTTAATCTGCTGTTGGTTTAATTGTATATCACACTGTATAATTTGTAAATATATACACAAAACTATAGAAATTTATGTAAAATTAAAGACTTTATGATCTTGTAAAAGTAATATATACCTATATGTATCATTATTTTCTCATTTAAATTGAAAATTGCATATTTTATGTATATCTGTTAATCGCGATTAACGTAATTATACAGAAATCAGAATATAAATAAGAAATTAAATTATATTAACACATATCATTGTAATAAGAACTTAGCTCTAATTAGCACATAACTCTAATACGTGCACAGCTCTAACACATATATATCTCTAATGAATGTATAGCCCTAGTGCATTCGAATTAGTGTACTCGTAGTTTCTTAAAGTCTGTCGTCAAGTATCTACGCAGCTTCCGCAGGGCTCGTTCATGGCGTCGTTGGATAGCTTGGCGGCTACAGTTCAGCTCTTCGCTGACGGATACGAGGCTTTTACAATCACCATACACGCGACGCAGTAGGTCTTGTTGATCTTGAGATAATCTGCCAAGAGCCCATACGAGTCGAGCCCGTAATCGTTGCTCCTCATCGGCCGTCATGATCATGTCTGCTATATTTTCTCCTGATGAGAAGATATCCATACCAACTGTTACCTCGCCATCATCGGTGATGCGGTCTGGTATATGAATCTCACGATGATTACGCAATCGCTCTCGCTTCCAATACCGCATGTAACCATACCTAACACCAGCTTTTACAAAGCCAGGAAATGGCACAGAGCCTTTCAGATCAAAGCTATAAATCGATTCTAATAGGATAGCCCACAGATAGCTCTCTAGGTCTTCACGGAACTCGCGGTTCCCCGTCTTATTCGTATAGTGTAAGATGAGGGGCCGATACCTGCGACAGAGCTCGATTTGAGCCGCATCATGGCGCAGCTCATCAGCGGACCACGGCTGGTAACCCACTGTTTGAATCCGCATATTTGGATTTTGACAAATCGACACGAGGCTCTTATCCGATAAGGACGTTAAGACCTGATGCCCACAGATAAGGGTCTGTAATTTCAGCTCCTCTGGCACCTTGTACTCTGGTTTCTTAGGCGGTATCGTTTCAGATTCTAGTTCCTTAGAAAAAGGCCTCTTAGATAGTACTTCTTTGGAAGATGTTCCCTTTGAAGATATTTCCTCAGATTGTAAGCTTGCAGTTTTAATACAGGTTCGTTGTACTAACGGTTCTTCGTTTATGTATAACATAAATCCCCTTTCCTGCCATGGCATAGCGCTTATCTACACAATAACGCGGAACGGGGATTTTGACAAATTGGCAATTCCTTAGAATTCCCACATATTCTGTTACAAGCTAACATTAATTTCTATCCATTAAAAGACATAACTATACACCTAGATAGGTAATTGCTGAAAATAATACAAAAAAGACACCACAGAGGAATATGGTGCCTTTTTTAGAGGAATTAGTACTACCATTGGGTAATAGTACATAATCTTATATTTAAATTGTCTGATTACATTGCAATACAGGATGCTTCCACAAAGTCTTTAAGTTGTGGTTTTACGTAGGTTTGGTACACGTCTGCACCATTGCCACGAACGATGTCGCCCCAGTATTTATACACATAGCGGTACCAGAAATGGAACATGCTATTTGTGAAGTGGTAGTCAGCGTATTTCGCTGGTCCACGGCTATTCGCTTGGATACGACCTACAAGGCCCATGGCCATCAAGTCGTTTAAGCGAGATGTAAAGGTGCCACTTTTAATTTGGCTAGCTTGCAACAGCTCCACATAGTATGGTCTCTCTAGTGTAGCAAGGCCAGATAGGATCGCATTAGCACCTGTTATATTTTTCATATCTCGATGTAAGATATGTTGTGTTTCTTCAAATAGGGCACCCGATACGGAGAAGAACAAATTAATGATATTCGTATCGATGCTTTCACCATTATCAAAGTACTGCACATACGCAGGTAGACCGCCTGTTACGGCGAATACGGTACGCAAGTCATCCTTAGCATAGTGAAGGCCCAAGGATTTCATATCCACCAAGGAGAACGGTTTCACCTCAAAATATTCCGACACATAGGGACCGATTAGACTGCGATCGCCAATGATGCGACCATCGAGCTGTTCTAAACCATTGGCCATCAAAATGATGTTCAAACGACTCGTATCTTTATAAGTATCTAATAAATCACGCAAGTAAATGGGGAATTGCGGCACCGCCTCCACCAAGGAAGGGTAATCATCAATCACCACAGTCTGAGGCGTTTTCACACTGCTTTCAAATAGACCCTCAAAAGCCTCTTGCAAGTTAGTGATCGGTTCGAATTTGTCCTGCTCATCGGTAGGAACAAAACGTGCCTCAAGAGCTCGATTCATATCGGCTACATGGATTGCTTCATTAGCCATGCGACCTGCCAAGTATAACGCCTTATGACGTCGTACAAGCTGGGAAGCCACATAGGATTTGCCACTGCGATGCGGACCGTACACAACACACAAACTCATTTGATTCATCGCAATACGGGACTGGATACTCTCAATAATTTCAGCACGTCCCACAAAATTCATATACTCTCACCTCCAACATTCTATGGAGATTATTATATCATAAATTTAAAACAAATATAAACTTATTTTCATATTATTAACATGACTTTTTATTATGTTAAATTTTTTACGCATAAAATATACTTATTTAATGGTTTACTTTTTACTCATTCGATTGTAAAGCCCCTTATATTTACTGCATTTTTATAGGTCTATCCTCGTCACGCTGACATACAATATTCCGTATATAATCTTTTTCCATACTCAACACATATAAAAAGACGTGCCTACCATAAGGTATAGCACGTCATATGACTCGTATGTAATAAGGATATTTATATAGTCATTTTTTATTGTTATAGTTATTTCTTTATTGTTGTAGTTGAGTTTGCATCTTCATGAGCAAAATATGCTTAACCGCATCATTGAGTCGGTCATTTGAAATGGTTCCGTTCGCCACTGCTTGCGTAAGTGCACGATGGACCTCATCGATGTGCCCCGTATCCGCATCAAGAAGGACGAGGTCACTGCCTGCTACGATGGAGTTAACTGCAAAGTCCCCTATCTTTTGGTTTGCTTGCAAAGCCCCTACATCGACACGGTCGGTCATAACTACGCCGTTATAGCCTAGCTCGTGTCGTAGCCAATCCGTTATGATTGCTTTCGAGTTACTCGCTAGGTGTTCATTATCGATGGCAGGGATTTGCACATGGCTTATGACGAGCATGTACGTATTCGCTGTCGTCTGTGTAATGAGGCGTTTAAATACGGACACATCGTTGTTGTTCAGATAGGCCTTCGCATCATTAGCGGTCTCAAAGGATGCATCACCAAGGCTCACTGTTGGGAAGTAGTTATAGGCAAACCACATGTGGTTGATTTGGTAACGCTCCGCCATGGCGAGATCCATATGCCCTGCCCACGTAGGGTCAGCTGTATAGGACACATTCGGCACCCCTAGGTTTGCATTCGGTCCTACAATGAGATTAAAGCCCATATCGCGCATTTCGATGGCCGATCGAGTCACTAAATTGATGATCCGTTCCATCGGTAGTTGGCCCCAACGATTTGGCTCTGGCAAGCGCAAGAAACTTTCATTCGTACTCAACACCTTATCCCGATTGATGCCGATGTATGGCGTCACCATACTCGCCGTTGTGGCCGTTTGCATGATATCGCTGGTGAAAGCTTTCACTTGGTTTTTATTATTTAGATTTTCATTAGTTAGCATAACGCCGCTCACACGGTATTTCCTGATGACATCCTTTTGGGACTGTCCTACCGTGCTGCCGTGAAGGCTAATCATCATCAGCTGGCCTATCTTGTCCTCTTGAGACATAGCCCCAAGCCAAGTATTCACCTTCTCAGGGACAGGTTTGTCTGATTCCATGACGGCCCGATACGATACAGTTCGTACCTCTTCCTGCTCTGCCTGACTCTCATGTTGGCATCCCGCAGTACCGATGACGGCGACTATCAAGGCCATGCCACATAAGGCACGCCGTAAAAACAAGTTCATCTCTCCACAAAACTCCTTGCTGAACTCTCTTATACATTACTTCTCTATATATTATACACTATATAATTCATCTTTTCCTCATGTGAAAGCTAATTTTCTATACTAATTTAGCATAATAAAGTTATAAAGTAACAGTAACAATTACTATACAAAACAATCCATTGATATGAAATCATTATGATAGTACATACAGTCACAATCTAGTACCTTATGAGATCCATACATATAACATATACAAAACTATAAGAAGGATAAACATAAAAATCCTACGAATCGCATGTAAGCTGACACTCAGTAGTCAATATCTACACAAGTATCAAGTCACTCATGACCCGTAGGATTTATTTTTATTTAGCTAATTTGTAATACGATTAGCCCTTATATTTAGGGGATGTTGGGCATGTTTCAGGTGTTACGTCTTTGCGATCACCAAGAACCGCGCTGCGGTCTGTGTAGTGTGTATGCAAGAGTTCATGTGCCTTATGGCCCAATGGTTCACCCAAGAAGTCTTTGTATAAGGCTTGGATTTCTGGGTTTTCATAGGAAGCAACCCATTTGTAGTTCGCATCAGCTTCGTAAAGACCGCCAATACGAGCTTCCTTAGTTTTCACAGCTTGAGGCAATTTAGTGCGCGGTTGACCACCGCCACCGATACAGCCACCTGGGCAAGCCATAACTTCGATGAAGTCATAGTGTTTATCGCTGTCTTTCAAGGCATTAAGGAAGTCACGTGTGTTTTTACCGCCATGCACTACAGCAACAGACAAGGTTACATCATCACCTAATTGAACAGTGGCCTCTTTAACGCCTTCCATACCACGAACATCTTCGAGGTGTGTCAATGCATATGGAGGTGGCTCTTTATCAGTGATAAGCTTGTATGCTGTACGCATAGCTGCTTCCATAACACCACCAGTGTTACCGAAGATGATGGAGGCCCCAGTTTCCATACCGATTAAGTCATCAAATTGGGATTCTTCAATAGCATTGAAGTCGAGGTTTTCCTCTTGAATCCAACGGATGAACTCACGTGTGGTAATGGAAATATCTGTATCCATGCCAAGGGATTCGTCATTATGGTAACGAGCCGCTGCATTTTCTTCTTCCCGTTTTGTTTCTGCTTTTTTAGCCGTACAAGGGTTTACAGATACGGATACGATATTGCTAGGATTAATGCCTTTTTTCTCAGCAAAATATGTTTTAATCATAGCTGCTTCCATAGCGATACAAGAACGTGTGGAAGACAAGTTAGGAATCAATTCAGGGAAGTAGATTTCCGCAAAGCGCACCCACGCTGGGCAGCAGCTTGTAAACTGAGGAATTTGACCACCATTTTTAAGGCGTTCTACAAGCTCAGAGGCTTCTTCCATGATAGTTAAGTCCGCACCAAAGTTAGTGTCTACTACATAATCTGCACCTAATGCACGCAATGCACCAACCATTTTACCTTCAAGGAATGTACCTGGTTCGTAACCGAAGCCTTCGCCGATAGCTACACGAACGGCTGGAGCGGTTTGAATAACAACAATTTTTTCAGGATCTGCAAGAGCTGCTTTCACCTTTTCAAGCTCGGATTTAGCATGCATGGAGTCGAATGGACATGCAGCCGCACATTGACCACAGTGGATACATACAGGCACGTCGCCATTTGCATCGAGATCGTAGTAGTCGAGTACGCTCATTACGTCCGCACAAGCGCGACGGCATAACGTACAGTTTTTACACTTAGAAATGTCGTGATAAATGGATGGATTGTCGAGCGCAATCGGCACGCGTTTATCGATAAATTCGTATTGAGACATGAGGACCTCCTCTAACAAACTAAAACTAGCAAACCTTTAAAAGAAATAGACCAAACTACAGAGCACTGTGCTCAAGGCGTACTTCCACATCTTACCTTTAGTATACGCTATAGTGAAAGTTTATACTATGTAGAAATGTTACACTTTTGCGTAAAATTATGATCAATCAACCCTCTCTAGATGACATAATATTGTTCAAACATTCTACATGATATTGTGCGTAAGCATATTTCAATAAGAGACAACTTACAAAAATGCGTAATAATATTCCCATTGTACCACGAATGGATAAATAATTCACCAAATTTTAGGGAATTAAAGGTAAATCAGAACCACCCGTAAAACGGGTGGTTTGCTCACGGGCTATAAGCCCGTAGTA
>OJXA01000474.1_pt1 | contig 9211 bp, 7 predicted proteins | sample 1600581 | NCBI WGS metagenome assembly OJXA01 (sample SAMN04436615, study PRJEB24849) | human gut metagenome | biome: human gut; feature: NICU; material: stool | host: Homo sapiens | place: USA: Saint Louis, MO | collected 2009-12-13 | reverse complement strand
GCAGTCGAACGACCGGAGCGTAGCGACTGAGTGAGCGAGGAAGCGGAAAAGAGACCGAGGCGACATCACTGTTCAATTATTCCCAGAACAAGCGCCTAAAACGGTTAAAAATTTTGTTGAATTAGCGAAAAAGGGCTACTATGATGGCGTTATTTTCCATCGTGTGATTCCTGATTTTATGATTCAAGGCGGTGACCCAACCGGAACAGGAATGGGCGGCGAAAGTATTTATGGAGAAGCATTTGAGGATGAATTTTCTCGGGATGTTTTCAATTTGCGCGGCGCATTGTCAATGGCAAATGCTGGTCCTAACACAAATGGCAGCCAATTCTTTGTTGTTACTAATCAAAATGTTCCAGCTCAAATGATGAGTCAGTTAGAAGACGCTGGTTTTCCAGAAGAAATTATTGAAGCTTACAAACAAGGCGGAACACCTTGGTTAGACTTCCGTCATACTGTTTTTGGTCATGTTGTTGATGGTATGGATGTAGTGGATGAAATTGGTGGAGTCCAACGGGATGCCCAAGACCGTCCAACATTTGACGTCGTGATGGACACAGTTGAAATCATTGGTGAATAAGTTTAACCAATTGAAAAAGAGAGTACCAACGAGGGACAAATTCGTTGGTACTCTTTATTTTTTTCTTAAAACGACTAACTTTTTTTTAAAAGCATCCAAATCGCTTCTTTTAATGAAGTCTTTATAGGATACTGAGTTAAAGAATAGAAGGAGAGGAAGCAAATTTGTTAGAAAAATACAGATATCCAATGGCCTTGACTTTGTTTGCAGTAATACTCCCATTTATAGGAACGTTTTTTACGTATGTAGATCAGCAAGGAATCGTTCATGAACCAGGGTTTTATACAATCATAATTGGAGAAATTTTACTTCTATTTTCAGGTATCTGGTTCGTCAGAGTTTATTTAGCTAAACGCAAAAGAAAGAATTAAAAGCTTTTTTGATACGTAAAAGGCCTTCTTCGAGAGTTTCTTTTGAACAAGCTAAGTTTAAACGCATGTGTTGAGAACCTTGGGGACCGAAACTAATTCCTGGATTTAGAACCACTTTCCCCTTATGAATTAAGGTATCGCGAAGTTCCCGATCCGTTAGCGAATAAGAACTAAAGTCTAACCATAAAAGATAGGTTCCTTCAGGCTCCATTACACGAACGCTAGGCAGCTCTTCACGGAAAAAGGAAAGGGCAAAATCAATATTTTCTTTTAAATAATCAAGTAACGCCGTTAGCCATTCTTCCCCTGTTTGATAGGCAGCTGCCGTTCCAACGTAGCCAAAAGTATTGATACCGCCTTGATGATTTTTGTCTTGTAAAGATACGAAAGATTGCCGTAGTTTTTCATTAGGAATGAACAGCATTGAATTTTTAATACCCGCTAAATTAAAGGTTTTCGTTGCCGCTGTTAAGGTAACAGTGAATTCCTTAAATGCTTCATCAGCAACAGTGAAGGAAGTGAAGGTATGCGGTTTGAAAATCAAATCCTGATGAATTTCATCGCTAACTACAGTTACTTGGTGTTTTTGGCATAAACGGCCAATTGCTAGCAATTCTTCTTTTGTCCAAACACGTCCACCAGGATTATGGGGATTACAAAAAAGTAACAGTTTCACCTTTTCTTCGATTATCTGTTGTTCCATTTTAACCAAATCAACTTCATAATGTCCGTTAACTTCTAGTAAAGAATGGCGCACAAGTCTACGCTCATTTTGTTTTACCACATCTGCAAAAGGGGGGTAGACTGGATCACAAATCATGACAGAATCAGCAGGTGCTGTATACGCTTGAACGGCTGTGGCCAAACTGGGTACCACGCCACTATTAAACAAAATTTCTTCTTTTTCAACAATCAATTGATGGTGTTGCCGTTGCCAATCTTGAATTGCTTGATACAGTTCATTAGGTGCAACTGCATATCCTAGAATGCCCTGTTCAATAACTTGTGACAAGGCATCAAGAATAGGCTGATGTACTTTGAAATCCATATCAGCAACCCATAAAGGTAGTAAATCTTTTTCGTGGTAACTCGTTTCAACGGTGTCCCATTTAACACAATTCGTGTGGCGACGATCAATGGTTTCATTAAAATTAAACATAAGATAACTCCTTTTCTTCTATATAAAGTCTTACTTCCTATAGTATAGTAGATTTTGCTTAAAAGATGAAACAATAGTTTTAACAACTAGGGAAGAAATAATGCACAAACGTTGAAAAAATGCTATTATTTTAAATGAGTAGAAACGGAAAAAGAAATTTATCGTATGAAAAGAGGAAATTTGATGAAGTACAAAATTGGTATGGTACTTTCTGGCACAATTACCGGACTTCAACCATATGGCGCATTTGTTTCTTTAGACGAAGAAACACAAGGACTGATTCATGTTTCGGAAGTACAAGCTGGCTTTACCAAAAATATCCATGGACTCTTAACCGTTGGACAAAAAGTAACCGTTCAAGTTATTGATGTTGATGAATATTCTCAAAAGATTAGCTTATCTTTATGTTATCAACGTCAAAACTCAGGGTGTGCTGATTATGACTCAGCGTTTGGGCTTCGCGCTCCACCACCCGCAACATCATCGGCACATCAATGATGTCGTTTAGCGCCAGCGACGGGGCAGCCTCAATCTTTGAAAGCGTCAGCAGCTGTTTGACCAGCCCTTCCATGCGGAACGTCTGCTCCCGCATGGTATGCAGTGCTTTCTCACGCGGCGCCCCCTCAAGCGTTTGCTCCTGCATCATCTCCAGGTAGCCCTGAAGCACCGTCAACGGCGTACGCAGCTCGTGGCTGACGTTGGCAAAGAAGTTACGTCTCGCGCCCTCAAGCTGGTGCATCTGGGTAACGTCCCGCGCTACCATCAGCCACTGCCGATCGCTGTAGGGCATCACGCGGATTTCCAGATGGCGACCGTTATTGAGCTTCAGATTGTGCGGGCGCGAAAAATCCCGCTTTTTCAGATACAGCGTGAACTCGGGATAACGCAGAAGGTTCAGGATGTTCTGACCATTATCATCCGGCCAGCGCAGGCCCAGCAGCTGTTGCGCGAGGCCATTACACCAGAAGATTGTCCCTTCTTCTGTCGTCAGGATCACCGCGTCCGGCAGCGACTCCGCACCGCTACGAAAGCGTTTGATCAGGCTTCCCAGCTCACGGCGGCGCTTTTTATTACGCATCTGCATCTGGTGCAGGCCGTAGAGTAGCGGTTCCCAGCTCCCGCTTCCCGGCGGGGGTGTCATACTTCTGTCGACCCACAGCCACCAGGAGAGACGCAGTAAATTCCAGAAATGCCAGACGAGCAATCCCGTCACGGCCACCAGTAAAAACCACGGCAGATAGCCAAAGATAGCCCCCAGAATGAGAGCCGGAATACAACATAAGATCAGTTCAAAGACGAGCCTTTTCCATGACAGACGTTCCAGCACGCGTCACACTCCTGTCATTGTTCAGAAACGGGTCGAGAAACGATAACCCGTGCCGCGGACCGTCTGTACCATGCGATCGTGGCCGCTCAGTTCCAGTGCTTTACGCAGGCGGCGAATATGGACGTCAACCGTTCGGTCTTCGACATAGACGTTAGTTCCCCAGACGTTATTCAGCAACTGTTCGCGGCTGTAAACGCGCTCCGGGTGGGTCATAAAGAAGTGCAGGAGTTTAAATTCGGTCGGTCCCATATCGAGGGGATTTTCACCGGTCATGACCCGGTGTGAGGTAGGATCCAGGCTCAGCCCCTGCATCTCAATCACCTCTTCCACCGCCATCGGTGAAATACGGCGCATCACGGCTTTGATACGCGCCACCAGCTCTTTCGGGGAGAACGGTTTAGTGATGTAATCGTCCGAGCCGGTTTCCAGACCGCGCACGCGATCCTCTTCCTCGCCGCGCGCCGTCAGCATTACCACCGGGATATCGCGGGTCATCGCCTCGCGTTTGATATGCTTGATAAACTGCAATCCGGAACCGCCAGGCAGCATCCAGTCCAGCAGGATCAGATCGGGCCAGGGTTCATTCAGCTGGTTCACCGCGCTGTCATAATCTTCCGCTTCAACCGGCTGGAAGCCATTTTGTTCAAGCACGAAGCACACCATTTCACGGATCGGAGCTTCATCTTCTACGACCAGAATACGTCTCGCCATACTTTGCCCTGTCTTATCGTATTTAAGTTACAAGTCTGTAATGCGGCGTCATTATGCGTCAGATTTATGACAGATTTATGAAAAACATTACCACTATAAATAGCAAACTGTTGTTTTATTACAGCGGTTATTTTCCGTTCCCCGAACGTTTATAATCCTGCTTTCTTATTATTGCCACGGATCTTTTATGCGCATACTTCACACCTCAGACTGGCACCTGGGTCAAAATTTTTACAGCAAAAGCCGCGCCGCGGAACATGAAGCGTTCCTGAACTGGCTGCTGGAGACGGCTCAGGCTCACGAGGTGGACGCGATTATTGTGGCGGGCGACATTTTTGATACCGGATCGCCGCCGAGCTATGCGCGTGAGCTGTACAACCGTTTTGTGGTCAACCTCCAGCAAACCGGTTGTCACCTGGTGATTGTCGCCGGAAATCATGACTCGGTGGCGACGCTGAATGAATCCCGCGATATTCTGGCGTTCCTCAATACCACCGTGGTGGCCAGCGCCGGACACGCGCCGCAGATCCTGAAAAAACGCGACGGCACGCCGGGCGCAGTGCTGTGCCCAATTCCGTTTTTACGCCCGCGCGATATCGTGCAAAGCCAGGCAGGTCTGTCCGGCAGCGAAAAACAGCAGCATCTGTTGCAGGCCATCACCCGCTATTATCACCAGCAACATACGGAAGCCTGCGCCCTGCGCGGCGATCAGGCCATTCCGATCATTGCCACCGGACACCTCACCACCGTCGGAGCCAGTAAGAGTGATGCGGTGCGCGAGATCTATATCGGTACGCTGGACGCGTTTCCGGCGCAAAACTTCCCCCCCGCCGACTACATTGCCCTCGGGCATATTCACCGGGCGCAGATCATCGGCGGCTGCGAGCATATCCGCTACTGCGGCTCGCCCATTTCGCTCAGTTTTGACGAAACGGGCAAAGCCAAATCCGTGCATCTGGTGAGCTTCACCGGAGGCAAACTTAGCGCCGTTGAGACGCTTGAGGTGCCGGTCACCCAGCCGCTGGCGGTGCTGAAAGGCGATCTGGCCGCCATTACCGCTCAGCTTGAGCAGTGGCGCGGCGCAGCGCTTAATCCCCCCGTCTGGCTCGATATCGAAATCACCACCGACGACTACCTGTACGATATGCAGCGTAAAATACAGACGCTGACGGAAGACCTTCCCGTGGAGGTGCTGCTGGTACGCCGCAGCCGCGAGCAGCGCGAGAAAATACTGCTCAACGCCCAGCGTGAAACGCTTAGCGAACTTCGGGTTGAAGAGGTGTTCGCGCGGCGGCTTGCGCATGAAGAGGTGGACGAGGCCAGACGCACCAGGCTTAACGAGCTGTTTGCCCAGACCCTGCATTCCCTCCATGACGAGGACGAAAACGCATGAAAATTCTGAGCCTGCGCCTGAAAAATCTGAATTCGCTAAAGGATGAGTGGAAAATTGATTTCACCGCGGAGCCGTTCGCCAGCAACGGGCTGTTTGCCATCACCGGCGCAACCGGCGCGGGTAAAACCACGCTGCTGGATGCCATCTGCCTGGCGCTTTACCACGAAACGCCGCGTCTTAATAAGGTCTCTCAGGCGCAAAACGACCTGATGACGCGCGATACCGCCGAATGCCTGGCGGAAGTAGAATTTGAGGTCAAAGGCGTTGCTTATCGCGCTTTCTGGAGCCAGAACCGCGCCCGCAACCAGCCGGACGGGAACTTACAGGCACCGCGCGTTGAGCTGGCCCGCTGCGAAGACGGCAAAATTCTGGCCGACAAAGTCACGGATAAGCTGGAACAAACCGCCGCACTCACCGGGCTGGACTATGGTCGCTTTACCCGCTCGATGTTGCTCTCGCAGGGGCAGTTTGCCGCCTTCCTGAATGCTAAACCGAGCGATCGCGCTGAGCTGCTGGAGGAACTGACCGGCACGGAAATTTACGGCCAGATTTCCGCCATGGTTTTTGAAAAACACAAAGCGGCACGTAACGCGCTGGAGATGTGCGAAGCGCAGGCCGCAGGGGTTGTGCTGCTGAGCGAGGAACAGCAGCAGCACTTGCAGCAAAGTTTGCAGGCACTTACTGACGAAGAAAAAGTCCTGCTGGCACAGCAGCAAAGCCAACAGAAAGATTTTCAGTGGCTTACGCGTAACGACGAACTGATACGTGAGCAGCAGCGTGCAGCCGCTTCGCAGCAGCAGGCGCAACAGGCTCTGACGGACGCCGCGCCCCAACTGGCGAAGCTCAAGCTGGCGCAGCCCGCCGCCCAGCTACGTCCGCTATGGGAGTATCAGCAGGAGCAGACCACCCGCCTGGCGCAGACAACAGAGCGAATTGTTGAAGTAAATACTCGCTTACTCGACAGAGCGGTGCAGCGCTCGCGTATTCGCAACGGTGCACTGCGCAACCGTGAACAGTTGCAGACAGAGCACAAGGTACTGACGCAGTGGCTGACCGAACACGATCGTTTCCGTCAGTGGGGGCAGGAAATTGCCGGCTGGCGGGCGCATTTTACGCAACTGGGTCGCGATAAAAATCAGCTTGTTGCCCAGTCAGCGCGCATGGCTGAGCTTCGTCAGAAGCTGGCTGAGATGCCTGAAAGTACGTTGACGCTGACGGCTGAGGATCTCGCGACGGCAATGGAGCAACAGGCACAGTCGCGGGCGCTCCGCCAGCGTCTGACAGCGCTTCACGCTCGCTTTCAGCCGCTGCAAAAACGGCTGCGCCAGAATGCGGAAAGCGTGCAGAAAGCGCAGGCTGAGCAGGCTAAGCTCAATGAAACGCTGATCCTGCGGCGTCAGCAGTTCAAAGAGAAAAATCAGCACTATGCCGACCTGAAAGCGCTCTGTGAGCGTGAGGCGACAATCAAGGATCTTGAGAACTATCGTGCACAGCTCGAAGCGGGTAAGCCTTGCCCGCTCTGCGGTTCACGCGAACATCCGGCAGTTGTGCAGTATCAGGCGCTTGAACTGACTGACAATCAGCGCCGCCGCGACGCGCTGGAGAAAGAGGTTGCCGCGCTAAAAGAGGAAGGATTGCTGGTACTCGGGCAGGTGAATGCGCTGACCCAACAGATCCAGCGCGAGACTGAGGAAGCACAGGCTCTCTCTGAGGAAGAGCAAGCACTCACTAAAGAGTGGCTGGAGGTCTGCGCCTCCCTGAACATAGCGCTGAATATTCAGGATGATATTGCCCCCTGGATGAGCGAACAGGAAAAGTATGAACGCCAGCTGTATCAGCTCAGCCAGCGTCTGACGCTGCAAAACCAGCTCAATGAACAGGAAGGTCAGGCGCGCCAGTACCAGCAGCAGCTGACGGCGACGCGTCAGGCGCTGGCGGCCTCGTTACAATCGCTGTCGCTTAGCGTGCCCGATGAAGGGGCTGAAAGCGCCTGGCTGAGCGCGCGCGAAAGCGAATATACCCTGTGGCAGGAAAAACAGGCCCAGCACGGTACGATTCAGGAAGGTATTAACGCCCTGATGCCCATTCTGGAGACGCTGCCGGTTACCAATGATGCAGAAGCCGACGCGGTTATCCCTGAGAACTGGCGCGGCATCCACGACGAATGCGTGTCGCTGCAAAGTCAGCTCACCACCCTACAGCAACAGGAGACGCTTGAGCGTGAACGGCTCCAGCAATCACAGGCTCAGTTCAACGCCGCGCTGACCGCGAGCTGCTTTGCCGATCGGGACGCATTTCTCTCCGCCCTGCTGGATGAAACGTCGATCCGCCAGCTTGAACAACAAAAGCAGACGCTGGAAAACCAGCTCCAGCAGGCCACGGCGCTTTCGGTGCAGGCAAGCATGCAGCTTCAGGCGCATCAGGCACAGCGCCCCGAGGGGCTGGAAACCGATGCCGCAACGCTTCAGGCGCAGTTACATCAGCTGGCGCAACAGCTTCGGGACAACACCACGCATCAGGGGGAGATCCGCCAGCAGCTCAAACAGGACGCCGATAACCGTCTGCACCAGCAGGCGCTTATGCAGCAGATTGAGGAGGCGGCGCGTCAGGCCGACGACTGGGGCTATCTCAATGCGCTGATAGGCTCCAGCACCGGCGATAAATTCCGTAAATTCGCCCAGGGGCTGACGCTGGATAATCTGGTGTGGCTTGCCAACCAGCAGCTCAACCGTCTGCATGGCCGCTATCTGCTTCAGCGTAAAGCCAGCGACGCGCTGGAGCTGGAAGTGGTCGATACCTGGCAGGCCGATGCGATACGCGATACCCGTACCCTTTCCGGCGGGGAGAGTTTCCTGGTCAGTCTGGCGCTGGCTTTAGCGCTTTCCGATCTGGTCAGTCACAAAACGCGCATTGACTCGCTGTTCCTGGATGAAGGATTCGGCACGCTCGACAGCGAAACGCTGGACACCGCGCTGGACGCGCTCGACGCGCTGAACGCCACCGGGAAAACCATTGGCGTGATCAGCCACGTAGAGGCAATGAAAGAGCGCATTCCGGTGCAGATCAAAGTGAAGAAGATCAACGGGCTGGGATATAGCAGGCTGGACAGGGAGTTTGCGGTGCAGTAAATGGGGGGATGATGCGCTCTGGTGCCCTCACCCTGGCCCTCTCCCACGGGGAGAGGGCACAAACATCAAAAACGGTTTTGCGTTTATTCCGGCCAGAGCCACGCCGCGCCGCGCACTCCGCTGGAATCTCCGTGGACGGCTTTGCGGATCGGCGTTTCGCACTCGCCGCCAAATACCCACTGTTTCACCAGCGTTGGCACCGTGGCGTACAGCCGGTCGACGTTGCTCATGCCTCCGCCCAGTACAATCACGTCGGGATCAAGAATATTAATCACATGCGCCAGTGACTTAGCCAGCCGCATTTCGTAGCGGCTGAGCGCCAGTTCAGCCACCGGATCCTGCTCCTCAACCAGACGCATAATCTCGTTACCTTTCAGCGGCTGGCCGCTCAGACGATGATAATCGGTGGCAAACCCCGTACCGGAGATAAAGGTCTCTATACAGCCCTGCTTGCCACAGTAGCACGGCACTTCGGCGCGGTATTTGAGTTCATCTTCATCCATCCACGGCAGCGGGTTGTGCCCCCACTCGCCCGCGGTGCC
>OJXA01000472.1_pt1 | contig 9277 bp, 9 predicted proteins | sample 1600581 | NCBI WGS metagenome assembly OJXA01 (sample SAMN04436615, study PRJEB24849) | human gut metagenome | biome: human gut; feature: NICU; material: stool | host: Homo sapiens | place: USA: Saint Louis, MO | collected 2009-12-13 | reverse complement strand
TAGCCCGCAACTTAGAACCGCCGATCCTCAACCCGATTGAGCTGGAAGGGGTTTTTGCGCATTGAGGGTACTCAATAAAAATTCCCGTAAACTATCACCTTTTGGCAACTCTAAGATTTCAATAATTTCTGGAATAGCAATCGTAATCCAGCAGTTTCCTCTTGCCCACAGTGCTTCCGCATAGTTATGATTTCCCTCAAAAGTCCAACCGTGATACCATAGACCACTTTTTTTATCTTGTAAATATTTAATATGGATTAAAAATTGATGCTTTGCTTCTTCCAAATAATCGAGTCGATTCAACAACTTACCAATTTTTGCCAAAGGTAAGACAGTCATCATTAACGTATCATCCCATAATTGATTTTTATTTTCTGGTCCATATGTCGCATGTTGCAAGCCCCCTTCATTCGTTCGGGGCATTTCTTCCATCACCCATTCCGCCCATTGCTCTAAGTAAGGTATATATTTAGAGTCTTTAGTGTCTTCATATAGATAAGCCATTGTTAAAAGCGGAGCCATCGTATTCACATTCTTAGGCGGCGCGCCTTCTTGCATCCGACCTTCAAACCAGTCGTTAACTACTTGTAAAGCTTTTTCACTTTTAGTATTTCGATAATTCTTATATATACCATACAACCCAACGCCTTGCGGCCAGTTCCAAATCGTCCAACTTTTGTCATCAACTTTTAAACCATCAAAATCTAACAGAAATTCACCTGTGTTATCTTTAATCGTTGTTAAATTTCTAATTAATAAGTCAATCGTTGTTTCTACTGTATCTTTTGGTATGAATTGTTCCTGTTTAATAATCATCGGCAATCAAAACTCCTTTTCCATCCCACCAGCGCAAATGAAACGCTTTCATTTTTTTGTAATTTTAGTTTAGCAAGGAATGTTAGCAAATTATATAGTTAATCTTGACGAATTACTGTCAAAAATTGACTTTTTTTAAAAATTAGATACGGTTTTTACCAATTCAATCAATGAGTAAATAACAAAAAACGGACATCCTTTTTAGGTATGTCCGCTTTTTGTTACTTATTTATGGTTGTTTTCCAATATAAGCTAAAATTCCACCATCGACATATAAGATATGTCCGTTAACAAAGTCAGAAGCGTTAGATGCTAAGAAAACTGCTGGGCCAGCTAAGTCTGCTGGTGTGCCCCAACGATTAGCAGGTGTTCGTCCCAAGATGAATTCGTTAAATGGATGCCCTGGTTCTCTTAATGGCGCCGTCTGTGGCGTTTCAATGTAGCCAGGTCCAATCCCATTACATTGAATATTATATTGTCCATATTCAGAAGCAATATTTTTCGTTAACATTTTTAGTCCGCCTTTTGCTGCCGCGTACGCACTAACTGTTTCACGACCTAGTTCACTCATCATTGAACAGATATTGATAATTTTGCCATGACCCTTTTCAATCATATCTGGAATAACCGCTTTTGCCATAATAAATGGCGCATTCAAGTCAACATCAATCACTTGACGGAACTCTTCTGCTGACATCTCCACCATTGGAATTCGTTTAATAATTCCCGCATTATTGACTAAAATATCAATAGAGCCGACTTCTTCTTTAATCTGAGCGACCATCGCTTGAACTTGCTCTTCATCAGTGACATCACACACATAACCACGTGCTTCAATCCCTGCAGCCCGATAATTTTCCAAACCTTGTTCAACTGATTCAGGAGATAAGTTATTAAAAACAATTGTTGCTCCTGCTTCAGCTAGGGATTTCGCAATCTCAAAGCCAATCCCATAAACAGCACCTGTAATTAACGCTACTTTTCCATCTAATTGAAAATCATTCATTTTAAATTCCATGTTTTCTCCTCTTTCTTTGGTTTATTTTAATTGATCCATTGCAACCATATCCATGTCTGTGTACGTAATATTTTCTCCGCACATGGCCCAAATAAAGGAATAATTACTTGTACCAACCCCAGAATGAATTGACCAGCTTGGTGAAATGGCTGCTTGTTCATTACTCATTACTAAATGTTTCGTTTCGTCTGGTTTACCCATCATGTGGAAAATCCGCGTATCTTCTTCCATATCAAAATAAACATACGCTTCCATACGACGTTCATGTGTATGACAAGGCATTGTATTCCAAGCGCTACCTGGTTCTAAAATGGTGTAGCCCATTTGTAACTGGCAACTTTCACAAACGTTCGGATGAATGTATTGGTAAATTTTACGTTGGTTCAATGTTAATGGATCACCCGTTTCCATTGGGGTAATTTCATCAATACTAATTTTTACGTTGGGATATTTATGATGTGCTGGCACACAACTAATGTAAAATTTCGCTGGATTATCAGGGTTTTCTGAAGAAAAACGAACATGTTTTGTTTCTTTCCCAATATAATAGCCATCTTGTTTTTTCATTGTTTCTTTGGCGCCATCAATTTCAATAAAGCCTGGTCCCCCAATATTAATAACCCCTAGTTCACGGCGTTCTAAGAAATAGTCAACCCCTAATTCTTTGTCCAAAATAATTTCTAATTCTTCTGTGGTCGGTGTCACACCACCAAAAATCATCCGATCATTATGTGTGTAGGTTAAGCTGATTGCACCTGGAATAAAAACTTTCTCTACTAAAAATTCATCTCTCAATTGTTCTGTTGAATAGTGACGGATATCCGCCGGACTATGTGTATAACGTGTTTCCATATTTTGCATAACTAAAATCTCCTATCTATTTATTTTTCCTGAGCCCGTTGCCAAAAAAGCAAGGACTTCTTTTTGACTAAATTGATTACAATCACCATGGACAGTATGTTTTAACGCACTAGCCGCTGTCGCAAAATCAATGCAGGTTTGTGGATCATAGGCAGCTAATATGCCATGTAAAACCCCACCAGCAAACGCATCACCGGCACCGACACGGTCAACAATCGGTTGTAATCGATGACATTTGGACGTATAATACGCACCTTTGTACCATAGCGTTCCGATTAATTCATTATCTGTCGCTGAATGAACTTGACGTTTGGTTGAATAAAATACTTGAATGTTGGGATAACGTTCTTGCATTTTTCGGTAGTACCACGTTAATGCGTCTTCAAGTTCTTCCTCTGGTTCTGGAATCTCCAATAAATAACGAGCATCTAATACCCCAGCTGAACAAATATCAACAAATGGAAGAATGGCCTTCAATGCCACGCTCGCTTCTTTCTGGGACCAAAGTTTCCCTCGATAATTAATGTCAAAGCTTACTTGGCACCCTGCTTGCTTCGCTGCTTTAACTAGCGCAACCGTCATACTTTGCCACGTTTTTGATAACGCCGCTGTAATCCCTGAAATATGAAAGATCTCTACTCCTGAAAACAGCTCATGTAAGTCCCATTCCATTTCTTCGATTTGAGCAAAGCTTGAATAGGCGCGATCATAGACAACACTGGCTGCTCGTTCTCCTGTACCAGTTTCCAAGTAATATGTTCCTAGGCGTGTTCCGCCAGTTCGTACAAATTCCGTTGAAACCCCATAACGACTTAAATGCTTTTTGGCGGCTTCTCCTAATGAATTATCGGGCACTTTACTAGCAAAAGTCACTTGGTGGCCATAGTTCGCTAACGAAATCGCTACATTCGCTTCACCACCGCCGTAATGTACAGCGAAATTTTCTGTTTGTGCTACGCGTATTCCGACAGGCGTTGACAAACGCAACATGATTTCTCCCAATGTTACGACTTTCCCCATGTGCCTACACCCCTTTGATTGCTTGGAATTTTTCCATATAGGCTTGGGCAACCTCACGAACTTTTTCAAAATCCCCAGTTGCTGCTGGCGCTAACAGATTGCCACCAACACCGACGGCCGTCACACCTGCAGCAAACCACTCGGCCATATTTTCCAAACTGACACCACCCGTTGGCATAATATTTAACTGAGGCAATGGCGCTTTAAATGCCGAAATAACACTCGGTCCATAAACACTTCCCGGAAATAGTTTAATAATATCTGCTCCGCTTTTCAGTGCTTCTTTCATTTCTGTGATGGTCATACAGCCTGGCAAGTAAGGAACTTGATATAAATTGCAAATTTTAGCGGTTTCTTCATCGAAGCTTGGACTCACAATATATTCAGCCCCTGCTACAATAGCTAAACGAGCAGTCGTAGCATCCAAAACTGTCCCCGCACCAATGACTACGTCAGGATTCTCTTGGTATAACGCAACTAATTCCTGAATCACTTCTGTTGCTTGAGGAACAGTAAAGGTTAACTCAATCCCCCGCATACCGCCTGCTACAATGGCTTGACTAGCTTTTAGCGCTTCCTCTTTTGTCTTTCCGCGAACCACAGCAATCACGCCAGCATTTTCTAATTTTTGTAAAATTGATACTCGCTTCAACAGACTCCCTCATTTCTTATTTAGAAATATATATTTATTATAAAGAAATTCACAACTTCATTATACAGATAAAAAAAGAAAATGCAAACGTTTTTACAAAAATAAAAAAAGAAAGACAAACAAAAATCCCAATCGACTTTTGTTTGTCTTTCTTTTTCTACTATAATTTCGCTTCAATCGCTGCTTTTGTTGCCAAAAGGGCTTGATTAATCGTCGTTTTATTTTCCTCTGTCAAACGATATTTCGGCATGCTTACACTAAAAGCACCCGCAATTTCGCCATCTTTCATTAAAGATACTCCGCTACAGAAAATATCTTGTTCAATTTCTTCATCATCGTAAGCAACCCCCGTTTGTTGCACTTGTTTTAATTCTTTTTTCAAACGCAAGGGATTGGTAATCGTATTTTCGGTATAGGGAATTAATGTCTGCGTGTCTAAATATTGTTGCACTTGTTCTTCCGAAAATTCTGCTAAAACGGCTTTACCCATGGCCGAATTATACAAAGGTCGAGTAATTCCCACTTTCGAGGACATGCGAATCGTTTGATTTTTCGGTTCTAATTTATTGATATACAGAATTTCATTATTATTTAAAATCCCTAAATGAATGGTTTCATCGACCGTATTTTGAAGGTTTTCTAAATAAGGTACCGCAATTTCAGCTAAATCGATTTGCTCCACACTTTGATTCGCATAACGAATCAATTTTGTTCCTAAGCGGTACGTTTTGTTCGTGTCTTTTTGAACATAGCCAATTAATGTTAAGGTTTCTAAAATTTTGATTGCCGTTGATGCCGTCATTTCGGTATTCTTTGCAATTTCCTGTAAGGTTTGATCGGGTTGTAAACTTAGACAGTCCATGATTTTAGCCGCTTTTAACAAGACTGTTCCGTAAGGTTTTGTTTCTTTCATCGAAACCCTCCTTTTCCATATAAGAAATTATATAGAAAAATAAAGAAATTGCAAGAAAAAAAGAACTCGAAGATTCATTCAGTAACGTTTTACTTTCACTTCCGGTCTTTCTCCCAGTCCTATTTCATTCTTATTTTCTTTTCTTTAACTCATCAGAAACATCTGCATCCTTAGGAATTAAAAGATACTCACTGACTTCTGTGGTTTCATTAAATACGACATATAATTTTTGTTCTTCATCGAAATCGCCCAAATCAATCGCTACGTAATTGGGACAAACTTCTGAGATACCATGAAACATTTGACTAAAGATTTTTTTCGTCATCCCCACATTACGATGCTGCTCTTCTGCTTTTTCCACCGCACTTTGTAACGTATATCCTTCATCTAAAAAACGCTTGATCCAATGCACTTTGACGACTGTATGTAACCGATATTTCCGTGGACCGTTTGCGTCTTTCGCAATGGAAGAAATATACCCTTTTTCTTCCCAATAACGAAGTTGACGTGGCGAAACTTCAGCAATTTCACTTAGTTCACTAATTCCTATCAACAAATTTTCTTCATTTAACAAACGCTGAATCATTTTTGACCACATTAGTTTAACTTCCTTTCCCTTATCCTTTCCTTAATTGTAGTTTTTTTTACACCTTTGTCAAGTAAGTTGACAAAGATTCTAATTAGTTGTAAAGTAGTTAATGCAATTTAATTTGAAACTTACAGAAAAAGGAGCGATATATGTGACTTCACAACAACCTGTGGATATTCACGGAAAACCTTATAACCGGTCGTTACTAGTCGGCGTTTTACTAATCGGAACATTTTGTACGATTTTAAACCAAACGCTTTTAACGACGGCCTTACCTACATTAATGAAAGAATTTGATATCTCAGCTTCAAGTGTACAGTGGCTAACCACTGGATTCCTACTTGTGAACGGCATTATGATTCCCATCAGTGCTTGGTTGATTAACAAATTCAGTTCAAAAAAATTATACATAACAGCGATGTCAACGTTCTTAATCGGAACCATCATCTGTTTTGTAGCGCAAGACTTCGGCATGTTATTGACTGGACGTCTTGTTCAAGCCGCAGGGGTCGGTGTATCTATGCCTCTTTTACAAACAATTATGCTTTCAATTTTCCCGCCTGAAAAACGTGGCGCTGCCATGGGCACAACGGGAATTGTTATCGGATTAGCACCCGCTTTAGGTCCAACATTATCTGGTTGGATTATTGATTCTTATACATGGCGTGACCTTTTTGGGATGGTCATTCCAATTGTCGTTTTAGTCCTAATTTTAGCTTCATTTTTAATGAAAAATGTCATTCAATTATCTAATCCAAGTATCGATGTCTTATCGGTCATTCTTTCTACTCTCGGCTTTGGTAGCTTACTTTACGGTTTCTCAAGCGTTGGTAATAAAGGTTGGGGTAGCCCGCAAGTCTATGGATTCTTAATTGTTGGTGCGATTGTTTTATGTCTTTTTACATATCGACAATTGCATTTAGAACAACCTTTCTTAGAACTACGCGTTTTTAAATCAAAAGTCTTTACTGTTGCGGCCATTTTATCTGGCGTAACCAACATGGCAATGATTGGCGCCGAAATGGTTTTACCTTTGTATATCCAAAATATTCGTGGCGAATCTGCCTTCCATTCAGGGTTAATGCTTTTACCAGGAGCGTTAGTCATGGGACTTATGATGCCAGTAACTGGTCGCATTTTTGATAAAATTGGTGCCCGTCGTCTTGCGATTACTGGGATGTTTATTTTAACAGCTGCAACGTTACCGTTTGCTTTCTTAACAAAAGCAACACCTATTATTTATATCATTGTCCTATATGCGATTCGGATGTTTGGTATTTCGATGGTCATGATGCCTGTGACAACTTCTGGCATGAATGCTTTACCAATGAATTTATTAAGTCACGGGACTGCTGTAAACAACACCTTCCGACAAGTAGCCAGCTCAATTGGAACAGCTGTTTTGATTAGTGTTTTAACAAATGTTACCAAAGACGGCTTACCTGCATCGGACTTATTAAAAACAGCCCCACTCACTTATCGCGACCAAGCAACAAACGCAACACTAAACGGTTATCACGCAGCCTTCTTCGTGGCAACAATCTTTGGCGTTCTCGGCTTGGCGATTACTTTCTTCTTAAATAAAAAAGAAGCGATGCCTGTTAAGGAAGTAGGTGCAATGAAATAATGATTATTTTCCTTTTAATCCTTTGCGTGTTAGGCTTTGCCTATACGAATGTATTTGGCCGAAAAGTTTGGCATAAATGCTGTATGGTTATTTTTGGTTTAGGGTTCTTAGCTTCGTTAAGTCTTATCGTTTTAAACGATAAAGATCATTTTGGTATGACCGAAGTTACTCAGGACAAAACGTTTGAACTAAAAAGCAGTAGTTCAAGCAAAGATGGCCCCAACATGTTATTGTACCAGCCGTTGGGCGATGGTTCCGAAAAAGTTTATTTATATAACACACCAGATAAAAAGAAACTACAAAAAACAGGAACGGAAAACGTCACAAACACGGTTCAAAAAGATGCTCAAAAAGCCACATTAGTCCAAAAAACGACGAAATGGTCCTATCAAGAGTCTTGGGCCAAAACACTATTTGGCCTTGCTGACAACGATAACCAATTTGCAAAACAAGAAAACACCTTCAACGTTGCTAGTGACTGGCTAGTTTTAAGTGCTGATCAAGCCAAAAAATTAGGCGAATATATGGAACAACATGCCGCTGATATCAAAAAAGAAGGGACTGAAACAGTTGGCAAAAAAATGATGGCTGCTATGATGGCGAATCCATCAATGTCCCAAGAAGAACAAGCGAAACTCACCGAACAATATACCAAAGAGTTTCAACAAGAATTGATTCAGAAAATTCTTAGTGACATGAAATAAAAAAAGGACTGCCTGAGAAACTTATCAGGCGGTCCTTCTTTTTTAATGATTAACCCAAATATAAATACCTTGTTCTTCTTTTTCAAGAACTTTTGTTTCCGAAAGCAAATTTCCTGTCACCAAATCATATCTGAGAAGCGTCTGACCAGCTAAAACCAACAACTGATTATCTTTCGTTGTATTTACACTATAAATCATAGATTCTTCTAATTCTTCCGTCTTTAACTGTCCATTAATATTTAAAAAATAACTTTCTTCCGTAGCAAGATTAACAATTGACAGCCCCACTTTCCCTAATGCATTTGGCTCGTGATCAATAATCAAATATTCGGACGTTCTACTTTTGTAAATTAGGTTAGGAAAATTCTCTGTCAATTGAATAAAACGTTGATTTTTAGCATCTAAACCCATTTGCATAATTCGATTATCTGGCACATTTTCATAACTTACTCGGTTTCTATGAGCCGTTATCGGCAAGTAAATTTGATTATTTACAATCACAGAAGAAGTAAAACCATAAACATACTCTGGGCTTGTATCTAAAAATATTTCGTCTGTTAATGTCAAATTTTCTCCTTCTTTAAAAATGAACAACATATTCTCATAAAGTTGTTTTTCTTTGTCTTCCTGACTAGCGACGACATATAGCTTATTTTGTGTTCCTGAAAATTGCGTAACTGGTGTTGTAGATTCATTAAACCTGTATGAACTAACTGGATTCCCTTCAGTATCAAAAGAATATAAACGCTCTGCTTGAACAGTATAAAAATAGTTGGAGCTATAACCCGTACCAGTATAAGGATATTTTTCTGTCTTTCTTTTCAAAAGTTCTCCTTTAAAAAAATCAACACTCACTATAAATTCATCCTTAGTGCTGCTCAAAAGATCACCTGTTGAAAATAGTAAATAATGGGATTGTAATCTTCCTTTTGAAAACCCTGTTGGGACAATCTCTGGTAGATCCACACGACTTCGCTTATGTTTTTTGATGTCATTTTCAGAAAACATGAATGAATAAATCGCTTGGGTTGATAATACATAAAAATCTGTTTCTTCTTGCACAACAAAAGATTGCTT
>OJXA01000468.1_pt1 | contig 9348 bp, 9 predicted proteins | sample 1600581 | NCBI WGS metagenome assembly OJXA01 (sample SAMN04436615, study PRJEB24849) | human gut metagenome | biome: human gut; feature: NICU; material: stool | host: Homo sapiens | place: USA: Saint Louis, MO | collected 2009-12-13 | reverse complement strand
CTTCCGAACCACCAACGTATGAGCCATCAGGTGCTAAGGTTGCTTCCGAACCACTAACGTACGATCCATCAGATGCTAAGGTTACTTGGGATATCGCGGTTAGTGGTAATGCTGACATAGCCATTAAAATGGCACCAAGAGATAATACTCTCATCACTATTACTCCTGTTAATATCAAAAATAGAATTGAATCGTTCAGCGGTGCCGAACGCCGGTTCCAGCCGCGGGATTCGTGATCGGGATGTTATAGTAAATTGATCTCTTGATTTTGAGTGCCCTTACTCGAAATCAGGTTGCTATTTTCAGTGTCGCGGCTACTGCTTGTACCCCCGGAAGCTCCTGAAGATTATTATTGATAGCAAACTTTATCTCTTCAAAGCTCGCGTTAATCATGAGCTTCTCATCCACGCCACGTAAAAATATTATTGTTTTTGCATTACCACATGATTTCATAAAGATAATATCATCTTTTTTTAGCATGATACTGTCGTTACTTAGTGTAGTGAGATAAAGCATAGCCACTGTTTTTGTGTGTTTTTGTTAAGGCTGTTAAGATTATTCCTAACCACTGATTTTGTACATATCATCAAAAAAAATAAAAAAACTAATGCCCCCGTGGTGGGTATATAACAAATCACGGGGAGCGGAGCTGACCTGCTCCCCGTTGATTAATACACCGCGATGTTAGTAATGTCTTCATAAGCCACATGAGGACATCCTCATGAAGAAGCGTTTTTCCGACGAACAGATCATCAGTATTCTCCGCGAGGCCGAAGCCGGGGTTTCTGCCCGTGAGCTCTGCCGTAAGCACGCCATTTCCGACGCCATCTTTTACACCTGGCGTAAGAAGTATGGCGGTATGGAGGTGCCCGAGGTTAAGCGCCTTAAGTCGCTTGAGGAAGAGAACGCCAGACTCAAGAAACTGCTTGCCGAAGCCATGCTGGATAAGCAGGCGCTTCAGGTGGCTCTGGGGCGAAAGTACTGACGACAGACCAGAAGCAGGAAGCCGTTGAGTTTATGTGTGATGCGACCGGTCTGTCGCAACGTAGTGCCTGCAGGCTTACAGGTTTGCCCCTGTCGACCTGCCGCTATGAGGCTCAGCGTTCGGCGGCTGATGCGCATTTATCACTGAGCTGGCACTGGAGCGCAGGCGTTTTGGCTACCGACGCATCTGGCAGTTACTGCGCCGTGAAGGCCTTCATGTTAATCACAAGCGCGTGTACCGTCTTTACCACCTTAACGGGCTGGGTGTAAAACGCAGACGACGTCGTAAAGGTCTGGCAACAGAACGTCTGCCGCTGCTCCGCCCGGAGGCGCCCAACCTGACCTGGCCGATGGATTTTGTCATGGACGCGCTGGCCACCGGTCGCAGGATCAAGTGCCTGACCTGCGTGGACGACTTCACGAAGGAGTGTCTGACAATTACCGCCGTCTTCGGGATTTCAGGCGTTCAGGTCACGCGAATTCTGGACAGCATTGCACTGTTTCGCGGCTATCCGGCGACGATAAGAACTGACCAGGGGCCGGAGTTTACCTGCAGAGCACTCGACCAGTGGGCTTATGAGCATGGGGTGGAGCTACGGCTTATCCAGCCGGGCAGGCCAACACAGAACGGATTTATTGAAAGTTTTAACGGACGATTCAGGGATGAGTGCCTCAATGAGCACTGGTTCAGCGATATCGTTCACGCCAGGAAAACGATTAATGACTGGCGGCAGGATTAGAGCGAGTGTCGTCCACATTCATCGCTGAACTACCAGACTCCGGCTGAATTTGCGGCGGGCTGGCGAAACGGGAAATATGAAGAAAAACGAACCGACATTACTAACTGAAGGTTGTATCTAATCCTGGGGGGGCAGGTCAACCGCGTTGGATGATTGTGGATCATGATTATATATGTTTTTTTTCTTATCAGAAACAATGGGTTAAATAGTTTTATTTTGATGGTTGGTGTCGCGGAGTGGTGCTGGTTTCACTTCAGGGGTAGGCATATGGAACAGGATCCTCTTGAGATCCTTTCTGTTGCGTCGTAATCTCTTGCCCTGGAAACGAAAAAACCGCCCAGCAAGGCGGTTTTTTCGAAGGTTCTTAGAGCAGCAACTCTTTGAACCGAGGTAACTGGCTTTCGCAGAGCACAGAAACCAAATTAGTTATTACAGTGTAGCTGTACTTCACCTCACACTTCAACACTTCTTTGTTCTGCGAATCCGTTACCAGTGGCTGCTGCCAGTGGCGATAAGTCGTGTCTTTCCGGATTGGACTCAAGACGATAGTTACCGGATAAGGCGCAGCAGTCGGACTGAACGGGGGGTTCGTGCATACAGTCCAGCTTGGAGCGAACTGCCTACCCGGAACTGAGTGTCAGGCGTGGAATGAGATAAACGCGGCCATAACAGCGGAGTGACACCGGTAAACCGAAAGGCAGGAACAGGAGAGCGCACGAGGGAGCCGCCAGGGGGAAACGCCTGGTATCTTTATAGTCCTGTCGGGTTTCGCCACCACTGATTTGAGCGTCCGTTTCTGCGATGCTTGTCAGGGGGGCGGAGCCTATGGAAAAACGGCAACGCCGTGGCCTTTCCTTTTTTTCCTCCTTTGACCGCTCGGTTTTCTCGAGCTTTTCTATGCATGCTCCTGCCGCTCGCCGCAGTCGAACGACCGGAGCGTAGCGACTGAGTGAGCGAGGAAGCGGAAAAGAGACAGGTTTTACACTGAGCACTGACGCTCTGAGGCCCTTTATGACGAAACAACAGAAAACGGCGCTGAACATGGCTAAATTCATCCAGAATCAGTCTCTGCTCCTGCTGGAGAAGCTTAACGAGCTTGATCTTGATGCTGAGGCCGACCTTTGTGAGAAACTCCACGATGATGCAGAGCATCTTTTCCGTACACTCTCCTCGAGACTGGATTCATTACAGGATGGTAACTGATGGCCAGAGTGTCTATTAGTGAGGCTGCCCGACTGACGGGTAAGAGTAGAACAACACTGCACAGGTTAATTAAAACAGGTGACCTGTCCACCTGTAGTGGTGAGCGCAATGCAAAAATGGTAGATACTTCAGAGCTTTTACGTGTCTTTGGTCCCTTTGAGCAACCGAAGGGTGAACACCATTCTGGACAGGTCTCTGAACAGCGTGATACAGCCTCTGCTGACCAGAGTGAACAGGTGATTCGTCATCTGAAACAGGAGATTGAACACCTGAACACCTTACTTTTGTCCAAGGATTCGCACATTGACAGCCTGAAACAGGCCATGCTCCTTCTTGAAAATCACCAGGCAAAATTAACTGAATCCCCGACGCCATGGTGGAAATTCTGGAAAAAATCCTGACCCCGTCATGCTTCAGTTTTCCTCTCCGGCCATCCCGGGGAGTTCCTGAACCTTCCCAAAAATCGTCAGATCTCTGAACGCTCCTCACCACTAAAAATACCCACACCCCACGCAAAATTAAAATTTTGCAGATTCCTTATTTACAACAATGGGTTAATGAAAAATAAATGTGCGGTGATGTGTTACAAAGTGCAGATCCAAGTCGTGGACAACTCTATGGCGAATCGCTGACGAATTGCCCACGATTCATATGTGAATCACGCTTTATTATCATATTGTTATGATGAATCGACTCTTGATTCAATTCATCACTCTGGGTTTTTTTTGTTCATGGTGACTCTTGATTCAATTCACGATTCGAATCGCCGGTGAATCGTGTGGTGAGTCGTCCGGCGACTTGCCATAACGTGATTGCCGGCCGTCGACGAACCCGATTCCTGAACGTGCTGAAAACCGGTTTTCCGGCTGCGCCGGCAACGCTTCACGGCCACGCAATAAATTGCGTCCCCGTTCACCGTTTTCGGATAGGCCATCGGTATCGGCATCTTCACGCACTTTACCGTTGTTATCGCGCACCTGTACCACCGGGCCAGACGGGATAAACAGCCCGGAAAGCGAGACGGCCTCGGTCAATGCCCCGCCGCCGTTGCTGCGCAGGTCAATGATCACGCTGCTGACATTCTGCTTTTCAAGCTTCTGGAGCTGCACTTTCACATCATCGGTCAGGCCGACGTAGAAACCTGGGATATCCAGAACGCCAACCTTCTCTTTACCCACGGTTTTCACCGACATTTTCACCGCGCGATCTTCCAGACGGATACGCTCACGGGTCAGAGTAACGATACGGGTTTTGGTCCCCTTACCGGCTGGCAGGATCTCCAGGCGAACTTTGCTGCCCTTCGGCCCTTTGATCAGCGCAACAACATCATCAAGACGCCAGCCAATCACGTCCACCATGCTCTTTCCGGTTTGCCCCACACCGACAATACGGTCGCCTACGCTGATCGCTTTGCTTTTCGATGCAGGGCCACCGGCCACCATGGAGTTGATTACGGTGTAGTCATCGTCCATCTGAAGCACAGCACCGATACCTTCCAGAGACAGGCTCATTTCGGTATTGAACTGTTCGGTGTTACGTGGAGAGAGATAATTAGTGTGCGGATCAATTTCGTGCGCAAACGCGGTCATCGCCAGCGAGAAAACATCTTCACTGTTGGTCTGCGCCAGACGGCGAATAGCGAACTTGTAGCGACGGTTTAACGTCTCACGGATCTCTTTCTCGTCTTTGCCTGTGAGCTTGAGGCTCAGTTCGTCATATTTGACTTTTCCATCCCACAGCGCATTCAGTTCAGCCTCGTCTTTCGGCCATGGCGCTTTGCTGCGGTCCAGATTAAAGGTGTCGTTGCCGGTGAAGTCCATCGGACGTTCCAGCACTTTCAGCGCGTATTGATAACGCTCAAAACGGCGCTTTTGCGATAAGTTGTACAGATCGTAGAACAGATCGAGCTTTCCGGAGCGCAGCTCATCACCCACTTCGGATTTGCGTTTAGCGAACTGTTCGACATCGCTGGCCAGCAGTACGTTATGGCTGTAATCCAGCAAGTTCAGATAACGGTCAAAGATTTTGGCCGAAAAGGCCTGATCGAGATCGAACTGACGATAGTGCGAACGAGTAAAGCGCGACGTCACGCGCTCACTCACCGTCGCGTGCTGAGTCTCTTCCTTGAGAACCGGAATTTGATCAACACGCGTAATATCGTCCACAGCGAAAGCGTGGCCTGTTATAGCAAACAGGCCAGCCAGCGCGGTGAGCTTAAAAAAAGTGTTCATGCCAGGCTCGGCCTCCGTTTCAGAACAACAAGTGTTCTGCGCGTACAATCATTGACATACCAGAAGTCAGCTGTACACGAACGCCATCTTTGGTGATTTCCAGTACGGTGGCGTCCATCGCGTTGTTACCCGCTTTCACCTTCAGAGACTGACCTACGCTCAGCGCATTGATGTCAGAAACCGGGGTGTGGCGCGGCTCTTCGCGCGGCGCACGTGGGGCTTTAGCTGCTGGTTTGTCAGCACGCGGTTTGCGATCGTTATTTTCAGTACGACGCGGTGCCGGGCGCGGTTTACGCTCGCGACGAGGGGCGTCTTCCTGACCGTTTGCCGCTGCGGCTTCGCGTTTTTTCGCCTGCTGTTCCGCACGCTGTGCCTGCACGCGAGCTTTGGCTTCTTCAAGCTGCTTACGCGCATGTTCTACGTGCTGCTCGTCCAGCTCACCGCACGGGTTGCCGTCAAGGTCGACACGGGTCGCACCCGGCTTGATACCGTACAGGTAACGCCAGCTCGAGGTATAAAGGCGCAAGGCAGAACGAAGCTGCGTTTTGCTGAGGTTCATCTCCCCCTCAACGCGCGCGACCAGATCCTGAAAGATACCGACTTTCAGAGGACGCGCTTCACCTTCAGCGCTGAAGCACTGCGGGAAACGCTCGGCCAGAAATGCGATAACTTCTTTACTGCTATTCAACTTAGGTTGATTTTCCATGAAATTTCCTGATTACAACGGACGTTGCCAACAAGCGCAGGCATGAACAGGCGACATTATAATGACGCTATCAGTAAATGCTACGTTATCCGTTGATTATCCTGCGACGCTCGCAAAGAATTTATGATAATCGGTCTCTGCCAGAACATTTTCCAGGTTTGCGGCCAGCGCGCGCAGCCCCTGCTCATCCTCGGCAGTAAAGCGGCTGAAGACCGTGCTGTCGATATCCAGAACGCCAATAATCTGATTTTTAACCACCAGCGGCAGTACGATTTCAGAATTGCTGCTGGCATCGCAGGCAATGTGGCCGTCAAACGCATGAACATCTTCGACACGCTGAACCTGACGGGTCGCCACTGCGGTACCGCACACGCCACGACCTACCGGGATGCGTACGCAGGCGAGTTTACCCTGGAAAGGCCCGAGCACCAGCGTGTCACCTTCCAGCAGATAAAAGCCTGCCCAGTTCACGTCAGAAAGGCGTTCGAACAGTAACGCACTGGTATTTGCCAGAGTGGCTAAGAAACTGGTTTCCCCTGCCATTAATGCCTTAAAATCGCGATTCAGATCCGCGTAGAATTCTGTTTTGTTCATTATTCAATCACTTAGTTATCTTACATAGTTACCGCATAGCCTATTAAAATAAGCATTAAATGCGCTCATGCTCAAGATGAATCCGTTCATGAGTTATTATAACTTTCAACAATACTAATCTGTGTGCGACTGATGGCCCTAAAAACACCCCAAATTACGCCGACACGAAAGATCGTTGTCCGTACGGTAAGCCAGGCTCTGCCCCGTGCACATTATCAGCGTTGTCCCCAGTGCGATACGCTTTTTATGTTGCCGAAGATGAAATCGCACCAAAGTGCTTTTTGTCCATGCTGCGATGCCAAAATCCGCGATGGCCGGGACTGGTCATTGACGCGTCTGGCGGCAATGGCGGTCACCATGCTACTGCTGATGCCCTTCGCCTGGACCGAGCCGCTGTTAAAGCTCTACCTGCTTGGCGTGCGTATTGACGCTAACGTGTTGCAGGGGATCTGGCAGATGACGCGCCAGGGCGATCCGCTTACGGCCGCCATGGTGCTGTTCTGCGTCGTCGGCGCGCCGTTGGTGCTGGTCGCGGCAATTGCCTACCTGTGGTTTGGCAACATACTGGGGATGAACCTGCGCCCCGTCCTGCTCATGCTGGAAAAGCTCAAGGAGTGGGTGATGCTGGACATCTATCTGGTAGGCATTGGCGTGGCCTCCATCAAGGTGCAGGATTATGCGTTTTTACAACCCGGCATTGGCCTTTTCGCGTTTATTTCACTGGTCCTGCTGAGTATTTTGACCCTGATTCATCTGAATGTTGAACAGCTTTGGGAGCGATTTTACCCGCAGCGCCCCGCGACCCGGCCTGATGAAAACCTGCGCGTCTGCCTGGGCTGCCATTACACCGGTTTTCCGGATAAACGCGGGAGGTGCCCACGCTGCCACATTCCGTTAAGATTGCGACGCAACAACAGCCTGCAAAAGTGCTGGGCGGCGCTAATCGCCTCCCTGGTATTTTTGTTCCCGGCCAACATGCTGCCGATCTCCGTAATTTATGTGAACGGCGCCCGTCAGGAAGATACTATCCTTTCGGGGATTATCTCTCTGGCGCACAGTAACGTGGGGGTCGCCGCCATTGTTTTCATCGCCAGTATTCTGGTGCCCTTTACCAAAGTGGTGGTGATGTTTACGCTGCTTATTAGCATTCACTTTAAATGCGAACAAGGACTACGCACCCGCATCCTGCTTCTGCGATTTGTGACCTGGATTGGTCGCTGGTCGATGTTGGATCTGTTCGTGATTTCGCTGATGATGTCGCTCATCAATCGCGATCAGTTACTTGCTTTTACCATGGGACCCGCAGCTTTTTATTTCGGCTCTGCGGTGATATTGACTATTCTTGCAGTGGAATGGCTGGACAGCCGCTTACTTTGGGACGCACATGAGTCAGGAAACGCCCGCTTCGCCGACTGAAGCGAGAATTAAAACAAAACGCCGCATTTCGCCATTCTGGTTGCTGCCTGTTATCGCGCTGATGATCGCAGGCTGGCTTATCTGGACGAGCTATGAAGATCGCGGAAGTACCATCACGATTGATTTCCAGTCTGCGGACGGCATTGTCGCCGGACGTACCCCCGTTCGCTTCCAGGGGGTGGAAGTGGGTACCGTGCAGGATATTTCCCTCGGCAAAGGGCTGAACAAAATTCAGGTCCGGGCGAGCATTAAGTCTGATATGCAGGATGCCCTGCGCGCCGAAACGCAGTTCTGGCTGGTCACGCCTAAAGCCTCCCTGGCCGGCGTTTCCGGGCTGGATGCGCTTGTGGGCGGTAACTATATCGGCATGATGCCCGGCAAAGGCGAACCACAGGATCACTTTGTTGCGCTGGATACCCAGCCGAAATATCGGCTGAATAACGGCGATTTGATGATCCATCTCCGCGCGCCGGATTTGGGCTCGCTGAACAGTGGTTCTCTGGTCTATTTCCGCAAAATTCCGGTAGGCCGCGTTTACGACTACGCCATTAACCCGAACAAAGATGGCGTGACCATTGATGTACTCATCGAGCGCCGTTTTACCAACCTGGTGAAAAAAGGCAGCCGCTTCTGGAACGTCTCAGGCGTCGATGCTGACCTGAGCTTAAGCGGTGCGAAAGTGAAGCTTGAGAGCCTGGCGGCGCTGGTGAATGGCGCTATCGCCTTCGACTCACCTGCTAACTCCAGCCCTGCCGCCGCAGAAGATACCTTTGGCCTGTACGCCGACCTGGCGCACAGCCAGCGCGGTGTCATCGTCAAGCTGACCCTGCCGGATGCCAAAGGCCTGAAAGCCGGTTCGACCCCGCTGATGTACCAGGGTTTAGAGGTCGGGCAACTGACAAAATTAACCCTCAATGCGGGCGGTTCCGTTACCGGCGAAATGACGGTGGATCCGAGTGTGGTGGATCTCCTGCGGGAAAAAACGCGCATTGAACTGCGTAATCCGAAGCTCTCCCTCAGCGACGCCAGCATCAGTTCTCTGCTGACGGGAAGCACCTTTGAGCTGATCCCCGGTGAAGGCGCGCCGAACAAAAACTTTGTTATCGCCCCGGCGGATAAAGCCCTGCTGCAAAAACCGGGCGTGTTGACGGTTACGCTGAATGCGCCGGAAAGCTACGGTATCGAAGCCGGGCAACCGCTGATCCTGCACGGTGTGCAGGTGGGCCAGGTCCTCGAACGTAAGCTGTCGGAAAAAGGGGTCTCCTTCTCCGCCGCCATCGATCCGCAGTACGGCAACCTGGTCCACGGCGACAGTAAATTTGTGGTTAACAGTCGGGTCGACGTGAAGGTGGGTCTGGACGGGGTTGAGTTCCTCGGCGCCAGCGCCAGTGAGTGGGTTAACGGCGGGATCCGCATTCTGCCGGGCAGCAAAGGTGCGCTGCGCGAGAGTTATCCGCTGTTCGCCAATCTGGAC
>OJXA01000454.1_pt1 | contig 9702 bp, 8 predicted proteins | sample 1600581 | NCBI WGS metagenome assembly OJXA01 (sample SAMN04436615, study PRJEB24849) | human gut metagenome | biome: human gut; feature: NICU; material: stool | host: Homo sapiens | place: USA: Saint Louis, MO | collected 2009-12-13 | reverse complement strand
CAACGACCACAAACCAGAATGGGTGATCGATCAGGTCAAAGCGCGGGTCGCCGACTGCCTCGCCGCCAGCAACAAACGCGCCAGCGAGCTAAAAATCGCCTGTTTTGGCCTGGCGTTTAAGCCGAATATTGATGACCTGCGCGAAAGCCCGGCCATGGCCATTGCCGCGCAGATCGCCCGCTGGCACGGCGGCGAAACCCTGGTCGTTGAGCCAAATATTCATCAGCTGCCGAAAAAGCTCGACGGACTGTGCGCTCTGGCGTCGCTGGACGAGGCGCTGGCGAGCGCCGATGTGCTGGTGATGCTGGTCGATCATAAAGAATTTAAAGCGGTTGGCGGGGAGAGCGTTAGCCAGCAGTTTATCGTCGATACCAAAGGGGTGTGGCGGTGAGCACGATTCTGGTCACCGGCGGCGCCGGATTCATCGGTTCGGCGGTGGTGCGCGAAATCATTACCGCAACCAGCGATAACGTGGTGATTATTGATAAGCTGACCTACGCCGGGAATCTGATGTCGCTGGCGCCTGTAGCTGGGGATCCGCGTTTTGCTTTTGAACGGGTGGATATCTGCAATCGCGCCGAACTGGATCGGGTATTTCGCCACTATCAGCCCGATACGGTGATGCATCTGGCTGCCGAAAGCCACGTCGACCGCTCTATTGATGGCCCGGCGGCGTTTATCGAAACCAACATTGTCGGGACCTATACGCTGCTGGAAGCTGCTCGGGCCTGGTGGAATACGCTGGCGAGAGATAAAAAATCCGCCTTTCGTTTCCACCACATCTCAACGGATGAGGTCTATGGCGATCTACACGACAGCGGCGCGTTTTTTACCGAAACAACGGCCTATGCGCCCAGCAGTCCCTATTCGGCCTCGAAAGCCAGCAGCGACCATCTGGTTCGCGCCTGGCAGAGGACCTACGGCTTGCCAGCGCTGGTCACTAACTGCTCGAATAACTATGGGCCGTATCATTTCCCGGAAAAACTGATCCCGCTGACCATCCTGAATGCGCTGGCGGGCAAACCGCTGCCGGTTTATGGCAACGGGCAGCAGATCCGCGACTGGCTGTTCGTTGAAGATCACGCCAGGGCGCTCTATCAGGTAGCAACGCGCGGTGAGCCGGGCGAAACTTACAATATTGGCGGCCATAATGAACGGAAGAATATCGAGGTGGTAGAAACCATTTGCGATCTGCTGGAAGAGCTGGCGCCGCACAAGCCGGATGGCCTGGCGTGCTATCGCGATCTCATCACTTTTGTTGCCGATCGTCCCGGCCATGACCTGCGCTATGCCATTGACGCGACGAAAATAGAGCGTGAGCTGGGCTGGACGCCGGATGAAACGTTTACCAGCGGGATGCGCAAAACCGTTGCGTGGTATCTGGCCAATGAATCCTGGTGGCGGCAGGTGCTGGACGGCAGCTATCAGGGCGAACGCCTGGGGCTGCATGCCTGAGCGCTTGAGGGGGAAAAATGAAAGGTATTATTCTGGCAGGCGGATCGGGTACTCGCCTGCATCCGATCACGCGCGGCGTCTCAAAACAGCTGCTACCTATCTACGACAAGCCGATGATCTACTATCCGCTCTCGGTGCTGATGCTGGCCGGGATTCGCGAAGTGTTGATCATTACCACTCCGGATGACCAACGTGATTTCCAACGACTGCTTGGTGATGGTTCGGAGTTCGGCATGCAGCTAAGCTACGCCGCGCAGCCAAGCCCGGACGGGCTGGCGCAGGCCTTTATCATCGGCGAGGCGTTCCTCAACGGTGAGCCATCATGCCTGGTGCTCGGCGATAATATCTTTTTCGGCCAGGGTTTTAGCCCAAAGCTGCGCTGCGTCGCGGCCCGCACTTCCGGGGCGACGGTGTTTGGTTATCAGGTGATGGACCCGGAACGCTTTGGCGTGGTGGAATTTGATGACGATTTCCGCGCGATTTCGCTGGAGGAGAAGCCAAAGCAGCCCAAGTCTAACTGGGCGGTAACCGGCCTCTATTTTTACGATGGTAAAGCGGCAGAGTACGCGAAGCGGGTTAAACCCTCAGAGCGCGGTGAGCTGGAGATCACTTCCATCAATCAAATGTACCTCGACGATGGTGCACTGACGGTGGAGCTGCTGGGACGTGGTTTTGCCTGGTTGGACACCGGCACGCACGATAGCCTGATCGAGGCCAGCATGTTTGTGCAGACGGTGGAGAAGCGTCAGGGCTTTAAAATTGCTTGCCTGGAAGAAATCGCCTGGCGCAATGGCTGGCTGGATGACGACGGCGTGAAGCGAGCGGCGAAACGGCTGGAAAAAACCGGCTACGGCCAATACTTACTGGATTTACTCCGTGCCCGCCCGCGCCAGTATTGAGCCCCTTGAGTGGGAAAACCGCTTCTTCGGCGTCAATAGCGCCATTCTCCGCTTTGGCGACGATGCGCCGCCGCTGACGGTGCAAGCGCTGGCGGGATGGTCGCGGGTGCAGGCGAAAGTTGCGGCGGATGATACCGCGCGCCTGGATGCGCTGCAGGCATTAGGCTTCCGGCTGGTGGAGGGCGAGGTCGATCTTGCGCTTCCGCCCGCGGCTTCTGATGATATCGGCGCCGAGCCGGCGACCGAGGCGGATATCCCCCGGCTGCGCGAACTGGCGGCGCTGGCCTTTGCGCAGAGCCGTTTTCGCGCCCCCTGGTACACCGACGATGCCAGTGGTCGTTTCTATGCCCAGTGGATTGAAAATGCGGTGCGCGGTACCTTCGATCACCAGTGTCTGGTGCTTCGCGCCCCTGACGGCGATATCCGCGCGTTTGTCTCCCTGCGCCAGCTCAGCGAGCGCGAGGCGAGGATTGGCCTGCTGGCCGGACGCGGCGCCGGAGCGGAATTAATGCAGGCGGCGCAGCGCTGGGCCGCGCTGCGCGAGCTGACGACACTGCGGGTGGCGACCCAGATGGGCAACACCGCCGCGCTTAAACGTTACATTCTTAGCGGTGCCAATGTCGAAAGCACCGCGTACTGGTTATACAGGTGACATGATGATTCCATTTAACGCGCCGCCGGTGGTGGGTACCGAGCTTGATTATATGCAGTCCGCGATGGGGAGCGGCAAGCTGTGCGGCGATGGCGGTTTTACCCGCCGCTGCCAGCAGTGGATGGAGCAGCGTTTCGGCACCGCGAAAGCGCTGCTGACGCCGTCCTGCACCGCTTCGCTGGAAATGGCGGCGCTGCTGCTGGATATTCAGCCGGGCGATGAAGTGATTATGCCGAGCTATACCTTCGTCTCCACCGCCAACGCCTTTGTGCTGCGCGGCGCGAAAATCGTCTTCGTTGATATTCGTCGCGATACCATGAATATCGATGAAACGCTGATTGAAGCGGCCATCACCGAGAAAACCCGCGCGATTGTTCCGGTCCACTACGCCGGCGTGGCCTGCGAGATGGACACCATTATGACTATCGCCAGCAAGCATAATCTGTTTGTGGTGGAGGATGCCGCTCAGGGCGTGATGTCGACCTATAAAGGCCGGGCGCTCGGCACTATCGGCCATATTGGCTGCTTCAGCTTCCATGAAACCAAAAACTACACCGCGGGCGGTGAAGGCGGCGCAACGCTGATTAACGATCGCACGCTGATAGAGCGCGCGGAGATCATTCGTGAAAAAGGCACCAACCGCAGCCAATTTTTCCGTGGCCTGGTGGATAAATATACGTGGCGCGATATCGGCTCCAGCTACCTGATGTCCGATTTACAGGCGGCATATCTGTGGGCGCAGCTGGAAGCGGCGGAGCGGATTAACCAGCAGCGTCTGGCGCTGTGGCAGAACTACTACGACGCCCTGCTGCCGCTGGCGCGCGCCGGGCGTATCGATCTGCCCATCGTGCCTGCCGACTGCGGGCAAAATGCGCATATGTTCTATATCAAGCTGCGCGATATTGACGATCGCAGCAAGCTGATCGCCTGGCTGAAAGAGGCGGAAATTCTGGCGGTATTCCACTATATCCCGCTGCACAGCTGCCCGGCCGGGGAGAACTTCGGCGAGTTCCACGGGACGGATCGCTACACGACCCAAGAGAGCGAACGCCTGCTGCGCCTGCCGTTATTCTACAATTTGTCGAACGTTAACCAGCGCACGGTAATTAACTCGCTGCTGAGCTATTTCTCCTGATATGTCGCTGGCAAAAGCGTCTCTGTGGACCGCGGCGTCCACGCTGGTCAAAATCGGCGCCGGTCTGCTGGTGGTAAAACTGCTGGCCGTGTCGTTCGGCCCGGCTGGCGTGGGGCAGGCGGGTAACTTCCGCCAGCTGGTGACCGTGCTTGGCGTGCTGGCGGGGGCCGGGATATTCAACGGCGTCACGAAGCTGGTGGCGCAGCATCATGACGATCGCCGGCAGTTGAACAACGTCGTTGGCACCGCTTCAGCGATGGTACTCGGTTTCTCCACCCTGCTGGCGCTGATCTTCCTGCTGGCGGCCGCGCCAATAAGCCAGGGGCTATTCGGTCATCAACATTACCAGAATCTGGTACGGCTGGTGGCGCTGGTGCAGATGGGGATTGCCTGGGCGAATTTCCTGTTAGCGCTGATGAAAGGCTTTCGCGATGCGGCGGGTAATGCGCTGTCGCTTATCGCCGGGAGCCTGATTGGCGTGGCGGCGTACTATGCCTGCTACCGTTTTGGCGGCTATCAGGGCGCATTGCTGGGGCTGGCGCTGGTGCCGGCGCTGGTGGTGGTGCCGGCGGCTATCGTACTGTGGCGTCGCGGCAATATTCCGCTAAGCGCGCTGCGCCCGCGCTGGGACAACGGCCTGGCGGGGCAGCTGTCGAAATTTACCCTGATGGCGCTGATTACCTCGGTGACGCTGCCGGTCGCCTACGTGATGATGCGTAACCTGCTGGCGGCCCACTATGGCTGGGACGCGGTGGGGATCTGGCAAGGGGTGAGCAGCATCTCCGACGCCTATTTGCAGTTTATTACCGCGTCATTTAGCGTTTATCTTTTACCAACGCTGTCCCGTCTGACGGCGAAAGCGGATATCACCCGCGAGATTGGCAAATCGTTAAAATTTGTCCTCCCGGCGGTGGCGGCAGCGAGCTTAACGGTGTGGCTGCTGCGTGATTTCGCTATCTGGCTACTTTTTTCCGACCGCTTTACGGCGATGCGCGATCTGTTTGCCTGGCAGCTGGTGGGCGATGTGTTAAAGGTCGGGGCTTATGTTTATGGCTATCTGGTGATCGCCAAAGCCTCGCTGCGTTTTTATATTCTGACGGAAATCAGCCAGTTCACGCTGTTGACCGCATTCTCGCACTGGCTTATCCCGGCGCACGGCGCAATCGGCGCGGCGCAGGCGTATATGGCTACCTATATTGTTTATTTCGCCCTCTGCAGCGGCGTGTTTTTACTTTGGCGTAAACGGGCATGACAGCACTGATACATGTACTGGGATCGGATATCCCGCACCACAACCAGACCGTGCTGCGGTTCTTTAATGATGAGCTGGCCGTGGATGACGAACAGGCTCGCCTGTTTATGGTCGTCGGTGATGCGACAGAAATTTGCGCCGCTTATCCCGCACTCTCCATTCGCTGCTATCCGGGGAAAAAGTCGCTGGCAAAGGCGGTTATCGCGCTGGCAAAGGCGAACCGGCAGCAGCGCTTTTTCTTTCACGGCCAGTTTAATACCGGCCTGTGGCTGGCGCTGCTCAGCGGCGGGATCCGCCCGACGCAGTTTAACTGGCATATCTGGGGAGCGGATCTGTACGAGAACTCCGCCAGCCTGAAGTTTCGCCTGTTTTATCCCCTGCGGCGCCTGGCGCAGGGCCGGGTAGGTCGCGTGTTTGCGACCAGGGGCGATCTGAGCTGGTTCGCCGCCCGCCATTCTGGCGTAGCGGGAGAGCTGCTCTACTTTCCGACCCGCATGGATCCGGCGCTGAATTCGCTCGCCGATAGCGCGCCGCGCGGCGACACGCTGACTATCCTGGTGGGTAATTCCGGCGACCGTAGCAACGAGCATATCGCGGCGCTGCGTGCGATTCGCCAGCAGTTTGGCGATACGGTTAACGTTGTCGTGCCGATGGGTTATCCGGCAAATAATGGCGACTACATCAACGAAGTCCGCGCGGCCGGCGCGGAGCTGTTCAGCCCGCAGCATTTCCAGGTATTGAGCGACAAGCTGGCGTTTGATGACTACCTTGCCCTGCTGCGCCGCTGCGATCTTGGCTACTTCCTGTTTGCCCGCCAGCAGGGTATCGGCACGCTGTGCCTGCTGATTCAGGCGGGGATCCCCTGCGTGCTGAACCGGGAGAATCCCTTCTGGCAGGATATGTCGGAGCAGCATATTCCGGTACTCTTTACCAGCGATGCGCTGGATGTGAGCGTTGTGCGTGAAGCGCAGCGCCAGCTGGCCGGTGTGGATAAAAATCAAATCGCCTTTTTCCGGCCGAATTACCTGACGGGCTGGCGACGAGCGTTGCGAATTGCTGCGGGGGTGGACGCATGACATTAATGCAATTTAGCGGGCTGCTGCTGGTCTGGCTGCTGTCGACGCTATTTATCGCCACCGCCACGTACTTTGAATTTCGTCGCGTACGCTTCAACTTCAACGTCTTTTTCTCGCTGCTGTATCTGCTGACGTTTTTCTTTGGCTTCCCGCTGACCAGTATTCTGGTGTTCCGCTTTGACGTCGCGGTCGCCCCGCCGGAAATTCTGCTGCAAACCCTGCTGGTTTCCGTCTGCTTTTATGCGGTTTATTACGTGACTTATAAAACGCGGCTACGGTCGGCGACGCACGGTCATCCGCATCGTCCGCTGTTTACGATGAATCGCGTGGAGACCCACCTCACCTGGGGCATTTTGCTGGGGCTGGCGCTGCTTTGCGTCGGCATCTTCTTTGCGCATAACGGCTTCTTGTTATTCAAGCTCAACTCCTACAGCCAGATCTTCTCCAGCGAAGTCTCCGGCGTGGCGCTAAAGCGCTTCTTCTACTTTTTCATCCCGGCAATGCTGGTGGTCTATTTTCTGCGTCAGGATTATAAAGCGTGGATATTCTTCCTTGTCAGCACCGTCGCCTTTGGCCTGCTGACCTACGCCATCGTTGGCGGCACCCGGGCGAATATCATCATCGCGTTTGCCATCTTCCTGTTTATCGGCATCATTCGCGGCTGGATCAGCCTGTGGATGCTAGCGGCGGCGGGCGTGCTGGGCATCGTCGGTATGTTCTGGCTGGCCCTGAAGCGCTATGGCATGAACGTCAGCGGCGATGAGGCGTTTTATACTTTCCTCTATCTGACCCGCGACACCTTCTCGCCGTGGGAGAATCTGGCCCTGCTGCTGCAAAATTACGACAAGATTGAGTTCCAGGGGCTGGCGCCAATCATCCGGGATTTTTACGTCTTTATCCCCAGCTGGTTGTGGCACGGTCGTCCGACAATGGTGCTCAATACCGCGAACTATTTCACCTGGGAAGTATTGAATAATCATTCTGGTCTGGCGATTTCGCCGACCCTGATTGGCTCGCTGGTGGTGATGGGCGGCGTCTGGTTCGTCCCGCTGGGCGCGGTGGCGGTTGGGCTGATTATTAAATGGTTTGACTGGCTGTACGAGCTTGGCAACCGGGAAACGAACCGCTATAAAGCGGCGATTCTGCACAGTTTCTGTTTTGGCGCTATCTTCAACATGATCGTGCTGGCGCGTGAAGGGCTGGATTCATTTGGCTCTCGCGTGGTTTTTTTCCTCGTTATCTTTGGGATCTGCCTGCTGGCGGCAAAACTGCTGTACTGGTTCCTTGATAGCGTGGGGCTGATTCACCGGCGGGCCAAACCGCTGACGCAACCTCAAGTCTGATAAGGGTGTACATGACTGAGACCACATCCGCGCCGTTGTACCTGCTGAGAGGGCTACAACTCATTGGTTGGCGCGATATGCAACACGCTCTGGATTATCTGTACGCCGATGGTGAGATCCGCACGGGAACGCTGGTGGCGATTAATGCAGAGAAGATGCTGGCGGTAGAAGACAGCCCCGAAGTCCGGGCGCTGATTGAAGCGGCAGAATTCAAATACGCTGATGGCATCAGCGTAGTACGTTCATTACGTAAAAAATACCCTCAGGCTCAGGTGTCGCGCGTCGCCGGCGCCGATTTATGGGAAGCCCTGATGGCGCGCGCAGGCGCTCAGGGAACGCCGGTATTTTTGATCGGCGGCAAGCCTGAGGTGCTGGCGCAGACGGAGCAGCAGCTTCGCCAGCGCTGGAACGTGAATATCGTTGGAAGCCAGGATGGCTATTTTGCCGCTGACCAGCGTCAGGCGCTATTTGAGCGTATCCGCGATAGCGGGGCGAAAATCGTCACGGTGGCGATGGGCTCGCCGCGTCAGGAGATCCTGATGCGCGACTGTCGGGACGTTTATCCGCAGGCGCTGTATATGGGCGTGGGCGGCACCTACGATGTCTTTACCGGCCACGTCCAGCGGGCGCCGAAGTTCTGGCAGGACCTGGGTCTGGAGTGGTTCTATCGCCTGGTTTCGCAGCCGAGCCGCATAAAAAGGCAGGCGCGCCTGCTGCGCTATTTACGCTGGCATTACACCGATAAGCTGTGACATTCCACTGCAAGCGGGCGGGTTTACCTGGGTATTCTGTGTAATGTCTTCACTCGCCTGATACTTTATTTGCCATTTCCCTCAAATTCATTAACCATTCGCATGCTTAAAACGCGACGGTCAGTTTACCGTCGCGCAGGCAGGGCTATTTATTCAATAAAAATAACCGGCATAGACACATCCCGGTTGGGATGCGCTTAAACCCGGAGCAGGGCAAACACAAGAGGCTATATGACTGAGAAAAAAGCGGAACTTCAGCGGGGACTGGAGGCGCGGCACATTGAGCTAATCGCTCTTGGTGGGACAATTGGCGTCGGGTTATTTATGGGCGCGGCCAGTACGCTGAAGTGGGCCGGACCTTCGGTTCTGCTGGCGTATATTATCGCCGGGCTCTTTGTCTTCTTCATCATGCGTTCGATGGGCGAAATGCTGTTCCTCGAACCGGTAACCGGATCGTTCGCCGTTTACGCACACCGCTATATGAGCCCATTTTTCGGCTATCTCACCGCCTGGTCCTACTGGTTTATGTGGATGGCGGTCGGGATATCGGAGATTACGGCTATCGGGGTTTATGTGCAGTTCTGGTTCCCGGATATGGCGCAGTGGATACCGGCGCTGATTGCCGTCGGGCTGGTGGCGCTGGCAAACCTCGCGGCGGTACGGCTGTACGGCGAAATTGAATTCTGGTTTGCCATGATTAAGGTCACCACCATTATTGTGATGATCGTGGTGGGGCTGGGCGTTATTTTCTTTGGCTTTGGCAACGGCGGGCACGCCATTGGCTTTGGCAATCTGACCGAGCACGGTGGCTTCTTCGCCGGCGGCTGGAAGGGCTTCCTGACGGCGCTGTGCATCGTGGTCGCGTCTTATCAGGGCGTCGAGCTTATCGGGATTACCGCCGGTGAAGCGAAGAATCCGCAGGTTACGCTGCGTAGCGCGGTTGGCAAGGTACTGTGGCGAATCCTGATTTTCTATGTCGGGGCGATTTTTGTGATCGTCACTATTTTCCCGTGGGATCAAATTGGCTCCAACGGCAGTCCGTTCGTACTGACCTTTGCCAAAATCGGCATCACCGCGGCGGCGGGCATTATCAACTTTGTGGTGCTCACGGCGGCGCTTTCCGGCTGTAACAGCGGCA
>OJXA01000445.1_pt1 | contig 9964 bp, 7 predicted proteins | sample 1600581 | NCBI WGS metagenome assembly OJXA01 (sample SAMN04436615, study PRJEB24849) | human gut metagenome | biome: human gut; feature: NICU; material: stool | host: Homo sapiens | place: USA: Saint Louis, MO | collected 2009-12-13 | reverse complement strand
GTATTCATCGGCGCGGCCATCGGCACCGTACTTGGGCTACTGGCCGGGTATTACGCACACTGCTCAATGGTGAGCGTCAACGGTGGTTCAATGCGGATGGTTTTCGAGTTGTTAAGCGTTCCCGCCACCAGTACCCGCTGGCGGAACATCTCGCTTGCGAAGCTATAACCGGTTTCGTTATCAACGAACTCAATCGCCATCAGCATCCCTTTCCCGCGCGCATCCTGTACCAGATCCGGATATTCCCGGCCCAACTGACGGAAGCCGTCCAGCAGCATGTCGCCTTTCTGCTCCGCTTGCGCGGGCAGGTTTTGCTCCAGCAGCACGTTGATGGTGGCCAGCGCCGCCGCACAGGCCAGCGGGTTACCGCCAAAGGTGGTGGTATGTAAGAACGGGTTATCGAACAGCACCGAGAAGACCTCCTCAGTGGCGACCGTTGCGCCAATCGGCATCACGCCGCCACCGAGCGCTTTCGCCAGGCACAGAATGTCCGGCTGAACGTTCTCGTGCTCGCAGGCGAACATCTTGCCGGTGCGCCCCATCCCGGTCTGCACTTCGTCGAAGATCAGCAGCGCGCCAAACTCATCGCACAGCTGACGCACGGCGGGCAGATAGCCCTGCGGCGGGAGGATCACGCCGCCTTCACCCTGAATCGGCTCCAGGATCACCGCCGCCACGTCGTCGCCGGTTTTACGGCATTCACTCAGCACGATGCGCATGGCGTTGATGTCGCCAAACGGCACGTGGCGGAAGCCCGGCAGCAGCGGCATAAACGGCTTGCGGAAGGTAGATTTAGCGGTCGCCGACAGAGCGCCCAGGGATTTCCCGTGGAACGCGCCGCTGGTGGCGATAAAGGTAAATTTCCCGCGCGGCGACTGGTACGCTTTGGCGAGTTTAATCGCCGCTTCGACCGATTCGGTGCCGCTGTTGCTGAAGAAGCTGTATTTCAGCTTACCGGGCGTTAAGGCTGCCAGCGTTTTCGCGAGCATGGCGCGAAGCGGATCGAGCAGTTCCTGGCTATGGAGAGGTTGTTTCGCAAGTTGATTCTGTACGGCGGAAACCACAACTGGATTACGGTGCCCCACGTTGAAAATACCAAAACCCCCCAGGCAATCGATAAACTCCTGTCCCTGGGTGTCGACAAGCGTATTCAGACTGCCCGCTTGCCACTCTACGGCTCCGTAATCCCCGCCGGCGGTAACAGATTTGCGATACTCCAGAAAACCAGGATTCACATGCTCTTTAAAGTAATCAATGACCTCACGGTTAAGTTGTTTCATCTCCTCATGATCAAGCGTTCGCTTTTCAATGAGATTCAGTGCGTGCGCGGTACAGGCAAGAGCCGAGGCGCTGGAAGGTAACCTGTTCAAAATATGCTCCCGGGGATCGCGTATCACATGATACTGAGTTAAGTATTGCAGGGATTACGCCACCTCAGATGCCTTAACAAAAATCGGGATAAACGCCAGGTGAAATCAAATTTGCACAATATTTAATCATGCCATTGCGCGCCGCACGGGATAAGGGATAACGAGCCGGGGATGGGGTGTCGTCAATTGCACTGCTCCAGGGCAGGGAATGCGCCTTAAGTGTGCACCGGGGTATCATGCTTTGTAGGTAGTTTCATGCCGAAAGTATTTTAAATCAATTAATTAGAAAAACGCACGAAAAGTGCGGTTTAACCGAGATTTGCGATCTCAATCATATTTAACAACTAAAGATAAATTTTTTATCGCCGAAAAAACATAAGCCACAAAATTAACATTCAAATAACCTGCAAGGGATGCTCACTATGTCCTCTCCTGACTATGTCACCCAGAATGAATATCCGCTGGACGATGACACCACGCTTATGTCGACCACCGACCTCCACAGCTACATGACCCACACTAACGACACCTTTGTGCAAGTGAGCGGCTTTACGCTCCAGGAGCTGCTCGGGCAACCGCACAACATTGTGCGCCACCCGGATATGCCGAAAGCGGCTTTTGCCGACATGTGGTACACGCTGCAAAAGGGCGAACCCTGGAGCGGGATTGTCAAAAACCGACGTAAAAATGGCGATCACTATTGGGTACGTGCCAATGCGGTACCAATGGTGCGTAACGGCCAGATGACGGGCTATATGTCCATTCGTACCCGCGCCACGCAGGACGAGGTCGCCGCGGTGGAGCCGCTTTATAAGGCGCTCAACGAAGGACGCTGCAAAAAACGCATTCATAAAGGGCTGGTGGTGCGCAAAGGCTGGCTCGGCAAATTACCGGCGATGCCGCTGCGCTGGCGCGTGCGTAGCGTAATGGCGGTACTTTTCGCGGTGATGGCCGCAACGCTGGTTGCCAGTGCCGCGGGCTGGGCTTCGCTGGCGGCGGCAGCCGTGGTGATGCTGCTTGGCACCCTGGTGTTTGAGCAACAGATTGTCCGCCCGGTGGAAAACGTCGCACGGCAGGCGCTCAGGGTCGCTACCGGAGAGCGTAACAGCGTGCAGCATCTTAACCGCAGCGATGAACTGGGGCTGACGCTGCGGGCCGTCGGACAGCTGGGGCTGATGTGCCGCTGGCTGATCAACGACGTCTCCAGCCAGGTGGTGAGCGTGCGCGACGGTAGCGACAGGCTGGCGCAGGGCAATGAAGATCTCAACGACCGCACGCGCCAGACCGTGGCTAACGTGCAGCAGACCGTGGCAACAATGAACCAGATGGCGGCGTCGGTGCAGAGTAACTCTGAGACCGCAGCCGAAGTCGACAAGCTGTCGATGGCCGCCAGCAGCGCGGCCACGCAGGGGGGCACCGTGATGCAGACCGTGGTGAAAACCATGGATGACATTGCCGACAGTACCCAGCGCATTGGCTCTATTACCTCGCTTATCAATGACATTGCCTTCCAGACCAATATTCTGGCGCTGAACGCCGCGGTTGAGGCGGCACGCGCAGGCGAGCAGGGTAAAGGCTTTGCGGTGGTGGCGGGCGAAGTGCGTCATCTTGCCAGCCGCAGCGCGAATGCAGCTAACGATATTCGTAAGCTGATCGACGCCAGCGCCAGCAAAGTGCAGTCGGGCGCCGATCAGGTCCACGCCGCGGGACGTACTATGGATGATATTGTCGAGCAGGTGAAAAACGTCACGCAGCTCATCGCGCAGATCAGTCACGCCACCTCAGAGCAGGCGACAGGCCTGACAGAGCTGACCCGTGCCGTGGCAGAGCTGGACAGCATTACGCAGAAAAATGCTGACCTGGTCGAAGAGAGCGCGCAGATTTCCGCGATGGTTAAGCACCGGGCCGGACGCCTTGAAGATGCGGTTACCGTGCTGCATTAAGAAATGCATGCTTCGATAAAGCCGTTTATTCCTCCGGGGTAAACGGCTTTTTTGTTTTTCAGAATACGTTATGTTGTTAATGAAATATTAATTAACTAAAAAAAGCGCCAGATTTTTAATTGCTACGCCCCGGATTTATTGAAAGTGATAAATAAAAAAACGATCAAAGTCATAAAGTTAGAGATTTTTCTGTCGATAACAGCGATCGTCTGAGAAATAATCACATCGATGGGGTAAATATGTTCATACATGACGTAAAGATCGGCACGAAATTATTTCTGGCGTTTGGATTATTTATTGTCCTGATGGTCGTCAGCGCAAGCTTGTCTCTGATGAGCCTGAATCGGGCAAACAATGGAATGCAAACCATCCTTACCAGCGACTATCCAACGACGGTAAAAGCGAACCAGTTAATCGACAACTTCCAGGAATTTATAAGCACGCAGCAGCTCATGCTGCTGGACGAACAGGGGACGTACACGGCGCAATCAGAGCAGCGTCTGAAGGCGATCAGCGAGCTCATCTCCGCAATCCTGAGCGAGCTGGACAACGCTCTCAAGGATAAAAAATCCCAACAGGTGCTGGCCGATATCCACGGCGTACGCCAGCAATATCTTGACTCGCGCTACCGCATTTTGCAGGCCGTGCAGAATAACGACCGTGCGGGCGCGATAAACGAAATGATGACCAACACCCTGAATCTGCAACAGTCCTACAAAGCGAAAGTGCAGGCGCTGATTGCGATCCAGGACCATGAAATGCAGAGTGCGGGCGAGCAGGTGGAAGGCGATTTCCGCACCAATCGTCTCCTGCTGGTCCTGATTACGCTTTTCAGCGTCGCGGCAGCCAGCCTGACTGGCTGGTTCATTGTGCGATCCATTACCCGACCGCTGAACGACGCGGTGAATTTTGCGGAGGCCATTGCCGATGGCGATCTCACCGGCAGCATTACCTCGCACGGTAAAGATGAAACCGGACTGCTACTCACCGCACTGATGGAGATGAAAACGCGCCTGCTGGAGATTGTGCAGCAGGTGCAAACCGGATCGGAAAACATCTCCAGCGCCGCCGCGCAGATTGTCGCGGGCAACCAGGATCTGGCTGCCCGCACGGAGGAGCAGGCCAGTTCCGTTGAACAAACAGCTGCGTCGATGGAGCAGATCACCGCTACGGTGAAGAACACCGCGTCCCACACCGGAGAAGCGACGAACCTGTCTGCCGATGCGGCTGCCGTGGTCAAAAACAACGGCGAGATGATGAAGCAGGTCACCAGCAAGATGCGCCTGATTAACGAAACATCGAACAGGATGTCCGACATTATCGACCTGATCGACGCCATTGCCTTCCAGACTAATATTCTGGCGCTGAATGCGGCGGTCGAAGCGGCGCGCGCGGGTGAGCATGGTCGTGGCTTTGCGGTGGTGGCGGGCGAGGTACGCCAGCTCGCGCAGAAAAGTGCAACATCTGCGAGTGAGATCCGCCAGCTGATTGAAAGCTCCACAAGCCAGACGCAGGACGGCATGAACCTTGTGGAGAAGGCCAGCGGGCTTATCAACGGCATGGTCGGCAACGTAGAGGAGATGGACGTCATCCTGCGTGAGATTCGCCAGGCCAGCCACGAACAGACGGAAGGCATCTCGCAGATCAACAGCGCGATTGGCCTGATAGACGCCACCACCCAGCAGAACTCCGCGCTGGTGGAGGAGTCCGTTGCGGCGGCGGCATCCCTTAACGAACAGGCCATGCACCTGAAAGAGCTGGTCCGCGTGTTCCGCGTGAGCGACGGCGTGCTGGCTTAATCCAGCTGGGAGATCTCCAGCGCCGCGCGGTCAATCACGCCGATAATCTGTTTCAACTGCGCGTCGCTGAGCTCTCCCTGATTAACCTTCAGATCCAGTACCGCTTTGAAGTTATCCAGCGCCCGCTTCATCTGCGGGTTTTTGCGCAGCTGGAAACCGACGGAGCGCGCCTTGATACGCGTCTGGATCTGCTCCAGCTGTTCCCGGTTGTCATCCAGCCACTGTTCTCCGGCGGCGTTAATCGCAATCCGCTTACGGCCGTTCTCTTCTTCGGTAATGGTGATAAGCGCCTGATCCTGCAAGTAATCCAGCGTCGGATAGATCACGCCAGGGCTTGGCGTGTAATGTCCCTGCGTCAGGTTTTCGATCTCTTTGATCAGTTCGTAACCATGGCTCGCGTTGCGGGTCAGGATATCCAGGATCACCAGCCGCAAATCGCCATGACCAAAAAATCGTGGCCGGCGTCCGCCGCCGTCGTGTTCGTGTCGCATGTTTTTCCCTCAATTTGATATATCTAAACTATATCTAAGATATATTCAGATGCAATCTAAAAAATCTTGATTTCTTAGTTAATAGCAATCATTATCATTAAGAATTCATTCCGATATATCGTATTCACCTGAGAAGGGCATCAACATGGCATCTACCCGTTACCCTCAACGTGTCCGCAATGACCTGCGTTTTCGTGAGCTGAACGTGATGCGCACTGAGCGAGTCAGTGCAGGATTTCAGGGCATTGTGCTAGGCGGCGAGGCGCTGGAGGGCTTTAGCTCTCGCGGCTTTGACGACCATACCAAAGTCTTTTTCCCGGCACCGGGCACCACTTTCGTGCCGCCTGTGGTGACCGATGAAGGCATCGACTGGGGCGACGGCGTGCGTCCGCAGGCGCGTGACTATACCCCGCTGTACGATGACGAAAAACATGAGCTGGCGCTCGATTTCTTCGTTCATGATGGCGGCATTGCCAGCAACTGGGCGGTGGAGGCTAAGGTGGGCGACAAGCTGACCATCGGCGGGCCGCGCGGTTCGCTGGTGGTGCCGGAAGATTACGCCTGGCAGCTGTACGTGTGCGACGAGTCGGGGATGCCCGCGCTGCGCCGCCGTTTAGAAGGCATCGCAAAACTGCCTGTTCGCCCGGCGATCCACGCCATTGTCACCGTGGGCGATGCGGCGTATGAGGACTATCTGGCGCACCTGAGCGGGTTCAACATCACCTGGGTTATCGGCCACAACGAGCAGGCGGTGGCCGACCATCTTGCCGCGCTGGCTGTGCCGGAAGAGGATTACTTTATCTGGCTGACCGGGGAGGGGAAGGTGGTGAAACGCCTGAGCCGTCAGTTTGAAAACGACGCAATTGACCCGCAGCTGGTGCGTGCCAGCGCGTACTGGCACGCCAAATAATCAGGCAGCGGGATCCAGCTGCGCTTCGCTCACCTGATGTTCGAGCGAGGCGCATACCTCTTTCAGCGCTTTCTCCTGCTGGGCAAAGTAGGCTTCCATATTGCTGAGCGACGAGACGAGCAGCCAGGACTCTTCTTTCTCCAGCTCTGCCAGCTCGTTCACCAGGGTGTCGATTTGCTCACGCACCTGCGCCATCTTTTTACGAATACGTTCCAGGTCGTTCAGCCTGTCGCTTGCCATCATCGGTTCGAATCCTTGTTGCAGACGGGCGACCAGCGAGCGAATGGCCTTCACGTCGCCGCGTTGTTTGGCCTGGTTGAGTTGCACCATCATCCTGTTGGCTTCCTCTTTTAAATCATCGGCAACCAGATCCGGGTGGCATAGCTTGCTCGCCTGACGCCAGAGCCGCTTCAGCTCGTTCCGATCCTCTTCAGAGAGATCCTTGCCTTTACGCAGGCGCACTTCGGCATCATGATGCTGTTCGCGATACTTCTTGTACTCTTCGTTGGCCTCATCGCGCGCCTGACGTGCTGGCTCTTCTTCACGCGTTAAACCGGTCTCCAGCTCCATCGCTTCGGCCAGCAGGTTGGCAATCAGATTGCTTTGCTGCTGAAGATGTTTGCGCGCCTCTGCCGCCTGAACGGAATCCGCAGGCAGATCTCGCCAGCGCCGGGTGAGCGTTGTCAGAACCTCTACGGCCTGCGCCATATAGTCCTGGCAGCGGCGGTAATCCTCTTCCCGACGACGCGTCTCCGCCTGCTGACGACGCAGGTTAAGCTCCGCCAGCGTTTTACGCAGGGCGAGGATCTGCTGCATCAACGGCCCGAGGCGGGAGAAATAGAGATCGTTGAACTCATCTAGCTGCTGTACCCGGGCGTTACGGCGATCAATCAGATCGCGCAGACGCTCTTCCAGGGCTTTCAGCTCCAGCTTGCTGGCCGCCAGCTGTGGGTCACGCCACGGGGTAACGGCGCGCTGGCTTTGCAGCCAGGCGGTGATAGCGCGAAGGGCTGCGGTATAATTTTTCTGCTCAAGCGCCGCGACGATGGACAGGAGTTCATCGTCAAAGGCTTCCTCTTTGAGACGTTTCAGCTGGCTCCGGATGATGTCGTCATCTTCCAGCTCAATGGCATTTTTAATGATTTCTAGCCGTTTGATCGGTGTGCTCATGATGCCTTTCGCTCTGGAGCTTAAGTATTTGAGTTAAGGTTAGTTGTTGTAAAAGCTACAGGAAATAATACACACGGATGATGATCGGCGCGATGGGGGATTTCTTTAGTTTTTAGGGTTTGTGAGGGGAAGCGGCAGGCCGGGCTACGTGTGGTGGATTACTTACAAAAAAGCCACTCAATCGAGTGGCTTAACTGGATGATTATAAAGCTAAAATTTGGTGGCCCCTGCTGGACTTGAACCAGCGACCAAGCGATTATGAGTCGCCTGCTCTAACCACTGAGCTAAGGGGCCGTGGCGGTGAATTATAAAGTAACTCCCCTCAGCAATCCAGCCATTCACACCTGCCTGCTGTTTTTATAAACAACGCATAATCAATCCTTTATACTTATCTTAAGATGCATAGACAGGAGTAGAGATGATCAACGATATTCTGGCCCCTGGCCTGCGGGTGGTGTTCTGCGGTATTAATCCGGGCAAGTCATCGGCGCACACCGGTTTTCACTTTGCTCATCCGGGAAATCGCTTCTGGAAGGTGATCCACCAGGCCGGATTTACCGACAAACAGCTTAAGCCGGAAGAAGAGCAGCAGCTGCTGGATACGCGCTGTGGCATCACCATGCTGGTCGAGCGACCCACGGTGCAGGCGAGCGAAGTGAATCTGCATGAGCTGCGCGCTGGCGGGCGTGAGCTGATCGCGAAAATTGAAGACTATCAGCCCGCGGCGCTGGCGATCCTCGGCAAGCAGGCCTACGAGCAGGCGTTCAGCCAGCGCGGTGTGAAGTGGGGTAAGCAGAACATTACCATTGGCGTAACGCAGGTTTGGGTGTTGCCGAACCCCAGCGGGCTGAACAGGGCGACGCTGGACAAGCTGGTGGAGGCGTATCGGGAACTGGATGAGGCGCTGGTGGTGAGGGGGCTTTAGCTCCTCTGCGGTTTGATGCCCTCATCCTGACCCTCTCCCACAGGTAGAGGGAATAAACAAAAAAAGCTCCCGATTGGGAGCTTTTTCATTTCAGGACCGATTAATCGTCCAGGAAGCTACGCAGCACTTCAGAGCGGCTCGGATGGCGCAGCTTACGCAGCGCCTTCGCTTCGATCTGACGGATACGTTCGCGGGTAACGTCAAACTGTTTACCCACTTCTTCCAGCGTGTGGTCGGTGTTCATGTCGATACCGAAACGCATACGCAGCACTTTGGCTTCACGGGCGGTCAGGCCAGCCAGCACGTCGTGCGTAGCGGCACGCAGGCTCTCGGTGGTGGCAGAGTCCAGCGGCAGCTCGAGGGTGGTATCCTCGATGAAATCACCCAGATGCGAATCTTCATCATCACCGATTGGCGTTTCCATGGAGATTGGCTCTTTAGCGATTTTCAGCACTTTACGGATCTTGTCTTCCGGCATCAGCATGCGTTCAGCCAGCTCTTCCGGCGTCGGCTCGCGGCCCATCTCCTGCAACATCTGGCGAGAGATACGGTTGAGTTTGTTGATGGTCTCAATCATATGCACCGGAATACGGATGGTGCGCGCCTGGTCTGCGATAGAGCGGGTGATCGCCTGACGGATCCACCAGGTAGCATAGGTGGAGAACTTGTAACCACGACGGTATTCAAACTTATCTACCGCTTTCATTAGACCGATGTTGCCTTCCTGAATCAGATCCAGGAATTGCAGGCCACGATTGGTGTATTTCTTGGCGATAGAGATAACCAGACGTAAGTTCGCTTCAACCATCTCTTTCTTAGCACGGCGGGCTTTCGCTTCACCGATGGACATACGACGGTTGATGTCTTTCACCTGCTCGATGGTCAGGCCGGTCTCTTCTTCAATCTGATGCAATTTTTGCAGGCCGCGCTGTACGTCTTCTTTCACGTCGTGCAGCTTTTCAGACCACGGCTTGTTCATCGCGATAGCGGCGTTGAACCAGGTTTCGCTGGTTTCATTGCCGGTGAAGAGGGTAATGAAGTTCTTCTTCGGCATTTTGCACTGTTCAACGCACAGCTTCATGATGATACGTTCCTGGGTACGTACGCGATCCATCATCACGCGCATGCTGTTCACCAGGTAGTCGAACTGTTTTGGCACAAGGCGGAACTGTTTGAACACTTCAGACAGCTTCAGGATCTCTTCCTGAGCGGCGGCATGGCTGCGGCCTTTCGCTTTGATGGTGTCACGCGTCACTTCGTACTGGGTACGCAGCTCGGCAAATTTCTCACGCGCCAGTTCAGGGTCGATGCTGTTGTCGTCATCGCTGCTGTCGTCGTCTTCTTCTTCATCTTCGT
>OJXA01000424.1_pt1 | contig 10563 bp, 3 predicted proteins | sample 1600581 | NCBI WGS metagenome assembly OJXA01 (sample SAMN04436615, study PRJEB24849) | human gut metagenome | biome: human gut; feature: NICU; material: stool | host: Homo sapiens | place: USA: Saint Louis, MO | collected 2009-12-13 | reverse complement strand
TTAGGCGGTGAAAAAATGAAATTTTTACATACAGCAGATTGGCATATTGGCAAAAAATTACATGGTTTTGATTTATTGGCAGAACAAAGGGAAGCCTTTAAACAAATCTTAGCAATTGCGAAAGAAGAGCAAGTGGATGCTGTTGTGATCGCTGGAGATTTGTATGATCGCTCTGTTCCAGCGGTTGAAGCAGTCGAGATTTTTAATGAAATGATGATTCAAATGAATCTCAAAGAGCATTTCCCCGTGTTAGCTATTTCGGGAAACCATGATAGCAGCACTCGTTTAGAAACAGGAGGCCCTTGGTTTAACCAAACGCAATTTCATTTGAATACGCGTTTAGAACAAGCCTTTCAACCAATTGAAATCGACAATACCCAATTTTATTTGTTGCCTTATTTTGAACCGATTGCGGCTCGCTTATATTTTGAAGATGAAACGATTCGAACGATTCAGGCGGCGATGGAAAAAGTTGTCGCGAAAATGCAAGAATCTTTTCTCCCCAATAAAAAACAGGTGTTAGTTAGTCATTTTTTTGTCGCTGGCAGTGAAAAAACTGATTCTGAAACAAAATTAACAGTGGGTGGTTTGGATGTTGTACCGACGGCTTTGTTAGAGCCTTTTGATTACGTCGCGTTGGGCCACTTACATGGAAAAAATGCGTTGCAGGCACCTAATGCTCGATACAGTGGCTCGCCTGTAAAATTTTCTTTATCAGAAATGACACAAGAAAAGGGTGTTTGGCTTGTTGAAACAGAAACTGAAGTTCATTTTCAATTCCGTGCTTTGAAACCATTACGAGACATTCAACAATTGACGGGCTCGTTTCAGCAGTTAACGGATCCCGCTTTTTATCAAGAAGTGAATCGGGAAAATTATTTACATGTCCAATTAACTGACCGAGCGATCATTCCCAACATGATGAATCAATTGCGAAAAATTTACCCCAAAATTATTGGGCTGGAACGTTTGAATGGTCGAGAAACAAGCAACGGAAATCAGAAAAAAGTGGTACAAATAGAACAACGTTCACCAGAAGAACATCTGCATGACTTTTTTAACGATGTGACAGGAGAGGCCTTGACAGAACAACAAGCACAATGGGTCCAAGAAGAACTGAGTACACTTAATCAATTAGAAAGAGGGAAGTAACAGGATGAAACCATTATCTTTAACATTGAAAAACTTCGGACCGTATATTAATGAAACCATTGATTTTACGAAGTTTGAAGATTCTTCACTTTTTCTAATTAGTGGAAAAACAGGGTCTGGGAAAACAACGATTTTTGATGGAATGAGCTATGCTTTGTTTGGTGAAAGTTCTGGGAAATTACGTTTAGGCAAAGAAATGCGTTCCACATTTGCTGACCCCTCAGAAGCCACTGAAGTTACTTTGCTTTTTAAACATAACGAGTATCTCTATGAACTGAACCGCCTTCCCGAACAAGAACTTTTTAAAAAACGTGGCACAGGAGTCCGTAAACAAAGTGCCAAAATTTCTTTAATTGTCAAAGATGCTCAAGGGAAAGAACTACGATCCTATTCTAAAAGACGCGAAGTGGACGAACTCATTCAAGAATTATTGCATTTAAATGCCAATCAATTTGCTCAAATTGTATTGTTACCACAAGGAGAGTTTCGGACTTTTTTAATTGCTAAAAGTGATGAAAAAGAAAAGGTTTTGCGTAATTTATTCGGAACAGAATTGTATCAGTTGTTCAGCGAAAATTTAAAAGAACGCTTAAAAATTGCCAATCAAGAGATTCAAGAAACCCAGCAAAAAATTGAACTGAAAACAGAACAGTTGCATTGGTCAGAAGAACCTGAACCGACAATGACACTTTTTGAAAAACTTCAATTATTAGAAAGCCAACAACAAGAGGCTCAGCAACAACTATTAGTTGAAAGAGAACAAATTGCAACCTTAAAACAAGCCAAACAAGCAAAAGAGCAAGTTCGTTATGCTATTGAAGAACGACAAAACTTGCAACAGCAAAAAGAAGAATTACTGGAAAAGAAAGCAAAACAAGCTGAACAGGAAACCGTCATTGAGCGGTTAAAGGAACAGATTCAGCAATTAAAATGGAGCCAAAAACAGCAATCTTTAGCTGAAAAAGTCTTTGAAAAACGAAGCGAAAAACAACAAAAAGAGCAAGAAACAAAGTCCAAACAACAAGCTCTTATGGAAACGCAACAAGCATTGACAGATTGGCAAGCAATCATGAGTGAGTTGGAAGAACAACAACCATTGATTGCTGAAAAACAAGAACGTCTTCAAACGATTCAACGTCAATTACCACAATACCAAGAATATGAACAGTTAGCTCAACGAAAAATAGCAGAACAAGCCAATTATCAAGCCATTCAAAAAGAGTATGAATCTTGCCAACAGGAAAAAACAACATTGGCGGATAAAGTGGCGACAGCCAAACAATTTATTGAACAAGAAGGAACACTTGAAAAAGCAAATTTTGAATGTTCTAGTGTAGCAGATCATTGGCAAAATTTTGTAGAACGTTGGCAAAAAAATCAAAAAGCTTGGCAAAAAATTAGTCAAAACCAAGGGGAATTGCACGAGTTGACACAACGGTTTGCTGTTGAACAGCAACAAAAAAGCGTCGAAGAAGCGAAGTTGCAGACAAAGAAAAGTCAATGGGCCTCTTTACAAATCCAACGATTAAGCTTGTTACTTGAAGAGGGGGAACCTTGCCCAGTTTGTGGCTCTTTAGAACATCCAAAACAACAAACTCATCAAGAAGTTTCCTTAGAAGAGATTGATCAAGCGGAACGGGAATTAACGGAAGTTGAAAAAACGGTTCAACGATTTACTGAAACGCTCTCTGCATTAGGGGCGGAAAAGCAACAGAAAGAAAGCCAATTACAAGAACAGGAAGCTGCGTATACTGAGGAACAAGAACAATTAGCAGCGCAGTTTGCTGACTTGCAGTTGCCGTTAACAGGACTAACTTTTTCACAAGTAACACCTGCAGAAATTGCGGAAGTTGAGTCGCAATTAGCTAAAGAAAAACAACAAATAGCACAAAAACTAACGGAAATTTCAGTCGAAAAGGACCGTCTGGCGGAACTAGAAGAACAAGTAGCTGAAAATTCTCAACGCTTTGAAGTGCTCCGACAACAAGTAGAAACAATGCAACAAAGTCTGGAAAGAATCACTATCCAGCAGCAAATGATTGCTAGCCAATTATTGGATGCAACCGTCACATACGAAGAAATGACCAAACAACAAGCTTTGCTTCAAGAAGAACTCTCTGCATTTGAACGTCAAAAAGAAAACGTGACGACACAAGGAGAAACCTTGAAGAAAGAAGAAATGATCCTTGAAAGTACGTTGACTCATTTGGAGAAAGAACAACAAACACTTCAACAAACAGTCGCACAACTTGAGAGTCAGTTAAACGCAGTTTTAACGGAACAAGGAGTGACAGAGGACCAATTGACGGAGTGGTTGAAAGAGGTACCGACACTAGAAAGTCAGCAAGAACAAATTGCTTTATTTGAACAAGAGCAAACCCAACTGACTATCCAACTCGCTGAAATTGAGAAAAAATTATCTAGTGATACGTTCCCAGAATTATCTTTAATCATCACAGAAATTGAACAAATAACACAACAAATTGAAGAACAAGAAAAAAAATACTATCAACTGCATGAAAAAATGCAAAATAACCAACAGTTGGTTCAAGAAATTAATGCGCAAAGAACAACAATTGAAGACAAGTTTGAGGAAGTTGCTGCACTACAGCAGTTGGCAGATACGGTGAATGGCAATAATCCTAAAAAAATTAGTTTTGAACGGTATATGTTACAAACGTATTTAGAAAGAGTGCTGACAGTCGCTAATCAGCGTTTAGACCGCCTGACCAATAGTCGTTATCAATTTGAATTGAATCACGAAGCAGGCAGTTATCGGAATCAAACGGGGCTAGAAATCAATATTTATGATGACAATTCGGGGACGGTGCGCAGTGCTCACACGTTATCAGGCGGGGAAAGTTTTATAGCAGCGTTAGCTTTGGCACTTTCTTTAGCAGAAGTGATTCAAGAACAAGCAGGCGGAGTCTTAATTGATGCGTTGTTTATTGATGAAGGTTTTGGTTCCTTAGATGAAGAAGCATTGGAAATGGCAATGGAGGCGTTAGAAACGATTGAAAATGAAGGCCGCATGATTGGGATTATTAGTCATATTGGCGAATTAAAAGCACGAATTCCACAACAATTACAAATAAAAAGCAATGGGAATGGTCAAAGTACCGTTCACTATCAGCTAGCTTAGTAGAAGAGGAGGTGAGTCGATGAAATGGAGTATTCCAGAGCGAATCGTTGAACAAGGACGCGAATATATGCAAGAAGGCCGGGTCTTATCTATCGTTCAAAATCCAGAAAAAAGGATCTGGTTGTCTGAGGTTTTAGGGGAAGAACTTTATCTTGTTGAATTGGATGGTACCGCCAAAGAACAAGATGTTTGTGAATGTCAATATTGGATGGAACATGGCTATTGCAAGCATACAGTGGCAGTTGAACTGGCACTGAAACAACGAGGCGTGTCAAGAATTATTCAAGCGAATCAAACAGTCAGTTTTGAGAAAACAAATCGATCAACAGCTGAAATGTTTACCAAAGGCTTTGCCAAATTAAGCAAAGCTTCTGCCGAAGTTCCCTTGCAGCCTTTACGTTTAGAATTTCATTTAGATGTGATCGAAACGAATAATTACTATCCAGAATTATCAACGATTGGTCTTTCTTTAAAAATTGGTTTGGAAGGCACCAAACCTAAAACATATATTGTGAAAAATATTGGTGATTTTTTACAAGCATATGAAAAAGAAATGACCTTTATGGTGAATAAACAACACCAATTTACTTTGCTACATGATTCTTTTTCAATGGAGATTCAAGAAATTTTAACAGAACTTGCGGCAATTTATCATACCAGCCAATTATTAGGTGCAAACGGTATTCAAGTTAAAGGGAAAATCGACAAACGTTATCTATTATTACCAATTGATCGCAGTCAATCGTTAGTTGAAAAAATGAATCGAACGGGTCAGTTTATATTGACCAATCAACCTCATAAGTATCGCTATCTAACGTTCAAAGAAACCAGTTTGCCACTTACGTTTACAGTGCAAAAAACCGAGGAACAAAGCTTCAAATTAACTATTCAGAATCCTATTACAACGTTTCTAGCCCACTATCACTGGGCGATTGCGGATCAAACGGTTTATTTACTAACAGAAGAGCAGGAAGCCATCTACACCACGTTACTTCAATTAATGAAACGCTTGGAAGAGCCGTCAATTATTTATGAAAAAGAAACAGTTTCTGATTTATTTAGTGAAGTGTTACCATTATTGGAAAAAATTGGTCGAGTGTCTGTTGAAGAATCAGTTGAAGAATTAGTCGTCCATCATCCTTTAAAAGCAGTCTTTATTTTTAAGAAAATTAAAGGTCGGATTAACGCTCGGATTGACTATCACTATGGAGAAGTCATTTTCTCGACAAACCCGAAATATGCTCAATTACCTGAAGTCAATCAAGAAATCGTTCGAGATAAAGCAAAAGAAACAGCAATTAAGCAACAATTTCAACAGTTTGCCTATCAGCAAACAACCACAGGCTTTGAAAAAGTCTTACCTGCTGGAGAGTCCTTGTATTATTTCTTTAAAGCCGAAGTTCCAGCTTTCCGTCAATTAGGAGAAGTTCGGATGGGACGGAAATTACGGGAATTGTATTTAGATGCCCAGCACCATCAACCAACGATTGAAGTTGCGGAAGGGGATTCTTGGTTAGATATTCGGTTTGATGTCACTGGCATTGATGAAACCGAAATCGATGCAGTATTGACTAGTCTGCTACGTAATGATGCTTTTTATACGTTAAAAAGTGGTGAAATTCTTGCTTTTGACTCAGAGGAATTTTTCCATACAAGTGCAATTTTAACGAAGCTGCGAAAAAATATGCATCAAGAAGACAATGTCATTCATGTGCCCAAAAATCAAGGCCTCATGATCGAAAGTTTATTAGAAGACAACGAGCGAGCACATTTTTCAGATTCCTTTAAAAAAATGGTCACGGATTTAACGCATCCAGAAAACTTTGAAGCGCAAGTCCCCAAATCCTTACAAGCAACGTTACGCCATTACCAAGAAACAGGTTATAAATGGCTGAAAATGCTTAGCCATTATCAATTTGGCGGTATTTTAGCTGATGAAATGGGTTTAGGGAAGACACTGCAAACCATTACCTATTTACTTTCGGAAAAAGAAGAAGAGCGCTTGAAAGGGACAGCTTTGATTGTCGCTCCTGCAAGTTTAACCTATAACTGGTTAGCCGAAGTCAAACGTTTTGCGCCAACCTTAAATGTTCAAGTGGTTTCTGGCAATCGCCAAGAACGAGCAGCGCTTTTACAAAATAGCACCGAAGATATTCTGATTACATCTTATGCAAGTATGCGACAAGATGTTCAGCTTTATCAGGAAATGCGTGTCGGCTATTTGATTCTAGATGAGGCCCAAATGGTTAAAAATAGTGGGACTAAAACAGCGCAAGCCTTAAAAAGTTTAAAAGTACCACAACGTTTTGCATTAAGTGGCACACCAATTGAAAATAATTTAGATGAACTGTGGTCAATTTTTCAAATGATCTTACCGGGATTGTTCCCAGGCAAAAAAGCCTTTCGAGAAATTAAGCCGGAAGAAATTGCAAAAATGATTCAACCATTCATTTTACGACGAGACAAGAAAACGGTGCTCGCAGACTTACCAGAAAAAATTGAAAATAATATGTACAGTGTCTTAACAGAAGAACAAAAAACGGTTTATTTGGCCTATCTAAAACAAATGCAAGCAGATGTTAGTCAAATGGATCAGGCGACCTTCAAGAAAAATCGCATGAGTATTTTAGCAGGCTTGACCCGTTTACGACAAATCTGTTGCGATCCGCGTTTGTTTATTGAGGATTACACGGGAGGTTCTGGCAAAGTGGAACAAGTCAAAGACTTTTTAGTGGCTGCCAAAGAAAACAATCGTCGTGTCCTATTATTTTCTCAGTTCACAAGCATGCTTTCTATCTTAGAAAAAGAATTGAATGAATTAGGCTTAGAGACGTTTTATTTACGAGGAAGTACGAAGCCTCAAGATCGGTTAACGATGGCGAATGCCTTCAATGAAGGAGAAAAAGATGTCTTCTTAATTTCATTGAAAGCAGGGGGAACCGGACTAAATTTAACTGGTGCAGATACAGTTATTTTATACGATTTATGGTGGAATCCCGCAGTCGAAGAACAAGCGGCTGGTCGGGCGCACCGCATGGGACAAAAAAAAGTTGTTGAAGTGTGGCGGATGATTGCAGAAGGAACGGTTGAAGAAAAAATGAATTCCTTACAGCAAGAGAAACGCGAGCTGTTCCAAAAAGTGATTCAAGGAAATGAAGAGCAATTAGCGAAAATGACGGAAGAAGATATTCGCACAATTTTAAGCATTGGGGAATAGCCGTTCAACTTAGTTGCTATCTTATTTAAAGAGAAATGGAGTAATTCGTTTGAAACAAAAAGAATATATGGAATATCGGCCGCTAGGTGAAGAAATTGAACGGATTCGTAAAGGAAAAAATATTCCTCTGCGTGTCTTTGATGAAAATGGTGTTTCTAGTCGAAGTTATCAACGCTTTGTCCAAGGAAATAGTGAATTGCGTATTTCGGATTTAGCCATTATTGTCGAAATCTTGTCTATTTCGCCGATAGAAATGACAGAAAAATTAACGCCAATGTCCAAAACAGTTTTAGCTAAGGAGCAGTTTAATCAAGCAATCTTTAGTAAAAATTTTCAAGAAAGTAGTCGAATCGTTGCAGATTATCGGGCGTATTATGAGAAATCGTCTTTTGCTTTAGGAAAGCAAGAAGTAATGTATTCGATGTTGGCGTTGGAATATCTTTTTAACCCTCAAACGGTTGTGACAAAAGAGGAAATTATTGCATTAGAAAATCAGATTCTGGAACGATTAATTAATGCCGATGTGTATACTATTTTTAATTTGAAATTTTTAGCATTACAAAAAAACGTTGGCTTGCAGCCGTTTCCAACTTCGTTACTTTTTCGTGTACTACAATCTGTCAATGAGCGGGAAATTATTGATATTCGCTCGCTAGAAATTATCGAGCAAGTAATTATTGATTTTTTATTTGCGGCGATTGTCAGCCAAAATGTTCCCCATATTCTTCATGTATTAAGCATGTTTAAAGAATATGAAGTGGGTGAAAATAACTGGCGAATGATCCTCTGGAAAAAAATAGCAGAAAAAATAGAAATGATTTTAACCAATGAAGAAATATTCGCAGATTGGTCAATCTTTAAAGAACAGATCCTTTTATCTATCACATTGTTTTTACCAAAAGCCAAACAAGAATTTTTTGCTGGGCAATTGGAAAAAATAGAGGATAGTTTAAAAGAAATAAAAGAAAACTAGGCATAATTGAGAATTTGTCATAATACATTCTGGTTGTGTTTAGCGACAAAGAGCGCCAAATAGGGGTAGAAAACCCTATTTGGAGCTCTTTGTCTTGTCTATACAAATTAATTTGGACAGTTTGTCGTAATTGAACCCATTTTCAGTTGATATTCACTATAATTAAGAAAATATCAGGAGGTGAAGTTTATGAAAAAAATGTGCATCTCCGCAGTTAGTGCCTTACTTTTGGGTAATAGTTTGCTACTTCCTGTAACAACTTTCGCCGAAACGACCGAAACAATTGCATCCTCCAGTGAAGAAAATGTTTCATCTGTTTCAGAAGAAAAGATTCCAGAAACTTCATCGGCAGAAGAGCAAAATTCAGCAACCAGTAGTTCGGAGATTCCCCAATCAGAAGAGTTAACGACTGTTGAAACAAGTGAAGAGCCGCCAAATGAAGCACTAGCGATAACGGAAGCACAACTGATGATGCCCCAATTATACGCAGGTGCTGTCTTAGATAAAGCGACGCCTATCAGTACACTATTTCCTGATCCAGCCTTTGCGGAAAATATCAGAAAACAGTTAAGCAAATCTCGGACCTCTAATACTGTCACCCAAGCAGAATTGGATAAACTGAATAAAGTTATTTTAGAAAATGTCGTTGTTTCTAATGTGGAAGGAGTTCAATACCTAAGAAACTTAGAAGAATTATCTTTTCAAGATTCACTCAATGTAACAGATTTGAGTCCTTTTGCTAAAGGTGAATTTAAGCTATTACGTTTTTTATATATGAGAAACAATAAAATAGCTGATCTTAGTCCGTTAGGTCAAGCAGGATTAATTAATTTAGAAGGCTTGTATGTTGAGAACAATCAATTAACGACATTAAATGGACTTGAAGGAATGGCTGCTTTAAAAAATTTAAGTATCCAAAATACGACAGATCATCCGTCAAAAATCACGCCGAATAATCGAGTAACTTCCTTCGACCCGCTTCGTTCTCTTCGTAATTTAGAAACCATTTGGGCTGCCAATAATCAGATTGCTACTTTAGATGGGCTTACGGAAGCAAATAACCTACTCCGTCTTTATGTGGAAAATAATCAATTAAAAACAATTGCGCCCTTGGCGAATAAGCCACGTCTAGAAGAGTTGAGTATTATGAATCAAACGATTGCTAGTCTGGAAGCTTTAAGCACTGTTCCTAATCTGCGTGTACTGTATGCAAGAAACAATCAAATTTCTTCCTTGGCACCGTTAGAGAAAACACTCAATCTAACAGTTTTAGATGTGGGAGAAAATCAAATTTCAGATATCAGTCCGTTAAAAGGCTTAACGGCCATTACAGGGCTAGATGTATCTAATCAAATGATTATCTTATCTTCTGTCGATTATATTGCTGGGAAACCACTACAATTAAAAAATAAGGTGGTATCTCGTGATGGTCAACTATTTCCACCGCTGACGATTAGCCCTTATGGAAGTTACGATGCCACAAAAGGACTGTTTGAATGGAATTTACCCAAAGCTCATGAAGGCGTTTCTTATATCTGGGAATCAACAGATAAAGCATACTTAGGGAACTTTTCTGGAACAGTCGTCCAACCTGTCAAAGAAGTTTTCTTAAGTGAAACGAAACTATCTTGGTCAAAAGAGCGTATAGAAAAGTCGATGGAAAAAACAATCGATATTGATGACTTTCAAAAAACAGCCCTGCCTTTTTATTGGCAAGATGTCGATGCTGGGAATAGATTACAATTTATTGTCAAAAAAGAGGGCCAAGAAATCCAGAAATTAGCAGATGAAACAACCACTAATTCTAAAACATTTAAGGAAAAAGCCTTGTTATTACCAGAACTAACTTATGGAAAACAGCAGTTGGTCGTGGAAGTCTATGATAAAGGCTACAAGATTGATGAATTAGCGCTAACAGTCACTGTGGTTGGCTCTGTCAGGTTCAAAACGGTACCCACAGCGATTTCCTTTGGGAATGAGCTGCAAATCGCTAGTAGCACGACCCAATATCCAATTGTTTCCATGGATCAACCATTAGTGATACGGGATACTCGTCAAACAGGGAATAATTGGTCGCTT
>OJXA01000419.1_pt1 | contig 10722 bp, 9 predicted proteins | sample 1600581 | NCBI WGS metagenome assembly OJXA01 (sample SAMN04436615, study PRJEB24849) | human gut metagenome | biome: human gut; feature: NICU; material: stool | host: Homo sapiens | place: USA: Saint Louis, MO | collected 2009-12-13 | reverse complement strand
TGAGTAAGCAGAGATATTCCGACATGGGCATTCTTCAGGCTATAGCCTTACAGGAGCAATCACCACCTCCCTAGGAGGTGGTTTAGGGATGACAACAAAAAAGGCCGCTTTCGCGACCTTTTTTAGAAAATAGCCAGAGATTACTCAGTGACTTTGGTTTTTAGCTCTTCGGCACCCTGCTTGGTTTTATCCCAGCCTTCTTTGCTGACCTCTTTGGTCTTATTCCAGCCTTTTTCGGTGCCTTCTTTAGTCGCGTTCCAGCCCTTCTCAGTCCCTTCTTTGGTCTTATTCCAGGTTTTCTGCGCGCCTTCGCTGACTTCGCTGCCTACGCTGTCGCTTTTGCCTTCTGCCGCGTGTTTGGCTTTCAGCTGCTGCTCTTCACCCTGGTGCTGGGCCTCGTGCAGTTTTTCTTTCGCGGTGTTCGCCCCTTCATGGGCCGCCGCGACGGTATCGTCGGTTGCGTGTGTCGTTGTTGCAGCAAAAACAGGAGCTGCTACCAGAATCGCAGATAACGCAATCATTGCTTTTTTCATAATGTCCTCTCTCGCTAACGAACTTAATGTTATGAGTCGCATTTAGCATGGCACAAGATTTTACCGTCTGGCTTTAGGGATTGTTCTTAAAACTGATTTCGGACTTTTCTATCGACTTTTGGTCTGCCGCGTCCCGCTTCTGATTGCGCGAATAAATTCCAACAAATTTGTTACATTTTAAGTCATTTGCCGTTGATATACTTGCCGTTTATGTTTACACGAGAATAATTCTCAGAATCATTATATTTATAAATTAGCAAACGGAACGCATATTATGGCAAGAAAATCAGTAGGTTCGTTCATCCTTACTGCCCTGATTTCCACTCCTCTCTGTAGCTTTGCCGCGCAATATCCGCTCACCGTCACCGATCTCGACGGCCGCGCGATTACGCTCCAGCATGAGCCACAGCGCATTATCCTGCAGGATGGTCGCGATATTATGGCCATGGCTCTGCTCGACCGCGACAACCCCTTCAGGCGCGTCGTGGCATGGAATAACCTGGCCAGAAAACAGGACATCAATACCTGGAAAATGCTGCAAGAGAAGTGGCCGCAATCCGCTCAGATCCTCGATATGGGCTTTAGCGATAAGGGCAACGTTGACCTTGAGAGCGTCATTTCCCGCCAGCCGGACCTGATGATCGCCCAGCTTCGCGCGAAGCCCGCGCTGGAGGAGAGCGGTGTCATCAGCAAGCTCAGCGCGCTGAATATTCCCGTGCTGTTCGTCGATTATGAAATCAACCCCGGCAAAGACACCGCCCCGAGTATCGATCTGCTGGGGAAAGTCCTTAACCGTGAAGAAAACGCCAAAGCCTATACCGACTATTACCGTCAGCAGTTGGACGCCATCCGCCAGAAAACCGCGAACATCACGCCGAAGGCTAACGTTTTTGTCGAGGCGCTGGCGGGTAATAGCGATGCCTGCTGCTTTACCCACGGCCACAACGGCTGGGGCGGTCTGGTCGAAGCCGTCGGCGCGAACAATATCGGCTCGCAGCTGCTGCCGGGCGCTTCCGGCTTTGTGTCGCTGGAAAAAGTGATTAGCATGAAGCCGGATGCCTATATTATGACCGGTTCAAAACGCGGGAATAGCCAGGTGCTGCCGCTCGGTTTACAGGCCGATCCCCAGGAGGTCAATCGTCAGGCGGAGCGGCTGCTGTCGCGCACCGGCGTGAGCAACATCCCGACGATTGAAGCAAAACGCGCTTACGGCATTTACCACCACTTCTACAACCATCCGTGGAATATCGTCGGTATGGCGTATCTGGCGAAGGATATCTATCCCCAGACCTTCAACGGCCTCAACCCTGACGATAGCTGGCACTACATTGTCCGTCATTTCACCACCCTGCCGGATCTGCCGTTTGTTTTTTCCTGGCAACAAGGTGAGTAATTAGCCATGAGTCTCTCTCCTGAATCCGATATCGTCGCGTTCGGCGTCGATAGCCGTGACGTAATGGCAAACTACCGTCACATTGTGCGCCGCCGCGCCATCATGCTGCTGCTGCTGACGCTGTTGATTGTCGCCTCGCTGCTGCTCGACTTCGTGATGGGGCCATCCGGCCTGTCGCTGCAGGCGCTTTGGCAAACCCTTATCGACCCGGCCAGCGCCAGCGCCGGGACGCGGGCGATCGTCTGGGATATCCGCATGCCCTATGCGCTGATGGCGATCGTCGTCGGCCTGGCTCTCGGCCTCGCCGGGGCGGAAATGCAGACCATCCTTAACAATCCGCTGGCGAGCCCGTTTACGCTCGGCGTCTCCTCGGCGGCGGCATTCGGCGCGGCGCTGGCTATCGTGCTGGGGATAGGAATTCCCGGGGTTCCCGGCCAGTGGTTTGTCTCGGCCAACGCTTTTATCTTCGCCCTGCTGGCGGCGCTGCTGCTGGACGGCATTACGCGCTGGACCCAGGTCGCCACCTCCGGCGTCATTCTGTTCGGGATCGCGCTGGTGTTCACCTTCAATGCGCTGGTATCGATGCTGCAGTTTGTCGCCAACGAAGATACCCTCCAGGGGCTGGTGTTCTGGACGATGGGCAGCATTGACCGCGCCTCATGGCAAAAGGTGGGGATCCTGCTTGCGATACTGGCGGTCGTCATGCCGCTATCAATGCGCAGCGCGTGGAAGCTTACCGCGCTGCGCCTCGGCGAGGACCGGGCCGTCAGCTTCGGCATCAACGTGCGCCGCCTGCGCCTGACCACCCTGCTGCGCATCAGCGTTCTGTCGGCGATTTCGGTGGCGTTCGTTGGCCCAATCGGTTTTATCGGCCTGGTGGCGCCGCATATCGCCAGGCTGGTTTTCGGCGAAGATCACCGCTTTTACCTGCCGGCCAGCGCGTTAATCGGCGCCCTCGTCCTGTCGCTGGCTTCGGTTGCGGCAAAAAACCTGATTCCCGGCGCAGTGATTCCGGTGGGTATCGTCACCTCGCTGGTGGGGGTGCCTTTTTTCCTGAGCATCATTTTGCGCCATCGGGGACACGTATGAGCCATGTTGTATCCGGACTGGCGCTGACCCATTTCAGCGCCGGTTATCCCAGACGTCAGGTGATCCGCGACCTGACGGTACCGCGGCTGCTGCGCGGTAAAATCACCGCGCTGCTCGGCCCCAACGGCAGCGGAAAATCCACCCTGATGCGGGCGATGGCCGGGCTGGGGCCGTCCGCGGGCGAGCTGTCGCTGGACGGTGAGAATCTGCTTGCCCTCCCCTTTGCCCGGCGTGCGGAAAAAGTGGTCTACCTGCCGCAGACGCTGCCCGCCGGCGTGCACTTGCGGGTGCTGGAGTCGATTATTGTCGCTCAACGCGCCGCCGGAGGAGCGCACAGCCCGGAAAATCAGGCGCAGGTGATGTCGCTGCTGCGCCAGCTAGGCATTGAACATCTGGCGCTGAGCTACCTCGACCGGCTATCCGGCGGGCAGAAGCAGCTCGTCGGCCTGGCGCAATCGCTTATCCGTCAGCCAGCCCTGCTGCTGCTGGATGAGCCCCTTAGCGCGCTGGATTTAAACTATCAGTTCCACGTGATGGATCTGGTGCGTGAGGAGACGCAGAGGCGCAACATCATCACGCTGGTGGTGGTTCACGACATCAATATCGCCCTGCGCCACGCGGATCACGTGCTGATGTTGAAAGAGGGACAACTGCTGGGGGACGGCGCGCCGGCCGAGGTGATTACCCCGCAGGCTCTGGCTGCGGTTTACGGCGTGCGCGGGCGCATCGAGCCCTGTTCTCAGGGGGTGATGCAGGTGATTATCGACGGTCTGGCGGCGGGGGCTTAAGCGGCTGCGGCGTTTCACATCAAGCCCTGAAGTCCCCTCTCTCCGGGGCTTTGCCGGAGGCGGCGCGCTGCGCCTCTCCGGCCTACCGCGTTATGCCGCCATCTCGCCCGCCGCCACCGGAAGCCCCTCCCGCCTGGCCGAATCATCACTCTTTTGCTAACCAGCTCACGTTTTTATGCCCTGATTGGCACTTTTCCGCCCGTGACGTTCCCCTCATTCTGTCGCTATGCTTTAATGTGCTAAACCGGTTTAATTAAGTTTAGCTATGGAGAATTTTCAACATGAATGCAAAAGTTTGGGTTCTGGGAGACGCAGTAGTGGACCTGCTGCCGGAGAGCGAAGGCCGCCTGCTGCGCTGCCCCGGCGGCGCCCCGGCTAACGTGGCGGTCGGTATCGCCCGCCTTGGCGGCGACAGCGGATTTATCGGCCGCGTCGGCGACGATCCGTTTGGCCGCTTTATGCGCCATACCCTGCAACAAGAGCAGGTCGACGTCAGCCATATGCACCTCGACGGCCAGCACCGTACCTCAACCGTGGTGGTCGACCTGGACGATCAGGGGGAACGTACCTTTACCTTTATGGTGCGCCCCAGCGCGGACCTGTTCCTGGCGGAAGAAGACCTGCCGCAGTTTACCGCCAACCAGTGGCTGCACGTCTGCTCCATCGCGCTCAGCGCCGAGCCCAGCCGCAGCACCACCTTCTCGGCGATGGAAAGCATCAAACATGCCGGCGGCCGGGTCAGCTTTGACCCCAATATCCGCCCGGACCTCTGGCAGGATCAGGAGCTGCTGCACGCCTGCCTCGATCGCGCCCTGCGCTTGGCCAACGTGGTGAAGCTGTCGGAAGAGGAGCTGGTATTCATCAGCGGCAGTGATGATTTAGCCTACGGAATCGCCAGCGTGACCGAACGCTATCAGCCTGAACTGCTGCTGGTGACCCAGGGCAAAGCCGGCGTACTTGCCGCCTTTCAGCAGCAGTTTACCCATTTCAGCGCCAAGCCCGTTGTCAGCGTGGACACCACCGGCGCGGGTGACGCATTTGTCGCCGGACTGCTCGCAAGCCTTGCTGCCAACGGGATGCCGACGGATATCGCTGCGCTGGAACCGACGCTCACGCTGGCGCAAACCTGCGGCGCCCTGGCGACAACGGCGAAAGGCGCCATGACCGCCCTGCCATACCAGCGCGATCTTAATCGCCAGTTTTGATCCTTCAGGCCGCCGCGCGCGGCCCACTTTGTTGCATCCATCACATTTATTAAACCGGTTTAGCAAAATCCATTTCAAAATGTTAAGGGTCGTGTTTAACATAGCTCCTAAACCGGTTTAGCAAAAAACAACATTTTACATTTTCCTTTCGGGATGCAACCAGCATGTATAAAAAAAGCACACTCGCCGTCCTTATCGCTTTGCTAACCGGCGCCGCCTCAGCCCACGCGCAAACGGATCTCAGCACGATCGAAGCCCGTTTGATCGCCCTGGAAAAACGCCTGCAGGAGGCGGAAAACCGGGCACAGACTGCGGAAAACCGCGCCGAGTCGGCAGAGAAACAGGTCCAGCAGCTCACCGCGCAGCAGCAGAAAAATCAGGACACGACGCAGGAAGTAGTTCAACGTACCGCCAAACTCGAGAAGAAGGCCGATGAGAAAAGCGGCTTTGAGTTTCACGGCTACGCCCGCTCCGGCGTGATAATGAATGATTCCGCCGCCAGCACCAAATCCGGCGCCTACATGACGCCAGCGGGGGAAACCGGCGGGGCTATCGGTCGTCTGGGAAACCAGGCGGATACCTATGTTGAAATGAACCTTGAACACAAGCAGACCCTGGATAATGGCGCGACGACCCGTTTCAAAGTGATGGTCGCCGACGGACAAACCACTTATAACGACTGGACGGCAAGCAGCAGCGATTTGAACGTTCGTCAGGCCTTTGTCGAACTGGGCAACTTGCCCACCTTCACAGGGGCGTTTAAAGGCTCCACCCTGTGGGCCGGGAAACGCTTCGACCGCGACAACTTTGATATTCACTGGATTGACTCTGACGTTGTGTTCCTCGCCGGTACCGGCGGCGGTATTTACGACGTCAGGTGGAACGACAGCATCCGCAGCAACCTCTCGCTTTACGGGCGCAATTTCGGCGATATTGCTGACTCGAGCAACAGCGTGCAGAACTATATCCTCAGCATGAACAACTTCATCGGTCCGGTGCAGGTGATGGTCAGCGGGATGCGGGCAAAAGACAACGACGACCGTCAGGATACCAACGGTAACCCGGTCAAAGGCGATGCGGCAAATACCGGGGTACATACGCTGCTCGGCCTGCACAACGACAGTTTTTACGGTCTGCGTGAAGGCACCAGCAAAACCGCCCTGCTCTACGGTCACGGCCTGGGCGCGGAAGTTAAAGGTATCGGCTCTGACGGCGCGCTACGGTCGGGAGCCAACACCTGGCGCTTCGCCAGCTATGGCACTACCCCGCTCAGCGAAAACTGGTCTATCGCCCCGGCGATCCTGGCGCAAAGCAGTAAAGGCCGTTATGCCGATGGCGACAGCTATCAGTGGGCCACGCTCAACATGCGCCTGATCCAGGAGATCAACCAGAACTTCGCTCTCGCTTACGAAGGCAGCTACCAGTATATGGATCTCAAACCCGAAGGTTATAACGATCGTCATGCGGTAAACGGTAGCTTCTACAAGCTCACCTTCGCCCCGACATTTAAGGTCGGCAGCATCGGTGATTTCTTCAGCCGCCCTGAAATCCGCCTTTACACCTCGTGGATGGACTGGAGCAAAAAACTGAATAATTACGCCAGCGATGACGCGCTGGGCAGCAATGGTTTTACCTCGGGCGGCGAATGGTCGTTCGGTATGCAGATGGAAACCTGGTTCTGACGGTGAACGCCTGACGACAGGCCCCTCCGGGGCGACGATGCGCCTTTCATCGCCCCGGACACAATAACGACGCAGAGACTGCGCCCCCGTTAACGCGGGACGACAACACGAATTTTTTTACGCATTCAGAGGGTACTATGGATTTTGAACAGATTTCCCGCTCGCTGCTTCCGCTTCTTGGAGGCAAGGAAAATATCGCCAGCGCCGCGCACTGCGCCACGCGCCTGCGCCTGGTGCTGGTCGATGACGCGCTGGCCGACCAGCAGGCTATCGGCAAAATTGAAGGGGTTAAGGGCTGTTTCCGCAATGCCGGGCAGATGCAGATTATTTTCGGCACCGGGGTGGTGAATAAAGTCTACGCCGCCTTTATTCAGGCGGCAGGTATTAGCGAATCCAGCAAATCGGAGGCCGCCGACATCGCGGCGAAAAAGCTTAATCCTTTCCAGCGCATCGCGCGCCTGCTGTCGAACATCTTCGTACCGATTATCCCGGCTATCGTCGCCTCCGGCCTGCTGATGGGCCTGCTGGGGATGGTCAAAACCTACGGCTGGGTTGATCCGAGCAACGCCCTCTACATCATGCTGGATATGTGCAGTTCGGCGGCGTTTATCATTCTGCCGATCCTGATTGGCTTTACCGCTGCCCGCGAATTCGGCGGTAACCCCTATCTCGGCGCGACGCTCGGCGGCATTCTGACCCACCCGGCGCTGACTAACGCCTGGGGCGTGGCCGCCGGTTTCCATACCATGAACTTCTTCGGCCTCGAAATCGCCATGATCGGCTATCAGGGGACGGTGTTCCCGGTTCTGCTGGCGGTGTGGTTTATGAGCATCGTTGAGAAGCAGCTGCGCCGCGCGATCCCCGATGCCCTGGACCTGATCCTGACGCCGTTCCTGACGGTGATTATTTCCGGTTTTATCGCCCTGCTGATTATCGGCCCGGCCGGTCGCGCGCTCGGCGACGGCATTTCGTTTGTCCTCAGCACCCTGATTAGCCACGCCGGCTGGCTCGCCGGGCTGCTGTTTGGCGGTCTCTATTCGGTTATCGTCATTACCGGTATTCACCACAGCTTCCACGCTATCGAAGCCGGACTGCTGGGCAACCCGTCCATCGGGGTCAACTTCCTGCTGCCGATCTGGTCCATGGCCAACGTCGCCCAGGGCGGCGCCTGCCTGGCGGTATGGTTTAAAACCAAAGACGTCAAAATCAAAGCCATTGCGCTGCCCTCGGCGTTTTCCGCTATGCTGGGCATCACCGAGGCGGCGATTTTTGGTATCAACTTACGCTTCATGAAGCCGTTTATCGCGGCGCTGATCGGCGGCGCGGCGGGCGGCGCGTGGGTCGTGTCAGTGCACGTCTATATGACCGCAGTCGGCCTGACGGCGATTCCCGGCATGGCCATCGTGCAGGCCAGCTCGCTGCTGAACTACATTATCGGCATGGTCATCGCCTTTGGCGTCGCTTTCGTCGTCTCTCTGCTGCTGAAATACAAAACGGACGCTGAATAATGTCACTACCATCACGTCTGCCTGCGATTTTGCAGGCCGTTATGCAGGGCCAGCCGCGCGCGCTGGCCGATAGCCATTATCCGCGCTGGCACCATGCGCCGGTGACCGGGCTGATGAACGACCCCAACGGCTTTGTCGAGTTTGCCGGGCGCTATCATCTGTTCTACCAGTGGAACCCGCTCGCCTGCGATCATAAGTTCAAGTGCTGGGCGCACTGGAGTTCAGAGGATCTGCTGCGCTGGCGACATGAGCCTATTGCGCTGATGCCGGATGAAGAGTACGACCGCAACGGCTGCTACTCCGGTAGCGCGGTGGATAACAACGGTACGCTCACCCTGTGCTATACCGGCAACGTGAAGTTTGACGACGGCGGCCGAACCGCGTGGCAGTGCCTGGCGACGGAAAACGCCGACGGTACCTTCCGCAAAATCGGTCCGGTCCTGCCGCTGCCGGAGGGCTATACCGGCCACGTGCGCGACCCGAAGGTCTGGCGGCATAAAGACCGCTGGTACATGGTGCTGGGGGCGCAGGATCGGCAAAAGCGCGGTAAGGTGCTGCTGTTCAGCTCCCCGGACCTTCATCAGTGGCGCAGCGAGGGCGAAATCGCCGGCTACGGCATTAACGGCCTCGACGACGCCGGCTATATGTGGGAGTGTCCGGATCTGTTTCCGCTCGGCGACCAGCATATTCTGATCTGCTGCCCGCAGGGGATTGCCCGCGAAGACGAGCGCTTCCTCAATACCTATCCGGCGGTGTGGATGGCCGGTAGTTTCGACGACCACCGCGCCGCGTTCAAACACGGCGAGCTGCACGAACTGGACGCCGGGTTTGAGTTTTATGCCCCGCAAACCATGCACACCAGCGATGGCCGCCGCCTGCTGGTCGGCTGGATGGGCGTCCCGGACGGTGAAGAGATGCTTCAGCCGACGCTTGCCAGCGGCTGGATCCACCAGATGACCTGCCTGCGCGAGCTGGAATTTATCGACGGCCGGCTCTACCAGCGTCCGCTGCGCGAGCTGACCGCCCTGCGCGGCGAAGCGCACGGCTGGCCGGGGAACGCACTGCCGCTGGCGCCGATGGAAATCGCCCTGCAAACCGCCGGCGACGACGCGCTAAGCCTTGATTTCGGCGGCGCGTTAACCCTGGAGCGCGACGCCAGCGGTATCCGTCTGGCGCGACGCAGCCTCGCCAGCGACGAAATGCACTATCGCTACTGGCGCGGCGAGGTGCGCTCGCTGCGGATTTTCATCGATCGGTCGAGCGTGGAGATTTTCATCAACGACGGCGAGGGGGTGATGAGCAGCCGCTGCTTCCCCGATTATCCGGCGCAGCTGATTTTCTCCGGCAGCGCGCCGGATGCATTCTGCTACTGGCCGCTGCGAACATGCATGATAGAATAAGCGTTTTGCTTTCAGGCTCATGGCGTCGTAATGAAAACCAAACGCGTAACCATTAAAGATATCGCCGAACTGGCGGGCGTTTCCAAAGCGACCGCCAGCCTGGTGCTGAACGGTCGTGGCAAGGAGCTGCGCGTGGCGCAGGAAACGCGCGAGCGCGTGCTGGCGATTGCCCGCGAGCAGCACTATCAGCCGAGCATTCACGCCCGCTCGCTGCGCGATAACCGCAGCCACACCATCGGCCTGGTGGTGCCGGAGATCACCAACTACGGCTTTGCGGTCTTTTCCCATGAGCTGGAGATGCTGTGCCGCGAAGCGGGCGTCCAGCTGCTGATCTCCTGTACCGATGAAAACCCCGGTCAGGAGAGCATGGTGGTCAATAACATGATTGCCCGCCAGGTCGACGGTCTGATCGTCGCCTCCTGTATGCACAGCGATGCCGACTACCTGAAGCTCAGCGAACAGCTGCCGGTGGTGCTGTTTGACCGCTGTCCTACTGAAAGCGCGCTGCCGCTGGTGATGACCGATTCGATTACCCCGACGGCGGAGCTGATTTCCCGCATCGCGCCTCAGCATCACGATGAGTTCTGGTTTTTAGGCGGCCAGCCGCGTCTGTCGCCCTCCCGCGATCGCCTGGCCGGGTTTACGCAGGGTCTGACTCAGGCGGGCATTGCGCTGCGCCCGGAGTGGGTGATCAACGGCAACTATCACCCCAGCTCCGGCTATGAGATGTTCGCCGCCCTCTGCGCGCGCCTGGGCCGGCCGCCAAAGGCGCTGTTTACCGCCGCCTGTGGTCTGCTGGAAGGGGTGCTGCGCTATATGAGCCAGCACCATTTGCTGGATTCAGACATCCACCTGGCAAGTTTTGACGATCACTATCTCTACGATTCACTGTCGCTGCGTATTGATACCGTCCAGCAGGACAACCGCCAGCTGGCCTGGCACTGCTACGATTTAATCAGTCAGTTGATCGAGGGCAACACGCCTGAACCGCTACAGCGCTACCTGCCGGCGACGCTGCAGTTTCGGCATCGGTGATTCACGCATCCAGTCCCGCGATCCGCACCAGATGAACGGTGAGCCACAGCAGTTCGTTGCCGCCGAGGGTGATATCGAGCTGGGCTTTG
>OJXA01000417.1_pt1 | contig 10730 bp, 10 predicted proteins | sample 1600581 | NCBI WGS metagenome assembly OJXA01 (sample SAMN04436615, study PRJEB24849) | human gut metagenome | biome: human gut; feature: NICU; material: stool | host: Homo sapiens | place: USA: Saint Louis, MO | collected 2009-12-13 | reverse complement strand
GACGGGAAGAGATGAAGCAGGTGATGCGCTGGGCAGGGCCACGTATGTTATGGCGCCATCCGATTCTGACCATCCGTCATCTGATCGACGATCGCCGTCCGGTTCCGGAATTACCCGAAAAGTATCGGCCCAAAAAATAACCGGCTCCGCGCCGCAGTGGGCGACAAATTACGCGCAGGGCGACGTCGCCGGAATGACGGGTTAATTCAGGCTCTCTTTATCGATTCCCAGACGCTTCATGCGCGAGAGCAGGGTGGTACGCTTCAGCCCCAGCCGTTGCGCCGCACCTTTCGGTCCGGCTACCACGCCGTTGGTCTCCTTCAGCACTCGCATAATGAGCTGATATTCATCTTCTCCCTCTTTCGCAAGCTCGGTTGCGGTCACGGTCGTTTCAGAAGGAGTAACCTCTTGCAGGGAGAGCTGGAGCACGTTCCCGCGGGTCAGCAGGACCGCGCGTTCAATGACGTTTTCCAGCTCGCGCACGTTCCCCGGCCACTCCATCGCCGAGAGGGTGCGTAGCGTTTCGGCAGGAATACTGTCGATATTTCGCCCCATCCGGCGGGCAATCTTCGCGGTAAAGGCTTTCACCAGCAGCGGAATATCTTCCGGGCGCTCGCGAAGCGGCGGCAGGCAGATCGGGAAGACGTTCAGGCGATAGTAAAGATCGCTGCGAAACTCGCGGTCGGCGACCATTTTTTTCAGATCGCGGTTGGTGGCGGCAATCAGACGCACGTCGGTCTGGATCAGCTTGTTGCTGCCGAGGCGCTCGAACTCCTGCTCCTGCAAAACGCGCAGCAGCTTGGGCTGAAGCTCCAGCGGCATATCGCCCACTTCGTCGAGGAACAACGAGCTTTTATCCGCCAGTTCAAAACGGCCCAGCCGCTGGCTGCTGGCGCCGGTAAACGCGCCGCGCTCGTGGCCGAACAGGTCGCTTTCCAGTAAGCCCGCAGGCATCGCCGCGCAGTTCATCTTCACCATCCGGCGGCTGTTGCGGTTGCTCAGGTTATGGATCGCCCGGGCAATCAGCTCTTTCCCGGTGCCGGTTTCACCGAGGATCAGCACCGTGCTGTCGCTCTGCGCCACCATTTCCACCTGCTTAAGGACGCTGTACATGGCATCGCTGCGCCCGATGATTTCGCCAAACTCGCTGTCCACGTTGTTGAGCTGCTCGGTCAGCGCCAGGTTTTCGTCCACCAGCCGCTCCTTCAGGCGATGGATCTCCTGATAGGCGAGGGCGTTATCCAGCGCAATGGAGATACGCTCGGCGATCTGGCGCAGCAGCTTCAGGTTAGCGGTGGTAAATACGGCTTCATCGCACTGCGCCAGTTTAAGCACGCCGAGCATGGTGTTGCCGGACATCAGCGGCAGCAGGCACAGGGTCTGGATCTTGTTGCCCCAGGTGTTGAACAACATCCGCTCGTAGGGGGCTACCGGATCCTGTTCATTGAGATTGAGCAGCAGGATCTCTTTGCTTTTAAATACCCGCTCGGACAGCGTTCCCGCTTCGTCCACTTCGCTCTGCTCGTGCGCCGGGTTAGCTTCATCAAGGTAGTGGGTGGAGTAGATGTTCAGCTTGCCTTTCCGGTTGCCGCGTAGCGCAATGCTGATGGCATCGATTTTAAAATAGTGATGGATCTCTTTTGACACTTCGCTGACCAACTCATCCATGTCCAGGCGGGAGAGCACGGCGTTGGTGATGGCAACCAGAATGCGGAAGTTATCGCGCTCGCGGCTCAGCAGGTCGTAATCCACGTTATTGGTGACGCGGCTTTGGATCTGCTCCGCGACAACGGCCACAATCTGGGTAAAGGTGTGCAGGCGTTCGTACTCCGCCTCGCTCCAGGGCTGGTCGGTATCGCGGATAAACTCGCAGCCGCCAAAAATTTGCCCTTCCACCGCCAGCGGCAGCATGCTGTAGTGGCCGAACGGGTGGTAAAGATTGCTCTCTGCCAGCTTCGGCCAGGCCTGGCGAAACTGGTCAAAATTGCAGTGCAGCGCTTCCGGGCGGGAGAGGATACGCCGCACCGGGCCGTGGGCCAGAAACGTTTCATCTTCATATTCGAAGATTTTGCCGTTATCACGCGTTGAGAAATAGCTCGCGCGGTGGGTTGCGCTATGCCAGAGCACAATGGCGGCGCTGTCCGCCAGCGCTGATTGCCTGACCAGCCGCGTCAGGGCATCGCTCAGCGCGCCGAGATCGGGCTGTTGTAAAAGTGTGCGCGTGATGTCAAACAGGCCCTGCTGTCCAAGATCACTCATCGGTGTATACGGCATTGTTGCTTTCCAATAGAAACTGGCAAAAAGAGAAATTCAGCGCTGACCGCTTTTGGCGCGGTCTAGCAAATTCGGGGTAACGGTTCAGCGTGCGGCAGATCCAGCGTGCGCTTCACGCCGTAAAGCCCGGTCAGGCGCACCCCTTTGCGCTCAACCACGTCGCCGATGATGGCCGCGTCTTTCCCTAAAGGATGTGCGCGCAGCTGTGCAAGTACGGCTTCCGCCGCCGTGCGTTCCACGCCGATCACCAGCTTGCCTTCGTTGGCAAAGTTAAGCGGGTCTAGACCTAGTAGCTCGCACAGCCCGCGCACGGCGGGCTTAACGGGCAGGCCGCGCTCGGTCAGCTCAATCCCGCAGCCGCAGCTTGCCGCGAACTCGTGCACGACGGCATTCACGCCGCCCCGCGTGGCGTCGCGCAGGGCTTTTACGCCCGGCATGTCGCGCAGCGTCTGGATCAGCGGCGTGAGTACCGCGCAGTCACTGCGCAGCTCGCCATCCAGCCCCAGGCCTTCGCGCAGGTTCAGGATGGTTGCCCCGTGGCAGCCCAGCGTGCCGCTGACAATCAGCACGTCGCCTGCGCAAAGCTGCTGCGCGCTCCAGTGAATGTCGGCAGGGATCGCCCCCATCCCGGCGGTGTTGATGAAGAGCTTATCCGCCGCGCCGCGCTGTACCACCTTGGTATCCCCGGTGACGATGGCGATCCCCGCCTCGCGGGCGGTGTGCGCCATGCTGTTGACCACCGCCGTGAGCGTCTCCATTGGTAACCCTTCTTCGAGGATAAACCCGCAGGAGAGGTAGCGGGGGATCGCGCCGCTGACGGCGACGTCGTTTGCCGTGCCGCAGACGGCGAGCTTGCCGATATCGCCGCCCGGGAAGAACAGCGGGTCAATCACGTAGCTGTCGGTAGAGAACGCCAGCCTGTCGCCGTGGGCGGCCAGCGTCGCGAGGTCAATACGCGCCTGATCTTCCTGCTCGGCGAGCCAGGGGTTATTAAAGGCTTCCATGAACAGCCGGTTAATCAGCTGCTGCATCGCCTGTCCTCCGCTTCCGTGCGCCATTTCCACCGTGTTCATGCTTCACACTCCTGGTTGCGATAGTGATACCACGCGGCGCATGCCCCTTCTGAAGAGACCATCAGCGCGCCAAACGCGGTTTGCGGGTTACAGGCGTTGCCAAATAACGGGCAGTGATGAGGTTTGCATTTGCCGGTGAGTACGTCGCCACAGCGGGCGCGGGGATCGTCGCACACCTGCTGCGGTTGCGGGCGGAAATGCGCTTCGGCGTCGAAGGCGCGATACGTGGGCGTCAGGTGCACGCCGGATTCGGCAATCAGCCCCAGTCCGCGCCACTCGCTGTCGCCTTCGACGCTAAACACGTCGGCTATGGCCTGCTGTGCCCGTCTGTTACCTGCATCGGGCACCACGCGACGATACTGATTTTCCACCGCACTCAGGGCCGCTATTTTCTGCTCAACCAGCATGGTCACGCCTTGCAGTAGATCAAGTGGCTCGAAACCAGCCACCACTAACGGACGATTGTACTGTTCAGCGATAAAACCGTAGGCTTCTGTGCCGATCACCATGCTGACGTGGCCCGGCGCCAGAAACGCGTCGATACCGTTATCCGGCGCTTCAAGCAGGCTGCGCAGCGTGGGAATAAGCGTGATGTGCTGGCAGAAAAAGTAAAAGTTTGTGACGTTGCGGGCTTTCGCCTGCTGGAGGGTAATGGCGGTGGCGGGCATGGTGGTTTCAAAACCCAGCCCGAAAAAGACGACCTTACGCTCAGGATTAGCCATCGCCAGCGTCAGGGCATCCATCGGTGAGTAGACGATCCGCACGTCCGCGCCGCGCGCCTTCGCCTGGAGCAGCGAGCCATTTTTTCCCGGAACACGCATGGCGTCGCCAAAGGTGCAAAAAATCACACCGGGGCGGCTGGCGATGTCGATACAGCTGTCGATGCGCCCCATCGGCAGCACGCACACCGGGCAGCCGGGGCCGTGGATAAACTCGATGTTCTCCGGCAGCAGCTGGTCGAGGCCAAATTTAAAGATGGCGTGGGTGTGTCCGCCGCACACCTCCATGATCCGCAGCGGTTTTTCTTTCGTGTAGTCCAGCAGCGAGGCGCGGGTTTTCAGGCGATCGATAAGCTGCAACACCTGCTCCGGCGCGCGATATTCATCAACGTAACGCATGTGTTATCGCTCCTCACCATACAGCAGGGCGCCCACGTCCGGCTCGACGTCAAACATATTCTGTAGCGCATCCAGCGTGTCGCGGGCTTCTTCCTCATTAATCACGCTCATGGCAAAACCTACGTGGACCAGCACCCACTGGCCGAGACGCGATGCGCCGGTCTCATCGTGGCTGCCTACCAGCGTCAGGTCGACATCGCGCAGGATGCCGCAGACTTCCACTTTGGCCTGATTGCCGTCGATGGAATGAATTTGTCCGGGGACGCCTATGCACATCGTTCGTTCTCCAGCCAGTTCAGCCAGGCGTCCATCCCGTCGCCGCGCGTGGCGGAAACCAGCAGGATCTCAATGTCCGGATTCACTTCGCGGGCGTAAGCCAGGCACTTATCCACGTCGAAATTCAGGTACGGCAGCAGGTCGACTTTGTTCAGCAGCATGAGGGAGGCGGCGGCAAACATATGCGGATATTTCAGCGGCTTGTCTTCCCCTTCGGTCACGGAGAGCACCGCCACTTTATGCCGCTCGCCGAGGTCGAAGCTTGCCGGGCAGACCAGGTTGCCGACGTTTTCAATGAACAGGATGCCGTTGTTCGCCAGCGGCAGGCGCGGGGCGGCGTCGGCAATCATCTGCGCGTCCAGGTGGCACCCTTTCCCGGTGTTGACCTGAATCGCAGGCGTACCGGTTTCGCGGATGCGCGCGGCGTCGTTTACCGTTTGCTGGTCGCCTTCGATTACGGCGCAGGAGACGTGTTCGTTCAGACGTTTAAGGGTTTCGGTCAGCAGCGTGGTTTTACCGGAGCCGGGGCTGGAGACCAGGTTCAGCACCAGCTGTTCGCGCGCGGCAAAGCGGGCGCGATTGCGGGCGGCGAGCTGGTTATTCTTGTCCAGCACGTTGATCTCCACCTCCAGCATCTGGCGCTGGCTGATGCCCGGCGCGTGGGTGCCCGCTTCGCCGCGGCCGTAATGCAGGTCACCCGCGTCGGAACGCTGCGGCGCGAAGGTGATGCCGGTCAGTGCCGCCGCGGGACGCGGGGCAGGAGAAAAGGGCGCGGAGCGAAACGCGGAGTGGGGACGGTGTTCATCCCCTTCTATATACAGGTTGCCTTCAGCGCAACCGCAGGTACTACACATACATTACTCCTTCTCGATTTCGAGGCGTTGGATCTGCATACCGTCATCCGCCACGATGCGCAGCCCGCTGCTCTGGCACTGCGGACAGCGCTGTACCTTCGATGACAGCAGCGTGACGTACTGCTGACACTGCTCGCACCAGCACTCCGCCTGCTGCTCGTCGATATGCAGCGCGCACCCTTCCGCCAGCGTGCCGCGGCACACCAGCTCAAAACAGAAGGTGAGGGCGCTGGTCTCGACGCAGGAAAACGCCCCGACCTTCAGCCAGACGCCGGTGACGCGTTTCGCGTGGTTTTGCACTGCCTGCTGTTCGATAAGTTCCAGTGCCCGCTGGCAGAGGGTGATTTCGTGCATGACGCCTCCTTAATGAATTGCCCCTTCAATGCAATAACGGTGCCAGCTTGATTTGCGTTACGGCATGACGATGTCAACGCTGTCGAAATGACACGTCGACACCGCGGCGGTGACAGTGCGCATCTCTTTAAAATCCATTTAAATCAATAAATTAAAAACTGGCACGAAATCTGCTTAACAGCCGCTAACTCCATTAACCGGATACCTTTTATGACTATTTGGGAAATTAGCGAAAAAGCGGATTACATCGCGCAACGTCATCAGCAGCTTCAGGAGCAATGGCACCTGTACTGCAATTCACTGATCCAGGGGATCACGCTGTCGAAGGCCCATCTGCATCACGCCATGAGCTGTGCGGCGCAGGGGGATATGCGTTTTGTCCTGTTCGGTCACTTTACGATTTACGTCACCCTGGCGGAGACCTTCAACAGCCACACGATTGAGTACTACGTCGAGACGAAAGAGGGCGACAGGCACTGCATCGCCCGGGCGCAGCTGATGGCGGACGGCATGGTGGACGGTCACGTCAGCAACCGCGATCGCCAGCAGGTGCTGGAGCACTATCTGGAGAAAATCGCGCCGGTTTATAACGGCCTCTACGCCGCCGTTGAGCATGACAGGCCAGTCAACCTGAAACAGCTGATCGACGGAAAATCCTCCGCGAACGTGGCCTGAAAAGCGAGTGTCGAGAAGTGTCGATAAGACAGTTTTTTTCGTCAAAAATGACCATCACCAGAGGATGACCCGGTGAACCGTTTTGTAATTGCTGACTCGACGGTCTGTATTGGCTGTCGGACCTGTGAGGCGGCGTGCTCGGAAACGCACCGCCTGCACGGGCTACAGTCCATGCCGCGCCTGCGCGTCATGCGTAATGAGAAAGAGTCTGCCCCGCAGCTCTGTCACCACTGTGAAGACGCCCCGTGCGCGGGCGTTTGTCCTGTCAATGCCATCACCCGCGTTGACGGCGCGGTACAGCTGAACGAAAGCCTGTGCGTGAGCTGCAAGCTGTGCGGCATCGCCTGTCCGTTCGGCGCCATTGAGTTTTCCGGCAGCCGTCCGCTGCATATTCCGGCGAATGCTAATACTGCGAAAGCGCCGCCTGCGCCACCGGCTCCGGCACGCGTGAGTACGCTGCTGGACTGGGTGCCGGGCATTCGCGCCGTTGCGGTGAAGTGCGATCTGTGCAGCTTCGATGAGCAGGGTCCGGCCTGCGTGCGGACCTGCCCGACCCGGGCGCTGGTCCTGGTCAACATCCGCGACATCGCTCGCACCAGCAAACGCAAGCGTGAGCTGACCATCAATACCGACGTCGGCGATCTTTCGCTGCTGCGGGCGCTTAACGAGGGGGCGAAATGAACGCGATAGTTATGATGACCAGCGGCGTGGCCTGGTTTGCCGCCGCCGCTGTCCTGGCGCTGCTCCTCTCCTTCCATAAAACGCTGAGCGGGGTGATCGCCGGTATCGGTGGGGCGGTCGGCAGCCTGATGACGCTGGCGGCGGGCGGGGTTGTCCTGATCGACGGCCAGTCCGTCGACACCCTCATCCCGCTGATTCACCACGCCGTTGAGCTTACGCCGCTGAACGCCATCTGGCTGATAACCTTTGGCCTGTGCGGGCTGTTTATCAGCCTGTTTAATGTCGACTGGCACCGACATCAGCACACCAAAGCCAACGGCCTGCTGGTTAACCTGTTGATGGCCGCCGCGGTCTGTACCGTTATCGCCAGCAACCTCGGCGCGCTGGTGGTGATGGCAGAAATCATGGCCCTGTGCGGCGTGTTCCTGACCGGATGCAGCGCCTCCGGCAAGCTGTGGTTTGCGCTCGGACGTCTCGGTACGCTGCTGCTGGCGCTGGCCTGCTGGCTGGTGTGGCAGCGTTTCGGCACGCTGGATTTTGCCGCGCTTAACGGTCAGCCGCTGGGCAACGACGTCTGGCTGTTGGGCGTAGTCGGTTTTGGCCTGCTGGCCGGGATTATCCCGCTGCACGGCTGGGTGCCGCAGGCGCATGCCAATGCCTCAGCCCCGGCCGCTGCGCTGTTCTCCACCGTGGTGATGAAGGTCGGTCTGTTCGGCATCCTGATGATAACCCTGACGGGCGGTCAGCCGCCGCTGTGGTGGGGCGTGGCGCTGCTGATTGCGGGGATGATCACCGCGTTCGTCGGTGGCCTCTACGCGCTGATGGAGCACAACATCCAGCGTCTGCTGGCGTACCACACCCTGGAGAACATCGGGATTATCCTGCTCGGCATGGGCGCAGGCGTCACCGGGCTGGCGCTCAACCAGCCGGCGCTGATTGCCGCCGGGTTTATTGGCGGTCTGTATCACCTTATCAACCACAGTCTGTTTAAAAGCACCCTGTTCCTCGGTGCGGGCAGCGTCTGGTTCCGCACCGGGCACCGCGATATTGAAAAGCTCGGCGGGATTGGCAAAAAAATGCCCGTCATTTCGCTGGCGATGCTGGTCGGGCTGATGGCGATGGCTGCGCTGCCGCCGCTGAACGGCTTTGCCGGCGAGTGGGTGATTTATCAGTCCTTCTTCGCCCTCGGCCAGAGCGAGGCGTTTATCGGGCGTTTACTCGGCCCGCTGCTGGCGGTGGGCCTGGCGATCACCGGCGCGCTGGCGGTGATGTGTATGGCGAAGGTTTACGGAGTCACCTTCCTGGGCGCACCGCGTACGCGTGAGGCTGAGAACGCCTGCTGCGCACCGCTACTGATGGGCGTAAGCGTGGTCGCACTGGCGCTGTGCTGCATCGCGGGCGGCGTCGCCGCGCCGTGGCTGCTGCCGCTGCTGGGCCACGCCATTCCGCTGCCGCTGGTCACGGCGCATACCGTCGTTTCCCAGCCGATGATGGCGCTGCTGCTGATTGCCGCGCCGCTCCTGCCGTTCGTGCTGATGCTGTTCTTCAGACGCGACCGTCTCGCCTCCCGCTCGCGCGGCGCGGCGTGGGCCTGCGGCTACGAACATGAGCAGTCGATGGTCATCACCGCCCACGGTTTCGCTATGCCGGTGAAGGAGAACTTCGCCGCCGTGCTGAAGCTGCGCCACTGGCTGAACCCGGTGGGCTGGGTGCCGGGCTGGCAGGATGCCGCCGTGCCCGTGCTGTTCCGCCGCCTGGCGCTGATCGAGCTGGCGGTGCTGGTGGTGATTGTCATTTCACGAGGAGCCTGACATGAGTCTGTTACTGGCAATTCTTCAGGCGCTGGTGCTGTTCGCCGCCGCGCCGCTGCTGTCGGGCATCACGCGCGTGGCGCGCGCCCGGCTGCACAACCGTCGCGGACCTGGCGTGCTCCAGGAGTACCGCGATCTCTTCAAACTGCTTTCCCGTCAGAGCGTCGCGCCGGACGCCGCAGGCTGGGTGTTCCGCCTGACGCCGTTTGTGATGGTGGGCGTGATGCTGACCATCGCCACCGCGCTGCCGGTGGTGACGGTGGGCTCGCCGCTGCCGGTGCTGGGCGATCTGATTACGCTGATCTACCTCTTCGCCATCGCGCGTTTCTTCTTTGCGATTGCGGGTCTGGATACCGGCAGCCCGTTTACGGGTATCGGCGCCAGCCGCGAGGCGATGCTCGGCGTGCTGGTTGAGCCAATTCTGCTGCTGGGGCTGTGGGTCGCCGCGCAGGTTGCAGGCTCGACCCATATCAGTTTTATCACCGACACCGTTTACCACTGGCCGGTTTCACGTTCTCTCCCGCTGGTGCTGGCGCTCTGCGCCTGCGCGTTCGCCACCTTTATCGAGATGGGCAAGTTGCCGTTCGATCTCGCGGAAGCGGAGCAGGAATTACAGGAGGGGCCGCTCACCGAATACAGCGGCTACGGCTTTGCGGTGCTGAAGTGGGGCATCAGCCTCAAGCAGCTGGTGGTGTTGCAGATGTTCGTCGGCGTTTTCTTCCCGTGGGGGCAGATGACGCACTTCTCTGCGGGCGGCCTGCTGCTGGCCGTGGTGGTGGCTGTGCTCAAGCTGCTTATCGGCGTGCTGGTCATTGCCCTGTTTGAAAACAGCATGGCGCGCCTGCGTTTTGTCGAAACGTCACGCATCACCTGGGCCGGTTTTGGTTTTGCATTTTTAGCGTTCGTCTCCTTGCTGGTGGCGTGATTAAAGAGAGTGTTTATGTCTGAAGAAAAGAAAGGTCAGCAGTATCTCGCCGCGTTGCATCAGGCTTTCCCGGGCGTGGTGCTGGAGGAGTCCTGGCAAACCAAAGACCAGATCACCGTCACCATTAAGGTGAACTATCTGCCGGAAGTGGTGGAGTTTCTCTATTACCAGCAGGGCGGCTGGCTGTCAGTGCTGTTCGGCAACGACGAGCGTCAGCTGTGTGGCAACTATGCGGTGTACTACGTGATGTCGATGGAGCAGGGGGAGAAGTGCTGGCTCACCGTGCGCGTCGAAGTCGACCCGAACAAGCCGGAATACCCCTCCGTCATGCCGCGCGTGCCTGCCGCCGTCTGGGGCGAGCGCGAAGTGCGCGACATGTATGGTCTGGTGCCGGTTGGCCTGCCTGACGAGCGTCGCCTGGTGCTGCCGGACGACTGGCCGGATGAACTCTATCCGCTGCGCAAGGACAGCATGGACTACCGCCAGCGCCCGGCCCCGACCACCGACAGCGAAACCTACGAGTTCATCAACGAGCTGGGCAGCAAGAAGAATAACGTGGTGCCGATTGGCCCGCTGCACGTTACCTCCGACGAACCGGGCCACTTCCGCCTGTTCGTCGACGGCGAGAACATTATCGACGCCGACTACCGCCTGTTCTACGTCCACCGCGGCATGGAGAAGCTGGCGGA
>OJXA01000398.1_pt1 | contig 11062 bp, 9 predicted proteins | sample 1600581 | NCBI WGS metagenome assembly OJXA01 (sample SAMN04436615, study PRJEB24849) | human gut metagenome | biome: human gut; feature: NICU; material: stool | host: Homo sapiens | place: USA: Saint Louis, MO | collected 2009-12-13 | reverse complement strand
TGGTGTTCAGGCAATCTTCGGTACGAAATCCGATAACCTGAAAACCGAAATGGATGAGTACATCCGCAACAACTAAGCTGTGACCTGGGGAGACTAAGGCAGCCGAATGGCTGCCTTTTTTATTACTGCGGCTTGTGGTGCCGGGTGGCGGCGGCACCTTACCGGGCCTACGTGATGGGTAGGCCCGGTAAGCGCAGCGCCACCGGGCTTCTGTCACTCAGAAATCGTAGCTCGCGCTCACCGAGACGTTCAGCGGCGCGCCATACACTACATAAGAGCCGACGTAATCGTAATACTCTTTGTCGAACAGGTTGTTGACGTTAGCCTGCACCGCAAAATCTTTGGTGACCTGATAACGGCTGAACAGGTTCACCAGCCCATAGCTGCCTTGCTCCGCGCGGGAACGTCCTGCCGGGCCGCCTTCCACGTCCGTCCACACTTTGTTCTGCCAGTTTACGCCACCGCCCACGGTCAGTTCCGGCAGCATTGGCAACTGATAGCGGGTGAAGAGCTTCATGGTTGTGCGCGGCTGATCGGAGCTGACGGCGTTGCCATTCTTATCTTCTGCGATGTAACGCGTCGCGCCGAAGGTCAGCTGCCAGTTATCGGTCAGGGCACCGTTGAGCTCGAACTCGACCCCTTTGCTGACCACCCCGTCCAGCGATTCATAGATCGACTCACCGCTCGGCATGTAGGTGTAGGTATTGCTGGCGACGTTATCCTGCTCAATGCGGAAAATCGCCAGCGAGGTGGTGAGGCGGGTATTAAACCAGTCTGCCTTCACCCCGGCTTCGTAGCTTTTGCCCGTGGTAGGGTCGAGATAACGTCCGTTGGCATCGCGCTTATCCTGCGGCTGGAAGATAGAGGTATAGCTGACGTAGGTCGACCAGTCCTCATTGATGTCATACACCAGGCCGGCGTACGGCGTGACATCATCTTTGGTGCTTTCCAGACGGGTATTCGGCGATCCTGCCGGGTTATAACGAATGTTATATTGGGTGTAGCGCGCGCCCAGGATCAGGTGCAGCGGATCGGCCAGCGAGAAACGAGCCGACGAATAGGCTGAAGACTGGCGAATATCATCCTTGCTGTAGAGTTTCCACGGCGTCCACTGGGGATCGGCGATGTTCCCGTTCCAGTTCTTAAAGTTGCCGACATCAACCATGCCGTATACCGCATCCGGCATGGAGTTGTCGTAATGGTTACGCTGACGGCTGAAGCTGCCGCCGAACATCATTTCGTGCTGACGGCCAAAGAGATCGAAGCCGCCGCGCAGGAAGGCGTCAACCGCATCCTGTTTACGTTCCCCACGGTTCCAGCCTCCGTAACCCACCAGGCCCGCACCGGTCTCTTTATCCGGATAGCCGGACATATACATCAGTTTGGAGTCGAAGTTGGTTTCAGCGTGCATACCGTTGATGTGCGCTTCCCAGCCATTATCGAAACGCTGAGTCAGGTTAGCGAAGATGCGGGTGCTGTCTTTATCTGAATAAGCCCAGTCAGGTGCGACAGTCTGGCTGCGATTGTAGTGGGTCTTACTTCCGTCGCTGTACCAGGTCGGCAGCCCGCCCCAGGTTGGGTCGGCGGTATGGCTTTCCTGATACTCATACCCTACCGAGAGAGTCGTGCTGTCGGTGACATCCGCGTCCATCACGCCGTAGAGGAATTTCTTCCGGTAGTGGTAGTTATCCACGAAGCTGTCGTTGTCCTGATAACCCGTAATCAGACGGCCCCGTACCTTACCTGACTCTACCAGCGGCGCCTGGAGATCCAGCACGTAGCGCTGCTTGTCCCAGCTGCCGTAGCTGGCGGAGACGTTACCTTTAAATTCCGGGCTGTCCGCGTGCTTACGCACCATATTAACGTACGCCGCCGGGTTGCCCGTGCCGGACATCAGGCCGGTGGCGCCGCGAACCACTTCGATGCGGTCATAAATCGCGGTATCCGCGGCGGTATCACCAAAGTTCCACACTTCACTGATGGAGGTTGGCAGGTCGTCATAGGCGTAGTTGCTGACGAAAAAGCCGCGTGAGTAAAACACGGTACGGTCGCTGTCCTGCACCTGGGCCGTAATGCCCGTGGTATTCGTCAGCACCTGTCCGATGGATTGCAGATTCTGGTCAGCCATACGTTGCTGGCTGATAACGCTGACGGACTGTGGGATGTCGCGGGGAACCAGCAACAGTTTGGTGCCGGTGGTGGTGGTTTTTACGCTGTAATCCTGATCCTGGCTGGCAGAAAGATCCTGTGTGTTGTCAAAACCCCCGTCTACGACGACGGTATCTTCGGTGGTTGAAGCAGCGAAAGCGGCGGTTGGCGTCAATGCCATAGCAATGCAGGCGGCCAGCAACGAAGGTGTTGCGGCAGGCTGATGTTGCCCATCCCTGGTGTGATTAATGAAAGACATCATCAAACCCTTAGTGAATGGTGAAGGTAATTCGCGACAGTCCCGCTAGCACGGGCTGACGTCGTTTTCTATGTTAAAAATGCGCATGAAAATGCAAATGCGAAATATACGCATTGTGATTAACGCTGTAAACAGATGTTTCGGGATGAACTGAAATAAGGTTTCAGAAAAGAAATGTCCTAAAGCGATGCCTCTTCAGCCAGATGGCGGACAATCAGGAAAGAAATCACGGGAGAAGGTTGAAAGGACAGGAGAAACTCGCTCATACTCTTGTCTTGTGTCACGCAGTAAATCAGACAATGTGTGTTAACAACGGACGCACGACGCCAGATTAAACTTAAAAGGAAAAGGTCATGGCTGAAGAAACGATTTTCAGTAAAATTATCCGCCGCGAAATTCCATCGGATATTGTCTATCAGGATGAACTGGTCACGGCTTTCCGCGACATTTCTCCCCAGGCGCCGACGCACATCCTTATTATTCCCAATATTCTGATCCCGACCGTTAATGACGTTAAAACCGAGCATGAAGTGGCGCTGGGCCGTATGCTTACGGTAGCCGCGAAAATCGCAGAGCAGGAAGGGATTGCTGAGGACGGATACCGTCTGATCATGAACTGTAATCGCCATGGCGGTCAGGAAGTCTATCATATTCATATGCATCTGCTGGGTGGACGTCCACTGGGACCGATGCTGGCACATAAAGGTCTTTAATATGTTAACTGGGCGTATTGCAGCGCTGATCGTGACGCTGGTAATGGTTGGGTGCAGCGCGCGTCCCGCCATCCCGGTCAGTGAAGAACAGACGCTGGTGATGGAGTCCTCAGTGCTTGCTGCGGGCATCACGGCGGAGAAACCTTCGCTGACCATAAGCGAAATCCAGTCTTCAGCCTCCTCTACGCTCTATAACGAAAGGCAAGAGCCAGTGACGGTGCATTATCGCTTCTACTGGTATGACGTGAGAGGTCTTGAGATGCACCCGCTTGAGGCGCCGCGCAGCGTGACCATCCCGGCAAGATCGTCAGTCACGCTCTACGGCAGCGCCAGCTATCTGGGTGCACATAAGGTGAGACTTTATCTTTATTTGTAAGGAGTGAACCTTGATTAAAACAATGAGCCGTTATGCGCTCCTGAGTGCCTTTGCACTCTTTCTGGCGGGTTGTGTGACGCGAACGGAAGAACCAGCACCGGTAGATCAGGCGAAGCCGGGAACGGAACAGCCAACAACGCCAGCGCAGCCTGTTCCAACCGTGCCGTCTGTACCGACCATTCCGGCGCAGCCTGGCCCGATCGAACATCCGGACGACACCGCACAGCCTGCGCCGCGAGTACGCCACTATGACTGGAACGGCGCGATGCAGCCGATGGTGGGCAAAATGTTGCAGGCACAGGGCGTTACGCCCGGCAGCGTGCTGCTGGTGGACAGCGTGAACAACCGTACAAACGGTTCCCTGAATGCGGGAGAAGCGACGGAAACCCTGCGCAACGCGCTGGCAAACAACGGTAAATTTACGCTGGTCTCAGCTCAGCAGCTCGCGGTCGCCAAGCAGCAGCTTGGTCTGTCGCCTCAGGACAGCCTGGGTTCGCGCAGTAAAGCGATTGGTATTGCCCGCAACGTTGGCGCGCAGTATGTCCTTTATTCTAACGCGACAGGCAACGTGAACACGCCGTCGTTGCAGATGCAGTTAATGCTGGTTCAGACCGGCGAAATTATCTGGTCAGGTAAAGGTGCCGTTACGCAACAATAAGCGCACGCGTCATGACGTCCTGACGCGTTATTTCCCTCAGTACCGTGTTATCGCGCCGCAAGCCCCCGCCGGGCTTGGCGGCGCGAGTTGCATTATTGAGCGTGGCGACCATCGGCTGGTTTTACGTCAGCATCACGATGCCGCCGCGCCTGCCTCCCATTTTCGTCGCCAGTTCCGCGCCCTGAAGCGCCTGCCCGCCGACCTTGCGCCACAACCTCATCTCTTTATCAGAGACTGGATGGCGGTGGCGTTTATTGCGGGTGAGATCAAAAGCGAGCTTCCCGATACGCCTGCGCTTGCAGCCATGCTGTATCATCTGCATCGCCAGCCGCGTCTGGGCTGGCGGGTAACGTTACTTCCTTTGCTGGATCACTACTGGCAGCAGGCTGCGCCTGGACGACGCACGCCCTACTGGCTGGCGCAGCTTAAGCGGCTACGCAGAGCGGGAGAGCCGCAGGCGTTACGTCTGGCGCCGCTGCATATGGATGTCCACGCGGGTAATATCGTTCATACCACGGCAGGCGAGAAACTTATCGACTGGGAATATGCCGGAGACGGTGACGTGGCGCTCGAACTCGCTGCGGTCTGGATGCCTGATGAGGCGTCGCGCGAGCAGCTGATAACCGCCTATGCCCGAAACGCCAACATCAATGCGCTCACCCTTGCGCGGCAGGTCGCGCGCTGGCGTCCGTGGGTGTTGATGCTGATGGCGGGATGGTTTGAAATGCGCCTTCAGCAGACAGATGACAAACAATTTATTGCGCTGGCAAATGATGCCTGGCGTCAGTTACAAACGAAAGGATAAGAGAGGTTGGTGTGGGTCCAGTAATGTTGGATGTCGAAGGATTTGAGCTGGATGCGGAAGAGCGCGAAATTCTGGCGCATCCGCTGGTAGGGGGGCTGATTCTTTTCACCCGCAATTATCATGATCCGGAGCAGTTGCGTGAGCTGGTTCGCCAGATCCGTGCGGCGTCGCGCAATCACCTGGTGGTGGCCGTAGACCAGGAAGGTGGGCGTGTGCAGCGTTTCCGCGAAGGGTTTACCCGTTTACCCGCCGCGCAATCTTTTGCTGCGCTGCTGGGGATCGAAGAGGGCGGTCAACTGGCGCAGGACGCCGGCTGGCTGATGGCCAGCGAGATGATCGCCATGGATATCGACATCAGCTTCGCCCCGGTGCTGGACGTAGGACACATTAGCGCGGCAATTGGTGAGCGTTCGTATCATGACGATCCGCGTATTGCGCTGGCAATGGCGACGCGCTTTATTGACGGTATGCATGCTGCGGGCATGAAAACCACCGGCAAACATTTCCCGGGCCACGGGGCGGTGACGGCGGATTCCCATAAAGAAACCCCGCGCGATCCGCGCCCGGAAGCAGACATTCGCGCTAAAGACATGTCGGTTTTCCGCTCGCTGATCGCTGATAACAAGCTGGATGCCATCATGCCTGCGCACGTCATCTACAGTGAGGTCGATCCGCGTCCGGCCAGCGGCTCTCCGCACTGGCTGAAAACCGTACTGCGTCAGGAATTAGGCTTCAATGGCGTAATTTTCTCTGACGATTTATCCATGGAGGGGGCGGCAATTATGGGTAGCTATGCCGAACGTGGGCAGGCTTCGCTGGATGCGGGTTGCGATATGATCCTCGTCTGCAATAATCGTAAAGGGGCGGTGAGCGTGCTGGATAACCTGTCGCCGATCAATGCTGAACGTGTTACACAATTGTATCATAAAGGTTCATTTAGTCGTCAGGAGCTGATGGACTCGGCGCGCTGGAAAACGGTAAACGCCCGGCTTGAAGCCCTGAACGAGCGCTGGCAGGCACATAAAGCAGCCCTTTAATTCATCCCGGAAGGCGTAGCGTGGTGAGACGATGATCATTTATTTACACGGTTTTGACTCAAACAGTCCTGGTAATCATGAGAAAGTGCTGCAATTGCAGTTTATCGATCCGGATGTCCGGCTGATCAGTTACAGCACACGTCATCCGAAGCATGACATGCAGCATCTGCTTAAAGAAGTGGATAAAATGTTGCAGCTCAATATCGACGATCGCCCGCTGATCTGCGGCGTGGGGTTAGGAGGATACTGGGCAGAGCGCATCGGTTTTTTGTGCGATATCCGTCAGGTCATTTTTAATCCTAACCTGTTTCCGAACGAAAACATGGAAGGCAAAATCGATCGCCCGGAGGAGTACGCCGACATCGCCACCAAATGCGTGAGCAATTTCCGTGAAAAGAACCGCGATCGGTGTCTGGTGATCCTCTCCCGCAACGATGAAGCGCTGAACAGCTCCCGCGCCGCCGAGCTTCTGCACCATTATAGTTTGCGTACTTCATGACGTCACAGAACAGGAAAAAAACGAACGGGAAAGACGGGAATTTGTTTCCAATGTTTCTCATGAGTTGCGAACGCCTTTGACAAGTATGCGTAGTTATATAGAGGCTTTGAGTGAAGGAGCTTGGGAAAACCCTGAGATTGCGCCGAACTTCTTAAAAGTCACGTTAGAAGAAACCGACCGGATGATTCGTATGATTAATGATTTGTTGAATTTATCTCGGATGGACTCTGGGAATACACATCTTCAATTAGAGTATGTGAATTTTAACGAATTGATTAATTTTGTCTTGGATCGCTTTGATATGATGATTGAAAATGAGCAAAAAAATTACAAAATTCGCCGTGAATTTACTAAACGCGATTTATGGGTAGAGTTAGATACAGACAAAGTAATTCAGGTTTTAGACAACATTTTGAACAATGCGATTAAGTATTCGCCAGATGGCGGCGTCATTACCTGCCGACTAGTTGAAACACATAATAATGTCGTCTTTAGTATCTCGGACCAAGGTTTGGGCATCCCTAAAAAAGATCTCGGGAAAGTCTTCGAGCGTTTTTATCGTGTGGATAAAGCACGTGCGCGAGCACAAGGTGGGACTGGTTTAGGTTTAGCAATTTCTAAAGAAGTAATTCGGGCCCATAACGGGAGTATTTGGGTGGAAAGTACAGAAGGTGAAGGATCGACTTTCTATATTTCACTACCATATGAACCTTATGAAGAGGATTGGTGGGAATGATGAAATTATCAGAATGGATTACAAGAATTGGCTTGATTTTGATGGTCATTTTAAGTATATATTTTTCAGTCAATATCTGGCTGAATTCTGCCAAAAAAATACCAGAAATGAAGTCGGGAAGCCAAGTCACAACAGCTGTCAATGAAAAAGCCATTGGCGATGTCTATTTACCTTTGCAATTGATTCGAATAGCCGATGGAAAAGCGATGCAAAGTAATCGTGAAACATTAATTAGTAATGTTCAAAATGATATTAAAATGGCTACGTTTGGTAAATTGACACAAGTTGTGACAAAAAATGCAGAGCAACTTAAGCGCTACAACCAAATGGAACAAGGCATTGAACTTCTTTATCAAGGTCCCTTTTTAATCTCGGACTATGCTTCGATTTATAATCTATCCATTAATTTTACTAACTTTAATGAGTTGACGGACCAGTATTTTACGAAAATTCAATTGGATTTTAACGAAAATAAGATACGTTTTTTAGATTATGATCAATCCAACGTCTATGAAGCGCCCATGACTGTTAATAAGGCGCGCTTAATGGGAATTATCAATAAAGAGGGATTGCAATATCAAGACGTTTCCGAAAATACGCTAACCAAACAAGGACAATGTTATTTAACCAATGATATGAAGTTGAAAAAGTACAGTTATATCTTAGCTTCGCAACCAGTTACTCGTTTTAGGAATGCTTTTTTCAATGAAACGGAAGATATCCAAACCAATGAAGACAGTCAAGACTTAACCTATACGAGTAAAGAAGAACGATTGTTTGCAGAAGAAAAACTGGGGAAAATCGATTTTAAAGGGACCTTGCCAGAAGAGAATAAACGGGATTCAATCTATAATCAAAGCTTTTCTTATGTAAAACGTTTAGGAACCAATATGGGGAATTTGCGTTACTTTGATCGAACGAAAGATAGTGTCAATTATCGGACTTTTGTGGAAGGTTTCCCAGTGTTCAGTAATGATTTAAAAGGCCAAGTGGATATCCGTATCACGAACAACGATGGTGCTGCGCCAAGCGTAACCATTAACACAAGTGTGAATACAATCCAAGTACCGATTCCTTCAGAAGAAGAAGTGACGCTGGAAAGCACGGAAAAATTGATTAAGCGTTTAGAAACGGCTGGTGCTAAAAAGGAAAAAATCCAATCGGCTGTTATCGGTTATACGTGGCAGACAATTGAAGAAGTCAAACAAGTCGTTGATTTAAGTCCGGAATGGTATGTCCTTTATAACAACAATTGGTACACTGCAACGGACTTGGTAAAACAATTACCAAGCTTGGAGGTGGGCTAATGGATTTTAAACGAATTGAGTGGATTTTCTTCTTAGCATTTTTAGGATTAAATATCTTTTTATTTGGAATTTATCGGGAAGGTCAACAAGAGGAGAGCAACGTCTCTTCTTCCAGCCAAACAGAATCGATTGAAAGTCGGTTGGAAAAAGATAACATCTCGTATAAAGGGACACTTTCTTCAGAACGATTGGAAGGCTATTATTTAAGTGGCGAACAAACCAATTTTTCTGCTGCTTTAAAAATCCAACGTGAAAAGAATAAAAATTTTTTGAGAAATGGGCTGCAAATTGCGGATAATACTTTAACGAGTGTACCTAGTAAAAACTATTTTATTGATCCTAAGAAAATTGATAAAGATTTAAGTACCTTTTTAAATGAAAAAAATGCTTTATTATTCGGAGACGAATATCAATACTTACCAGAATTTTCTCATTTAAAAGAGCCGACGGCAGAAATTGTGGCTGCACAATCGTATAAAGGAATTCCTTTTAGAGACGACACGGCAAAATTAAGTATTTTAGCAGATACGTCAGGTGAATTATGGAAAATTAGTAAATATTCGCAAACGCACATTGAAAATATTGAAGAGTTACGGGACAAAACGGATTTATATTCCAATCGTGATGCGATAGACACGCTCTATATGAATAACCGGATTCCTAGTAATTCCAAAATAACATTCATTAAATTGGCCTATTCAAGAATTTATAAAATTCGTGAGAAAAATGTATACGTTCCAGTCTGGTTTGTAGGAATTTCTACTGGTGAAGATTCAGTTGAAATTGAACAGGTGAATGCCGTAAGTAATACCATCATCACAAATAATACTGTGCCAAAGGTGGAAAAACATTAAGGTCCGTTGTATAATGAAACACGTTAAGGTTGTAATGTAGAAGGGAAGAGTTTTAAATGGATTCAGAGTTTGCTTTTAATATCAGTGTTCTTGCCAGTGGCAGTACAGGCAATTCCCTTTTTATTGAAACCAACCAAAAGAAAGTATTAGTAGATGCGGGTTTAAGTGGCAAAAAAATCACTTCACTGTTAGCAGAAGTCAATCGCAAACCAGAAGATTTAGATGCGATTTTAGTTACACATGAACATCGGGATCACATTCACGGCGTTGGCGTGTTAGCGCGAAAATATAAGTTAGATGTCTATGCCAATGAAAAAACGTGGCAAGCGATGGATCCCATGATTGGCAAAGTCGATGTCGCTCAAAAACATATTTTTGAAATGGGCAAAGTTTTGACCTTGGGAGATATGGACATTGAAAGTTTTGGTGTCTCACATGATGCGATTGCGCCTCAATTTTATCGTTTTCATCGCAATAATCGTTCCTTTGTTGTTCTAACGGATACAGGTTATTGTAGCGATCATATTCGTGGTACGATTGAAAATGCAGATGCTTATTTAGTCGAAAGCAATCATGAAATTGAAATTTTGCGAGCAGGACCTTATCCATGGAGTCTTAAACAACGGATTTTAGGAGATAAAGGCCATTTATCCAATGATGATGGTGCTCTTGTGATGGCGGATGTGTTAGGTGATAAAACAAAACGCATTTATTTAGGTCATCTTAGCAAAGAAAATAATACAAAACTTCATGCGCGAATGGCAATGGAGTCTACTTTGAAGCAAAAGGATTTAGGCGTCGGTGAAGCATTTAAGGTATATGATACAGACCCCGATTCAGCCTCAGAGTTATTTCAAATTTAGAATAATGGTGGTTTATCAGTTTTTGAGCGTGGAGCAAAAATCCAAAGTGATTTTTGTCCCATGCTCATTTTTTGTTCTTTTATCCAGCTGGTTTGACAGAGACATCGGTGATAATACTTTTAAACTCTTAGTTAATTTTTTGACAAATACTTGTGTTTGTCTGGTGTTAGGAGTATAGTTAACTAGATTTTTACTAGTGGGAGGTCTATAATGTTTCAATTTTTACCAAACTCTGTTTTACAGATGAGCACTATTTTTCTTTCGATTATTATCGAAGCATTGCCTTTTGTCATGTTAGGTTGCTTGATTTCAGGCGCTTTACATGTTTTTTTAACACCAGAACGAGTAAAAAAAGTGTTACCTAAAAATAAATTTTTATCAATTTGTGTAGGTAGTTTCCTAGGGTTTTTCTTCCCTTCTTGTGAATGCGGGATCGTACCCATTGTGCATCAATTTGTTAAAAAAGATGTACCAACACATACCGCTTTTGCTTTTATGTTAACGGCACCAATCATTAATCCAATTGTGCTATTCTCAACATACGTAGCTTTTAGTGGCGCAACAAAATTTGTGATTTGGCGAGTTTTAGGCAGTATGATTGTCGCGTGGGTTATCGGCATTTGGTTAGCTTATTTTCGAAAAGAATCAATTTTAACAGAAAAAGAGTTGGCGCAGATTAAAGAAGAGCAGGTTGCTCATACGCATGAACACGTTGATGAAGCTCGTTCATTTTGGAAAAACGGCTGGTCAGCGTTAACCCATAGTATTGATGAATTTTTTGATACGGGTCGTTATTTAATTTTTGGT
>OJXA01000395.1_pt1 | contig 11180 bp, 10 predicted proteins | sample 1600581 | NCBI WGS metagenome assembly OJXA01 (sample SAMN04436615, study PRJEB24849) | human gut metagenome | biome: human gut; feature: NICU; material: stool | host: Homo sapiens | place: USA: Saint Louis, MO | collected 2009-12-13 | reverse complement strand
GTCAGCACGTAGGCCGAGCAGCAGAAGAACACCAGCGCGGTACCGCCCAGCGCCATACCAATCACGTCGCCCATTCCGGCAGACAGATAGGCATTCAGGATTGGCCCCAGAATGTAGCCCAGGAAGCCGGTAAAGGCGAACGCGGAGAGAATACCCACCGGTTTATCCGCGGTTTTGTAGGTCAGGAACATCAGACCGTACATACCTACCAGCGTGAGGATCAGGCCCGGAGAAGGCAGCATCAGTACGGTGCTGGCCGTCGCGGTGATCGCCGAAAACGCCAGCGTCAGGCTGAGCATGAAATAGGTATTGCGCAGCACCTTATGGGTGCTGAGTAGCGATGTGCGGTCGCGTGAAGAAGTAATTATACGATCCATGAGTCACTCTCTTATGACAGATGTAATTAGCGCAAAGAATAGGAAACGGCGCGGCAGACGCAAAGTGGTTTTACCCATCTTTACTCAGCCCCTTAGGGATTATGCTGGTTTTTTATTCTGGCAAAGCCTTTGTACTCAGAATGAAGTGCGGTTTGTAGGGCGTATTCAGATCAACCTCTTATAGGTCACTGAAAAATATTGCGTTATTTCCCTAAGGCCGCTAAGAGTTATTTCCGGATCGTCATAAAAACAGACAATAAGGCGAAGGAAATGAAACCACAAACACGCACGCACTTTACACTCTCTTTGTTAACCGCAGGGATCCTGTGCGCCAGCACGGCAACCTGGGCGGCTAAGGTGCCGGCAGGAACCCAGCTGGCAGATAAGCAGGAACTGGTCAGGAACAACGGCAGTGAACCCGCCTCGCTCGACCCGCATAAAGTCGAAAGCGATGTCGAATTCAATATTATCAGCGATTTATTCGACGGGCTGGTCAGCGTCTCTCCGGCAGGTGAAATCCAGCCGCGCCTGGCGGAGAAATGGGAAAATAAAGACAACACCGTCTGGACGTTCCATCTGCGTCCGGGCATTACCTGGAGCGATGGAACCCCCATCACCGCAGAAGATATTGTCTGGAGCTGGCAGCGGCTGGTCGACCCGAAAACCGCCTCTCCGTATGCCAGCTATCCCGGTAGTATGCGTATCGTCAACGGCACTGATATCGCAGAAGGCAAAAAAGCGCCCGAGTCGCTGGGGGTGAAAGCCATCAATGACACCACGCTGGAAGTGACGCTCACGCAACCTAACGCCGCTTTCCTGGCGATGCTGGCTCACCCGTCTCTGGTGCCAATTGATAAAGTCCTGGTAGGCCGTTTCGGTGATAAGTGGACCAAACCGGAGCACTTCGTCAGCAGCGGGGCCTATAAACTGTCACAGTGGGTGGTTAACGAACGCATTGTGGCGGTGCGTAACCCGAAATATTGGGATAACGAACATACCGTCATCAAGAAGGTGACCTATCTGCCCATTTCCTCTGAAGCTGCTGACGTCAACCGCTACAAAGCGGGCGAAATCGACATTGTCTACACGGTGCCGATCAACCAGTTTGCTCAGCTGAAGAAAACGCTGGGGAGCGAGCTGGATGTATCGCCGCAGCTTGCCACCTATTATTACGAATTCAACACCACCCGGCCGCCGTTCAACGACGCCCGCGTGCGCAAGGCGCTGAACCTGGCGCTGGATAAAGACATCATCGCCGGGAAAGTATTAGGGCAGGGCCAGCGCCCGGCATGGCTGATCAGCCAGCCGGATATTGGCGGCGTCAAGCTCCAGAACCCGGATTACGCCAGCTGGCCGATGGATAAACGCATTGCCGAGGCGAAAAAGCTGCTGGCCGAAGCCGGATTTAACGACAGCCATCCGCTCAGCTTTAATCTCCTCTATAACACCTCGGAATCGCACCAGCGTATTGCCATTGCCGCCAGCTCAATGTGGAAGAAGAACCTCGGCGTGGAGGCGAAGCTGCAAAATCAGGAGTGGAAAACCATGCTTGATACCATGCACACCCATAACTTTGACGCGGTACGCTACGCCTGGATTGCCGATTACGACGATGCGGCAACCTTCCTGAACAACTTCCGTACCGGGGACAGCCAAAACACCACTCAGTACAGCAATCCGGACTACGATCGGGCACTGGTGAACGCGGCGAAATCGAAAACGGCGGAGGAGCGCGGTAAATTCTACCAGCAGGCAGAAGATCTGCTGGGACGGGATGTACCGGCGATCCCGGTCTATCATTACGTGCGCACGCACCTGGTGAAACCGTGGGTAGGGGGCTTCACGCCAGACAAGCTCGGGTACTACTACACCAAAGATATGTACATCAAAAAGCACTAACGATCCGCAGTGGATATTATGCTGCCAAAACGGCCAATCTGTCGTCTATTCAACCGATTAAACGCATTTTGGCTATTTTTAAAGCGAACGAATGCGCGCACTCTTTACAGCGCGCGGTGAGGTGTTTATAGTTCGCCTCACTTAGGAAGCGTGGCCGAGCGGTTGAAGGCACCGGTCTTGAAAACCGGCGACCCGAAAGGGTTCTAGAGTTCGAATCTCTACGCTTCCGCCAAATTCGAAACCCCTGCGATAGCAATATCGCAGGGGTTTTTGCTTTTGCGCCAGGCTTCCGTCATGCCACCATGTTATAGCTTATCGTGATCCCGGCGTCGGCCTTGCAGACCTGAGCTTTTACGCACCAGGTGTCCTCGATGTTTGCCGGCGTCAGAACCGCTTCTGGCGCGCCCGCGGCGGCGATCTGCCCGGCCTTCAGGAGGATCAGACGCTGGCAATAATTGGCCGCAAGATTGAGATCGTGCAGTGCAACCACCACCGTAAGCGGCAGCTGTGAAACGAGCCGCATCAGCTCCAGCTGGTGCTGAATGTCCAGGTGGTTTGTCGGTTCATCGAGCAACAGCACCTGCGGCTGCTGGGCCAGCGCGCGGGCTATCTGGCTTCGCTGGCGCTCTCCGCCAGACAAAGAGTGCCATCGCCGCTGGCGTAAGCGGCATAACTGCATCAGGCCAATCGCCTGCTCAACCGCAGCCTCATCGTCGCGCGAGGTTCTCTGGAATGTTTTCCGGTAGGGCGTACGCCCCAGTCTGACAATGTCCTCAACGGTCAGTTCTCCGTCGACCTCAGCATGTTGCGGGACAAATGCCATGTGCTGCGCGCGTTTTTTCAGCGGCATCATGCCTAGCGTTGTGCCATTAAGCGCCACGCGTTCGCTGAGTCGTGGAAACAGCCCGGCGAGACAGCGCAGCAGCGTCGACTTGCCCGAGCCGTTTGGCCCTAACAGGCCGATAATCTGCCCGGATGGCAGGTCGAGATCGATATCCTTAAGCACCGTCTGCGCTTGTCGGGTTACGGTTAACCCGGCCACAGTAATATTCATGGATGCTCCTTTCGGTTTTGATAAAGCAACGCCACAAAGACGGGGGCGCCTACCAGCGCAGTCACCACCCCGATGGGCAGAACCTGGTGCACAATCAGCGTGCGTGAGACGATATCGGCGAGGATCATAAAGTGGGCGCCGATAAGAAACGTCAGCGGGATCGAGCGACGATGGCCCGGCCCGCATAGCATGCGCGTCACATGGGGAATGACCAGCCCGACAAACCCCACTGCGCCCGTGGCGCTCACCAGCGTTGCGGTAACAATGGCACAGGTCAGCAATAAGACAATACGCACGGCGGTAACCGGGATCCCCAGCGTGGTGGAGACCTCATCCCCGAAGGTGAAGGTGTCCAGCGCCCGTGAAAAGAGCAATACCACCAGTAAACCCGCAAGCGTAACGGCCAGCGCCAGCAGCGTGTCAGGCCAGCGCACGCCGCTCAGACTTCCCAGCAGCCAGAACATGACGCTACGGGACTGCTCGGCATTGGCGGACGTACTGACGACGTACGCGGTCATGGCGTTGAAGAGCTGGGTGCCCGCAATGCCAGCCAGCAAAATGCGCGACGGGCTTTCACTCATCCCGTTCGTAATCACCATGATGAGCGCAAAGGCGGCGCACGAACCGACAAACGCACCGCTGCTTACGCCAATCACGCTCCCCCCGATGCCGAGAAGCATCACGCAGACGGCCCCCAGCGATGCGCCCGCGGAAATCCCCAGCAGATAAGGCTCAGCCAGAGGGTTACGCAGGATCGATTGTAACACCAGCCCGCACAACGCCAGGCCGCCGCCGTTGCACGCGGCCATTACTGCCCGGCTCATGCGATATTGCCAGACGATACCTTCCTCCGTTTGCGGCAACGCATAAGAGGTCAAACCCAGTCCGTTGAGGATCGCTTTCCCGGTACTGGCATACGACACCGGCATATCACCGATACTGGCGGCAAAGACCAGCATCAGCGGCAGCGCCATGGCACCTGCTGCCAGTAAACCCTGCTGGCGGCGGTCAAAAGCGAAATGACTCATTGTTCATCCCGGAAAGAAGCCAGCCGATCGCTGATAAGCTCAACCGCATCGACGTTACGCAATGAAGGGTTTAACGACATCGCTGACACCACGATGATGTGGTTGTTCCTGACCGCAGGCATGTTCTTTGTCACCGGGTCACTGCGCAAGAACGCTTTTTTTACCTCAACGTCATCGGCAGGGTAGAGCCTGCGGGACATCCCGGCGATAACAATCACGTCCGGCTGCGATCGGGCTATATGTTCCCACGTTACAGCGGGCCATTCGTCGTGAGAGTCAATAATGTTCTTCAACCCCAGCGTGCGGCTGATCCAGCCAGGCGCGCCGTAATTCCCGGCCACCCAGGGATCGCCATTCAGACGGCTGCTGGAGAACCAGAATACAACGCTAAGCGGTTTCGTGGAGGCGCGCGCCTGGGCCTTTTTAATACGCTCCGCCAGCGCACGATTGAGCTGCTCACCTCGCGCGGAAACATCAAAAATCGTCGCCAGATCTGTCACTTCCCGTGTAATTTCAGCCAGTGAAAACGGCGCGCTACGTGCTCCGTCTGCGTTTGAGGTTTCCGTTACCGTTTTATCCGTGCAGTCGGCAGGGGAGATCCACGTATTAATCCCCAGCGACGCAAACTGCTCACGGGTTCCCACTTCTCCCTGCGGACCAATGTGCCAGTGATACTGTGCGAGAACGAGTTCAGGTTTCTGTCCTACCACGGCCTCAAAGGAGGGGGAATTATCCGCAAGCCGGGGGAGGTTTTTCCCGGCATCCTCCAGCGTGGGTGGGAGCTTGCCGAACCAGACTGACGTCGCGGCGATCGTTTTCTCCAGCCCCAGTGCGAGCAGTAATTCTGTTTCATGCTGACCCACGGTCACGACGCGCTGAGGAGCATGCGTAAAGGTCTGCTTAACGCCGCAATTTTCAATCGTGAGGGGCCAGGTGGTTGCGGCGAAAGCGGCAGGCGCCATGGAGAGCAGTGAAGCCAGAAATAACCCATTTTTAAGTAACATAGAACGCAATCCGAAATTGTTATGTTATAACATAATACATATATTGTGACTGAGAGCAACACGCTCACCGTCGCTTGTTGCAGAAACGAAAGGCTGGACTATTCTCAACATACCCACCTGGCATTCGCGGGTTGCCTGAAAAATAACAAGATTTCTGACCTGGGGTAGTAAGGATGAAAAAGATCCTGCTCGCGTTTGCGTTCTGTTTTGCCGCCCTGAGCGCCTTCTCATCGTATGCCGCAGAGCCCCGCCAGGCGCCTACGGAGCAGGAGCGCGCCCGAACGGTCTACATCTTCCATCAGCCCATCGTCATGCTCCAGGCGAAATTTGGCCTGACCACGCCGGAAGAACGCGTTTTACGCATCCGCAACACCCTGCGCAATTTTACCGAGGCGGATGTGCGTGAGCCGCTCAGCATCGTCCCCGTGACCCGCTATAACCAGCAGGGACGGCTAATAGTGATGAACGGGAAACCTGTGATGCTGCTGACGGAAGGGGATTTGGACGAAGGGGACGATCTTACCCTCGATCAGGCCGCACAGCGCGTGCTGGCGCGCATGGAAGCGCAAAGGATGGCGCTGCGCGATCAATACGATACCGGCTGGCTGGCGCTGTCGACGGTAAAAACAGCCGCTGGCCTGCTGGCGCTGTTGCTGCTCTGCTACGGCGCGTGGCGATCCTGGCGCTGGTTCCGGCGCGTCTACCGTCGGCGTATTGTGGAGAATCGCAGCCGGGTGCCGCAAAGCTGGCGGCGGTACATTGGCGCAATTGAGATTCGGCTTTACGCCTTGCTGATGTTCCTGCTGGGGTTGATCGGCTTTTACGTCTGGCTGAGCTGGGCATTCAGTCTGTTTCCGTGGACGCGGGTGTGGGGCACGTCGCTGGGAGACTGGACGCTTCGCGTGGTGCAGCAAATCGCCCTGGCGATTGTCTCGGCCTTGCCGGGGCTGACGATTGTGCTGATCATTTTCCTCATTACCGCATTTATTCTGAAGCTTCTTAAGATGGTGCTGAATCAGGTGGAGGCTGGTCGTCTGCAACTTCCCGGCGTACATCCGGAAACCGTGGGGGCTACCCGTAAGCTCATTTCCGTTGCCGTCTGGCTATTTGCTCTCTCCGCCGCCTGGCCGTTTCTTCCCGGTGCAAACTCGCTGGCGTTTAAAGGTATTAGCGTCTTCTTTGGCCTGATGCTAACGCTGGGCTCGGCAGGGGTGATGAACCATGCCATGAGCGGTCTGGTCCTGATTTACTCCCGCGCGCTGCGCAAAGGCGATGTCATTCGGGTGGCGGATAACGAAGGCAAGGTCAGTGAAATTGGCATGCTGGCGACCAAAATTATTACCCGGGAAAATTATGTCGTTACCGTGCCCAACGCGGTGGTGGTGAGCGGTAAGATCACCAATCTGAGCGCGCTACAGCCCGATGGCAGCCTCAATCTGACGGTCAGCGTCACGATCGGTTATGACACCCCATGGCGTCAGGTGCATGCCATGCTGGAGCTGGCCGCGAAACGGGCAAAAGGGATTGACCTTTCCGAGCCGCCGCTGGTACGCCAGTTAGGGCTAATGGACTGGTATATCGCTTACGAATTGCAGGTCCGTCTGCTGCCCGAACAGTCCCTCGCGGTTGCCCGCAATGAACTGCATAGCCAGATACAGGATGTGTTTAACGAATTTAACGTGCAGATCATGTCCCCGAATTTTGTTATGCAGCCAGAGGGCAGCGTGATGGTTGTCAAAGAGAACTGGTATACCGCGCCAGCCAAACCCCCTCAGGGCGAAACGTGACGGCCCGGTTTTTCCGTGGCAAGGCAAAATGTTACAGCTTTTAATCGACGATCGCCGATTTTACACGGGTCATCGCCAGAATGTTTTTTGAGCGCATATTTAATTTCTCGAGGATCCTCACGCGGTAGGTGCTGGTCGTTTTTTGTGACAATTGCAGCTTTTTCGCGATCTCATGGTTTTCCAAATGAAACAGCTTCAGCACGTCATATTCGCGTCGCGTAAAGGAGTGTGTTCTGAGCGCCCGGTAAAAGCGCATCAGCTGCTGAAAAGGGTGAGCAGTAAAATGCATCGACGAATAGATAATATTATCGATTCTCACTGCGCGGTTGGCTTCTATCTCATGCATCAGGACAATGTAATCACGCTTAACTTTTTTGACCTGCCGAATGGTTTTATTGCGTAACTTATCCTGTTCAATCGCAATGATAAAATCCATCGCCTGATCGACCCCATCAAGATCGTGAATATCCGCGTCATCGCGAATCAAATGGGTTGATGTCAGGGAGCTTGATACACCATGGCAAAGGTAATAGTTATCACTGATAAATAAAAAATTCATAATCGTCGTTAAATAAAGTCATGGCTAATCTCTTATCGCAGTGATCTACGGTTAATGGGTGTTGTGCGAAAAAGAGTCTAAATGACCACCCGCGAATCTAATAAACGTTATGAATGTAAAAATAAATGTTTACATTTTAGCCAGTCGATGGCGAAGAAATCAGCGGGACGGAAGGGGAGGACGGAAGACGTGTAATGTTATGCAATTTCGTGCTTTACATCATGCTCAGAGATGTTTATAGTGCGCCTCACTTTGGAAGCGTGGCCGAGCGGTTGAAGGCACCGGTCTTGAAAACCGGCGACCCGAAAGGGTTCTAGAGTTCGAATCTCTACGCTTCCGCCAAATTCGAAAACCCTGCGATAGCAATATCGCAGGGTTTTTTCGTTATTCCAGCCCCAGCGTATACTGCGCGATTTTGAAGTAGATAATCAGCCCGGTCCCGTCGATTAGCGTGGCGATAAACGGTGCGGAGACCACCGCTGGGTCGATTTTGCAGCGTTTCAGTACCATCGGGATCACCGACGAGACGATGGCGCTCCACAGCGTAATGCAGACCAGCGTCAGGCTGACGATGAGCGTGATTTCCATCCCAATACCCATCATCCAGGCGCGAACGCAGCCCGCCAGACCCAGCGTGGCGGCAATCATTAACGAGGTGCTGATCTCTTTGCGCAGCACGCGACCCACATCGCGAAGGTGGACTTCACCCAGCGCCATGGCGCGCACCAGCGTCGAGGTGATCTGCGTCCCGCTGTTTCCGCCGGTGCCAATCAGCAGCGGAATAAAGAACGCCAGCGCGATGGCAGATTCCAGCGCCTCTTCAAAATGCTGGATCACCGAGCTGGTATACGCTTCCGCGACAAACAGCAGCAGCAGCCAGACGGAGCGTTTCTTCCACAGGCTGAAGGCGCTGGTTTCCAGATAGGGCTTCTCCAGCGGCAGCGTCGCCCCCTGAAGCTGGGCATCTTCAGTAACGTCATCTTCCAGCAGATGGGCGATTTCACGCTCGGTAAGGCAGCCCACCAGCTTGCCGTGGGTCACCACCGGCACTACATCCGCACCCGCATGCGCCAGCAGCCCGGCGACATCCGCCCGCTCATCTTCCGGTTTGAGCTGAATAAAATCCGATATCATCAACCCCTTAACAGGCTGCACGGTATCCGTGGCCTGCAATAATTTGCGTACGGCGATTAAACCTGCGAGGCGACCGTTATCTTCGATAAAAATATGCGACGGAATATCATCATCTTTTAATTTTTCAAAGAACTGCTCGCGTGCCAGAGCCACGCATAATGAAATATCAATAACGATAAAATCGGTATTCATATATTGCGCGATGGCGCTGTCATTAAAAACCAGGTTTTGGTTGTGAATAGCGTAAGACATAGTAAATTCCCTTTGAATAATAAAATCTCTCAGGGGCGAGCAAGACAGGGCATGTCGGAAAGGAGATCCCCACGTCCTGGGTTCAGCACTGTACACCGTATCCCACAAGGGAAGTTATACTGACAAAGCCTTGATTCGACAGTGCCTGTTTTACCCTGTGCCGGTTCTCTCGAACCCACCAGAGCGATAACGTGTATTTGTACAGGAGCCTCGCCATAACGAGATCGTTGTAAAACGAGAGGGATAATACGCCTGTTTAAATTTAGTGCTCAGAAAATTAAATAATGTTTAAGAACGGTTTAGGTAAATCTTATTAATAAAATGTTGAGGGTTTATTTAAGGTTATTCATTTTAAATGGACAATTAAATTATTAACGGGGGAGGGGAAAATGACATGGTTTGATAACCTGCTGAATCATTTTGCGCTATATCCGGCACATCTGTTTGTGCTGTTATTCGTGATGGCGCTGAGCAAATCGACGGTGCTGATCTCCTCCGTGCTGCCGCCTGCGTCGGTGATGCTGCTGGCGGGCATTACCGTCAGCCAGGGGAGCATGCATCCTGCGCTGACGTGGCTCGCCGTGGTGATGGGGGCAACGGCGGGTTCGGTGCTGAATTACCATATCGGCCAACTGATGGGGCATACCAGGATGGTCACGCGCTTCACCTCAAAGCATGCCAATAAGTTCCTGCGGGTCCAGCATCAGCTGCAAAAGAACGGGGTCATCGTGCTTTTTACGTCGCGCTTCCTGGCGGTGTTGCGTTACATCGTCCCGCTGGCGGCCGGGATGCTCAGGCTGAACGCCGTCAAGGTCTACGCCGTCAGCCTGCTTTCCGCCTGTGCGTGGGCGGCGCTGTATGTCGGCGCGGTCACCGGCATCAGCGCCTTTTGAATTACAGGCTCCCCATTCCGCCGTCCACCAGCAGTTCCGTTCCCACCGTGTAGCTCGACTCGTCGGAGGCCAGATAGAGTGCGGCTTTTGCCAGCTCGGTCGTCGAGCCCATTCTGCCCAGCGGCACCAGCTTAATGACCTCTGCCATCATCGCGTTAAGCGCCTCGTCGCTTAAGCCCGTTTTTGTAAACGCCGGGGTTTCCACCGGACCGGGACTCAGACCGTTGACGCGGATCCCGCGCGGCAGCAGCTCCGCCGACAGTGTACGCGCCAGCGACAGCAGGGCGGCCTTGCTCGCGGCATACGCGCTGCTGGTGGGCAGGCCGATGCGCGCGCTCACGGAGCCGCAGAGGATCACCGAGGATGGGTTATTCAGCAGCGGCAGCAGCGCCTGAATTAAAAAGAACGGTCCCTTCAGGTTGATGTTCATCAGACGGTCCCAGGCCTCTTCCTGCCAGGCTTCCAGCGGCGCGTGCGTCACGTCACCGGCGTTGAGAAAGACCGCGTCGAGGCGCGGCCAGCGGGCGGCGAGGGTCTCCGCCAGCGCTTTTTGCGACGAAATATCGCCTGCGTCGGTTGGGATCACCCAGGCCTTATCGCCCAGAATGCGCTCTGCTTCGGCGAGGGTATCCGGGTTGCGTCCGGTCACGGCGACGCGCGCCCCTTCGGCGATAAACGCCTGCGCGGTGGCGAGACCGATACCGCTGGTGCCGCCGGTAATCAACGTATACTTATCGGTTAAACGACCCATGTTCTTCTCCTGAAATGTCTCTGGAGAAAGCACTATAGAAACGTTAGTATCGAAAGGAAACCAGGTACCAAATGGATACTAACGAGGCAAGAGGTGTGAAATGGCAGAGCTGCTGGAAGCGTGCTGCGAAAAAAAATCTGAGGCGTATACCTGCCCGATGACGCAGTTTGTGAATCTGATTTCCGGTAAGTGGGCGATCCCCATTCTCTATCGCCTGATTGTGTTCAATACGCCCGTTCGCTTTGGCGATCTGCTGCGTGCCGCTGCCCCCATCACCTAGAAAGAGCTGACGAAGCAGCTGCGCCTGTTTGAGCAGCGCGGGCTGGTGACGCGAACGGTCTACCCGGAGATCCCGCCGCGCGTGGAGTATCAGATCACCGAGCTGGGCACGCTGGTCATGCTGCATCTCTTCTTCCGCAGGGATATTCCGGTGACGTATGAC
>OJXA01000394.1_pt1 | contig 11187 bp, 6 predicted proteins | sample 1600581 | NCBI WGS metagenome assembly OJXA01 (sample SAMN04436615, study PRJEB24849) | human gut metagenome | biome: human gut; feature: NICU; material: stool | host: Homo sapiens | place: USA: Saint Louis, MO | collected 2009-12-13 | reverse complement strand
GGTAAACCGTTCACAAATACCGTTGTTGAACCGCTGAGAATACTTCCCTGACCATGTTGAGAACATGAAAGCGGGTCGCCTTTTCGTGCCGCCGGAAATCCGCCAATAATTACGTTGGGACTTCCGCTTTGAATTGGGCCAGTATGTGCGCTGGAATCAATGCGCGCTCTGGCGGCTGGTTTTCCCATAATAGCGTTCTCTGTACGCAGATTAACTGTTAACTTTTACAATCGCGCCCTTAATATCGGTAAGGTTAGTTCCCGTTATACTCACCGTATCATTTGCCTTGAGCTCGGTATTGATCCCATCACCCAGTTTTGTAAGCTCTTCACCTTTGAAGATGGCTTGTTCCACAGCCTCTGCTTTGAGGTTGCCTTGGCCTACGTGAATCTCAATGGTATCCGGGGCGATCAGAATATAGTTGTCTTTAACTTTTAGTTTAATCGTGGTCACAGATTCCAGCAGCGCGTTACCTTCTTTATCCATGGTCAAGACGGTTTGATCTTTCCCAACGTTTATAACGTGCTTGTTACCAATATTATGCGTTTCATTATTACCTACATCTGATTTCTGGTTCCGCTTAATCGTTATATTCTCATCCTGTCCGATGGTTTTTCTACGATCGACACCGACATCATGAGTTTCAGAATTTTCTATATCCGTATCCATATTTTTTTCTGCATGGATCCAGATCTGCTCGTGCCCGGCTTTATCTTCAAAACGGAGAATATTGGCATTGTCTTTATGGCCATCTTTGCTGCGGCTATAAAAGCCCATCTGCGTCGCCGCGGCCGGCAGCGCCCACGGCGGCATGCTCGCGTCGTTGTACACGCGCCCGGTAATGATCGGACGGTCCGGGTCGCCGTTGATAAAGTCCACCACCACCTCATCACCGACGCGCGGGATCTGCACCCCGCCGTAGCCCTGGCCCGCCCAGGCGCTCGACACGCGCACCCAGCAGGAGCTGGTGTCATCGCCCTTCGCCAGGCGGTCCCAGTGGAACTTCACCTTCACGCGGCCATATTTGTCCGTCCAGATACTCTCCCCCTGCGGTCCCACGACTTTCGCCGTCTGCGGGCCGTAGGTGCGCGGCCACGCCGTGCTCTGCGCCGGACGGTAGGACACCGACGCCGGGATAACGGTGAAATCGGTGCGGTGAATGGTTTCCCCCTCACCGCTCGCGTAGCGGTTCTCCTCGAAGTGGTAACCCGCCGCCGTCACCAGATACTCCCCGTTGTCACTGAAGAACGGCGCGTTGGACAGGGTAAAGATGTGGCCCGGCGCAATGCCCGCCGCCGTGGCCGTCGCCTGAATCTGCTGATGCTCCACCTGCCAGCGCTCCTGACGGATGCGGGCGTAGAACTCCGCATGGCCTGTCTCCACAAAGCGACCCGGCCAGTCGTACACGTCGATGCTGCCCGGTTTCGGGGACGCCGGGTTCTGCTGCGCCTGGAACAGCCACGCGTTCGGCTTGCGGAAGTCATAGTCGTCGAGGCTGTATATCCCCGGCGTCACGCTGTCCTCCAGTGCCCACTGACTGATGCCCTCTTCATCCGTACTGCCGCCGGACGGCGTCTGGTGGTAAGGAATGACTTCATAGCCGCTGAACGGCTGGTGCTGGGTCGCGGCGTCGGTCAGTACCAGGGTATGCTTGTCGGCCTCGTGGCTGAAGTAGTACGCAATCCCCTCCAGCTCCATCAGGCGGCTGATGAAGTCCAGGCTCGATTCCTGATACTGCACGCAGTAGTCCCACACCCGGTAGCTGCCGGTAAGTTTGTCTTCGAGGTTAACCTGATGCTCACCCAGCAGGGTTTTGACAATCTGCGGTACCGTCTGGCCCTGGAAGATACGCAGGTTACGGTCGCGCTTCATCGGCCACAGGTCCGGCTCCACCGTCAGCTGGTACACCGCATAGCGGGTGCCCGTCAGCTCCACGGCGCTCACCGCCACGCGCGTCACCTTGCCGTTGATATAGCGGGGGGTGAGCAGGTTCTGCGTGGGGATGGTCACCGTGACCGGCTGGCCCAGCAGCTTGCTGCGGTCAATGCGCGCGTCCGTACCAAGCAGGGTCAGCGTCAGCGCGAACGACTCGGACATCGCCTCACGGCCGGAGAGTTTCCAGAAAAGCAGCCCCTCAACCGGGAGCTGGACGGTAATTCGGTTGAGCATAATCTTTATTCCGTAATGGTTTATGCTGGGAACGTTTATGAACGTAAAGCTAATTTCGACGAGGTGGTTTTGGATTGATGCAATGCTGGGTTGATTTGTCTGGAGGTACGAACTTTCGTTTTTATAAATCCAAAGAGTGCAGGCTAATGGAAACTCCGGAAAAGACCTTATCTCTGGCTTTCATGAAAGTTGAGCAATCACTTAACCGGCGCAGGTGGCCACACGCCCCCTTTCTGAATAAGTTTCTCTTTTATTTCGTTTAATTTCTCGTATTGCTCACTGCCTCGCTCGAGTCCATTAAGCGCGTCCGCGAGCGCATTGCTCATCGACCAGCCATTTTTGGCCTTAATTGACGGATCCGCTCCACGATCGAGCAGCAACAAGACATGATCGTAAGCCTGGTTATCCAGCGCATCAAACACCAGCGTTTTACCCAGTGAGTTGGTTGAGTTGACGTCAGCTCCGCGATCGAGCATGGCTTCCAGAGTCTCTGTGTTTTTCGCTTTAAGCGACTGGAAGACGATCGGTTCGTGGAAGACCTTATCTTTCACGTTGGGTGAGAGGCCACCGTCCAGCATCGCATCGATCCAATCCGCGCTGTCCCCCTTCAGGGCAAATTCGGCAGGGCTGCTTTTTCCCTGCGGTCGAGGCTGGAGCGGATCTGCGCCGGCCTTAACAAGCAATGTAATCACCTTTAAATGGGGCGATGTTTTTTTATCATTAATCGCGTTGCCGATGGCCCAAAAAAGCAGGGTCATATCCTGCTTTCCCGGTTTATTAAGATCGCTTTCTGGTGCAAGCGTCTTCACCGCGTCGACATCACCTTCTTCAATCGCTTTCGCCAGTTCAAGCTGCTGACCGCTGAAGTAGTCCTGTGGATTAAGGTCCATATCCTGCTTACACCCCTGAATCATGAATAAAAAACATAACGCGACAAAAGCCATCAACCGTTTTTTCACAATCGACTCCCGATTATCGAAATATCCTCGTCCTTCTGTTGCTCTATGCAATCAATCGCCTGATTAATCCCGTGGCGGTCCAGCGCGCTTCCGGTTCCACCGGGAAGATCGTGGGGTATTCCGGCAGCATTGGGGCTCAGCGCAGAGATTTCCTCTTTGAGGATCCACGAAGGGACATGCCCTTTCATCGTTTTCAGATCTTCCCAGGGGTTAACTTCCTGAATCTTCGTCAGCAGTTCACCTTCAACCCGATACGCCTGGATATTATCCGTACTGCCTAATATCTTACCGCCGTATTTTTCTACGGTTCCGGCATTCAGGCCGGCGGCGTTGAACGTCCACCCCGCTTTCCCGCTGCCCATAGAGGTTGCAGAGGCGAGGCCACCGCCAAGGGAATGACCGGCAATATCAATATTCTGGCCTGACCTTGCCAGCTCCTTACCAATACTCACGGCCTTTTTATAATAATCTGAAGCCATACCCATGCCCTGTGAGAAGTTATTCGACCAGTCAGCCCCGTTTACCACCGGCGCCAGCTCCCCTTTGGTCAGTAAAGAGGAGACATTCTCAGACAGAGAGGCGAAACCAGGCTCGCGCGATCCCCTGAATACCAGTGTGGGGTTCATATCTGTACCAAACACTTCCGGCTTCGGTTGATAGACGCGCGCCAGAAAATTGGGGGACGTATCATCGTCAAAGAGCATTGATTTGTTCAGCCCGAACTTTCCTAACAGCGCATCGTCATTACTGATATCCGTCCACCCCTCCGGCACGCCCGGTGTGGTTTCCAGCGGGTTCACGGTCTTATAAATATTTTCCGCAAGCTTCGCTTTTTCCACCGCGATATTATTCGCCGCCAGACGCTTCGCGGCGATCTGGGCATCCGGATAAAGGCTATTACTCCCCTTCGCAATCAGATCTTTACGCGCCTGCCAGCGCTCTGCTTTGGTCATCTTCTGAAGCTGCCCGGCATAGGTTTTACCGTCCTTGCCCGGAGTAGGTTCATCCGGCACCTGTGCCGTTTTAGATTTCACCACCTGTTTTGGCAGTACCGTTGGCGCAGGGCGAGATCCGTACGTTCTCACCATGGTTTCGTAGCGGTCGACAATCATACTCACCGGATACCAGCCCAGGCCGACCAGCGAGGCAGCCTGGAGTTGCCCTTTGGCGTTGATATAAAAAATTTCCGTTACTGATGACCAGTCACGAAAACTTTCGTCAATGGCAACCACTCTGCCCATCTCTAAATCCTGCGCGATCAGCGTGCGGGTATCGCGCCCGGACTGATATGGATTCGCACCGGTGATCGTGCGCAGCAGATCGTAGCGCGTGAAGAGTGAGCGCAGCGAATGGTCGGGAACCGACATAATCCACTGTCCGGCAACGGACGGGCGGATTATTTTCGCAAACAGCGCTGGCGAGACGTTCTCGTGGAACAGATAGACAAACTTGATGTTATACATTCGCTCCGTCCTGTTACCCGCAGGCTTACGGATTCACCAGCCAGGTGCCTGGCTTCGCAATATCCAGCGTCTGGGTACGCGTTCTTCCATTGCCTTCCAGTTCAATGCGGGTCTCGCCCGCAGGCAATTTCAGCGATGCGTAACCGTTATTCCCCGGACGCAGCGCTTTAGACTCGCCGTTCACCTTCAGCGTCTCGCCATCAAGCATGCGAATGTAGACCAACGCGACCGGGCTGGCGTCGACAGGCGGCGCACTCTGCTGCGCCGAAGCAGGTGGCGCAACCGGCTCGCTCACGTCTGCCGTTGCCGGTCTGGTTTCCGCCTGGGCGGAGGTCTCAGCCGGAGGGCTCACGGCAGGCGTTTGCGCCGTCTGCTCTGGCGTTTCCTGACTGTCGCCGCCGAACAGCATCGCACCGGCAACCACCCCAACCAGCACGCCCGCAGCCACCAGCCCCGGAAGCTTGTAACGTCGCCAGTCCAGCGCGGAAGCAGATGTCTCCTCTTCCACCGGCACCAGCATCGTGCCGGTCTTCTTCGCGGTCAGCACCTCGTCGATACCGGCGACGGGCATCTCGATCAGCGCCGCGAACTCCTCAATGGATTGCGGACGGTCTTCCATATGCAGCGCCAGCGCCTTGTCGATGGCCTGTAGCAACGGGATGGAATACCCCTGCGGCATCAGCTCCACCAGCGGTTTGCAGGTGTCCTGAATCGAGCGCACCACGCTGACCGGTGGCGGAGAGCCCACGATGAGGGTGCGCAATACGGCGCCGAGCGCGTAGATATCCGTCCACGGCCCCTGCTCGCTTTCATTGTCGTCGGTATACTGCTCGATAGGCGCGAAGCCCGGACGCAGCATGGTTTCCGTCTCATCCGAGAGATTACCGATGGTGCGGCGCGCCGATCCGAAATCGAGCAGCACCGGCAGGCCGTTATCCTGAATCTGAATGTTATCCAGCGAGATGTCGCGGTGTAGATAACCCTCGTCGTGGATCGTTTTGATGGCGCCGAAGAGCATTGGCAGCATGCGGCGGATCCACGCCTCGTTAATCAGCTCCGGTTTCTCTTCGCGCAGACGCGACAGCGTGGTACCGCTGTAAAACAGCGTCCCCATATAGGCCGTGTCGTTTTGCACCCAGAAACGCAGTACGTGCAGCAGGTTCGGGTGGTTAAAGCGCGCCAGCAGGCGGGCTTCCTGGATGAAGCTGTTCAGACCGGCAGAAAACGCTTTGCCGAAGCGCTCGCTGCGCAGCACCAGCGTCATATCCTCGCCGCGCACGGCGAGGGAGGAAGGCATAAATTCTTTGATAGCGATAGTGCGTTCGAGCTGGTGATCCCAGGCGCGATAGACGATGCCGAATCCGCCGCCGCCAATCACCTCTTTTATCTCAAACTCATTGAAACGGTACCCGACCGGGAGCGCGTTTGGGACAGTCCGATTGTTATCATTATCCGTCATCTTTTACAGTTCTCTTGATGATTATTACGCGGCAAACTGACAGTGGAACTCGCCCTGCTCGCAGGTGACATGCAGACGTCGGTACTGCTCGTCGCTGCGGCTGGCGGTAAGTAAAATCTGGCTCATCTGAGGCAGCAACGTATTGGTCAGAATCGCATCCACCATACGCCCGCCCGACTCAACCTCGGTACAGCGCTGAACAATCTGTTCGACCACGCTGTCGTCAAATTCAGAAATAATGTTGTGATTCTCTTCCAGACGACGCTGAATGCGCCTGAGCTGAAGACGCACAATCTGCCCCAGCATCTCGTCGCTCAGCGGGTAATACGGCACCACCAGCAGGCGGCCCAGCAGCGCAGGCGGGAACACCTCCAGCAGCGGCTGGCGCAGGGCGCCGCTTAACGCGTCAGGCTCCGGCATCAGTTCCGGGTCGGCGCACATGGCTGCGATCAGGTCGGTGCCGACGTTAGAGGTCAGAATAATAATGGTGTTACGGAAATCAATGTGACGCCCTTCGCCGTCCTCCATCCAGCCCTTGTCGAAGACCTGGAAGAAGATCTCGTGCACGTCCGGGTGCGCTTTTTCAATTTCATCCAGCAGCACCACGCTGTAGGGACGGCGGCGCACGGCCTCGGTTAAGACGCCGCCTTCACCATAGCCCACATAGCCCGGAGGCGCACCTTTTAACGTCGAAACGGTGTGCGCTTCCTGGAATTCACTCATGTTGATGGTAATAACGTTCTGCTCGCCGCCGTAAAGCGACTCCGCCAGCGCCAGCGCGGTTTCAGTTTTACCCACGCCGGATGGCCCGCAGAGCATGAATACGCCGACCGGTTTGTTCGGATCGTCAAGCTTCGCCCGCGAGGTTTTTACCCGACGGGCAATCAGATCCAGACCGTGACGCTGACCAATAACCCGCTGGTTCAGCGTGTCGGCCAGGTTCAGCACCGCGTCAATCTCATTTTTCACCATCCGGCCCAGCGGGATCCCGGTCCAGTCTGAGACCACCGCAGCCACCACGTTCTCATCCACCGCGGCAAACAGCAGCGGTTCGTCACCCTGTAAGATCTTCAGCGCCTGCTGCTGTTCTGCCAGCTGGCCGCGCAGCTCGGCGGTATCTTCTTCGCCCGCCGCGAAAAGCGCGGCGCGCAGGCGGATAATCTCCTGCACCAGGCTGCGCTCTTCTTCCCAGCGTCGGGCCAGGGCTTCGCGTTTTGTCTCATACGCGTCGCGTTCGGCGCGTAATGCCGTGACGCGCTCGGCATCACCGGCCGCCACGCGCGCTTCGCGTTCTGCGATCTCAATTTCCACATCCAGCGCGGCAAGATGGCGCAGGCAGTCTTCCAGCTGAGCAGGCGGCGCGCTCTGGCTGACGGCCACGCGCGCGCAGGCGGTATCCAGCAGCGCCACCGCTTTATCCGGTAGCTGACGCGCAGGGATATAGCGATGCGACAGTTTCACCGCCGCGCTGACCGCTTCGTCGAGGAGTAAAACCTGATGATGGGTTTCCAGCGGCGACACGGTGCTGCGCAGCATCAGCACGGCTTTGGCTTCGTCCGGCTCGTGAACCTGTACGGTCTGGAAGCGGCGGGTCAGCGCAGGATCTTTCTCAATGTATTTTTTGTATTCCGCCCAGGTGGTCGCGCCGATGGTGCGCAGTTGCCCGCGCGCCAGGGCAGGTTTGAGCAGGTTAGCGGCATCGCCGGTGCCCTGCTGACCGCCAGCGCCAATCAGAGTGTGGATCTCATCGATAAACAGAATAATTGGCGTGGCGCTGGACTGCACCTCGTTAATCAGCGCCTGGAGGCGCGCCTCAAATTCCCCTTTCATGCCCGCGCCGGCCTGAAGCATGCCGATATCCAGCAGCCACAGCTGAACGTTTTGCAGCGGCTCCGGCACGTCGCCGTCGGCGATACGCAGCGCTAGCCCTTCCACCACTGCGGTTTTCCCGACGCCGGCTTCCCCGGTCAGCAGGGGGTTGTTCTGGCGACGACGCATCAGAATATCGACCATCTGGCGGATCTCTTCATCGCGCCCCACCACCGGGTCGATTTTCCCTTCCCGGGCGCGCGCCGTCAGATCCTGACCATACTGCGCCAGCGTGCCCTGCGCAGCCGGTACTGCCCCGGCAGGCGCGTCCGCAGCGGCGGCGGCCTGCTGGCTCTCTTTGCTGCTGGCGCAAATGGCGTCGAACTGCTCGACCAGCACCTCAACGTTAAGACGGGTGAACTGCGCCGAAATACTTTTCAGCACGTTAGCCAGATTCCACGTTTTCAATATGCCGATCAGCAAATGGCCGCCGCGGATGCGGCTGACGCCAAACTTCAGCGAGCCGTAGACCCAGGCGCGCTCGACGGCGCTGTCGATATGCTCGGAAAGATCAGACACGGAACTCGCGCCACGCGGCAGGGCATCCAGCGCCGCCACGATATCGCGCGTCAGCTGCTGTTCATCAAGGGCGAAGTGACGGATGACCTGTTGCAGATCGCCATCCTGCTGCTGCATCAGCTGATGCAGCCAGTGCACCAGCTCAACGTACGGGTTGCCGCGCAGCTTACAGAAGGCAGTCGCGCTTTCCAGAGAGGTAAATAACAGCGTATCCAGTTTGCCGAAAAGCACGGCACGGCTAATTTCTGACATGTTAGTTTCCATTAACAATGATTCGGTATACGGAAGGATTATCGCTCTGCGCGATACACCAGATCGCCACGCGGAACAGGCTGAGGCTGAAGGCCGAGCCAGGTGTTGTACCCTAATCGCCCGGCGCTGCCGAGCGTGGCGCCCTGCACCGCATCGGCGCGCAGGATCACCCGTGTTTCCCATTCAAATTCCACCCCGGCGTACTGTCGCACCCAGTCGCGCAGCTCGGTGACCCATCCTTCGCCCGGTAGAAAACGGTTGTAGTCGTCTGCGCTCAACGGGCCAATCTCGAGCCGGAATTTATGCTGCACGTCGCGTACCGCAATGCCGAGAAAAGCGGACTCTCCCATGCGCGGCATACGCCGCCCCTCGCCCAGCTGTGCCTGCTCCCGCGTTGAGAGCGGCATCCACTGCGGGACGTTGGCCACCAGCCTGACCGGCACGTTGAAATAGTTGCGCAGGATTTTCTCCAGCCCTTCCGGATCCCGCCCCTGGCGGGTCAGGTGCCCGGCGTGAGTAAAGCGGGCGTGCGCGCTCAGGCTGCCTTTCGACATCTGGGCAGGCTGCCCCATGCCAATCAGCGATGCCAGATACCCTTCGAAGCGCCTGTTGTCGTTGCGATCCAGTGAAACGGCAGGCTGCGCGTCCGCCCAGGCGCGGTAGAACAGCAGCGTCAGGCGGTGGTGAAAGAGGTCGGCAAACGCGCTGAGGCTGTGATCCTGATGATGATGAATACGCTCGCGGGCATACTCAGTCATGTGCACCGGCAGCGGGCCGTTAGGACCAAACAGGCCGAAGCTCAGTATGGAAACGTCATGCAGTCCGTTCTCTTCCCGCTGCCGGACCTCAGCAACCGTTGACGGCGCAAAGCCCATTGAAGGCTGCTGACCAATACGCAGCGGCTCAAATTTCGGCAGCGGCGCGCGCCCCAGCGGGTAACGCTCACCGCCCTGGGCATCAATGCGTCTTAACAGCTGGAACAGATCGTAGCGCCACGGCGTCTCGCGCACTCCGCGCCAGAACGCATCGGGCAGCGGCGTCAGGCGATGCACGCGCAGCGTTGCAGGGGCAACTTCACTCATACCAGCGCCCTTTTACCCATACGCGGCGCCCAGTAGCCGATTTCGCCGCGCTGCTGGCTCTTGAGCGTGAACTCCGTAAAGCTGTTGATGGAGACCAGGCGGGCAAAAAGGCGTTCCAGCACGCTGCCGAAAAGCCATGGGCTGGCGCCGGAAAAGGCGCGTTCGTCCACCGTCAGGGTGATGCCGATCCCGCGGGCGAACACCACCGGGCCGGGTTCCGGCACGCGGCGGTGCACCGGCTCCAGCACGCAGTGACTAACGCCATCCACCTGACGGGCAACCGGCGTCTCGGCGAGGTTGGCGTACAGCCCTAACAGCTGACGCAGCGCGGCAGCGCCCTCTTCGTTTTCGCTGTCCATCAGGCTAAGGTAGTTCATTTGCAGCTGGCTGATGAGCCGCCAGGTGCTGAACCCTTCGGCCAGCGCCGGACGCGGCGGCGTCGGGCCTTTACGCAGGGTTAACGCCTTCACCGGCGTGGAGTCGGCCATAATAAACTGCCCAAGCTCCTGCTGGAGCATCAGCGGCAGGTCACGGCTGGTGCACAGCACCTCGGCGGAGATATAGCGCAGGTTTTCCTGCCACGGCGCGTGCTGCGCATCCACCAGCGAGACGAAGACCTCCGAGCCGATATAGCCCGTGCGGGTGCCATAGCGCAGCGCGTGTTCGGAGAGAACGCGCTGCTCACGGCGCAGGGAAAAATAGGCGCCGTAGTTGCCCGCGTCTCCGCTCCAGGTACTCCAGAAAGGACGAAACGTCTGGTCGTCCCGCTGACCATCGGCGCTGGCATAAATTTTTTTCACGGCATAAATTTCATAATCTAGCGGGCGGATGTTATCCACCACCAGGTGGTATTCATGCTGGCTTTCGCTCAGCTTCTGCCGGGCCGCCACTTTCGGGAACAGGTTGATCACCGGCGTGCAGTGCAGCGCCAGGTGGCTGGCATCCACCACGCGCTCCAGCTGATCGTCGCTCTTGTCGAGCAGAATGAAGATATCAAACGCTTTTTCGTCTTCGCAGCGCTGGATCAGCTTGCCCAGCCCGCTCAGGCTGATGAAACGAAAACGCGCCGGGAACGCAAAGTACTCCTGCAACAGGCGATAGCCGTCGAAGTTGCGCAGATCGTCCGGGAGCAGCGCCTGGTCCGCATTAAAGCCTTCCTGACGCAGGGCGTCAGACGACAGCAGCTGGCGCTGGGGCTGCTTGCTGACCGTCTGGCAGACAATACCCGCGTGGTGCTCCATCACCAGCTCCAGCAGCTTCAGCGCCTCGATGTCCGGGCCGCTTAAGAAGAACTCCAGGCGGTCAAAGTCCAGGTGCCCGAGATGCTGCGGGCCATCGCAGGCAATGCGGATCCGTAAGGCGCTGCTGATCCCCCGCTGGCTCAGGCCGAGCTGGGCCAGCGGCAGATCGGCGGG
>OJXA01000391.1_pt1 | contig 11283 bp, 9 predicted proteins | sample 1600581 | NCBI WGS metagenome assembly OJXA01 (sample SAMN04436615, study PRJEB24849) | human gut metagenome | biome: human gut; feature: NICU; material: stool | host: Homo sapiens | place: USA: Saint Louis, MO | collected 2009-12-13 | reverse complement strand
GAAAATATTCAGCCATTTTTTCAAATGAATACGTAACAACGTGCACATCACCAGATTTATAACGCATAATCTGGTCAACAGTCACACCTAAACGATCACAAAGTTGTTGCATTACGAGGACGTTTGGCAACTCTTCATTGTTTTCAATGCGACTTAAAACGCTTTGCGAACAGATGTCTTCTGATAACATTTTCTGTGTCAATTTTCTATTTTTTCTAATTTCTTTAATAACTGCACCTAAAGAATTCATCACAATAGCTCCTATTTATATCGGCCATTTTCCTTGCAAAATGGGGATTTTGTCAAAATATGCGAATTCGCATTATGCTTTTATTGTACTTTATTGCATAATATACTGCAAGAACATTATCTAAGGTTTTCTTAGAAAATAAATAGGTTCATTTTTATTAAAAAGGAGTGTTATTGTATGGCCGAAGAGAAAAAGGTTCACTTCATTTGGGAAAAAACAAATTATTCAGGCTTTGTGGAGAAGGAGTATGAAAATTCTTATCTCATCGTAGTAGCAAATCCTAGTCCTGATATGGAAGAAAAATATACCAACCGAATGATTATTAGTAAAAAAGCATGTGAAACCGCAGAATAGTATTGTTGATAAAACAAGAACTACCAAAAAATAGCTTCGTTAGAGGCTATTTTTTGGTAGTTCTTTTATTTTTGTTTGTAGGTACTTAAAAATTCACGCATTTTATCTGCTGTAGTTTTTAAGTCTTCCATCTTCGGTAAATAAACAATACGGAAGTGATCTGGTTGTTGCCAGTTGAACCCACCACCATGGACTAATAAAATATGATGTTTGTGTAAGAAATCTAAAACAAATTTTTCATCATCATAAATGTCAAATTTGGCCGTATCAATTTTCGGGAAAATATAGAAAGCTGCTTTAGGCTTCACGGCTGATAAACCAGGAATATCATTTATCGCATTGTAAATAAATTCTCGTTGTTCGTAAATTCTGCCACCTGGTAAAAGTAAATCATCAACACTTTGATAGCCGCCTAATGCGGTTTGAATGATTTGTTGTGACAACACATTCGAACATAACCGCATGGAAGCAAGCATATTTAGCCCTTCGATATACCCTTTTACTCGTGATTTATCTCCACTTAACACCATCCAACCGCATCGGAAGCCTGCCACTCGATGTGATTTTGACAAACCATTCAATGTTACGACAAATAAATCAGGAGCTAATGTAGCAATCGGTACATGAACCAAACCGTCCATGACCAAACGATCATAAATTTCATCAGAGTAAATAATTAAATCATTTTGACGTGCCACTTCGACAATTTCTAGTAATAACTCTTTCGGATATAAAGCACCAGTCGGATTATTGGGATTGATAATAACGATTGCTTTTGTATTCGAAGTTATTTTTGATTTTATATCATCAATGTCTGGATACCATTCTGCTTGCTCATCACAAATATAATGAACGGGTGTACCGCCCGCCAAAGAAACAGAAGCAGTCCATAAAGGATAGTCTGGCATTGGCACAAGTACTTCATCGCCGTTATTTAACAAGCCTTGCATACACATGGTAATTAGTTCACTCACGCCATTACCAGTGTAAATATCATTAATCGTTACATTAGGAAATTTTTTTAATTGGCAATATTGTTCAATCGCTTTTCTTGCAGAAAAAATACCTTTTGAATCGGAATAACCTTCTGAATCGCGAACATTCACAATCATGTCGCGCACAATTTCATTTGGGGCATCAAAACCAAATGGCGCTGGATTCCCTGTATTTAATTTCAAAATACGTATGCCCTCTTCTTGCATGCGTTCTGCTTCTTCTAAAACAGGACCACGGACATCGTAACTTACGTTATTTAATTTATCGGATTTTTTAAAATTTCTCACACGGACTCCCTCGCTTCACAAATTTATACTCTAAAGTTACGCCAACTATAATGAAAAAGCAATAATAAATATCAGAATTTAATAAAAAATTGATGGTTTTTCCGTATTAAACAAGAGCGTGGGACAAAAATCACTTTGGATTTTTGCTCCACGCTCAAAAACTGATAAACGGCGGGAACAAAAGCAACTCCTTCTTATTTCTCGGAGTTAAACACTTCTGTCCCGACCTCTTGTTATACTAGTTGATGCAGATGATGGGACTCGAACCCACACGGACATCTGTCCACATGACCCTCAATCATGCTTGTCTGCCAATTCCAACACATCTGCATTTTAAGAGCACTTATTTATCCTAAAATAATTACTGGTCTTTGTCAAGATAACAAAGACCAGAATCGTTAGATTTGTTCTTTTTTCGCTTGCCAGGACAAACGCCCATGACATTTTCCGCAGACATATCGTGTCGTATCAATTCGTCGTTTTCTGAGGATGACTTCTCCACAAGACTGACATTGGTACTGATGGAAAACTGCTTTTTTCCGTTCTACTAGAGGCGGTGCATAACGGGCACCGCCAGTCTTAGCCAATAACTCTTTAAAGTCCTTATCTTTATGCTGATAGCCTTTGCCAGCTAAATGTAAATGATAGTGACATAACTCATGCTTAATGACTTTTTCCAGTTCATCTTGTCCATACTTTAAAAAGACAGTTGGATTAAAATCCAGGTGATGCGAAGCTAAATGATAGCGACCGCCCGTAGTTTTTAACCGCCGATTAAATGTAGCTTGATGCAGAAAAGGTTTCTGAAAAAATACGATTGAAATTTTTTCCACTAGCGTTTGAAGCGCTTGATCTGTCATCAAGACTGGTTGAGACTCTTTCATTGTTACTCTTTTCTATCAGCCCGAGGCAACATGGTTAAACTAATACGCCCCTTTTTCAAGTCAACATCTTCTACCCAAACTGTGACTACATCACCCACCGCAACAACATCCGTTGGGTGCTTAACAAATTTAGGACTTAACTTAGAAATGTGGACTAAGCCATCTTGCTTCACACCAATATCGACAAACGCACCAAAGTCAATTACGTTTCGAACAGTCCCTTGCATTTCCATTCCTGGTTTCAAATCTTCCATCGTCAACACGTCTTTACGTAAAAGTGGTGCTGACATCTCATCGCGCATATCACGACCTGGTTGGATTAAACTAGCAATAATATCCGTGAGTGTTTCTGAACCTACTTCTAACTCAGTAGCTAATTGATTCACTGGTAACTGTTTCAATTTTTCGATAGCTTCTGCTGTCCCTAATTCTTTAGAAGCAATCTCTGCTTTTTCTAAAATTGCTTGTGCTACTGGATAACTTTCTGGGTGAATGCCAGTGTTATCTAACACATTTTTGCCATTAGGAATTCGTAAAAAGCCAATTGCTTGTTCAAATGCTTTTGGTCCTAAACGAGGTACTTTTTTGACTTGATTTCGTGCTGTAAAGACACCATTTTCATCACGATAAGTGACTAAGTTTTGCGCCGTTGTTTTATTTAAGCCAGAAATATGTTGTAAAAGTTGAGCACTCGCTGTATTCACATCAACACCAACTTGGTTTACCGCAGTTTCTACAACAAAATCCAATTGCTCGGCAAGACGTTTTTGCGATACGTCATGCTGATATTGACCGACCCCGACTGCTTTGGGATCAATTTTTACTAATTCTGCCAACGGATCTTGTAAACGACGTGCAATGCTGACCGCACTTCGTTCTTCGACTTGTAAATCAGGAAACTCTTTACGAGCCACTTCACTCGCAGAGTAAACGGAAGCCCCTGCTTCATTAACAATCACGTAAAAGACGTCCCGTTTCACCGCTTTTAATTGCTCTGCCACAAACAATTCAGATTCACGACTTGCCGTTCCGTTTCCAATAGCTACCATGTCCACTTGATAGTCTTCAATGATCTTTTTAAAGGCTGGACCAGCGGCTTCACGTTTCGCAGCAGTGGCTGGTTTATGTGGATAAATCACTTGAATTGCTAAAACTTTACCAGTTTCATCGACAACTGCTAATTTACAGCCTGTCCGATAAGCCGGGTCAAATCCTAGAACAACTTTTCCTTTAAGTGGTGACTGTAATAATAAATTACGTAAATTTTCACCGAAAATTGCAATCGCTTGTTCATCAGCTTTTTCTGTTAATTCATTGCGGATCTCCCGTTCAATCGCTGGCCCAATAAATCGTTTATAGCTATCTAAATAAGCAGCCTCAATGTATGGAGCAGCAAAACTTGTTGCTTGTTTGCCGATTAGTTGACGTTGGAAATAATCATTAATTTTTGTTTCATCAGCGACAAGGGAAACCTTTAAAATGTCTTCTTTTTCACCACGATTCGTTGCTAAGACACGGTGCGGCACCATTTTGCTAACTGGTTCTGCAAAATCGTAATACATTTCATAGGTCCGCTTTTCGTCTTTTTCTTCATCCTTAACTACGCTAACGTATTGCGCATGTTTAACCATATAATCACGTAACCATGTTCGGTATTTTGGTTCATCGCTAATACGTTCTGCTAAAATTTCATGAGCACCTTGCAAGGCTATCTCGGCGGTTGCAACTTCTTTTTCTTCATTAATAAAAGTAGCCGCTTTAGCTAAGATATCCGCGTTTTCAGGTAAAGAGAGCAACCAATCTGCTAATGGTTCCAACCCTTTTTCTTTCGCGATAGTCGCTTTAGTCCGACGTTTTTGTTTATATGGTCGATATAAATCTTCCACTTGTTGCATTTTTACTGCTTTTTGAATATCTGTTTTGAGTTCTTTTGTTAGTTTTCCTTGCTCTTCAATTAAACGGAGAACTTCTTCTTTCCGCTTTTTCAAGTTTTGTAAATAATGATAACGTTCTTCTATTTCACGGATTTGGACTTCATCTAAACTTCCAGTCATTTCTTTCCGGTAACGGGCAATAAAAGGAACTGTATTTCCTTCATTTAATAAAGTTAAAACCGTTGTTATTTGTTTTGAACGATACGTTGTCAATTCTTTTTGAAGTAGCGCTACTACTTCTTCGTTATAAGCTTCTGCCATTAACTAGATACCTCTTTTCTTATGCATACTTATCTATTTTAGCATATTTTTGCTTCTAAATATAGAAGTGAGGTAACTGATTCATGCGATTAAGGAATCAAAATTCTGGTTGCCACGCAGGGGTCCGTTTTTGATATTCGATATCTTGGACAATGCCTGTTTCATTAAAAATCACACCATGTACAGAGCCGCCAAAAATAGCACCACCATCTATCCCAATTTTTCCATCACTTTGCCAAAGGTCCGTTGTCTGCATATCACCATGTAACATCGGGGTAATAGTATGACCAAAAACAATGGTCTTGCCTGTATTATTTTTCCCTTGATGAAAGGGTTCGCGAATCCACAAAAAATCCTTAGGTGCTGTTTGCCGCCAATCTTCCATCGTTAAATCAACCCCAGCATGCACAAATAAGTAATGCTGCCATTCAAAATAAAGTGGTCGTTTTGTTAAAAAATCAATTAACTCTGGATAGCGACTACGGATCATTAAGGCCATTTCTGTTGGTGAGTATTCTGCAGTAGCTCCTGGATGCAAGAGACTTTCAATTGTTTCCTTGCCACCATTGCGAACATATCCTGCAAACCAGTCCTCTGGATTTTGAAGAAACTGCAAAAAATATTCTTCATGATTGCCTCGTAAATAAACAGCGCCGTGTTGCTCGACAAGTTCTTTTCCTTTGAGAAAACAGGCTTTAGAATCCGGACCACGGTCGTTTAAATCACCAATTAAAACTAGCTGATGCTCAACTGGGTCATAGTCTGTAAGTAAGGCATCAAACAAATCTGCTTGTCCATGAATATCACTGATTACATAAACATATGGTTTCATAAATAAGCCCTCCTAACTTGCTTATATTAAGTATACGCTAAATTTTAAAATATTCTCGTAAAATGTTTGGAAATAAAAAACGAAAATAGGACATAAGTCAAAACGACTTATGTCCCACTCTCTAAATCTTAAAATAATCAGCTAAACAAAAGCAGTATCTGCAATTACTCGTTGCAATTTAGCTTTCAAGAGTGATGAACACTTGGAGCTAACTGCTTTTGTCTCTGACTCGTTTGGTTTATTTTTTCTTCTTACCGCCAAACGCATCTTTCATTTTATCAAAGAAGCCTTCTTCTTGTTGTTCAGTTACATTTTGTCCGCCAGCTTTTGCAAAAGCTCGTAGGGCATCCTTTTGTTCTTCATTAAGATTTTTTGGTGTTATTAATTTCACTTTCACGTGTTGATCACCATTGCCCCCACCACGTAAACGTGGCGCACCTTTGCCTCTTAAGCGGAAGTTTGTGCCAGTTTGTGTTCCAGCCGGAATTTTTAATTTCACGTCACCATGAACAGTTGGTACAGTTACTTCGTCCCCTAGAGCCGCTTGGACAAAACTTACTGGTAAATCATAGTAGATTTCTGCGCCATCTCGATCGAAAATATCACTATCTTCAACACGAAAGACTACATATAAATCACCATATGGTCCACCATTGGTACCCGCTTCTCCTTGGTTAGCTAAGCGCATTTGTTGGCCGTCTTCTACTCCAGCAGGCACATTTACTTTGACAGTATGTGCTTTTTTCTCATGACCTGTGCCATGACAAGTTGGACATGGTTCTTTAATTTCTTTCCCTGTGCCATGACACACATCACAAGTTTGACGACTCATCATACGACCTAATGGCGTTTGACGTTCAACATTGATTGTTCCAGAGCCATGACATTTATGACAAGTTTCTGGGTGTGTGCCTGGTTTGGCGCCATTACCGCCACAGGTTGCACAAGTATCTTCTCGATTGTACTTAATCTCTTTTTCGACACCGAAAATAGCTTCTTCAAATTTCAATTGAATTGTATATTGTAAATCGGCGCCTTGTCTTGGTGCATTTGGATCAACAGAACGACCACCGCCGCCGCCAAAGAATGAATCGAAAATATCTTCGAATCCACCAAAACCACTACTGCTAAATCCGCCGCCACCGAAACCGCCAAAGCCACCAGCGCCGCCACCGTAATTAGGATCAGTTCCTGCATGGCCATATTGGTCATAGGCCGCTTTTTTCTGTGGATCACTTAATACTTCATACGCTTCAGAAACTTCTTTAAATTTTTCTTCCGCATCGGCTTCTTTGTTAATATCTGGATGGTACTTTTTGGAAAGTTTGCGGTATGCTTTTTTAATTTCATCATCTGAAGCACCTTTTGCTAATCCTAGCACTTCATAATAATCTCGTTTCGTCGCCATTGACTTCCCTCCAACTTTCTTCAAACTTTACAATGTGTTTAGAACCAGCCAAATTCATCGATTGCTTTCGGTCTCTCTGGTTGGATTATCTGTCACACCTTGAATCAGTGTTACTAGCTGTGAATAGGTATTTTCAGCTTGTTTAACATCGTTGTAATCATACCACAGTTCTTTCAAAACCTAAATAGTTTCTTGCTAACTTGATTGTGGTTGATTTTCTCACAAAAGACAAGGGACTGGGACATTAGTCATTGTACTAATGATCCAGTCCCTAAAATCAATTGTTATTGATTATTTGTCATCACCATTTACTTCTTCAAAATCAGCATCAACAACATCATCAGCGCCACCTTGGGCAGCTTCAGGATTTTCTTGTGCTTGTTGTTGCGCAGCTTGTTCGTAAAGTTTTACTGTTAAGTTTTGGACGATTTCATTCAATGAATCACGTTTTGCTTTCATTTGTTCGATATCGTTTGCTTCGATGGCTGCTTTTAATTCATCACGCGCATCTTCTGCTTTTTTCACTTCTTCAGCGTCTACTTTGCCTTCTAATTCTTTCAATGTTTTATCAACAGTGAATAATAAAGCATCTGCATCGTTACGTAAGTCAACTTCTTCTTTACGTTGTTTATCTGCTTCAGCGTTTGCTTCAGCATCTTTCACCATACGTTCGATTTCATCATCAGATAAACCTGAAGAAGATTTGATCGTGATTGTTTGTTCTTTTTGAGTGCCTAAGTCTTTCGCACGAACATTTACAATCCCGTTTTTATCAATGTCAAAGCTTACTTCAATTTGCGGCACACCACGAGGAGCCGCAGGAATATCTGTTAATTGGAAACGACCTAATGTTTTATTATCAGCGGCCATTGGACGTTCACCTTGTAAAACGTGAATATCAACAGCTGGTTGATTGTCAGCAGCAGTTGAGAAGACTTGTGATTTACTTGTTGGAATCGTAGTGTTACGATCAATTAATTTTGTAAATACGCCACCCATTGTTTCAATCCCTAATGACAACGGTGTTACGTCTAATAAGACAACGTCTTTAACATCACCAGTGATTACGCCACCTTGGATTGCAGCACCCATTGCTACTACTTCGTCAGGGTTAACTGATTTGTTTGGTTCTTTGTTTGTTTCTTTGCGAACAGCTTCAACTACAGCTGGAATACGTGTTGAACCACCAACTAGGATAACTTCGTCGATTTCAGAAGGATTTAATCCAGCATCTTTCAAGGCTTGACGTACTGGTACTTTTGTACGTTCAACTAAATCACTTGTTAATTCATCAAATTTTGCACGAGTTAAGTTCATTTCTAAGTGCAATGGTCCTGCTTCGCCAGCAGTAATAAATGGCAAGCTGATTTGTGTGCTTGTTACACCTGATAAGTCTTTTTTCGCTTTTTCAGCAGCATCTTTCAAACGTTGTAACGCCATTTTATCGTTAGCTAAGTCAATGCCATTTTCTTTTTTAAATTCTGCAACCATGTAGTCAATGATTTTATTATCAAAGTCATCCCCACCTAGGTTGTTATCACCGGCTGTTGATAATACATCGAAAACGCCATCGCCTAATTCAAGGATTGACACGTCGAATGTACCACCACCAAGGTCAAAGACAAGAATTTTTTCATCTTTGTCTGTTTTATCTAAGCCATAAGCTAAAGCTGCTGCTGTTGGTTCGTTAACGATCCGTTCTACTTCTAAACCAGCAATTTTACCAGCATCTTTTGTTGCTTGACGTTGCGCATCGTTGAAATATGCAGGAACTGTAATAACTGCTTTTTCAACTTTTTCACCTAAATAGTCTTCAGCAAAACCTTTTAAATATTGTAAGATCATTGCAGAAACTTCTTGTGGTGTATATGATTTTCCTTCAACATCAACTTTGTAGCCAGCTTCACCCATGTGACGTTTAATAGATGAAATCGTGTTAGGATTTGTAACAGCTTGACGTTTTGCTACTTCGCCCACTTGAATTTCACCGTTTTTGAATGAAACGACCGAAGGAGTTGTGCGGTTACCTTCTGGGTTTGCAATAATTTTCGCTTCGCCGCCTTCTAGCACTGCGACAGCTGAGTTTGTTGTTCCTAAGTCAATACCAATAATTTTACTCATAGTGAATATCTCCAATCTGTATTAGTTTTCTATAATAATATATTTTTAATTAACGTTTGTTATTGTGCAACAATGACCATTGATGGTCGTAACACACGATCTTGTAATTTGTACCCTTTTTGTAGAACTTCAACAATGGTATCTGCTGGGGTTTCTTCAGAAGCAGGGACTGTTTGAACGGCTTGATGTAAATTTGGATCAAAGGTTTCACCCATTGCTGGGATTTCTTCAATTCCTTCTTCTTTTAAAGCCACAGTAATACTTTCTAGCACCATCGAAATACCTTTTTTCAAGCTTTCGCCTTGTTCATCTGATACTTCAATAGCCATTGCTCGTTCTAAATTATCAATGGATGGTAAAATCTTTTTACCTAAATCTTGTGAGCGGTAACGAACTAATAATTCTCGTTCGTTTTTATTTCGATTGCTCATATTAGCAATTTCGGCTCTTGCCCGCAAGAACTTGTCTTCCATTTCGGAAAGCTCTGCTTTAAGATTTTCAATCTCTGTTGCTTCAACTTCTACTTCAGAAACGCCAGCAGCATCAACAGCTTCCATTTCTTCTTGTAATTCTTCTTGCTTCTCTTCTTTTTTACTCACTTCAGCAACTTCCTTTCTCTTTATGCATCTACTTCTTATCCTAACAAGGTTTGCTTAATTACCTAAAAAACGGTAATAGTCACCTAGTTGTGAAGCTAGCTCATGTCGAAACGTGTCTACCAAACCGAATATTTTTGAATACGGCATACTGGTTGGTCCTAGCAGGGCAATTGTTCCTTTGCCATGTCCTGATACTTCATACGTAGCAGTGATCATGCTCATATCTTCTAAGAGATTGTTGCCAATTTCTGAGCCGATACGAAAAACAATTGGATTTTCTGTTGTTGCAGAACCATTTAATAAATGCGTCAGCTCATCAGAATTTTGCATAAAGGAATAGACAGATTTCAATTGTTCAATATCTTGTTTGATGCCAAAATCTAACAAATTCATGCGACCACCGACAAAGACTTTTTCTTCAAAGGCATGTCCTAACATCTCATCGAATAAGTTCATCATTCCTTCTGGCGTTTGGAAATAGCGATGTAAAATCATCGGAATCTCCGTCCGCAAACGATGATAAACGGTCAACAAAGGTTGTCCAACCAACTTATCATTGATGATTTGTGTCATTTTTTCAAGATCTTGGCTAGAAACAGCGGCAGGAATGGCAAATACTTGGTTTTCAACATTGCCTTTATCTGTCACTATAATAGCAAGGACTTGCCGATCATTCAAAGGAACCATTCGAAAGCCGGTTAATTTCCGTTCTTTCACTTCAGGTCCTAATGAAAAAGCAGTATAACTTGTCAATTCTGATAGAATTTCAGCGGATTGTCGAATAATATCATTAATCTCATGAAATTCTTTTCCAAAAGATTGACGGATTCTTCTAAGTTCGTTCTCTTCTACTTGTGTTGGTTGTAAAAGATGATCCACGTAGTAACGATAACCAGCCATTGAGGGAATTCGCCCTGAAGAAGAATGAGTCTTAGCTAATAAGCCGTATTCTTCTAATGCTTTCATATCATTACGAATTGTGGCAGAACTAGAGGCAATGCCATCCTCCATCAATTTCTTAGAACCGACAGGTAAGCCCGTGTTCGTGTAATTTTGGATGATAAGTCTCAAGATATTTTGTTGTCTTTCTGTAATCATCGTTATTACCACCCTTCATTAGCACTCTTAACATCTAAGTGCTAACTACATATACTAATATAACAAGTCCTTACCTTTTTGTCAAGGGAAATACGCAACTTTTTAGCACTCTTCACGCAAGAGTGCTAATTGCTACAAACCACCTTCAAAAACCATCAATACCAACTTTTGTAATAAAAAAATCATCGAAATGCTTTGTCACACGGAACTGACCCATTAAAATGGGACAGTATCAAAAAAGCTTTCTTAATGGGTTACA
>OJXA01000387.1_pt1 | contig 11386 bp, 10 predicted proteins | sample 1600581 | NCBI WGS metagenome assembly OJXA01 (sample SAMN04436615, study PRJEB24849) | human gut metagenome | biome: human gut; feature: NICU; material: stool | host: Homo sapiens | place: USA: Saint Louis, MO | collected 2009-12-13 | reverse complement strand
GAGCTGGATATCAATAATCACCCGGTCAGCCTGATCGGCGAACGGATCGACGTGGTGAAGGGGATGCCATTAAAGATTTCGCCGAACGTCTGCTGGAAGATCCGGTGGAAGTGTCCGCTACGCCATCGACCCGTGAGCGTAAGAAGATCCACCAGTGGTACTACCGCGCAGATAACCTTGAGCATAAGGTTGAGTTGTTGAAACACCTGCTGAAGCAGGAAGAGGCAACCCGTACCATCGTATTCGTACGCAAACGTGAGCGCGTGCATGAACTGGCAGAAATGCTGCGCAATGCCGGTATCAACAACTGCTATCTCGAAGGTGAAATGGCGCAGGTTAAGCGTACCGAAGGGATTAAGCGCCTGACCGATGGCCGCGTGAATGTGCTGGTTGCCACCGACGTTGCCGCGCGCGGGATCGACATCCCGGACGTGAGCCACGTGATCAACTTTGATATGCCGCGCAGCGGTGATACTTACCTGCACCGTATTGGTCGTACCGGCCGTGCGGGCCGCAAAGGTATTGCTATCTCTCTGGTAGAAGCGCACGACCATCTGCTGCTACAGAAAATTGGCCGCTACGTTGAGGAGCCGCTGAAAGCTCGCGTGATTGACGGACTTCGTCCGACCACACGTGCGCCGAGTGAAAAAATGACGGGTAAACCGTCCAAGAAAGCGCTCGCGAAACGTGCTGAGAGAAAAGAGAAAGAAAAAGAGAAGCCGCGCGTTAAACAGCGCCACCGCGATACCAAAAATATTGGTAAGCGCCGTAAGCCAAGTTCTGCTGCGCCAGAGACAAAAACTGAAGAGTAAAAAAAAGCCGGGACATTCCCGGCTTTTTTATTCCCCCCCCCGAAACTGAAACCTTACAGGCTTTCAGTAAAGGTACGCGCGATAACGTCGCGCTGCTGTTCCGGGGTCAGAGAGTTGAAACGCACCGCATAGCCAGACACACGGATGGTCAGCTGCGGGTATTTTTCCGGGTGCTCAACGGCATCCATCAGCGTTTCGCGACGCAGGACGTTAACGTTCAGGTGCTGACCACCTTCCACGCGTACTTCTGGCTGCACTTGCATTGGAATTTCACGGTATTCAATTTCGCCCAGTTTGCTCACCGGAACGATTTCGTCTTCCGCAAAACCTGCTTTCGCTACTACACAGCGCGCTTCGTTTTTCTCGCTGTCCAGCAGCCAGAAAGAGTTCAGCAGATCGTCATTTGCAGCTTTAGTAATCTGGATACCTGTAATCATGTGTTGCCTCCCTTAGGCTACATTAACTGATGCTGGCCTTTTGCGGCCAATTGGTAAAACCATTGTTTGTTGTGTGTATATATAACATTCAGACCCGGGTGATTTATTGATTTAAATCAACAAAACCACCAACCATACAAAAAGTGTGGTCTGTATTTTTTGTTTTAGATCAATTTTAAAAGTTTACCAATTCAACTTATCCAGCCTGGTTTTCAACATAAATTGAGTCACTTAGCTTGGTTTTCCGCGGGTAATTTTGCTCATTGGTGTTTAACAGGTAAGCTAGACACAGAATGAGATTCGCAGGAGAGCGAGATGACAACACCTTTAACCTGGCATGACGTGCTGGCAGAAGAGAAGCAGCAGCCCTATTTTATTAACACCCTCAGTACCGTTGCGGCTGAACGGCAGGCCGGCCAGACAATTTATCCGCCGCAGAAAGATGTGTTTAACGCCTTCCGCTACACCGAACTGAGCGATGTAAAGGTGGTTATCCTGGGGCAGGATCCGTACCACGGCCCCGGGCAGGCTCACGGACTGGCATTTTCCGTGCGTCCGGGCGTGGCCATCCCACCTTCTCTGCTGAATATGTATAAAGAGCTGGAAGGAACGATTCCGGGTTTTACCCGCCCTAATCACGGTTATCTGGAAAGCTGGGCGCGCCAGGGCGTGCTGTTGCTGAATACCGTATTAACTGTCCGGGCGGGTCAGGCACACTCCCACGCCAGTCTGGGATGGGAAACCTTTACCGATAAGGTTATCAGCCTGATCAATGAGCATCGTGAAGGCGTCGTGTTTTTACTCTGGGGTTCGCATGCCCAAAAGAAAGGGGCGATTATCGATCGTCAGCGTCATTACGTGCTGAAGGCACCGCACCCGTCGCCGCTGTCTGCGCATCGCGGTTTCTTTGGCAGTAATCATTTTGTTCTGACGAATGAGTGGCTGGAAAAGCGTGGCGAAAAGCCGATTGACTGGATGCCTGTGTTACCCGCAGAGAGCGAGTAGGGTTTGAATGTGCCGGGTCAGGCCCGGCACATAAAAGGCTTATGCCTTGTTCTGACGCCACCATTCCGCCAGCAGCACGCCGGTCGCAACGGATACGTTCAGGCTTTCAACGTTGCCTGTGCCGTCGATAGAGACGCTCAGGTCAGCGCTGGAGAGTGCCGCATCAGACAGACCATCACGCTCCTGACCTAACACCAGCACCATTTTGCGCGGCAGCGTCGCTTTAAACAGCGGCGTAGCGGCACGGCTTGAGGTGGTGACAATGGTGTAGCCCGCTTTACGGAATTGCTCCAGGGCTTCCAGCACGCTGTCGCCGGTGATCGGCTGAACGTGCTCTGCACCACCTTCCGCAGTACGAATCGCCGCACCGGATTCCAGCAGCGCGGCATCCTGCAACAGAACGCCTTTCACGCCAAAGTGCGCGCAGCTACGCATCATAGCGCCCAGGTTATGCGGGTTACCTACATCTTCCAGCGCCAGTACGCAGTCATCGGCATCCGCCTGGCTAACCCACTGCTGCACGGTAGTGCCGTTACGTTTTTTGATCAGGAAGCAGACGCCGCCGTGGTGTTCAGTCCCGGACGCTTTTGTCAGCTCGGCATCGTCAACCACGTGATAGGCTTTACGGTTCGCCGCCATCCAGCGCAGCGCTTCTTTAAAGCGCGGGGTCACGCTCTGAATAAACCATGCACGAACAATACACTCCGGGCGGCTCTGGAACAGGGCCTGACAGGCGTTCTCACCGTAGACACGGGTCTCTTCCGCACGCTGACGACGCAGCACTTCCGGATCGATAAAGCTTTTTCCGCTGATACCGCCGTGATCGGCTTTTTCGGTCGCCTCTTCACCGGGCGCGCGAGAAACGGTACGCCATGGCGATCCACCGTCGCGGACAAAATCATCGCGTTTGCGATCGTCACGCTTACGGTCATCACGTTTGCGGTCATCGCCGCGGTTATTTCTGTCATCGCGGGCGGGGCGACGGCCACCGTCTGCACGAGAAGACGCCGGACGCCCGCCACCTTTTCCGGTACGCGGATTTTGGGTGCGTTTATCAGAGTCATCATCACTGCGGACATACATCACTTTGACCTTGCCGCTTTTGTTTTTCATTTCGTCGTTCATGCTTTTCTCCACCAGCGCTGCGCGAAGCGCGCAGATTACCCGATGTGCAAGCTCATAGCCATAATTTCGTACAAAAGCCTGTGACTATTGTTCCCATTGAATAAAACGCGTTGTCGTTTCATACAGGCTCACTGATAATATGTAACATATCAGAAACATTATCGGCGTTCTGCCGTTGTTCCACGGCTCTATCAGAGGTTAGTTATGAATACCGTATGTGCCAACTGTCAGGCTGTAAACCGCATTCCGGACGATCGGATGGATGACGGTGCGAAATGCGGGCGTTGTGGCCACGAATTATTTGATGGCGATGTCATTAACGCGACGGGTGCTACGCTGGACAAACTCCTCAAGGACGATCTGCCTGTTGTGGTCGATTTCTGGGCACCGTGGTGCGGCCCCTGCCGTAACTTTGCGCCCATCTTCGAAGACGTGGCTGAAGAGCGCAGCGGGAAAATGCGTTTTGTCAAAGTGAATACCGAAGCGGAACGTGAACTCAGCGCCCGTTTTCGCATTCGCAGCATTCCAACCATTATGATTTTCAAAAATGGTGAAGTGATCGATATGCTCAATGGTGCAGTACCGAAAGCGCCTTTCGACAGCTGGTTAAACGAATCCCTGTAACATTCACGGGGCATACCTTGTGCCCCGTTCGCTCCTCTGCGAAAATGAGGTTTTTCCTGCCTTTTCGCCCATGACTGATAACGCTGTACTTCAATTACGCGCCGAGCGCCTTGCGCGCGCCACCCGCCCTTTTCTGGCCCGAGGCAATCGTATTCGCCGCTGCCAGCGCTGCCTTTTACCGCTGAAAGTGTGTCTGTGCGAAACGCTTGCACCGAGCGAGGCGAAAAGCCGCTTTTGTCTGGTCATGTTCGATACCGAACCGATGAAGCCCAGCAACACGGGGCGTTTGATCGCCGATATTCTGCCCAACACCGCAGCGTTTCAGTGGTCGCGCACTGAGCCACCTCAGGCTCTGCTCGACCTGGTGGCAAGCCCGGACTATCAGCCCATGGTCGTTTTCCCGGCATCATATGCAGGCGAACAACGTCAGGTACTTACGGCGCCACCATCCGGTAAGCCGCCGCTGTTTATTATGCTCGACGGCACCTGGACCGAAGCAAGAAAGATGTTTCGCAAAAGCCCTTATCTTGATGCGCTGCCGGTGATTTCCGTCGATCTGTCGCGTGTTTCGGCCTATCGCTTGCGTGAAGCGCATGCCGACGGTCAATATTGCACCGCTGAAGTCGCCATAGCGCTACTGGATCTGGCGGGCGATACCCAGGCGGCCGGCGCGCTGGGCAGTCACTTCTCCTGCTTCCGCGAACGTTATCTTGCGGGAAAAACCGTTCATAAGGGTAGCGTCACAGCAACAGAGACAGAAAGCGTTTAAAATCATCAGGTCGCTTGCATTCACGGGAGGCCTGCATGAGCCAGAGAGGGTTAGAAGCGCTACTCCGTCCTAAATCCATTGCCGTTATTGGCGCCTCGATGAAACCGGACCGCGCAGGGTATCTGATGATGCGTAACCTGCTGGCTGGCGGGTTTAACGGCCCGGTCATGCCCGTTACGCCCGCTTATAAGGCGGTACAGGGGGTACTGGCGTGGCCGGATGTGCAGAGCCTGCCTTTCGTTCCCGACCTCGCCGTGCTCTGTACGCATGCGAAACGAAACCTCGAACTGCTTGAGTCGCTCGGTCAGAAAGGCTGTAAAACCTGCATTATTCTTTCCTCGCCTCCTGAACAGCAGCCCGAACTGCTGGCCTGCGCCAGCCGCTACCAGATGCGCATTCTTGGTCCAAACAGCCTCGGTCTGCTTGCGCCCTGGCAAGGGCTGAATGCCAGTTTTTCCCCGGTTCCTATCCGTAAAGGCAAACTGGCCTTTATTTCGCAGTCGGCTGCGGTATCCAATACCATCCTCGACTGGGCGCAGCAGCGTGAGATGGGATTTTCCTACTTCATCGCTTTGGGCGACAGCCTGGACATTGACGTCGATGAGCTGTTGGATTTCCTGGCGCGTGACAGCAAAACCAGCGCTATCCTGCTCTATCTTGAACACCTGAGTGACGCCCGTCGTTTTGTGTCGGCGTCGCGTAGCGCATCGCGAAATAAACCGATACTGGTCATCAAAAGCGGGCGCAGCCCCGCGGCTCAGCGCCTGCTACATTCCCGTTCCGGGATGGATCCCGCATGGGATGCAGCGATCCAGCGCGCCGGTTTACTGCGGGTACAGGATACACACGAGCTTTTTTCCGCCGTTGAAACGTTAAGCCACATGCGCCCCCTGCGCGGTGAAAAACTGATGATTGTCAGCAACGGTGCCGCTCCCGCCGCCCTGGCGCTGGACGAGCTCTGGCTACGCAACGGCAAGCTGTCCACGCTGGGTGAAGAGACGCTTCAGCGCCTGCGGGACGCGTTACCGGGAAGCGTTGTTCCCGATAATCCCCTCGATTTGCGCGATGATGCCAGCAGCGATCGTTACATTAAGGCGATCACGATTTTGCTGGATAGCCAGGACTTTGATGCGCTGATGATTATCCATTCGCCCAGCGCGGTTGCGCCAGGCAGCGAAAGTGCGCGTGCGCTGATTGAGGCAGTCCGAAACCATCCCCGCGGCAAATACGTTACCCTGCTGACCAACTGGTGCGGCGAGTTCTCCTCCCAGGAGGCACGGCGTCTGTTTAGTGAAGCCGGGTTGCCAACCTACCGTACCCCGGAGGGCACCATTACCGCGTTTATGCATATGGTTGAATACCGCCGCAACCAGAAGCAGCTGCGTGAAACGCCTGCCCTGCCGGGCAATCTCACCGCAAATTCGGTGGATGTGCACAGGCTTTTGCAGCAGGCCATCGAAGAGGGCGCCACTTCTCTTGATACACATGAGGTACAACCCATTCTTGGCAGCTATGGGATGCAAACCCTGCCCACCTGGATTGCCGGCGACAGCGCTGAGGCGGTACATATCGCTGAGCAGATTGGTTATCCGGTCGCGCTGAAGCTGCGCTCTCCCGATATTCCGCACAAATCGGATGTGCAGGGCGTCATGCTGTATCTGCGCACCGCGACAGAAGTACAACAGGCCGCGGATGCCATTATCGATCGCGTAAAAATGACGTGGCCACAGGCCCGGATCCACGGCCTGCTGGTGCAGAGCATGGCCAACCGTGCAGGTGCGCAGGAGCTACGCGTGGTTGTCGAACACGATCCGGTTTTTGGTCCGCTCATTATGCTGGGTGAAGGCGGCGTTGAGTGGCGGCCAGAAGAACAGGCGGTTGTCGCGCTTCCTCCTCTAAACATGAACCTGGCGCGTTATTTGATTATTCAGGCCATCAAAAGCAAAAAAATCCGCGGGAGAAGCGCTCTGCGGCCGCTTGATATCGCCGGATTAAGCCAGTTTCTGGTGAAGGTCTCCAACCTCATTGTTGACTGTGCGGAGATCCAGCGCCTGGATATTCACCCCCTTCTTGCCTCCGGAAATGAATTTACCGCCCTGGACGTGACGCTGGATATTGCGCCCTTTATCGGTGATCGGGAAAGCCGTCTCGCCATTCGTCCTTATCCTCTTCATCTGGAAGAGTGGGTGGAGATGAAAAATGGGGAACGGGCGCTGTTTCGCCCTATCCTGCCGGAAGACGAGCCGCTGCTGCGGGCGTTCATCTCGCAGGTGACGAAGGAAGATTTGTACTATCGCTATTTCAGCGAAATCAATGAATTTACCCACGATGATTTAGCCAATATGACGCAGATCGACTACGATCGAGAAATGGCGATTGTGGCGGTCCGCCGTTCCGGAGCGGGAGAGGAGATCCTCGGCGTGACGCGTGCCATTTCCGACCCGGATAACGTGGATGCGGAGTTTGCCGTACTGGTGCGTTCCGATCTTAAGGGTTTGGGGTTGGGCAGACGGCTGCTCGAAAAACTCATTGGTTATACGCGCGATCACGGATTGTCACGCCTGAATGGCATTACTATGCCAAACAATCGGGGTATGGTGACCCTGGCGCGGAAGCTCGGTTTTGACGTTGATATCCAGCTGGATGAAGGCATTGTCTCTCTGTCCCTCAGCCTGATTTCGACGGATAAACAAGAGTAAGCTGCTGGAAATGTTACCCACTTTTCGCGGCACTGGGGTATCATTGTCCGCTTATGTTGTTTGCCTGGTACAGACAACCCTTCAATGAACAGAGAAGAAACGCACTGTGATGTTGTCAAAATTTAAGCGTAATAAACATCAACAACACCTTGCTCAACTACCGAAGATTTCTCAGTCAGTTGATGATGTAGAGTTCTTTTATGCTCCCGCTCATTTCCGGGAGACGCTTCTTGAAAAGATTGCCAGCGCTACGCGACGTATTTGTATTGTGGCGCTCTATCTTGAACAAGATGAAGGTGGGCGTGCGATCCTGAACGCGCTCTATGAAGCGAAACGTCAGCGTCCGGAACTGGATGTTCGCGTGCTGGTTGACTGGCACCGTGCTCAGCGTGGCCGTATTGGTGCGGCTGCCTCGAATACCAATGCTGACTGGTATTGCCGCACGGCCCTGGAAAATCCGGGGATTGATATACCGGTGTATGGCGTACCGGTGAATACCCGTGAAGCGCTTGGCGTTCTTCATTTTAAAGGATTTATCATTGATGACAGCGTCCTTTATAGCGGTGCCAGCCTGAATGATGTGTATCTCCATCAGCTCGATAAATACCGCTACGATCGCTACCATCTGATCCGCAATCCGCAGATGGCCGACATCATGTTCAACTGGGTTGATAAAAACCTGGTTCATGGCCGGGGTGTGCACCGTCTTGACGATCCTCATCGTCCGAAAAGCCCGGAAATCAAAAACGACGTTCGCTCCTTCCGCCAGGAACTGCGCGATGCGGTTTATCGTTTTCAGGGGGATGCCAGTAATGAAGAACTGTCCGTTACGCCTCTGGTAGGCCTGGGAAAATCCAGCCTGCTGAACAAGACCATCTTCCATTTGATGCCGTGCGCGGAGCATAAGCTCACCATCTGCACCCCGTACTTCAACCTTCCAGCCGTTCTGGTGCGTAATATCATTCAGCTGCTGCGTGATGGTAAAAAGGTGGAAATTATTGTCGGGGATAAAACGGCAAATGACTTTTTCATTCCGGAAGATCAACCTTTCAAGATCATCGGCGCACTGCCTTATCTCTATGAGATTAACCTGCGCCGCTTCCTGAGCCGTTTACAGTACTATGTGAACACGGACCAGCTGGTTGTGCGTCTCTGGAAAGATGAAGACAACAGCTATCACCTCAAAGGGATGTGGGTGGATGACGAGTGGATGCTGCTGACCGGTAATAACCTGAACCCACGCGCCTGGCGTCTGGATCTGGAAAACGCCATCCTTATTCATGATCCTCAGCATGCGTTAGCCGCGAAACGCGATCGTGAGCTGGAGCTTATACGCACGCATACTACAGTGGTTCGTCATTATCGCGATCTGCAAAGCATCGCTGATTATCCGGTGAAAGTTCGCAAGCTGATTCGCCGTCTACGTCGGATCCGTATCGACCGCCTCATCAGCCGCATTCTGTAATACACGAGCCCTGTCATCGACGGGGCTTTTTTATGGAGTCTGTTAATGCGTACGCCTTTCCTGATAATCCCTCTTTTCCTGACCGGTTGCAGCCATATGGCTAATGATAACTGGTCGGGTCAGGATAAAGCTCAACACTTTCTGGCGTCTGCAATGTTGTCCGCTGCGGGTAATGAATATGCGCTGCACCAGGGTTATAGCCGGGATCGAAGTGCCACAATGGGGCTGATGTTCTCCATCAGCCTGGGGGCATCAAAAGAACTTTGGGATAGCCGCCCCTCGGGAAGCGGCTGGAGCTGGAAAGATTTTGCCTGGGACGTAGCCGGGGCAACAACCGGCTACGCCGTCTGGCAGATGGCGCATTATTAAAGGCGGATACCTTCTCCTTTACGATGCAGCATCAGGGAGACAATAAACGCCAGCACCCCCATGATGGTGACATACCAGAAAAAGGTCGATTCACTGCCCCATGACTTAAGGGATAGCGCGACATACTCTGCCGAACCGCCGAACAGGGCGTTAGCGACCGCATAAGAGAGGCCTACGCCCAGCGCCCTCACCTGTGCGGGAAACATTTCCGCTTTCAAAATGCCACTGATTGCCGTGTAAAAACTAATAATAATAAGTGCCACCATAATCAAAGCGAAAGCGGCATAGGGAGAGGTTGTATGCTGTAGCGCCGTCAAAAGCGGAACAGTCCCCAGGGTGAGCATGCCACCAAAGATCAGCATGGAGGTGCGGCGACCTATTTTGTCCGACAGCGCGCCAACAATCGGCTGGATGAGCATAAAGACCAGTAACGCCACCGTCATGACGACACTCGCAACGTTAGCATGCATGCCCGTGGTGTTGACCAGATATTTTTGCATATAGGTGGTGAAGGTATAGAAGCTTAGCGAGCCTGCGGCGGTAAAGCCTAGTACCATCAAAAATGCTTTGCGGTTACGCCACAACCCTTTCATCGAACCGGCTTCTTTCAGCGCCCTGACCTCCTGCTGGGAGGTTTCATCAAGCTGACGGCGTAACCACAGCGCCACAACCGCCAGGGCGGCCCCCAGGGCAAACGGGATGCGCCAGCCCCAGGCGCGTAAATCTTCATCGCTAAGGATTTGTTGAAGGATCACCACAACCAGTAACGCCAGCAGCTGACCGCCAATGAGGGTTACATACTGGAATGATGCATAGAAACCTTTGCGCCCTTCAACAGCTACTTCGCTCATGTATGTCGCGCTGGTGCCGTATTCGCCACCCACTGACAGCCCCTGGAACAGGCGTGCCAGCAGCAACAACGCCGGTGCCCATGTTCCGATAGTGTCATATCCGGGCAGGCAGGCAATCACCAGCGAGCCGACGCACATCATGCATACGGAGATGAGCATGGATGTCTTGCGCCCTTTCCTGTCCGCGATCCTGCCGAACAGCCATCCGCCAATGGGACGCATCAGGAACCCGGCGGCAAAAACGCCTGCGGTTTGCAGAAGCTGCGTTGTGGTGTTCCCTGACGGGAAGAAGATATGTGCAAAGTAGAGTGAACAAAATGAATAGACGTAAAAATCAAACCACTCTACAAGGTTCCCCGATGAAGCTCCAACGATTGCCCAAACCCGACGGCGAGTATCCTTGCCTGCTAAACTTGTGTTATCCGTATCTGCACTGGCTACGGTTTCTGTCATTTTAAAATCCCCTGTCTCACATTGCGGGCCATTGCCCACAAACAGTAAAACCGGATTTAAAACGAATCGTTAGGTAAATAAAATGTTTCCAATATGTTTCATTGGATTTTGTGAACTCGATCAGGTATCGAATTATTAGCGGACGTAGTAATTATCCCCACGCTTGCTGGTGAGCCTTTTTTCGCTGCAAATAATCTTCATCAGCACGAATTTTATCCCACCACGTTTTGAACACCGCAGCGGCTTCTGCTTTTACTGGATCGTGATCGAGGGGTTTGACCTGGAGCTTCTCATCATACTTTTTACCGCCTTTATGATTGGCGTATCGCCGGGCACGGGTGTATCCCATCTGTATGAATTTACGCGCCATATCCATACCTACAAAATCGTTATTCCTGCGGTACTCTTCAAAGAGGGCGTAGATCTCTTCTGCCGAACGCGCTGCGACTTCAGCATTTTTATAACGCCAGTGTGGAAGGATTTCGCTTTTATAAGGCTCGACCATCAATACGCCCTGCTCACCCCGGCCCACCTGATACCGTTCGGGATGTTCGCGAAAATTAATATTGGCAAAATCTTGTTGATAATCAAAGGGACGAGTCAAAGCGGCACCATTGTTAAAATTGTTTTAACAATTGTAGGCCGGATAAGGGGAAGCCGCCATCCGGCATGTTTTCTACGTACAAAGCAAAAAACCCCGCACCTTACGGTACGGGGTTCTTCTTGTTTGATGCCTGGCAGTTCCCTACTCTCACATGGGGAGACCCCACACTACCA
>OJXA01000376.1_pt1 | contig 11721 bp, 10 predicted proteins | sample 1600581 | NCBI WGS metagenome assembly OJXA01 (sample SAMN04436615, study PRJEB24849) | human gut metagenome | biome: human gut; feature: NICU; material: stool | host: Homo sapiens | place: USA: Saint Louis, MO | collected 2009-12-13 | reverse complement strand
AGGAGAGGGAACAGAATGAAAAAAATTAGTGAACAAAAACGTAAACATTTAGAAAATCTGGTAGATGATCAAGGGATTATTGGAGCACTAGCCATTGATCAACGTGGGGCCTTAAAACGCATGATGGGAAAATACAAAGAGGTGACTGCGCAAGAAATCAGTGACTTTAAAGTATTAGTATCTCGTTGCTTAACATCAGAGACTTCAGCAATTTTGTTGGATCCAGAATATGGCCTAGCTGCTGCTGAAAATCGAGCACAGACTTCAGGTTTGTTACTTGCGTATGAAAAAACGGGCTACGATGCTTCGACACCAGGACGGTTACCCGATAGTCTTGATGTTTGGTCGGTTAAGCGTTTAAAAGAAGCGGGCGCAGACGCGTGTAAATTTTTACTTTACTACGATGTTGACGAAAGTGAAGCAATCAATGAACAAAAGAAAGCTTATATAGAACGGATTGGTTCAGAGTGTTTAGCCGAAGAAATTCCATTCTTTTTAGAAATTGTCTCTTATGATGCAAACAATTCGGATAGTGCTTCAAAAGAATACGCTAAAGTAAAACCGCACAAAGTAATTGAAGCGATGAAGGAATTTTCAAAGGATCGCTATAATGTTGATGTTTTAAAAGTAGAAGTCCCTGTGAATATGAATTTTGTAGAAGGTTTTGGCACTGAAAGTCTTTATAGCCAAGATGAAGCGCAGGCCTTTTTCAACATGCAAAGTGAAGCAACACAACTTCCATTTATTTTCTTGAGTGCAGGGGTTAGTGCTGCGATGTTTCAGGAAACATTGAAATTTGCAAAAAAAGCAGGTTCCTCGTTTAATGGAGTCTTATGTGGTCGGGCAACTTGGGCAGACGGCGTGCTTCCATTTGTTCAACAAGGTGCTGAAGCAGCCGTTGCGTGGCTTGAAACAACTGGTAAAACAAATGTTGACGAATTAAATCAGGTTTTAAGAGAGAGCGCAGTATCAGTCTTTGAAAAAATACAGTAATTAAGCTGAAAATATTTACTGAATTTGAACTAATTGGTCATCTGAATTAAATTTTTTCAGAAATCGTCTTCTTTAAGTGAACTCAATGTACGCAAACTCAAAAGATATGATATAATTATTTCGATATCGATGTATGAACACCCAAAAAGTAACATTGCTTTACTTTATTTGGGGAAAGTTGGGGTATTATGGGAATTCCTAAAGAAGGCGAGTTTGTAACCATTCAGAGTTATAAACATGACGGACATTTACATCGAACGTGGCGTGATACGATGGTACTAAAAACGAGCGAGTATTCTTTAATTGGTGTGAACGATCACACGTTAGTAACGGAATCCGACGGACGTCGGTGGGTGACTCGTGAACCAGCCATTGTTTATTTTCACAAGAAATATTGGTTCAATATAATAGCAATGATTAGAGAAAAGGGGGTTTCGTATTACTGCAATCTGGCTTCGCCATATGTTTTAGATGACGAAGCGTTGAAGTATATTGATTATGATTTAGATATCAAGGTTTTTCCAGATGGTGAAAAACGTTTACTAGACGTTGATGAATATGAATTTCATAGCAAACTAATGGATTATCCAGAAGATATTGATTTCATTTTAAAAGAAAATGTCAAGACTTTAGTGGATTGGATTAATAACGAAAAAGGCCCCTTCTCGCCCGAGTATGTAGATATCTGGTATCAACGTTATCAACAGCTATCAAAAAAATAGCCGATGTAAACAGCCCACAAAAGGAGCTTGGAGCATTAGCCAAAATGGCTAATGCTCCAAGCTCTAAATTTTCCGATTTAATTGGTGTTATAGTTCTTTATTCATTTCGTAGTGTTCAATGCCAGCATCCATAAAAGGTGCTCCTGTTTTTTGATAACCTAAACGTTCATAGAAGCCTACAGCGGTGACTTGTGCGCCTAGAGTAATCTTGTGGTAGCCTTGTTCTTTGGCAAAATTTTCCGCCGCTTCCATAATCATTCGTCCATAGTCGGCGCCACGGTAAGCTTTTTCAACGGCCATTCGTTGTAATTTCATAACGCCATTTTCTAGTGGAAGCAAGCGACAAGTTGCGACAGCTACATGATCCGTGTACAAAACAAAGTGAATACAACGTGCTTCATATTCATCGATTTCCATCTCTTCTGGTACCCCTTGTTCCGCTACGAATACGCGTTGACGAAGCCGGACAGCATCTAAATAAAGATCACTCATGGTATCTTTTGTTTGAGCTACATGCATAGAAAAACCCCCAAGTTCAGAATCTGTTTCTATTTTATTATACCACGAAAAAGTTCTAGCAATGAAGTATTCTCAATGACTGAGGGGGGAAGGTGTGATAAAATAAAACAGCAACAATTGAATAAAAATAAAGGAGGAGCCGCTGTGATTAATCGATTTAAAGAATCGAAATTATTTTTCTGGTCAGTTGAATTACTTGTCGTAGCCATGCTATTATTTATTGCTTCGAAAATTAATTTCTTATTTGCACCGATTGGGACATTCTTTTCAACGTTGTTTGCCCCAGTCTTAGTAGCAGGCTTTTTGTATTATTTACTAAATCCTGTGGTCAATCTACTAATGAAGACGAAAATGAAACGAATTTATGCCGTCTTACTGGTATTTTTATTACTAATCATCGCATTAGTTCTGATCTTATTAACAATTATCCCTAAGTTGGCAGATCAGCTAGCTAGTTTAGCATCAAGTATGCCGGATTTCTTTAAACAAGTGGAGACCTGGATTTATGAGATTGCGGAGTTACCTATTTTTAAACAAATTGATTTAACAAGCTATATTGAAAAAATGGATATTTCTTATGCAAATATTATCCAACAATTTTTAAGTAGTTTATCAAGTAGCTTAGGTTCAATCGTATCAACTGTGGCGTCAACCACCATTGTTTTGGTCACTGCGCCATTTATTTTATTTTATATGTTAAAAGATGGAGACAAGCTAGTACCAGCGATTCAACGTTTTTTACCTGAAAAAAGAAAAGATGATATCGTGGATCTTTTAGGACAATTGAACCAAACCTTATCCAGTTATATTAGTGGACAAGCGATTGAATGTTTATTTGTCGGTACATTTACGATTATTGGGTATTCATTGCTTGGCGTTCGTTATGCCTTTTTATTTGGTGTCATTGCCGGCTTTACGAATTTGATTCCCTATCTAGGACCTTATCTAGGATTAGCGCCTGCTGTCTTAGTGACCATCTTTAATGAACCCGTCAAAGCAGCCTTATGTTGTTTAGTGGTGCTAGTGGTTCAACAATTGGACGGAAATATTATTTATCCAAACGTTATCGGAAAATCTCTAAAAATCCATCCATTAACGATTATTTTAATTTTATTGGTAGCAGGAAATTTAGCAGGTTTGCTAGGTATTTTCCTCGGTGTCCCATTTTACGCAATCTGCCGGACCATTATCTACTATGTTATTGATATGGTCAAAGCGGGTCGTAGTGAAAAAGTTACCAATGCTGTTCTTTTAGGGAATGAAACAAATACGAAAGAAAATAACGGTTAATGATTGAATCCGCTAATCTTTCGTGCTATGATTTTATGGATTAGGATAGAAAATAACCTGTCATAATACTGATTGTGTCTGTTTCTAAGCCTAACCATAAAAAGAGGAAGAACGTTAAAAGAGTACGAAAGTACAGCCTCGGAATTATCAACAATTAAGGAGAGAGAGAACATTATGAATAATGCTGACCCTGAGAGTCAGTCGCTAATTGCGCAACTTCTATTATTAGTCGTGTTGACGTTTATCAATGCCTTTTTGGCAGCGGCGGAAATTGCAGTCGTATCTGTTAACAAGAATCGTGTGGAACAAAAAGCGGAAGACGGCGACGCAAAAGCTCAAAAATTGCTTAAGGTATTGCAAGACCCCAATAACTTTTTATCCACAATCCAAGTAGGGATTACTTTGGTTAATATCCTATCTGGTGCTTCATTAGCAGAGACTTTATCTAGTCGTTTGGCCCCTGTATTAGGTGGCGGCGCCGCAGCTAAGAGTCTTGCCAGTATCATTATCTTAGCATTGTTAACGTACGTTTCTATTGTATTTGGTGAATTATACCCTAAACGAATTGCTATGAATAAATCAGAAGAAGTCGCTCAATTGACTTCTGGTGCAGTCCGCTTTTTAGGAGTTATCGCGCGTCCCTTCGTTTGGTTGCTATCGGCTTCGACCGATTTATTATCCAAAATCACACCAATGACTTTCGATGATGCCGATTCGAAGATGACACGAGATGAAATGCGCTACATGCTTGAAACAGAAGGTGTTTTGGAAAACGAAGAACTAGAAATGCTACAAGGTGTCTTTTCATTAGATACAAAAGTGGCACGAGAAGTAATGGTTCCTCGGACAGACGCATTCATGGTTGACATCCAAGATGATGTCCAAGAAAACATCAATTTAATTTTAGGAGAAAATTATTCTCGGATTCCTGTTTATAGTGAAGACAAAGATAAAATTGTTGGTATTTTACATACCAAAACGTTACTAAAAGCTGCACGTAATTTAGGCTTTGAAAACATTGAATTAGGCGCGATTATCCAAGAACCATTATTTGTCCCAGAAACCATTTTTATTGATGATTTACTTTATGAGTTAAAACGAACACAAAACCAAATGGCGATTTTACTAGATGAATATGGCGGTGTTGTCGGTTTAGCAACACTAGAAGATTTACTAGAAGAAATCGTTGGTGAAATTGACGATGAAACAGATGAAGTAGAAAATTTATATACACAAGTGGCCGACAATGAATATTTGGTTCAAGGACGCATGTTAATTGACGAATTTAATGAAGTATTTGAAACAGATTTACACATGAGCGATGTTGATACAATGGCAGGTTACTTAATTACAGCATTAGGAACCATTCCTGATGAAGGGGAAAAACCTTCTTTTGAAGTGGGCAATATTAAGTTAACTGCTGAAGAAATGGAAGGCACACGTTTGCTAGTCTTACGCGTTCATTTCTACGATGAAGAAACTGTCGATGAAGAACCAGAAGAAAATCGTCGTTTTTTCCGTAAAGAAATGGAAGATGACGAACCAAGACGTTAAAAATAACCTGTGACATCAGTCGTTTTGACTAATGTCACAGGTTTTCCTTTTAAAAAACAGCCAACAGCAGCTCTTTATTCTCATGGCTTGACATGATATACTAGCAAAGGTTAATCAAAAATTATGCTGAAGAAAATAAATAAATAAACATCACAAGTGATAAGGAGATTTTTATGACGATCAATCAAAAAGAAGCAGTCGATAGTCGCCGTACGTTTGCGATTATTTCCCATCCGGATGCTGGGAAAACAACGATTACTGAACAATTATTATTATTTGGGGGCGCCATCCGCCAAGCTGGAACAGTCAAAGGGAAAAAAACAGGGAACTTTGCCAAATCTGACTGGATGGAAATTGAAAAACAACGGGGAATTTCGGTAACGAGTTCTGTGATGCAATTTGACTATCAAGACAAACGGATTAATATCTTGGACACCCCAGGGCATGAGGATTTCTCAGAGGATACGTATCGGACCTTAATGGCCGTGGATAGTGCTGTGATGGTTATTGATAGTGCCAAAGGGATTGAAGCACAAACGAAAAAACTTTTCCAAGTTGTTAAAAAACGTGGTATTCCAATTTTTACTTTTATTAACAAATTGGACCGTGACGGACGGGAACCATTGGAACTTTTAGAAGAATTGGAAGAACTATTGGATATTGAATCTTACCCAATGAACTGGCCAATTGGTATGGGAAAAGGCCTAGAAGGTCTATACGATATTTATAATGAACGTGTGGAATTATATCGTCCAGAAAATAATGGTGGGGAGCGTTTTATTCCTTTAAAAGATGGCGATATCCCAAGCGATTTACCATTGCACAATAACAGCGTTTATCAACAAGTGTTGGAAGATGTTGAGTTATTGGTAGAAGCAGGCGATGAATTTAGCGAGGAAAAAATCGCTCGTGGTGATCAAACGCCAGTCTTCTTCGGTTCTGCTTTGACAAACTTTGGGGTTCAAACATTTTTAGAAACCTTCTTACAATTTGCGCCTGCGCCACATGCGCATAAAACAGAAGAGGGTGGCGAAGTAAGTCCTTACGAAAAAGAATTTTCAGGCTTTGTCTTTAAAATTCAAGCGAATATGAACCCAGCCCATCGTGATCGAATTGCCTTTGTTCGAATTTGTTCAGGTGTTTTTGAAAGAGGCATGGACGTGACTTTAGGTAGAACAGGCAAAAAAGTCAAATTAAGTAACGTGACACAATTTATGGCGGATGCCCGCGAAAACGTCACAGAAGCTGTTGCAGGCGATATTATCGGCGTGTATGACACAGGAAATTACCAAATTGGCGATACTTTGTATGAAGGGAAAATGAATGTTCAATACGAAGAGTTGCCGTCATTTACCCCTGAATTATTCATGAAAGTGACTGCCAAAAACGTAATGAAACAAAAATCTTTCCATAAAGGAATTTACCAACTGGTTCAAGAAGGAGCCATTCAATTATACAAAACATATTTAACAGAAGAATATATCATTGGCGCAGTAGGTCAATTGCAGTTTGAAGTTTTCCAATACCGAATGTCCAATGAATACAATGCTGAAGTGGTAATGACGCCAATGGGTTCTAAAATTGCCCGCTGGATTAATCCAGAAGATTTAGATGAACGCATGAGCTCTAGCCGAAACATTTTGGCACGGGACCGTTTCGACCAACCATTGTTCTTATTTGAAAACCAATTTGCGGAACGCTGGTTTGCGGATAAATATCCAGATGTTGAACTGAAAAGTTTGATGTAAAATTAATTTGTAATCAATCAGTAGCTGAATCTTTAGAAGATTGAAGCTCGGCGCAGTCATTATCAAGATGATTGCGCTGGGCTTTTTCTTGTTATAAGGTATTAAAGCAGGCGTGATTGTTTTTTTTTGAGATAGAATACTTACTATAACGAACCTATCAAGGAGTGGACAAGAACATGAATTTTTATGGCATCGAGTATTTAAAAAGCCAATCTAATTTAAATGATTACTTAAAGTATTTTTTTATTTTTGCTTTGTTAATCGGGCTAGTCATTGTGTTTAGTTTTTATGTGCGACATCAAATTCAAACGAAATATCGTGAATTAAGTATTATTATTTTTTTATCATTATTATTTGTTTTAGGGGTTCAATATTCCAATTATCAACTGAACCAAAATCAGCATTCACAATCTTCACAAATGGTACATTTTGTCGAACAAGTGGCACAGGAAAAAAAGGTTTCTCCAGAAAAAGTTTATGTCAATGGTACACAATTGGCTGACGGAACCATAGTTAAAATTGACGAAGTGTTTTATAAAATGAGTTTAAGTACGGATCAGCAGTCTTATACGTTACAAGAAACGTATTTATTAACACCAACGATTGAAATCATAAAGTAAAGTGAGGGAAAATTAATGCAGTTTTATAGTCCAATTATTATTAAATTTGCTTTAGGTATTATTTGTTTAATTGTCCAAATTAATTTGATGGGAAAAGGCAATTTGGCGCCCACATCGGCTATGGACCAAGTGCAAAACTATGTATTGGGGGGCATTATTGGTGGTGTTATTTATAATGATTCAATTACGGTGCTCCAATTTGTATTAGTGTTAATTTTGTGGACATTATTAGTCTTAATTTTAAAATTTGCAAAAGAACACAATCGCTATGTGAAGCAAATTGTGGATGGTAAACCCATTACTTTAATCAAGGATGGACAGGTTGTGGTGAAGGAATGTTTGAAAAATGGTATTTCTGCAAATGATCTAATGTTTAAATTACGAGCAAATGGTATTTATGAAGTCCAGCTTGTTAAACGGGCGGTTTTAGAACAAAATGGTCAATTAACAATCGTCGAATATGGCGATGAAAGTATTCGTTATCCGATTATTGTGGACGGTCAAGCCAACATGGATGTCCTAGAGTTAATCAAAAAAGATGAGCACTGGCTATTAACGCAAATCCAAGAACAAGGATTCCAAAGATTACAGGAAATCTATTTAGGTGAGTATTTATCTGGACAGTTAAGTTTATCGCCGTATGAAGAAAAAACGATTTCTTAGCTATACTTTTCATTCTACTTATATTAAAATTAAATGGTAATTCAATGAGTTTTAAAAGGAGGAAAAATGAAAACTAAAAAGATAGTTGTCGGGTTATTTTGTTCAATGATTATTTTAATGGGGTGCCAACCAGATCAACGAACTGAAAAAATGAAAGAAAGTACTGAAGCAGAAGCAGTCCAAGTAACGAGTGGTGCCTCGGCAGCCACTAATGCCACTTCTGTAAAGCAGGAGGAGCAGACAAACACGAATGATCAACCGAAGGAGAGTGCTGCCAAAGTGAGTTATGAGCGTAATGGACATACCTTTGAAGTTGATGCTGTTTCTGGCGCTACAGTAGAAGCTAATAATGGACAATCAGGAATTAGTCCAGAAGAAAAAGCCCAGAAGATGTATTGGTCAGGTCGTCCAGAAATCGGGGAAGTTCAAGGGGATTATTATCATCATGAAGTCGTGTTTGATGGCGGCTATACGGCTTTAATTGATGTCGTTGTTAAGGATCAACAAATTCAGTTAGTAGAATTTGATGAACGTGGACCTAAAAACTATTATTCTGAAGAATGGGCAGGAGTGACAAAACGTTTATCCGGCTATGCAAATTTTCAAGCGAACAACGCCCGAACTGATCAATCGTTAGTGACCGTTGTTAATACGATGACTTTTCTAGAAAATCAAATGGTTGCTGAAAATCGCCTAGATGGCGCATTCCAGACAGCCAAAGGTCAATCCAATAGCGCTAATAATGGCTATCTTCCTGCTGCTAGGGCTTTAGCCAAGGAAATCAAAGAACCTTCAAAAGAACATTATACAAGTCTAACAGAAGATTTTGGGGAGGGGCTTTCTGGACGTTTAACTGTTATTACGTTAAAAGATTCAGGGAAAATAACCGATCTTCGTTATGATGAATATTTTGCAGATACAGAAGAAGAGATTAAAGACGCAAAACTGAAGGCTTATTCTCGCCAATCAAAATATTTTTCTAAAGATTATGCTCAAAAATCGGGGGAAAATTTCAAAAAAGAAGTGGATGACTTAAGAAAAAAAGCAATCGAGGAAAATAAATTAGTCAGTCCGACAAATGAGGAAGCCTGGTCGGAAAATTATCAAAGTCTTGTAAAAAAAATAACGTCACAATAAATTGAAAAAACTGCCAAAGTGGGGAAACTTCGGCAGTTTTTTTTAGTTTTCCATGAGGGAAACTTTTAATGGAACAGACACTTCGGTCACATGGTTTAACTCAATGATAGAAGCCTCTTTAGGTAATCGTTTTAACAGTTTTGCTAAAATTTCTTTTACTTCTGTCGGACGAATGCGACGATTTTTATTCATAATCAGAACTTCCACATGGTGAGCTGCTTCTGAATAGACAGCGGTCGTGTTTCCTGCTGAGTAGACTTTTACAAAGTAAGCATCCGTGTTTTCCAATTGTTTATTTACTAATTGTTTGTAGCTATTGGTCACATTCACTAATTTCATTTTATCACCTCATTATAGTTGTGTGCTGCAAAAGAGCGTTTCCAATTATGTACAGGAGTTCCAGATTGAATTTTTTCTATGAGGAACAAGTATACGAATATCTTTCTTCTATTATAGTTTTTTTTGATGAAAATAAAAAGTGAAAAGCATAAAAAAATCCGCACGCATTGTTATTAATGCGTGTGGATTTTTGATTATTCTGCTTGGTCAGATGTTGAAGTTTCTGTTTTAGTCACTTCTTGTGCGCCAGTTACGATAATTTTACCTTCGTTATCTAACGCTGCGACTAATTGATGATTTTCAGGATGATCTAGATAGTATTCAGCAATGCCGTCTTCAATTTGTTCTTGAATTGTTCGACGTAAAGGACGAGCGCCCATTGCAGGATCATAACCTAAATCAACGAGTTTCTCTTTGACTTCTGTTGGAACCTCAATGTGTAATTTTTGTTTAGCTAATAAGCTATTTACTTCTTCTAACATCAAGCTGACAATGTTCATCAGGTTTTCTTTGCTTAATGCTTTGAATTCGATAATACCATCGAAACGGTTAAGGAATTCGGGGGTGAAGAAGTTGTTCAATTGACCTAAAACGGATTTAGTCACACCTTCACGGGCAGCACCGAAGCCAACGTTGGCTTCCACAGCTCCTGTTCCAGCATTACTTGTCATGATAATGATGGTGTCTTTAAAGCTGACCGTACGACCTTGTGCATCTGTTAAACGACCATCGTCGAGAATTTGTAAAAACATGTGTAAAACATCAGGATGCGCTTTTTCAATTTCATCCAATAAAATTAAACTATAAGGATTACGACGGACTTTTTCTGTGAGTTGTCCAGCTTCGTCATACCCAACATAGCCTGGAGGAGAACCAATCAGTTTAGAAACACTGTGTTTTTCCATATACTCACTCATATCAAAACGAACCATCGAATCTTCTGAACCGAATAGCTCAAAAGCTAATTGTTTTGCTAATTCTGTTTTACCAACGCCTGTTGGCCCAACAAATAAGAAGGAACCAATTGGGCGGTTTTGTTTGCCTAGGCCTACACGATTGCGACGAATCGCTTTAGCTACTTTATCGACGGCATCATCTTGTCCGACAACATGAGCTTTTAAGTCAACAGCTAAATTTTTCAATTGGGTTTGTTCTTTTTCTTTTAAGTCACCGACAGGAATGCCAGTTTTTTGTTCCACAATGGCTTCAATATCTTTTTCAGTGATGACGGGTGTTTCTTCATCGCTGATTTGTTTTTCTTTCATTGCTTGTAATTTATTGATTTGATCACGATAATAAGCCGCTTTTTCAAAATCTTCTTCTGCGGAAGCTTGTTGTTTTTGTTGTTCCGCTTCTGCTAATTTTTTATCAATTGTTTTTGGATCGACGAGTTGGATAGTTAGATTCATTTTTGAACCAGATTCATCTAACAAGTCAATCGCTTTATCTGGTAAAAAGCGATCTTGAATGTAACGATTGGATAAGTTTGCTGCTGCGTTAATCGCTTCATCTGTATATTTAACATGATGATAATCTTCATAACGTTTTTGCAAACCATGTAAAATCGTTATGGTTTCGGCAACGGTTGGCTCATCTACTTGGACTGGTTGCATCCGACGTTCTAAGGCAGCATCTTTTTCAATAATACGGTACTCATTTAAAGTTGTGGCACCGACTAATTGTAATTCACCACGTGCTAAGGCTGGTTTTAAAATATTGCCAGCATCCATATTGCCATCACCAGCAGCACCAGCACCCACAATTTCATGGACTTCATCAATAAATAAAATGACATTTTCAGCTTCAGTGATTTCTTCAATCAATTTTTGCATCCGTTCTTCAAATTGTCCGCGAATACCAGTTCCTTGAACAAGTGAAACCACATCTAAACGAATGACTTCTTTGTCCAATAATTTTTGGGGCACATCGCCATCGACAATTTTTTGGGCTAAACCTTCAACAACGGCTGTTTTACCAACACCTGGTTCACCGATTAAAACGGGGTTGTTTTTTGTACGGCGATTTAAGATTTCAATGACACGTTTAATTTCTTGGTCACGTCCTACCACAGGATCGATATCTCCTTGGCGTGCCGCTTCGGTGATGTTAATCCCATACTCGCCTAGTAAACCTTGA
>OJXA01000372.1_pt1 | contig 11861 bp, 8 predicted proteins | sample 1600581 | NCBI WGS metagenome assembly OJXA01 (sample SAMN04436615, study PRJEB24849) | human gut metagenome | biome: human gut; feature: NICU; material: stool | host: Homo sapiens | place: USA: Saint Louis, MO | collected 2009-12-13 | reverse complement strand
AGCGCACGGCGCCAGGCAATACGCCGGGCGGCCACGCTCAGGCCGCGCAGAACGGTCTGGTACAGCAGGTTCCACAGCATCACCAGGTAAACGGTTTCAATCCAGCGGCCGGCCAGACGCAGCGTCGTGTAGAAGTAGCCGGTTGCCGTCAGCACCATCAGGGCGATGGGCACAATCGATAGCACGGTGACGGTGATAAGGCGCAGGCTGTGGGACTCTTTATCACGCCAGCTTTCGCGGCACATCGGCAGAACAAGCACCGCAATCAGCAGCAGGTTGAGGAAAATAACAAACTGCCCGAGCACGTCATCCATCAGGTGCAGCGGCGACAGCTCCGACATCACCGACCAGAAATTGAGCGGCAGCAGCGCAAGGCTGACGCGGACAATCTGCCGCCGCCAGTGGCTGGTCAACTGCGACGGCATATTAAAGTGGCGCACCGCCACGCCGTCTTTTTCCAGCACCTTCCAGCACAGGCCAAACACCAGCCAGAACAGCGCCAGCTTCTTACTATAGGCCCACAGCAAATCGCTGATATTCAGCTGCATGGTCAGCAGAATCAGGCCAATGGCCAGAATCACCAGCACCACAGGCAGCGCGCGGATCAGATCGATAAGAATCGCTTTCGGCGTGTGAAGCTGAGTGTCATTGCGCAGTTGCCCCACCTGTGAAGCCAGCTTCGCCTGATACGCTTTCAGCCAGTTAAGGCGCCAGCGAATCAGACCGGCAATCAGCAGCAACGGCAGGCCGGCAAGGAAAGCGATAAATACCGCAGGCCAGGCTTTTTCCCAGTTTACGGTGATTTTCATCGCCTTAAACTGCCCTTTCAGCGCTTCCGGGAAGGCTTTAACCCACTCCCAGTCCATCGGACGGTTACTGTTTACCCAAAAAATCTGCTGCGTCAGAATGGCTTTCAGGTTGGTCGACACGCTCATTAACTGCTGCTGATTGATCTGCAGGTTAATGGCCATCATCAGCTGGTTACCCAGCTGTTTGTTGAACTGATCGAGCAGCTCCCGGCGCATATCAACGATTTCGAGAAGCGCGCTATGCACTTCGGCATTGACATCGCTGCTGTGCCCTTCCTCCAGCTTCGCGACGTACGCATCGCTCTGGAACAACGCATCGCGCTGCTGGTTAACCTCAAACTGTTCGAGGCGCAGGTCGGCGATGCGGTTCGTCATATCGCTCAGCTCCTCCGCAGAGGGCAGCGTTTGCTGCTGCTGATAAAGGATACGCGACAGCAGCAGGCTGCCTTTCAGCACGGAAATCTGCTCTTTTATATCACGCTCGGATTGCAAAGCGCGATCGAGCCAGGTCTTCACTTTGATGTTGCGCTGAACCAGCTGATTACCATTTTCCGTCGCCGAAATCAGTCTTTCGCTAAGCTGGTGGTTAATCTCCAGCTCCTGCTTCACCAGCGGGTTTGCCTGAATACGCGCCGTTTCGTCCGGGGAAACCGCTTCCTGAGCCGTCTTTTCCGTCAGCGTCAGGCGCTTGCTATTCACCGCTTCCTGCAATAACTGAAGCTGGTGTTCAAGACGGTTGCTGTAGGCGGTGATGTAATCACGCTGCTTTTGCAGGGTATCCTGCAGGACCGTGTTACCTTCCAGGCTTTTGCGCTGCTGGTCTATCTGCGCATTCAGCAGAGCCTGCTGCGCCAGCAGCAAACTCTGCTGGGTAGGACGCAGCGTCTCCTCGCCCGTCGAGGTGCCATTCAGGCGGTTACGGATCTGCTGCAGCTGCTGCGAAGCGGAGTACATCGCATTCTGCACACGTTCCGGCTGGGTTTGTAGGGAGACTAACTGGCTGTTATAGGTTGCCAGATCGTTCTGCGCGTTTTGCAAATCGTCCAGCGTCTGAGAGACGCGCGATTCCAGCTGACGTAGCGATAACGTGCTCAACGTTTTACGCGTCGCCTCATCATCGGGAACATCGCTTAGCGCGTTGAGGCTATCGATAGCCTGATTCATTTTCGCTGGCGCCTGAGCCACCTGCTGACGCAGCTGCGTCGTTTCCGACTTAATGCGTTCGATTTTATCGAGGGTTTCCAGGGTCTGGGTCAGGTCCTGCTGAACCAGCTTGTCCTGCGGGGTCAGCTCTTTTTGCTTATTCAGCGTCGTGAGCTGGCTTTGCACCTCGGAACGTTCAGGTAAGTCAGCCGCCAGCGCCGTGTTAACGCTAATACAGCCGATAAAAAACATCAGGGTAAGAACAAAAGCGGATATGGCGTTTCGCCAACGGATAGTATGCAGCATAGTGTTAACATGAGTGATTGCAAAAGCCGGAGAATACCGGGGATCGTCGCAGCGCGAAGAATAGCACTTCTGTTATCGCGCGAATAGCGGCGGACAGCAGGAAAAATACCCCTTTTGTCCGCGAGGATACTTAAGCTTCCGCGCCTTCAGAACTGCGCAGAGAGGGGCACAATTGATACATTTCAAGCAGCGTTTCGACATATGCCCGCGCTTCATGCTGCAGATCGAAAGCGTTGGGCGCCAGCAGCCAGTTCTCCATCAGGCCAGAAAGATAGCTGCGCATTAAAATCGCCGCCCGCCGGGTGAGTAAATTGGCGGGCAGCATCTTCGCCGCAATGCACTCGTTTAATGTCTGCTCGATACGATCGTAGCTCTCAAGGCATAAACTTCGCTGCGCTTCTTGCAGCGTGACCATCTCTCCGACGAACTCGCATTTATGGAAAATGATTTCCATCATCAAGCGCCTGCGTTTTTCTGTCACCGTTGCTTCAAGGATATACACTAAGATCTCTCTGACAACTGACAGTGGATCGTTGGGGAATTTTGCCCGATACTCAACTTCGAGATCGTTGATGTTGGCTTCTGAAAGCACCCATATTTCATTAAATAAATCTGATTTATTTTTGAAATGCCAATAGATAGCGCCCCTCGTCACACCGGCCTCTTTTGCAATTGCGGCCAGCGAGGTGGATGATACGCCTTGCTGCGAAAACAGACGCAGAGCAACATCCAGAATATGTTGCCGGGTCTCAAGCGCCTGTTGTTTGGTTTTTCGTGCCATAGGTCGATGAGTTTACAGAGGTTACGTTTACATACATTTGTGAATGTATGTACCATAGCATGACCATAATAGAAACACAGCAGTGGGTTTGTGGTCGATTGAGCCACTGAACAATTTGAAATTGGACACTCGAGGTTTACATATGAACAAAAACAGAGGGTTAACGCCTCTGGCGGTCGTTCTGATGCTCTCAGGCAGCTTAGCGCTAACAGGATGTGACGACAAACCGGCTCAGCAAGGAGCCCAACAAATGCCGGAAGTCGGTATTGTGACGCTCAAATCCGCTCCTCTACAAATTACAACCGAACTGCCAGGCCGTACCAGCGCCTATCGCGTTGCGGAAGTTCGTCCTCAGGTCAGTGGCATTATTCTTAAACGTAACTTCACCGAAGGGAGCGATATCCAGGCAGGGGTGTCTCTTTATCAAATCGATCCGGCGACCTATCAGGCCACTTATGAAAGCGCGAAAGGCGATTTAGCCAAAGCGCAGGCCGCGGCAAATATGGATCAGCTGACGGTTAAACGTTATCAGAAACTGTTAGGCACTAAGTACATCAGTCAACAGGATTACGATACTGCCGTCGCGACCGCGCAACAGAGCAACGCCGCCGTGGTTGCCGCCAAAGCAGCGGTTGAAACCGCGCGCATTAATCTGGCCTACACCAAAGTCACCTCGCCAATCTCAGGCCGCATTGGTAAATCCGCGGTCACGGAAGGTGCTCTGGTGCAAAACGGCCAAACCACCGCCCTGGCGACCGTGCAACAGCTGGATCCTATCTATGTTGACGTGACGCAATCGAGCAACGATTTCCTGCGTCTGAAACAAGAGCTGGCCAACGGCAAGCTGCAGCAGGAAAACGGCAAAGCGAAGGTTGAGCTGGTGACGAACGACGGTCTGAAATACCCGCAGAACGGTACGCTGGAGTTTTCTGACGTCACCGTTGATCAGACCACCGGTTCTATCACGCTGCGCGCCATTTTCCCGAACCCGGATCACACTCTGCTGCCGGGGATGTTCGTCCGCGCGCGTCTGGAAGAAGGCGTCAACCCGGATGCGCTGCTGGTTCCTCAGCAGGGCGTAACCCGCACCCCGCGCGGCGATGCCAGCGCGATGGTCGTCGGCGAAGGTGATAAAGTCGAAGTTCGCCAGATTACCGCCACTCAGGCTATTGGTGATAAATGGCTGGTCACCGAAGGGCTGAAAACGGGCGATCGCGTCATCATCACCGGTCTGCAAAAAGTCAGACCTGGCGTGCAGGTTAAAGCGCAGGAAGTCGTTTCTGACGATAAACAGCAAGCCGCAGGCAACGCTCAGTCAGAACAATCCAAGTCTTAACTTAAACAGGAGCCGTTAAGACATGCCTAATTTCTTTATCGATCGCCCCATATTTGCGTGGGTGATCGCCATTATCATCATGCTGGCTGGGGGGTTATCGATCCTCAAGTTGCCGATAGCGCAATATCCGACGATTGCGCCGCCGGCAATTTCCATTACAGCCATGTACCCCGGTGCCGATGCTGAAACCGTGCAGAACACCGTGACCCAGGTTATCGAACAGAACATGAACGGTATCGATCACCTGATGTACATGTCTTCAAATGGCGACTCCACCGGTACAGCAACCATCACCCTCACCTTTGAATCCGGTACCGATCCGGATATCGCCCAGGTACAGGTACAGAACAAGCTGGCGCTGGCAACGCCGCTGCTGCCGCAAGAAGTTCAGCAGCAGGGTATTAGCGTTGAAAAGGCATCCAGCAGCTTCCTGATGGTTGTCGGCGTTATCAATACCAACGGCACCATGAATCAGGATGACATTTCTGACTATGTTGCCGCCAACATGAAGGATTCGATTAGCCGTACCAGCGGCGTCGGTGACGTGCAGCTATTCGGTTCCCAGTACGCGATGCGTATCTGGATGGATCCGAACAAGCTTAATAACTTCCAGCTGACGCCGGTTGACGTGATCAGCGCCCTGAAAGCGCAGAACGCCCAGGTTGCAGCAGGACAGTTAGGCGGTACTCCACCGGTGAAAGGTCAGCAGCTGAACGCCTCCATCGTGGCGCAGACCCGTCTGACCAATACTGAAGAGTTCGGCAACATTCTGCTGAAGGTTAACCAGGATGGTTCCCAGGTGCGTCTGCGCGATGTCGCGAAGATTGAGCTGGGTGGCGAAAGCTACGACGTCGTTGCGAAGTTTAACGGTCAGCCCGCGTCCGGTCTGGGTATTAAGCTCGCGACCGGCGCGAACGCGCTGGATACCGCCAACGCCATTCGTGCCGAACTGAAGAAAATGGAACCTTTCTTCCCGTCAGGCCTGAAGATTGTTTACCCGTATGACACCACCCCCTTCGTGCAGATCTCCATTCACGAAGTGGTGAAAACGCTGGTTGAAGCCATCATTCTGGTGTTCCTGGTGATGTACCTGTTCCTGCAGAACTTCCGCGCAACGCTGATTCCGACTATCGCCGTGCCGGTTGTACTGCTGGGGACGTTCGCTATCCTCGCGCTGTTCGGCTTCTCGATAAACACCCTCACCATGTTTGGTATGGTGCTCGCCATAGGCCTGCTCGTGGATGACGCCATCGTGGTGGTAGAAAACGTCGAGCGTGTAATGGCCGAAGAAGGGCTACCGCCGAAGGAAGCCACGCGTAAATCAATGGGCCAGATTCAGGGCGCGCTGGTGGGTATCGCGATGGTGCTTTCCGCGGTATTTATCCCGATGGCCTTCTTCGGCGGTTCTACCGGTGCGATTTACCGTCAGTTCTCGATCACTATCGTTTCCGCGATGGCGCTGTCGGTACTGGTGGCACTGATTCTGACCCCGGCGCTCTGCGCCACGATGCTGAAACCCATCCAGAAAGGCAGCCATGGCGCCACCACCGGCTTCTTCGGTTGGTTTAACCGCATGTTCGATAAGAGCACGCATCACTACACCGATAGCGTAGGCAATATCCTGCGCAGTACCGGCCGTTATCTGGTGCTGTACCTGATCATCGTTGTCGGCATGGCCTGGCTGTTCGTTCGTCTGCCAAGTTCGTTCCTGCCGGACGAAGACCAGGGCGTCTTCCTGAGCATGGCGCAGCTGCCTGCTGGCGCAACTCAGGAGCGTACCCAGAAAGTTCTGGATGAGATGACCGACTACTATCTCACCAAAGAGAAAAACAACGTTGAATCGGTATTCGCCGTAAACGGCTTTGGTTTCGCGGGTCGTGGGCAAAACACCGGTATCGCGTTCGTTTCTCTGAAGGACTGGAGCCAGCGTCCGGGCGAAGAGAACAAAGTTGAGGCGATTACCGGTCGCGCAATGGGGTATTTCTCGCAGATTAAAGACGCAATGGTCTTTGCCTTTAACCTGCCGGCAATTGTTGAACTGGGTACCGCAACGGGCTTTGACTTCCAGCTGATCGACCAGGCGGGACTGGGCCATGAAAAACTGACCCAGGCACGTAACCAGCTCTTTGGTATGGTCGCGCAGCATCCTGACGTCTTAACCGGCGTGCGTCCAAACGGACTGGAAGATACTCCGCAGTTCAAAGTGGATATCGATCAGGAAAAAGCGCAGGCTCTCGGCGTGTCTATCAGCGACATTAACACGACGCTTGGCGCAGCATGGGGTGGTAGCTACGTCAACGACTTCATTGACCGCGGTCGCGTGAAGAAAGTGTATATCATGTCTGAAGCGAAATACCGTATGCTGCCGGAAGATATCGGCAACTGGTACGTACGCGGCAGCGATGGACAGATGGTGCCCTTCTCCGCCTTCTCGACTTCACGCTGGGAATACGGCTCGCCGCGTCTGGAGCGTTACAACGGTTTGCCATCAATGGAAATCCTCGGCCAGGCGACACCGGGCAAGAGTACCGGTGAAGCGATGAACCTGATGGAAGAGCTGGCGGGTAAACTGCCTGCGGGTATTGGCTATGACTGGACCGGTATGTCTTATCAGGAACGGTTGTCAGGCAACCAGGCACCAGCGCTGTACGCTATCTCGCTGATTGTCGTCTTCCTGTGCCTGGCGGCGCTGTATGAAAGCTGGTCGATTCCGTTCTCGGTCATGCTGGTTGTTCCGCTGGGGGTTGTGGGTGCGCTGCTGGCGGCTACCTTCCGTGGATTAACCAACGACGTCTACTTCCAGGTTGGTCTGCTGACCACCATCGGCCTGTCGGCGAAGAACGCGATACTTATCGTTGAATTCGCCAAGGACCTGATGGATAAAGAGGGCAAAGGCCTGATCGAAGCCACGCTGGAAGCCGTTCGTATGCGTCTGCGTCCGATTCTGATGACCTCGCTGGCGTTCATCCTTGGGGTCATGCCGCTGGTTATCAGCTCCGGCGCAGGCTCCGGCGCGCAGAACGCCGTCGGTACTGGCGTAATGGGTGGGATGGTGACCGCGACGGTGCTGGCGATTTTCTTCGTGCCGGTATTCTTCGTGGTGGTTCGCCGCCGCTTTAGTAAGAAAAATGAGGATATTGAGCACAGCCATCCGGTTGAGCATCATTAATCTCTCCTCTCAGGGCCGCATTTGCGGCCCTTTTCTTTTGTTCCTCGTTAAAACGCACGGATTGTTATTGTCTAATTTATAAGCTGAGATATAATATTTAATGATGAGTCGCGGTGCTTATCTCCATTTTTTTTCCACAATTTTCTTTCCTGCGCCCCTAACTCAGAATATTCTTAATCACTGATTTTGTGTATGGTTGTCTCTCTATAACGGCTAAACGCGTCGGCTAACCTGATGAAATATAAGGTCAGTATTCGTTTTTTCCGATCGGGGTAACGGCACGATATAATAAAGTCCGAGTCATTGAAGATAAAAGGACGCTGATAATTGTAATTTTTCGTAATAGCACGATGAAATCTTTTTAAGAGTGGATTATAGTTAAACAGCAAGATTACAATGTATGTGTCAGGTCTGTTAGTCGTGTTCATCCCACAACGGTGTCGATAATCGTCGTTTAAACCACTCAAAAGGGGATGCGTTATGGACGAATACTCGCCAAAAAGACATGATATTGCGCAGCTTAAATTTCTCTGCGAAACCCTGTATCATGACTGTCTTGCAAACCTGGAAGAGAGCAACCACGGCTGGGTTAATGATCCAACCTCGGCTGTCAATCTTCAACTTAATGAATTGATCGAGCACATTGCCGCGTTTGCACTTAATTATAAAATTAAGTACGCAGAGGATAATAAGCTGATTACCCAGATTGACGAATATCTGGATGACACTTTCGTCTTGTTCAGCAACTACGGCATTAACAGCGCAGATCTGCAGAAATGGCGTAAATCTGGCAATCGGTTATTCCGCTGCTTTGTCAACGCCAGTCGGGAAAACCCGGCCAGTCTTTCTTGTTAGTATTATTACAATCAAAAGGTGAATTTATGTCTGATAAAACATTAACCAAAATAGACTATTTGATGCGTTTACGACGCTGTCAGACAATTGATACGCTGGAGCGCGTAATTGAAAAAAATAAATATGAACTTTCCGATAATGAACTGGCGGTATTTTACTCTGCGGCCGATCATCGTCTTGCAGAGCTGACGATGAATAAACTGTATGACAAGATCCCCCCTTCAGTCTGGAAATTTATCCGCTAGTTTACTTCAAATGAAAGTCATACATCTCGTGCCGAAAACGCCCCTCTCTCGTGATGATAATAAGTGTGACAGTGCTCACAGATGTTGGCTTAACGCGAATATGAAACCGGTTTCTTTTTTATACTATGGCGGCCTAACGATAAGGAAATAAGGAAAGCCTCCATGAGTGAAGAGAAACAAAAAATGATTGCCGGCGAACTGTATCTGGCAGGTGACGCCACGTTGAAAGCCGATCGTCTGCGGGCCAGACAGCTGCTGCACCGCTACAATCATTCGGCGCCTGAAGAAAGTGAATTAAGAAACGCATTACTTTCTGAACTGCTTGGGCACGCGAGTGACGCGTACATCGAATCCACATTTCGCTGTGACTATGGCTACAATATCTTCCTCGGTAAAAATTTCTACGCTAACTTTGATTGCGTCATGCTTGACGTCTGTCCAATTCATATTGGCGATAACTGCATGCTGGCGCCGGGCGTGCATATTTATACCGCCACGCATCCCCTTGACCCTGTCGACCGCAACAGTGGTCAAGAGTACGGAAAACCCGTCACCATTGGCCACAATGTGTGGATTGGCGGCCGGGCAGTGATTAATCCAGGCGTCACTATCGGCGATAATGCCGTGGTGGCGTCGGGGGCCGTCGTAGTAAAAAATGTGCCGGCCAACGCCGTCGTCGGCGGAAACCCGGCACGGATAATTAAAATGCTGGAGAGCGAAAAACGGTAACTGTTATGCTTTTCTGCAACCAATCTGTTACTTTCCCCATGGATTTACGCAACATAAAATAGCCTTCAGGCTGAGCCCGGTTTGTCACGCCTGGATACGGGCTCATGGCAGAATTTGGGGAATAAGATGACAGAAATACAGCTACTGCTGAAGAGCACCATTGATGAGCTTAATGTGAAAGAGAAGCGCGACAACCGTCCGCGCTTTAGCATTAGCTTTATTCGCAACCATCCATGGCTTTTTGTCGCCATGTACGCGGCTTTCCTGGCCACGCTTATTGTGATGCTACGTTCAGAAACGCTGGTAGATTCTGTCTGGCTGTTAATTGTGTTATTTGTTCTGCTAAACGGTTTCTTCTTCTTCGACGTCTATCCGCGCTATCGTTATGAAGATATTGACGTTCTTGATTTCCGCGTGTGCTACAACGGTGAGTGGTACAACACCCGATTTGTCCCTGAGCAGCTGCTTGAACGCATCCTGCAATCGCCACGCGTCGGCGGCGAACAAAAGGCTCAGCTACAAAAAATGATCGCCACCAAAGGCGAACTCTCCTTTTACGATGTGTTTTCTCTTACCCGCGTCGGTCCAGCGCAATAAGACGGCTCAGCGTCCGTACCGCGGCCCTAAAATGCGAGGCGGACGTATTACCGTAGCCCAGAACAAAGCCGCTTCGCGCCGTTTTTACATCCAGGTAAAAACGGCTTAACGCCCCGGGTGCCAGCTGAAACCGCCGGGCCTGCTGCACAATCGCCAGGTCATCCACGTTGTCGATAGCAACGGTCAGGTGCAGGCCCCCCTCGCCGCCAAACAGTTCATAAGGATGCCTGAGCTCTTGAGCCAGAATCTCCCGCAGCTGCTGCTGACGTTTGCGGTATAAACGGCGCATGGCGGCTAAATGACGTGCGTAGTGCCCCTCCTCAATGAACAACGCCAGCGCCCTCTGTTCGGCCCGATGGCCGCCGCGTAATAGCGAACCAATGGCGCCACGTGCGGCCTCCGCCAGCGCGGGAGGCATCACCATAAAGCCAATGCGCAGCGCCGGAAATAGCGTTTTGCTGAATGTCCCCAGATAAACCACCGGCGCCTGCCTGGCCATCCCCAGCATGGCCGGAATGGGCTCACCGCTGTAGCGAAACTCGCTGTCGTAATCATCTTCAATAATCCATGAATCATGCCGGCGGGCATACTCCAGTAGCGCCAGTCGCCTCCCGGCGCTCATCACTGCCCCGCAGGGGTATTGATGGGAAGGTGAAGTAAAGATCAATCGCGGCGCTTCACTATCATTATGGCTATCAAAACGCATCCCTTCATGATCGACCGGCACGCCCTCTATATGAAGTCCGGATTTGAGAAAGATGCTTTTTGCTCCCGGATAGCCGGGTTCTTCTACCCATGCCGTATCGCCAGCAACGCTCAGCAAATGCGTGCATAAATCGACGCCTTCCAGCGCACCTTCCGTAATCACAATCTGGCTGGCTTCACAGCGGATCCCCCGCGAGAGCGCAAGGTGGCGGGCAATGGCTTTTCGCAGTACGAGCTCTCCCTGCGCATCGCCGTAGCCCAATAATGCGCTTCCCTCCTCACGCAGTACGCGATCCAGGAGCCGGCGCCAGATGGAAAGCGGAAAGTAGTTAACCGCAGGCATTCCCGGCGTAAAGAGCAGCGTGGGTGAATCACGATGGATTGCCGCCGGTAATCCCTGTAAGTATTCAGGGAGCACAATATGGCGCGCCTCAACGTCCCCCTCTCCCTGAGTTCCTAAAGGCGCGACGGACGTCCCCTGGCGGCTACGTAATAAATACCCCTCTATCGCCAGCTGCTCCAGCGCGCCGTTGACGGTGTTGCGCGACAGCCCCAGACGCAGGGCCATGGCGCGCGAGCCGGGTAAACGGCTATCACCTGCCAGCGCCCCCTGCAAAATCGCCTCGCGTAGTGTCTGATAGAGCGTACGCTGCAGGGTTCCACCTCCCCTGCCGCGCAGGGCCTGCTCCAGTAAAGCAAAAAAAGCATCATCCGGAATATTCATCATCGCTCCTCGTGGCACCCTAAAAACATATTCCTGTGGCTCTTTTTATGGAACCAACAAGCGCCTAATCTCGCAGCATTCACCTGCCAAAGGAAAACCTCATGAGCCATCTTAATCAATTCGATCAACCCGTTGGCGCAGCCCTGCCCGACTGGCAGCCCCGTCCGCATCCTGAAAGGTTGAATCTGCAAGGTCGCCTTTGCCGCCTTGAGCCATTGCGCTCCACGCATGCCGGTGCGCTGTTTGACGCCCATCGGCTGGCCCCGGACACCCGAAGCTGGACGTGGCTGCTGCGTGAGCCGGATAACAGCGTAGAGGAATACCGCGCGTGGATAGAGCACGTTTCCGGGCAGGCCGATCCCATCCACTTTGCCGTGATAGATCAACGGACAGACCAGCCCGTTGGCTCACTGGCGCTGATGAGAATCGATGCTAAAAATGGCGTTGTTGAAGTCGGCCACG
>OJXA01000363.1_pt1 | contig 12071 bp, 12 predicted proteins | sample 1600581 | NCBI WGS metagenome assembly OJXA01 (sample SAMN04436615, study PRJEB24849) | human gut metagenome | biome: human gut; feature: NICU; material: stool | host: Homo sapiens | place: USA: Saint Louis, MO | collected 2009-12-13 | reverse complement strand
GGTAGATTTTGTACAATCAGGATGAAACGAATGTTACCTCGTGAGTCTGGAAGGGTTGGCCCCACGCAATCCTTCATCAACAATTGAACTTCACCAACACGTAAGCCATAGTTAAACATTAACCGGTGAATAAGGTAGTTACGGTATTGTTGAAATCCTGAATCGAATGGGTTTTGGGGATTAACCACGGCCGTGAATAGTTCGCCGGTCTCGATATCTGAAAATTCAGGAGTGGAGGGGATTAACATGTTCGTTAGTTCGATACTTTGCTGGCTGGTGATACTTTTGTATCGGTGAGCTGGTTCGTTCCTGGATACTTCAACTCTATTGAAGACCTTAATTCTGGCAGCGAGATCTCTATGGTTCGCCTGGTTAATCTGGTGAGCTTCAGTAGGTGACATATCTTGGTATGCCAGATTCATATATCTATAGTTGAGATACTTAAGGAATCGGCCAACGTTTCTGACGTGGTTACCATAGGTGGACTTGTTGGTTCTGGAGAGTGCCGAATGTAAAAACCCGTTAGAGATTATGTCGGTCTCGTCACTCAGGTGCTGCTTCCCGAGCAGATAAGTAAAGAAGCCATCAAGCTCCCTGATAAAACAGGAGATATTGTAGCCAGACCGATAGAAATCGTAGTCAAATGTTTGTTTATGCTTCTTATAGTAATAGACGTAAAAGAAACGCAGCGAACACAAAATGTTTTCTTGAGTCCCTAGGCTTTTCTTGCTCAGTTCATTCATTCCATAAATTGTGGCGAACATGACCGGTAGGGTAGTCACATCATCAACTATGAGATGAGTTCTCTGGTTGTTCCTCGATAAATGTAAGATGGTATATGCCATGAACTTAGCGGATGCCCCGTAATTTTTGTGTTATGAAGTCATCGTAAGTCCACAACTAAACTTTGGCAACTGACTGATTCATCGGTAAGTTCCTGAAAGAGAGGGACTCATGAACTTAAGAGCAAACCCACCATATTTAACATAATATACATTATGCGCACTAAGATTAATTAAGAACAAATCCAGCCGTTTCGGGCCCATCCTTGTTCTGCTCATTCAGCGAATTATGTCCATCGATTCTATGCCCTTAACGTTCATAACTGTCGTTACAGTCATGCGTGTTCTCCACGGCAGTCACCTGCACATCCTTGAAGCGCAACCCATCCACACCGGAAATTTTCCCGAACTCTGACGCGTCAATCAAAATTCCGTCCAGCGTTAACCCGGTCACAGGACGCTCCGGATACCCCTCAATGAAAAAAGCCCGCGAGAAATTTTTCACAATCGATGATATTAATAATGCCTGCCGGCCAGCGCATATCAATGCCCGCCACCCGGGTGTTTATCAGGGGATAATCAGCCAGATCCTGGCTTCCAACGAGCTGTGCGCCAGCGTCCAGGCGAAGCGAAACACCGCTTTTCAGGAACAGTGCTCCGGTCAGAAAACGGCCTTGCGGAATAACAATGACATCGTTCTGTTGAGCACTGTTTATGGCCTGCTGAATGGCAGACGTTGACATGCGTTGCGCGGTTGGGTCCGCGCCACACGCCAGAATGGAGATCGCTTTCATGGCTTGTCCTTAAACAGATGAAAGCCTTAGTCTAGAAATCCGCGTGAAGGATAACCTTTGTCTGTTTGACAGCCACGCGGTCAGGCTGGCAAAAAAGCAGATATTTACTGGCTTGCGATCACCGCAACGCCCTTTTCTTTCATAGCGCTCACCCAGCGTTCATCCGTTGTGTTTTCAACAACCAGCGTATTCACCAGCGACAGGTCGCCAATCACAAACGCCGAGGCCGTGTTGATCTTTTCCGGTGAGGCCAATACCACCGTTTCCGCCGCTCTGCCGGAAAATGCACGTTTGATGCACGCTTCTTCGTAATCTCCGGTGGTCAGCCCGGCCTCAGGATGAACGCCGGTGACCCCCATGAAGAACAGATCCGCATGAATATTATTGATGCCTTCAATAGTGGCCGCGCCGACCGTGACGATGGAGTGTTTATACAAACGACCACCAATCAGGATCACCTCTATGCATGGATGGTCGACCAGCCCCAAAGCGATACCCGGGCTGTGCGTCACCACGGTTATCCGTAAATCGGGTGGTAAGAACGTAATAAGTTCGGAGGTGGTCGTCCCGCCATCAATGATCACCACCTGCCCCGGTGAAATGAGCTGCGCGCCTCGCCGCGCCACGCGTTTTTTTGCATCCATTTTAACGGACTGACGCTCGGCAAAAGGCGCAATCGCTGAAGATGCTGGCAGTGCACCGCCGTGAACACGCTGCAAACGCCCTTCTGCCGCCAGTTCACGTAAATCCCGGCGGATAGTGTCCTCAGACACCGAGAAAAAGAGGCTGAGCGCGGTTGACTGGACCTGGCCTTCCGCCTCCAGTTTTTCCAGAATCAACTGTTTACGCTGGCTTGTGAGCATGAATTATTCCTGATGTTGCACGATATGTCTTGTGTTTGCACGATAGTGCTGTTTATGATGCTTGCTCTACGAGAGGAGAGCCAAACGTGCAATCAAAACGTGCAGATATACGCATTATCAACAGCGAAACGTTGTCCGACAACTGGTATAACCTGAAAAAATATACTTTTGACCTCCAGCGCAGCGATGGCGACTGGCAGCGACAAGAGCGTGAAGTGTATGACCGGGGGAATGGCGCGACGATCCTGCTCTATAATCGCGACAGCAAAACCGTCATTCTGACGCGTCAGTTCCGTTTCCCGGTGTTTATAAATGGTCACGAAGAGGATCTCATTGAGGCGGCCGCCGGGTTGCTCGATAACCTTGACCCGGAAAGCCGGATTAAGGTCGAAGCGGAAGAAGAAACCGGGTATAAGGTGACGCGCGTAGAGAAAATTTTTGAGGCCTATATGAGTCCGGGCTCGGTTACCGAGAAACTCTACTTCTATCTGGCGGAATATCATCCGCAGGATCGGACCAGCGCGGGCGGCGGCGTTAAAGCAGAGGGAGAAGATATCGACGTACTGGAAATGACGCTGGACGACGCGCTTCGGGGCATTGAAAATGGGCAGATTGTCGACGGAAAAACCATCATGCTGCTCTATCACCTGGCCCTCAAAGGCATTTTATAATCTCACCATTAGCCAGATACCTGCCCCGGCGCAGGTATTTGCCTGTGCTATTCTTGCTGAACACCTCAACATGGAGATGCGAAAATGGCCGACTGGGATCCCTCTCTTTATCTACAGTACAGCGCAGAACGCACACGTCCCGCCGCTGAGTTACTCGCCCGGGTGCCGCTTGCTGACATAACCTCTGGCGTGGATTTGGGCTGCGGGCCAGGCAACAGCACCGCGCTGCTGAAACAGCGCTGGCCTTCTGCGCAGATCGCCGGCGTGGATAACTCCCCGGCCATGCTGGAGGAAGCCCGACAGGCCCTGCCAGACTGCCACTTTGTTGAGGCGGATATCCGGCACTACAAACCTGACCAGCCGCTCAGCCTGATCTACGCCAACGCCTCATTGCAATGGATCCCGGACCATTACCACCTTCTGCCACACCTGGTTTCACTGCTCCAGTTAAACGGCGTGCTGGCGGTGCAAATGCCTGACAACTGGCTTGAGCCGACGCACGCCCTGATGCGTGAAGTTGCCTGGGAACAGGGCTACCCCGATCGTGGCCGCGAGCCATTGCCGGGTATCCATGCCTACTACGATATTCTGACGGAAGCGGGATGCGACGTGGATATCTGGCGCACCACTTACTTCCATCAGATGAGCTCTCATCAGGCGATTATTGACTGGGTCAGCGCGACGGGGTTACGGCCGTGGTTACAGGAACTCAACGAAAGCGAGCAGAAAAACTATCTGAAACGCTACCTTGAGCTGCTGGAAGAGCAGTATCCGCTCCAGGAGAACGGGCAGATACTGCTGGCTTTTCCGCGCCTGTTTATGGTGGCTCAGCGGGTTCCGTAAGCCGGATCAGGAACGCGCTTCCTTGAGCAACTGCTGAATTACGGCCTCCTGCTTGTCGTAGTTCCCCTCGCCAAACGCGGTGTAACGCAGTTGCCCTTTCGCATCGAAATAGTAATGCGCTGGCCAGTACTGATTTCCGAACGCGCTCCAGATTTTGTAGTTATTATCCGTCACTACGCGGTACGGCAGCTGCCATTTGTTGACCGCGTTTTTCACCGATGATAACGGCTTTTCCCAGGGGTATTCCGGGGTGTGGACACCAATCACTACCAGACCTTCAGACTGATATTTCTTCGCCCAGTCACGCACATGCGGAAGCGTATGCTGGCAGTTGATACAGTCCCAGGTCCAGAAATCGATAAGCACAACTTTCCCCCGCAAGGCCTCAGACGTGACAGGGTCACCGTTTACCCAACCCGTACCGCCGCTTAATGACGGTAGCTGGCTGCTCGGCATCGCGTCAGCGACCGGTTGCAGTTTCACCTGCGTGGAGGATGGTTGCGCAAGGCTCAACAGAGCGTTTTCCAGCTGGTCGGCAATACCGTTGGCACCTTTCAGGGCTGAGGTCATCCCGCTGGCGTTGAACGCAACGGCGGCTAACATCATCACTCCCGCTCCCTGACGCAAACGCGCCATCAATGCGGATTTGGCTCTCAGAGGGGTTATCAGCTTACGGCCCCCCGCGACAAGCAGCCCCAGCATCAACGCGCACCCACTGCCGTAAGCGGCTAACAGCGCTCCGGTTGCGATGGCCGAGTGGCCCGCAATATTAATGCTGAAGATCGCCCCGAGAATCGGTCCGGCACAGGGGGACCACAGCAGCCCGACGGCCAGCCCTGCCAGAAAAGCCGAAACCAGGCCGTGTCGCTGAACGCTGTGGGTGTTGAGAACGTTTCCCGCACTGACCGCCGGACGGGCAATGCGCTGAGCAAACTGCGGGAAGATCAGAGCCAGGGCAGCAATGCTCAGTATCAGCAGCGCAATCCAGCGACCGATAACGGTGGCGTCAGCGATCCACTCGCTGGCTACCGTTACTACCATCGCCACCAACGTGAACATCACAGTCATTCCCGCCAGAAGCGCCAGAATGTGCTTGCGCTGCCCCTGAAAGCCAGCGAACAGCAGAGGAATGACGGGAAGCGTGCACGGACTGAGCAGGCTAATCATGCCGCCTAAAAAAGCGATTATCAGAAACATAACGACCTCACGATACGGTTGCTGCGAAGGTGCAGTGAGGTCATTTCACCGTACGAATGTGTTCAGGCCGTGTGCGAAAAGCTGAATTTTGTCTGCCTGCGTATCGGCGCGGCGTGCAGATACACAGGCGTACAATTAACCGCGCAGAAGGGTTACGCTTACGGCCAGCCCGCCCTCCGCCCGGTTTGTAAGCTGCAATTTCCCGTCAAGCTGGGCGGTGAGCTGCGCGGCAATGGCGAGGCCTAACCCGGTGCCGCCCGTTTCCCGGTTGCGCGATGTTTCAACCCGGTAGAACGGTTGTAACACCGCCTCCAGTTCTGCCTCCGGGATGCCAGGGCCGTTATCCATAATGCGGATCGCGACCTGCCTTTCATCTTCATCAATCTCTATTACCGCGCTATCGCCAAACTTCAGCGCATTATCCAGCAGATTGGTCATTACCCTGCGCAATGCCTGGGGACGAGTGACGATCGGCAGACGCGCATTGCGTGCATGAAACTGCACGTTTTTACCAATGTCCTGATAATCACTGGCGATGCTGTTAACCCACGCATTCAGCTCCAGCTTCAGCGTGGTCTCTTCCAGGGATTCTGATGACCGGGCATAGGCAATCCCCTCCCGTACCAGGCGCGACATATTATCCAGGTCGCTCAGCAGCTTATCGCGGAGTTCGGGCTGATCCGCCATTTCGATCCGCAGCTTCATGCGCGTGATGGGCGTCTGAAGATCGTGAGAAATGGACGCCAGAATCTGCGCGCGTTCACGCAGATACGTCTGTATCCGCGACTGCATCTCATTAAAAGCGTGCGCTGCCTGGCGCACCTCAACCGGACCTTTTTCAGTCATCGGAGAATGGGCCGCAGGATCGAGGGAATCAACCGCGCGCGTGAATTGCAGGAAGGGCCGGACAACCTGGCGCACGGCAACCCAGGAGCAGAGCGCGACAAGTAACAGCTGAAGAACCAGCACCACGGGCAACCAGCTGGCGACAGGCGGCATGCGCGGGATCAGATCGATGGTGAGCGGTGCGCCGTCGCGGAGCGTCAGATGGGCCTGAATATGGGAAATCGGCCCCGGCACCGCCGTAAAGTGGAGCGGATATTGTGCTGAAAGCGTCTCTTTCAGGGTGCGAATCGCATCCCGCGAGCGCTTGTCCGTTGGCGCGGCGCCTGCCTCGCCGGGGCCAAGGATATAACGATAATTACCGCGACTGAGCCGTTCCAGCCACTCTGGCCGCTCTTTAGCCGGAAGCCGGTCGAGAATGGCCACGCTGGTCGCCACGTCGTTCTCAAGATTGCCCAGCATAACCGTACGCGCGCTGCGCATTCGCTCAACCATGACCAGCGTCAGGCTGAGCGCGTTAGCCAGCAAGAGCCCGAGCAGCACAATGATCAGCAGCCGGGACAGTAAGGTGCGGGGCCACAGGGTCATTCATTGGCCTCGACGATGGTCACCGGCATGGTAAAAACGTAGCCTTCGCTGCGAACGGTTTTAATGTAGGCGGGCGTGCGGGCATCTTCATTCAGACGCTGTCGCACGCGGCTCACCAGGAGATCAATCGAACGCTCGAACAGCTCGGCATCACGTCCCTGCGTCAGGTTCAGCAGCTGGTCGCGGGTCAGCACCCGTTGAGGATGATCGAGGAATACGCGCAAAAGGCGATATTCCGCCCCGCTGAGCGCCACAACCATACCCTCGTTATCAATCAGATGACGCGCCACGGTATCCAGCTGCCATTCACCGAACACCACCAGGCGCCCTGCCTCGGTCACCTGAAGATTAGGCGGCATAGTACGAAAACGACGCAGGATGGCTTTGATTCGCGCCAGCAGTTCGCGGGCCACAAACGGTTTCACCACGTAATCGTCGGCGCCCATCTCCAGCCCCAGGATGCGGTCCGTGTCCTCGTTGCGCGCGGTGAGCATCAGGATCGGCAGATCCTTATGCCTGCTGCTGCGCAGCTGTCGACACAGCGTCAGGCCATCATCGCCGGGCATCATCACGTCCAGCACCACCAGGTCGATATGCTGTTTGTCGAGCACTACGCGCATCTCTTTCCCGTTCGCCGCGCCAGAGGCGTGGTAACCGGATTTCACGAGGTAATCGACAATCAGTTCACGAATATCCCTGTCGTCATCGACGACAAGGATGTGATCAATATGCTCCACCGCAGGCTCTCTGATTAAGAGGTAACGGATTGAAAATAGCACATATCAGAGCTTATCCGCGTCGACAACTGCTTTAACAAAGTCCTGCGGATCTTCCTGCGGCGGGTTGTGGCCCACCGTTGCGCCGAAAGTACGGTGCTCATATTTTCCGGTAAATTTCCCGGCATAGGCCGCAGGTGCAGGGTGTGGCGCCCCGTTATTACCGCCTTCGATGGTGATGGTCGGCACCGTAATGTTCGGCAGCGTCGCCAGTTTTTGTTCATAGGCGTCATATTTAGGCTCCCCTTTTTCCAGACCCAGACGCCAGCGGTAATTACTGAGCGTGACGGCAACGTGGTCCGGGTTATCGAGGGATTTGGCGCTGGCATTGAAGGTGGCATCGCTGAATTTCCAGTCAGGCGAAGCCTGGGACCAGATCAACCGGGCAAAATCGTGCGTATTTTTAGCATAGCCTTCCGCACCGCGCGGCGTGGCGAAATAGAACTGATACCACCACTGAACCTCTGCCTTCGGCGGTAATGGCTGTTTGCCAATCGCCTGGCTGCTGATCAGGTAGCCACTTACCGAGACCAGCGATTTCACCCGTTCCGGCCAGAGCGCTGCAACGATATCTGCCGTACGCGCCCCCCAGTCATAACCGGCAAACACCGCCTGTTTGATGTTCAGGGCGTCCATCAGATTAACGATATCTTTCGCCATTGCCGAAGGCTGGCCGTTTCGCGGTGTTTTATCAGAAATAAAGCGTGTGGTGCCGTACCCGCGCAGGGACGGCACAATGACACGATACCCTTTCGCGGCCAGCGCGGGGGCCACTTCAGCGTAGCTGTGAATGTCGTACGGCCAGCCATGCAGCAGGATCACCGGTTGCCCCTCTTTTGGCCCGATATCGACGTAACCGACGTTCAAATCGCCAGCGTTAATCTGTTTTACCTGGTTGAAGGCCGACGCGTAATCCTTGCCCATCGCTTCCGCCTGACAGGACATCACGGTGCCAAGCGAAACGGTCAGGGCGACGGCTGAGTATGCGAGTTTGTTAAACATGATGTTATCTCCGTGTGAGTTCAGTTGACGGAGATATAACACCATGCGTTTGTATAAAGGATGTGTGCGGATGCGGCTTTATTGCATACCTGTGTATGTATCACAGACGCAGATACAGTGTGATACAAACCCGGTTAAGGGGTGATTCGGTACCGGACGTAATCGTCGGCTTCACCATAGTGGTCATACAGCTTACGCGCCGGATTGTGCATGCGGGTTACCCAGTATAGTTTTGACCACCCTTCCCGCTTACCCTCATCGATCAGGGCGTCGATAAGCGCTTTACCCGCCCCTGCGCCACGTTCGGCAGCGTCAACAAATAGATCTTCCAGATAGGGGTAAGTTTGGATATCGAAAATTATGTACGTTAAGGTTAATTTTTTGCCATCACGTCATTAGTATATTCACAAACAGACTCGCCATTATTGACTGTATGCTGGAGATTCAGCTCCGTTAAGTAGCCGTCTGCCAGATACAAAACCCGGTCTGCAGAGGCTATGGTTTCCGGGCGATGGGCTATCAGCAGAACAGGAAGCCCCAGTTGACGTAAGGTCTGGCTTATCCGGATTTCACTCTCAACATCAAGGTGGCTGGTCGCTTCATCCAGTAACAGGAATCCCGGTTTCTTGTACAACGCCCTTGCCAGCAGAATGCGTTGTTTTTGTCCTCCGGAAAGCCCTCCGCCGGTTTCACCAATCAGCGTCTGATACCCCATCGGCATTGCCATAACATCGCTGTCGATAAGTGCCAGTCTTGCGCACTGGATCATTCGTTCATAATTTCGGTCATCACTGAAAAAAATAATGTTATCTGCTACAGAACCTTTGAAAAGATGGTCATCCTGCAGTACGGTACCGATACGCTGACGAACCTGAAAATAATCCGGATGCGTATGCAATATGCCAAATGCCCTGATCCTGCCCTCATCAGGGATGTGGATCCCAAGGATAAGCTTCACCAGTGTCGTTTTCCCGCATCCGGATTTACCTGTAATGGCAACGACTTCTCCGGGATTGAGTGTCAGCGACACCCCGCCGATTATCGGATTTTCCCCTCCCTTGTGGCTGAAGATGATGTGCTCAAGTACTAGAGGAGCATGAGCATATTCATCCATCTCCCTGCGGGATACAGAAGGAATGTGCGAAGCGTTGTTATGCTCACGAAAAGGCTGTTGCTGAAGGCCTTCTGTCGGGGTCAGTACAATATCAGCCAGTCGTTCGTTGTAAACATCGAGCATACGCCAGGAAAAAAACTTATCAGTCAGGCTACTGATACTGGAAGAAAAACGCGTCTGATAGGATAAATAAGCAACCAGCATGCCGACGGTGAAGGTTCCATTCAATACCTCCCCGGCGCCTTTCCACAAAATGATTGCTGATACCACGCTGCCGGTAAGAGTGTGAGCAATGTCATAGCACATCAGCAGACGGCTCTGACGCAACTGCGTATTTCTGCGGGCAACGTTGAGATTCAGCCAGGCGGCCTCACGATGTGCCGTCACACCGTTAATTCTCAGGCTGAGGATCCCGTTGAGTGTTTCAAGAAAATGCCCGGACTCCTTGGCACCTGCATCCCAGGCATCTTCTGCCGACTGTCGAAGGGACGGATACCACAGTGCCCTCAACACACCATAGAAAATGGCTGCAAGTACGGCGATCAATGTCATTTCAGGACTGTACAGCAGCATCATGCAAAGCGCAGTCACCACGAGCAACACATCCAGAATACCTTCCAGCACTTGCGTAGTCAGCGCCTGCTGGATGGTATCTACCGCCTCAAAACGAGCATTAATACTCCCCTTACTGCGTGCATCAAACCAGGCCAGAGGAAGATGGACCTGATGATGGAAAACCCGTGCTGTCCACTGCATGTTAAAATTGACGGACAGTGTAATACTCGCCCGGTGAAGTCAGCGTGAAATTTTCCTTACCTGCCAGTTCGTCCTGCTGTTGCCTGATCACCTGCAACTGCCTGTCCATTTCAGCCTTCCGGCTTTCACCCTGAACGATGAGATGGTCAAGGTCGTCTTTAGCAGCCTCCATCGCGGTGTGCAGTTGCAGAAGCCCCTGACGCTGATCCTCAACGTTTTGCTGTGACGTTGAAACGTCAATCTGCTTCTGCTGGTATTCGATATCTGATACGTAATGCGTATCAGCAAGTTTCTTATAGCGCTCCATAACAGACACGGCCAGCGCAGCCTGATGCACGGCAAGTGACAGACGCTTTTCTGCACTTTTAACCTGAGGTTTCAGGGAAACTATTCGCTGTTGTATGGCATGCTGCTGCTGACTGTTGTCACGCAATTCCAGGGTCTGTTGAGAAGTCAGCATTGTAAACTGAGTTTGTAGGGAAAGTCTTATAGCAGCGAGTGTACCTGCCCCCTGTTCGTTGAAATGTTCACCGCTGATATGATAAAGAGTCTCACCGGCAATAATGTGTTGACCTTCTGAGGCGGTCAATTTGGTTACGTAGCCAGCATATTGAGGAGTGATTTTTACCAGCCCGGATGAGGGCATAACGATTCCGGAAAGGTGAGCCTTACGTGTATAGCTACCATAAAGAATAAAGAGTATCAGGCACAGAAATATGAATAACGTTGTGAGTGCGCTTACTGATAAACCGAATGACGCAGGTAAGACAATCTCACCATAATCAGAATCTGTTTGATGATTTAAAGCCTCTTCCCTGAAGATATTCATATCCCAAATACCCTTCAAAAATTTAACGACAAAACAAAAGCATTCATGCACGAATGAATTATAATAGGATAAAAAAGCCCTCTGCTTCTTATTCTAACTATTAATAGCAATATTGACACCAAAAAAAGAATGGATTGATCTAAAATGTTATAATACTGTCCATGCATCAGACAAAAAGACAATGAAGTCAATATACATGGGATAATATACTTTTTATTAAAAATTGAGTGGAAAACACCGAAGATACAGCCCCTGTATATAATCTCCTCATAATATGGGACTACGAAGGTGGCTATTATAAATGCTATAAAACTAATATGGGAAGGTCCATAATGATATAAATTATTCCTGTAAAGATAAACATTATACTGAACCAGCAAAATGACAAACAACACAACAATAGAAAATTTTATTGAAGTTAAATCTCTACTTGGGCGTAATTTAAAACCATCCAACTTCCTTAAGTAAAAAAAATACAAGAAAAATGCAATTAAAAATTCCGCAATAAACAATAAGAAAAATGACACATCGAGAGTAAGATAGCGGAGGGTTATGGATGGCGATAACGTAATTATTATTGAGATAACAGACGCAATAAAAAGAACAATTACGTTTTTCTTACTATAAATGAATGGATAGACATGCCTAAAGATTATCATGTTCAACCTATTATTAATTCATATTTTATATAAGAATCAACAAATATGGCTATGATATCGTAATATTACTTAATGTAAAGAAAGTGTATTTATGTAAGCAAATGTAAATAAGCTATTGAACTTCGTAAACCGTAGCTCCATTTGGGAGCAGTTCAGCTCCTGCATGGGCAGGCCTATAACACGAAATCGACCTGGAGGTACGGTAATGTTCAGGCATCTTTTCTGACGTCCAGCGCGCAATCACTTCTGCGTCGTAACAGATTTTACAGCCATGGCGCATCGCTTCGTTACGGACGTGCCAGAGTGTTTCCTGGCCCGGCGCATGGGTACCCGCCTCGCCGTGACCGTAGTGCA
>OJXA01000359.1_pt1 | contig 12222 bp, 12 predicted proteins | sample 1600581 | NCBI WGS metagenome assembly OJXA01 (sample SAMN04436615, study PRJEB24849) | human gut metagenome | biome: human gut; feature: NICU; material: stool | host: Homo sapiens | place: USA: Saint Louis, MO | collected 2009-12-13 | reverse complement strand
GGAAGCTTACCAATCCCTAGAAGACCGGATAGTTAAACAGGCATTTCAGCAGGTAGTTGCGCCCTCGACTCTAAACGGGGTTCCATTAGCGGAAGAAAAAACTTTCCAATTGTTGATCAATGGAGCCGAAAAAGCCGGAAAAACCGAAATATCCAATAATCCTCGTGCCGCATCGGTGCGGTTGCGGGCGATTACCAAGTTAAGCGAGCCCGCAGAAAGGACCCGGGAATACCATGCCTAACTCCGCCGCCCTCAGACAAACATCGCCCACTCGTCGTCGACCAGTTCGCGCCGGGAATGCGGCTCGCTTACGAGTTGTTGGCGAGGAGCAGACGCTTAAAAAACGCTCCCCCCTGATGGCGAAAATTGTGGCTGCTGCACATACCATAAACAGTACAGCAAAAATAACGCCGTTTATGAGGTAGGCATGGGCGCTGTTTTCCCCGAAATAGCCTATCAGTAATCCGGGAATAAATGTCGCCAGAAACGTCCCGGACGCTGAAAGAAACATGCGACAGGTAGAGAGTTTGGTCCGCTGGTTAAAGTCTTTTGTCATTTCTGACGGTAACGTTTCCCACGGGATCAGTACCATTGCAGCAATAATTTCAAATGCAAGATAGACGGCGAGATAAAAACCGTATGTCATGCCATCAAGCCACAGCAATGCATAGACCAGCATCAACGGTGCACCGATCAGCAAAAAGAAACGTCGGCGACCAAATTTTTTACCAAAATAGTTTTTGTAAAAATGGTCAGTGAAACTTCCCATAAATAAACTAACGATAGCATCGACAATGCGCGCTATAGCAACAATAGACGCCGCTTCAACCGGTGACAACCCAACAAATGTCGTATAGAAGAATAATAACCAGGCGCCGATAACGGTAAAGGCACCGCCGCCCATAATATCCGTTAGTCCGTAGCCGATACTAACCGGAATAGTAATTTTTTTTGCAGTACGAGACATGTTCCATCCCCACTCAGTGAGTAGAATTTAGAATCTGAAATAGTTTTCAGCATTATCATGGCAAATATTTTTAACCATCTTCGTTAGGATGGCGTTATTATCCGGAACTTCACCACGCTCCACCCAGCCACCAATGATATTGCACAAAACACGTCGGAAATAATCGTGGCGAGTATACGAAACCAGACTACGGGAATCGGTTAACATACCGACAAAATTCATTAATAGCCCCTGATCCGCAAGGCTATGTAGCTGGTTTTCCATTCCGCGTTGAGTGTCGTTAAACCACCATCCGGAGCCAAACTGTATCGGCGATTTAACGCCCAATTCCGCAGTCTGAAAATTAGCGATAGTCGACGCGACAATATCGTTATAGCTGGCGTTGAGGTTATATAGAATGGTTTTGGGCAAAGCTTCAGCCTGCGCCATTGCATCCAGGAGTTGGTTGAGATTGGCCGCAAGATTCGACTGATCGGTCAGCGAGTCAAAACCAGTATTACTACCCAAAGAACGGTACATGCGGGAATTATTATTGCGAATCGCACCGAAGTGTATCTGCATTGCCCAGTTATGCTGCCTGTAATTATGCGCCAGCATAATAAAAATGGCACTGTCAAGAATCGCATTATTACGGGCGTCCAGATTTTCACCCCGGCGCTTTCGGGCAAACACGGATTCAACCTGTCTTTCATCTGCTAACTGAAAATGGATCTCCACGGGTCCGTGATCGGAAATTCGGCACCCCATTTCGTGGAACCAGGCAATACGCTGGCTCATTCCCTTAACAAAATCGCTGAATGTCTGGATTTTAGATCCTGTCGTCTCACCTAATCGATCGATAAAGTCGGCAAACTGTTCCGCGTTTTGCGCAAAAACATCGTCCGGACGAAAGGTCGGTAATACCTTAACGTTGAACGTCGCGTCATCACGCAATAATTGATGGTAGCGTAAATCATCAAGCGGAGCATCTGTCGTGCAAATAACTTCTACCCTGGAGCGTTTAATGAGTTCCCTCGGCGTAAAATCAGGCTGCTGCAATAGCAGATTACAGCGCTCCATTATTTCACGCCAGTTATGCCTGCCCAGCGGTTCGTCACAGTTAAAATAGTGGTGAAGTTCTAAATGAGTCCAGTGATAGAGCGGATTTCCATAGCTCGCTTCGACCGTTTCAGCCCATGCCGCAAATTTATCCTCCGCCAGGGCATCGCCCGTAATGTATTTTTCGTCAATACCGTTGGCGCGCATGGCGCGCCATTTATAATGATCGCCAGCCAGCCAGAGTTCGGTAATATTATCGAGATTTCTATTCTCGAAGATATCTTTCGCGTCCAGGTGACAGTGATAATCAATAATTGGCAGCGCTTTCGCGACGTTACGATAAAGTTCAACACCTCTCGCATTGCCAATCATAAAGTTATCGTTAATAAAACTCATGACAGGGCTCCATATTTCCGCTGCTTCGCTGCGGTATCGCTCTGGCGCAGGGGTTCAGCTGCATCTTCCACCAGGCTCAAATCGCGGTCGCGCACTTCTGGCATCAGCAAAGCGGAGACCAGCCCAATCAGCGAGTACGCCACCAGCATCGCCACAATCGGCCACCAGGACCCGGTCATATTGCAGAAGATCCCCGCCAGCACCGGACCAAAGCCTACCGCCACGAGACCGCCCGCCTCTTTGGAGATCGCCATGCGGGTAAAGCGGTTTCGCGAACCAAACATCTCCGCCATGGTGATGTTTTCCAGCGCAAACAGCCCGAGCACCGCAAAGTTATGAATAACGATGATAGAGAGCATAATCACGCCCGGCGCGTAACTCTTATCGACGATAATCGAAAGCATCGGGTAAGCCAGAATAATGGCTGAAATGTTAAGGATGATATATGGCAGACGGCGCCCCACTTTATCGGACAGCCAGCCCAGCAGCGGGATGGAGACGAAGCCAAGAATCGAGCTGATCATCAGCGCATCGGTTGGGATCGCCTTATCAAATAACAGCGTCTGGACCAAGTACCCGGCAAGGAAGGTCTGGATAAGCCCAGAGTTACCGGCCTGACCAAAGCGCAGCCCCGTCGCCAGCCAGAACGATTTGCTCTTAAACATCGCGCCGACCGAGGTATCCTGCACAGCAACCGGCGCAACGGCTTCGGCATCGTTTACCTTCTCAAACACCGGGCTCTCTTTAAGGTTCATACGCAGCCAGATGGCGAAGATCATCACCACCACGCTGGCGAGGAACGGCACGCGCCAGCCCCAGGCAATAAGTTCTTCACGATCGAGGGCAAAGAACATCACGGCCCAGATCGCCGTGGCGCTCAGCGTCCCGCAGTTGGTGCCCATGGCCACCAGCGAGGAGATGATGCCGCGTTTACCCTTCGGGGCGTATTCGGCCAGCATGGTGCCTGCGCCGGAGATTTCAGCCCCCGCGCCCAGCCCCTGAATAATACGCAGCGTCACCAGCAGCACCGGTGCGAAAATCCCGATCTGCGCGTAGGTTGGCAGGACGCCGATTAAGGTGGTGCAGATCCCCATCATGGTGATGGTGATAAACAGCACTTTTTTACGGCCAATTCTGTCGCCCATTCTGCCGAAGATAAATGCCCCGACAATACGCGCGATGTAGCCTGCGCCGTAGGTGCCCATCGCCAGGATCAGCGCCATGGCCGCGGACTGCTCAGGGAAGAAAATTTCATGAAACACCAGCGCGGCGCCAAGGGAGTAGAGCTGGAAATCCATAAACTCCAGGGCGGTGCCCAGCCAGCCAGATACGGCGGCTTTCACCAGATCTGACGTACTTCTTTGAGGTTGTGCTTGAGTCATAATGGCTATCTCTGCAAGGTAAGATGCGTACCACTGAGAGCCTGTCTTCGCAGGCTCTTAACCGCGTGAATTATTATTGGTCGAACGTGAGCAAGACTTTGCAGCACTGCCGCTGGTCTTTTTCAAACAGTTCGATGGCGTCTGTAACGTGGTGATAGTCAAATGTATGGGTGACCAGTTTTTCAGGGTCGATCAGCCCTTTTTCCAGCCAGTCAATGACCACCGGGAATTTGTTGGCATTCAGGCGTGAAGAGAAGATCGACAGCTCTTTGCCGGTGATCCCCTGCTGCACAATCTGGCTCGGGTCGCTGGAGAAGCCCATCAGCACGATGCGCGCCGCCGGAGACGCCAGCGTAATCGCTTCCTGTAAAATGGACGGATGACAGGCAGCATCGATGATTAACGTCGGCTTGATGCCTTTTTCATCCAGCGCGGCCTGTAAAGAATGCTCGCCGTTGTTGAAGACCCAGTCTGCGCCGCTGCGTTGCGCCATCTCCAGCCGCTCATCAATGCGATCCACCACGATGACCTGCTTCACCTTGTAAACACCCTTCAGCGCCTGCACGGTGACCAGCCCCATCGGGCCTGCGCCGTAAATCAGCGCCACATCCTGTTCGGTGGGTTTCGCCTGCCCCGTTACGTTGGCGGCAATGGTGAATGGCTCAACCATCACCGCGTGGTAGTCAGGGATCGCATCCGGAATGCGCCAGGCATTTTTCGCCGGCACCACGGCGTATTCGCTGAAGCCGCCGTCACGGTGGACGCCCAGCACCACCAGCGAAGTACAAACGTTCGGTTTTCCAACGGAACACGGGTAGCAGTGCCCGCAGCTGATCACCGGATCAACCGAAACGCGCTGGCCCAGTCGGGTGCCCTCCACGCCTTCGCCAACCGCGTCTATTTCGCCAAAGAACTCGTGACCGATTACCCGCGGGTATTTCGCAAACGGGTTATGCCCGCGATAGATATGGCTGTCTGAACCGCAAATACCGGCGAGCTTAATTTTGACGCGGACGTCGCCTGCACCCGGCAACGGGAGAGGACGCTCTTCAATCACCAGCACATCCGGCTGTTGGATCACTACGCTTTTCATCATTCGCTCCTCGTTTACCAGTTCCAGAGGGTGCCGTCTTCCAGACGAGCCACCGGCAGATAAGCCGGATCGTACGGGTATTTCGCCGCCAGCTTCTCATCAAACTCAATGCCCAGCCCTGGCTTGTCGCCCGGGTGCATATAGCCGTTATCGAAGCGCCAGCTGTGCGGGAACACTTCCAGCATCTGCTCCGAATACCCCATATACTCTTGCACGCCAAAGTTCGGTACCCACAGGTCAAAATGCAGCGCCGCGGCGTGGCAAATCGGCGACAGATCCGACGGGCCGTGTGAGCCGGTACGCACCTGATAAAGTGAGGCAAAGTCCGCAATGCGACGCATCCCGGTGATGCCGCCCGCATGGGTTATGGTGGCGCGGATATAGTCAATGAGCTGCTCTTCAATCAGCTGCTTGCAGTCCCAGATGCTGTTGAACACTTCCCCCACCGCAATTGGCGTGACGGTGTGCTGGCGGATCAGGCGGAAACACTCCTGGTTTTCAGCGGGAGTCGGATCTTCCATCCAGAACAGACGGTACTCTTCAATGCTTTTGCCGAATCGCGCCGCTTCGATGGGCGTCAGACGGTGGTGCATGTCGTGAAGGAGATGTTCATTGAAGCCGAACTGACTGCGCACTGCGTCGAACAGTTTCGGCGTGAAGTCGAGGTATTTTTCAGTGGACCACAGCTGCTCTTCCGGCCAGGCGCCCTTGGTCGCTGGCTCATACGCCAGCCCTTTTCCTTTTGCCATGCCGTAGGTGGTTTTCATTCCCGGCACGCCGCACTGCACGCGAATTGCCTTGAAGCCCATCTCTTTATGACGGGCATAATCTTCCAGCACGTCGTCAATGGTGTGCCCGGTGGTGTGACAATAAACCATCACCCCTTCCCGGGAAGCCCCGCCCAGAAGCTGATAGAGCGGCATGTTCGCGGCTTTCGCCTTAATGTCCCACAGCGCCATATCCACGGCAGAAATCGCTGACATGGTGACCGGACCACGACGCCAGTAAGCGCCTTTATAGAAGAACTGCCAGATATCTTCGATGCGGTGCGCATCGCGGCCAATCAACTGAGGGCACAGGTGATCTTTCAGGTAGGAGGCAACGGAAAGTTCACGTCCGTTCAGCGTGGCATCACCCAGGCCGACAATGCCCTCATCGGTGGTGATTTTAAGGGTGACAAAGTTACGCCCCGGGCAGGTGACAAATACTTCAGCCCCGACAATCTTCATAATCCATTTCCTTACATCGCTCGTTGTGATGCAGGAAATTTACGCAACTACACTACTACCATACAAGTATAATGATCGTAAAATCAGCGGGCGATCACACTATAAGGACGCTTATGCGCGTCCCCAACCGGCCACGATGATCAACATGCCGCACAGGGCAATCAGCGCGCCTGCCCAGTCATACAGGCTTAGCCGGACGCCATCGACAACGCGCAGCCACAGCAGCGCGGTACAGACGTACACTCCGCCGTAGGCCGCATATACCCTCCCGCTGGCGGCCGGATGCAGGGTGAGCAGCCAGACAAAAAGGGCCAGGGACACACCCGCCGGGATCAGCAGCAGCGCGGAAGCGCCCCGCTTTAGCCAGAGCCACGGCAAAAAGCATCCGATGATTTCGCACAGCGCGGTCGCGAAAAAAAGCAGCGTCGTTTTGAACATTTTTCTCGTTTCGTGAGGATTGATTTAGACATCATACGCGATAATGTTCACATCGTTCCCATACCTGCCGCGCGGGTATGACACCCTTTCGGATTGGTGTAGAATCCAACGGGGTAATCCGATTGTCTGCACCCGTTTAAAGGAAACGCTATGACTACATTAAGCAAACGCCTTTGTCTGACAGCCGTACTGGCGCTGTCATCGTTCGCCTTCGCCGCAACGGCATCAGCCGAAACCAGCAAACTCATCATTGAGTCTGGTGACAGCGCGCAAAGCCGTCAGAACGCCGCCATGGACAAAGAACAATGGAATGACAGCCGCAGCCTGCGTCAGAAAGTGAATAAGCGTGTGGAAAAAGAGTGGGATAAAGAAGACGTCGCGTTTGATGCCCGCGACAAATGCCAGCAAAGTGCCAACGTCAACGCTTACTGGGAGCCTAACACCCTGCGCTGTCTCGATCGTCGCACTGGCCGCACGGTAGCACCGTAATGTCGACGCCGTGTGACGTTAAGCTCCGTCCGCTGGAGCGCGAAGATTTACGCTTTGTTCACCAGCTCGACAACAATGCCAGCGTGATGCGCTACTGGTTTGAAGAGCCTTATGAGGCGTTTGTCGAGCTGTCCGATCTCTACGACAAGCATATCCACGATCAGAGTGAACGCCGGTTTGTGGTGGAGTGCGAAGGTGAAAAAGCCGGGCTGGTTGAACTGGTTGAGATCAACCACGTTCACCGTCGGGCGGAATTTCAGATCATTATTTCACCGGAGCACCAGGGGAAAGGTCTTGCGTCGCGAGCGGCAAAGCTGGCGATGGATTACGGGTTTAACGTCCTGAATCTCTACAAGCTTTACCTTATCGTCGACAAAGAGAACGAAAAAGCGATTCATATCTACCGTAAGCTGGGCTTTATGGTGGAAGGTGAACTGATCCATGAGTTCTTTATTAACGGCGAATACCGTAACACCATCCGCATGTGCATTTTCCAGCATCAGCATCTGGCCGGGCATAAGTCCTCCTCCGCCAGCCTGCTTAAATCCACCGCGCAGTAACCTGCGCGGTTTTATTCTCAATAATATTCAATGCTGTTTTTGATGGTGTACTTGTGCTCAACGGCAGGTTTGACGCTGTCATCGGTGATCACCAGCTCACAGCTCACCGGGTTATTATGGCGATCGTAATCACAGCTCTGCTTTACATTGCCCATCGGTTTATCGTTCAACAGGCTTACCGCCGTATAATCCATGCGCTTGCGCAGATCTTTCGACGGCACCGACTTGACCGATAAACGCTTGTCGCCGGAAACCGTAGTTTTACCCAGCGGGTAGCCGTCGGCGTCATACTGGTACTTCACTTCCATCTCTTTGCTGTGCGCGGCAACCACAAACCCGTTATCGTCGGTGTCCCACGTCAGGCCGGCAGACGGCAGTTCCGCCAGCTGGCATTTCCCCTGCAACTTTACCTTCTGCTGCTGGGTTTCCGCATCGACGTAGTAGTTAGCATCCAGCACCAGCGCAACGCCCGTATTAGCGTCGAGATCGTGCAGTTCAAGCGTATCGAAACACCCTTCCGTTGACATCGTGCCGGTCACACGTTTAGAGACTTCACCCTTATCGTTGAACAGCGTCTGGGTAAAATCCTTCACCGGCCCGCGTAGAGGATCAAAGTCAAACTCGTTCGAAAAACTCGCCATCTCCGGCGTAAATGACAGCGGCGCGGTGTTGTTGTCGCATCCCACCAGTACCGTTGCCAGTAGCGTTATCGCTGCGTATTTATTCACATCATTTACCGTTCAAAGAGAGATACAATCATATTAGCAAATACAGCAACTTACATAACAGCACTTCATTTGACTCTTTGCGCTGTATAAATCCGTCGTTTGCATTGACGAGACCTGCCAAAGTGGCTACTTTGGGCGCGGAAGATTCCACACTATTATAAAATTAGATTCTTAAATTTTCGGGTTAACATCATGATTTACGACTGTTTTTTATACTATGACGAAGATATGTTGCTCGACATCAGATTACATACTCTCGCTGATGTCGTTGACCGTTTTGTCATTGTAGAAGCAACACACTCTTTTACGGGCATACCGAGAGAATTGCATTTCGATATTACAAAGTTTGCCAAATTCAAAGACAAAATCATTTACGTGCCTTTTGACGCGCAGCCTATTTTAAACCGGGCGGATAATAACCAGGTTGATGCATGGGCAAATGAAGCAGCGCTTCGCAACTCCATTATGAACGGGTTAAAAGACGCGGCAGACGACGATCTGATTCTGGTGTCAGACGTTGACGAAATCTTCTCTCCCGACACGGTCAGGGCCATTAATCCGCGCGCGCTCTGCACGACTATTCATCAAAACGTATTCAACTATCAGTTTAATCTCCAGGTTCACAACACGGATGGTACGCCGAGAAAATGTACCTTGCCCCGCGCGACGTCCTATTACAACCTTAAGCATTTCTTCCACGGTGAGCCTGAATCTTTCAGAAACTGGAAGCGTGCGCGCAAAGATAAAAACTGGTCATGGTTTAAATGGAACTGGCTAAAAATCAATAATAAAATTGTGAAAGATGGCGGCTGGCATTTCTCATGGGTAATGACTCCAGAAAGAATTTCCGAAAAAATGTCTACCATTTCTCATACCGAATACGATCTGCCGGAATTTAATAACCCGGAACATATTATGAAGGTTATTACCAACGCCGAAGATATCTGGGGACGAGACCGAAAACTGGTCAGGCAAGAGGTATCAAAACGCACCCTGCCTTCTTATCTGGTAGACAATCAGCACCATTATTCGCAATTTATTTTATGACGCAGGCAGGGCTCCAGGACAATTCAGAAAGACAGACCCAAAAACAAAAGCTTACCCTAGCCCTGCTATGCTTACAGTCTACACAGTGAAAAGGAGCTACAGATGAAACGGTTACCCTGGATTACCGCCCTGCTGTTAATGAGTGCTTCACCCGCTCTTCTTGCGGCCCCGGACTCCTGCGAGCGCGTGAAAAGCGACATTCAGCAGAAGATTATCAACAACGGCGTACCGGAGTCTGGCTTTACCCTGAACATCGTCCCGAACGATCAGGCCGATCAACCGGATGCGCAGGTCGTTGGGCATTGTGCCAACGATACTTTCAAAATTTTGTACACCCGCACCAGTAGCGGCAACTACCCGGTGAGCGGCGCAGGTACGCAAGAGAATGCGCCCGCTGAGCCGCAATGATTTTCCCACTCAATTCCCCTGATTTGACGAGGATTAATATTTAATACCTCTAAATAAGTAACACTCCCCCCATCATTAGCCCGGTTGTAGTCACGGGTGAAAATAATTATTAACAATGATGGGGTGAGTTATGTCCGAAGTTGAACATCACGGCGGTTTAAGCCGTCGAACTCTGGTTAAATCTACTGCCATAGGATCCCTGGCGCTTGCCGCCGGTGGGATCGCATTACCTTTTGGTCTGAAAAGCGCCGCCGCCGCTGTGCAGTCCGCTATTTAGCCCGCAGAAGATAAAGTCGTCTGGGGCGCCTGCTCGGTAAACTGCGGTAGCCGCTGCGCGCTGCGTCTGCACGTTCGCGATGACGAAGTCTACTGGGTTGAAACGGATAATACCGGCGAGGATATCTACGGCAACCATCAGGTTCGCGCCTGCCTGCGAGGCCGTTCAATTCGCCGTCGCATTAATCACCCAGACCGTCTGAATTATCCGATGAAACGCGTGGGCAAACGCGGAGAAGGCAAGTTTGAGCGTATCACCTGGGAAGAAGCGCTGGACACCATCGCCGCGAGCCTGAAAAGCGTGGTCGAAAAATACGGCAACGAAGCGGTCTACATTAACTACTCCTCCGGAATTGTAGGCGGCAACATCACCCGCTCCTCCCCTTATGCCTCGCTGGTCGCGCGCCTGATGAACTGCTACGGCGGCTTCCTCAGCCACTACGGCACCTACAGCACCGCGCAGATCGCCTGCGCAATGCCCTACACCTACGGCAGCAACGACGGCAACAGCACATCGGATATCGAAAACACCAAACTGGTCGTGATGTTCGGCAATAATCCGGCGGAAACGCGCATGAGCGGCGGCGGGATCACTTACTACCTTGAGCAGGCGCGCGAACGGTCAAACGCGCGGATGATCGTTATCGATCCGCGCTACACCGACACTGCCGCAGGGCGTGAAGACGAGTGGATCCCGATTCGTCCGGGCACCGATGCCGCGCTGGTGGCAGGTATTGCGTGGGTGCTGATTAATGAAAATCTGGTCGATCAACCTTTCCTCGATAAATACTGCGTGGGTTATGACGAAAAAACCCTGCCGGAAGGCGCACCGGCTAATGGTCATTACAAAGCCTATATTCTCGGCCAGGGTGATGACAAAACCGCGAAAACTCCGGATTGGGCGTCTCGCATAACGGGCATCCCTGCCGAACGCATCATTAAGCTGGCCCGTGAAATCGGTTCGGCGAAACCGGCCTACATTTGCCAGGGCTGGGGCCCGCAGCGTCAGGCTAACGGGGAGCAAACGTCCCGCGCCATCGCCATGCTGCCGATCCTGACCGGCAACGTCGGCATTAACGGCGGCAACAGCGGCGCGCGCGAATCGACCTACACCATCACCATCGAACGCATGCCGCTGCCGGAAAATCCGGTGAAAACGCAAATTTCCTGCTTCAGCTGGACGGATGCCATCGTGCGTGGACCGGAGATGACCGCCCTGCGCGACGGCGTACGCGGCAAACATAAGCTCGATGTGCCGATCAAGTTCATCTGGAACTACGCGGGTAATACCATCATCAACCAGCACTCCGATATCAACAAAACTCACGACATTTTGCAGGATGAGAGCAAGTGCGAAACGATCGTCGTCATTGATAACTTCATGACCTCGTCTGCGAAGTATGCCGATATTGTTCTGCCGGATCTGATGACCGTCGAGCAGGAAGATATCATCCCCAACGATTACGCCGGCAACATGGGATACCTGATTTTTCTCCAGCCGGTTACCGCCCCGAAGTTCGAGCGCAAGCCCATCTACTGGATCATGAGTGAAGTGGCGAAACGCCTCGGACCGGATATCCATCAGAAATTCACCGAAGGCCGTACGCAGGAGCAGTGGCTGCGCTACCTGTACGCCAAAATGGTCGCCAAAGATCCGCTGCTGCCATCCTACGATGCGCTGAAAAAAATGGGTATTTATAAGCGCAAAGATCCTAACGGACATTTTGTGGCCTATAAAAAATTCCGTGACGATCCGGATGCCAATCCGCTGAAAACCCCGTCGGGCAAAATCGAGATCTACTCCAGCAAGCTGGCGGATATTGCGGCAACCTGGGAACTGCAAAAAGACGAAACCATCACCCCGCTGCCGGTCTATACCTCAACCTTTGAAGGCTGGGACGCGCCCGAGCGCAGCAAATTCCCGCTGCAATTGTTCGGTTTCCACTTTAAAGCCCGTACCCACTCCAGTTACGGCAACGTAGATGTGCTCCAGGCCGCCTGTCGCCAGGAGGTGTGGCTTAACCCTGTGGATGCAGAGCAACGAGGTATCAAAAATGGGGATATGGTGCGCGTCTTCAACGACCGCGGCGAAGTGCGTATTGCCGCGAAAGTCACCCCGCGCATCATGCCCGGCGTAAGTCCGCCAGATCCTGCTCCATACTGCTCATCAG
>OJXA01000355.1_pt1 | contig 12240 bp, 10 predicted proteins | sample 1600581 | NCBI WGS metagenome assembly OJXA01 (sample SAMN04436615, study PRJEB24849) | human gut metagenome | biome: human gut; feature: NICU; material: stool | host: Homo sapiens | place: USA: Saint Louis, MO | collected 2009-12-13 | reverse complement strand
AAAAACAGTTGAGCAACTGGCGGCGTCAGATATTCGCGTTCACTGTCTAGCCCTGCAAGATTTGTAACAAGTTGTTATATTTGTTTTCCATATCTTGAAGACGTGCATTCAATTCAGCAATTTCACGGCCCATAGCTACGCGAGAGCGGGACTCAGGGGAACGTTTACCAAGACGAATGGATACGCCAGCGTTCAATTGAGATTCGCCAGTACCTACAGTACCACCAACGGAGAACATTGTGTCTTCGTTAGGACGGTAGAAAGCGCCCAATGCAGCGGAGTTAGCATTGTGGTAGTGACCATAACCAGCAGCGATTGTCCATTTGTCATCTGGGTTGAAGTCCAATGGATGTAAAGCAGCCAATGCAGCAGAACCTGCACCTACTTTATTAACGCGTTTTTCAACATTGCCAACTCGGTTGTTCAAGTTAGTAATATTATTGTTGATTTGGCCTGGTGTGGAGTTGTTGATTTGAGTTTGTAAATCATTTGCTACGGAGTACAATTGGCTACCGTTTACAGCATCTGTGGAATCAGCGGAAATTTTACCAGCTGCTACATTGTGGATTTGACGTTCTTGACCAGCTTTACCAACGGATACAGAGCCTACAGGGCTAGTACCTGCGAAGCCACCATATGTATGGCCAGCTACAGTTGCGCTAGTTACGTTTGTTGCAGAACGAGTAGTGGAGTCAGCACCTAATGCAATGGAGTTTGCAGTGGATGCATTAGCTTTGTTACCGATTGCAATGCTGTAATCAGCAGTTGCAGCTGCATCAGAACCGAATACGTTAGTACGTACGCCTGTTGCTTGAGCACCAGCACCGAATGCTTGTGCATGATCGCCAGTAGCTGTTGCAGAAGAACCAATAGCATTAGCATGGTTGCCATTAGCTGTAGCATCAGCACCGATAGCATTAGCTTTGTAACCAGTGGATTTTGCTTGGTGACCAAGAGCTAAAGAACGTACATCGGAAGCTGTTGCACGAGTACCGATTGCAATGCCCCAAGTTTTGTCAGCTTGAGCTTCGTGACCGATAGCGATTGTTTCGCTCATTTTAGCTTTTGCTTCGTTACCTACTGCTAATGCAGAGCTACCTAATGCAGTGTTTTTAGAACCGATAGCTACAGAATTGCTGTTCCAAGAACCAGTTTGAAGTGTAGCTGAATCAGGTTCATTATCGAAAGTACGATCGCGGTAGTTTGTAGTTGTACCAGCTACAGTATTGTTATAACCATAACCGATAGCATTTGTACCGTTAATTACGTTGCTATCACCGAAAGCTTGTGCAAATGCACCTGTTACAGTGTTGCCATCGCCAAATGCGTTAGCTTGGTTACCATTGATTGTATTTTGGTTACCGTATGCACTGCTAGAACCATTAGCGCTTGTAATTGTATTACCTTGACCTACAGCGATGCTAGTAGCTGTACCATTAGCAACAGTACCATAAGCAACACTATTATGTGTAGTATCAGGAGATGCAGTAGCATTACCGGAAGCAAAGATAAAACCTTGTGCTGTTTGAATTTCTGCCGCATCTACTGGTGCAGTTGCAGATAGACCTACAGCTGCAGCAGCAGCCAATACAGCAAACGCTAATTTTTTGGAATGTTTGTTTTCTCTCATCTTACACCCTCACTAAATTAAAATTCTTAACCAAACACAATACAATTTTTCAACCTCTCTAAGTTCCGCCTCTCTCCTCGGGCTGATAAAATATACTTCTTACTTCTCACATAAGAAATATATTTGATTCAATTTAAGAAAAATTTATATTGTTGATTACCCGCATAGCATATCAAAGTTTTACGATATAAACAAGCCTTTTTCCCATATAAAGTTCATTAATAGCTCTTCATAATTCCAAAAAATAGCATGATTACTGGCATTCTTTGTTGTATCAATATACTCATCATTTTTAATGATGAGTAAGAAAAATCACAGCTTTTTAAAGATTCTACAGAATATATTTTGTATAACTTATAAATAATTGCTATTTTAATAAGTTTTATGAATATTTCAAGTAGCCCACCAGCCCTTATTCACATTAACTTCATGAATACTTTCTGAACTTCCAATGAGAGAATAGTTAATCATTTTTCTGGATTTTATAATAATTTTATTTTTACTCTTAATAGTATTCTATATCTACTTAAATAACTTAATAAGTATACACATATCACCCAAAATATTCGCATAAGTTTACAAAACAAGGCTTAATCTATATATACAGCATCCATATTCTTTCCATAGCTATCATAAAACCAAAAAGCTCCTACGTTACTTGAACGTTAGGAGCTTTTTATATATTAAGCCAACAAGGCTTTTACAAGTTCTTCTGCTTTACCAAAATCATCCGCATCTGGGTTCCAGTTACATTTAATTTCAGGTTCCACCACGGAGAAACCATATTTAGTTAATTCTTCACGAAGTACCTTCGTAGATTCACCAGACCAACCGTAGGTACCAAATACGGCAGCCTTTTTATTCTTGAACTTCAATTCACGCAAGAAGTCTAGCCAACCAGCTACAGAAGAGATAACACTATTCCCTACTGTCGGAGAACCAACGGCAATCGCTTTTGATTTGAATACTTCTGTCATGATGTCGTTTTTATTTGTTTTACTGATGTTAAAGATCTTAACCCGTGTATCAGGAGATTGTTTAGCAATCTCATCGGCAATTTTATGGGCTAATTTCTTTGTACCATCCCACATAGTGTCATATACGACTGTAATTTGGTCTTCTTGGTATGCTTGAGACCACTCATAGTATTTCTCTACGATTTGCAATGGATTTTCACGCCAAATTGCACCATGGCTAGTAGCGATAATATCAATTGGCAAGTTGAGCTTTTGAATTTCTTCAACCTTAGCTTTTACCAATGGAGAGAATGGATTCAAAATATTGGCGTAATATTTCATCGCCTCTGCCCATAGACGACATTGATCAGCCTTATCAGCCCACAATTCTTCTACCGCGAAATGTTGTCCGAACGCATCGTTAGAGAACAAAATATTGTCGCCAGTCATGTACGTTGCCATGGAATCAGGCCAATGGAGCATGCGCATTTCTACGAATACCAAAGATTTACCGTTGCCAATATCTACAGAATCACCTGTCTTCACAGTTTTAAAATTCCATTCTGGATGATGATATTGACCAACCAAGGATTTAACGGCATTTTCTGTGCAGTAAATCGGCGTATTAGGGATTTTTTCCATCAACGCAGGCAAGGAACCGCTGTGATCGACTTCGCCGTGATTACATACGATAAAATCAATCTTGTTTAGATCAATTTCAGATTCCAAATTATCAATAAACTCTGAGGAATGAGGTTTCCATACGGTATCGATGAGGACGGTTTTCTCCTCTTCAATTAAGTACGCGTTTTGACTAGATCCATTATTAATACTGTAATCAGAACCGTGGAATTCTTGCAATTCCCAATCAATTTTACCAACCCAAGATACGTTATTTTTTATATGCTTTCTCATAATAACCTCCATAATTCTTGTGAAAGTCTTTCACAATTAACAATATGTATGGCCTATGTGGCATCTGTGTATATGTACCTATCTATATACCTATGCATATAACACAACTCGGTCATTAACTATGGTTTTATTATACCCATATCGCATAGTTAAGTCTGTATCTGTAGGTACAGATTTGATAATTATTCTAAAAAACCACTCATAGATAATCAAATTCTATACATTAGCGTACAATAGATTTCCTATGAGCGGTTACGAGCATATGCAGTTTTAATAGCGGGTTGTTTATTATCTAACTTAGACAAGCTAGGATAACGTCCGATTATTTATTCTCAGGCTTAGATAATCCTGGAATTGCTTTATAGATATATAGCGCAATATATCCATCAACTATACTATGAACGATAGTACCGCCGCCTACTAGAACGAATACGACATAAATTAGATCGATATTTGGCATCGTAGTCGTAGTATAGAACAAGAGGCATGCTAATACTTCACCGATGGCGTGAACGATGGCACATACAAGGTTGAACGTAGCAAAAGAGAGAGCCCCAGTCAATACGCCTGGATGATGTTTAATATAATAGGCCCCCATCAAGGCAAAGATGATATGAGATGCAGCGCGCATAACGATAACGATAGGGAAGCCAGCTACAAAGAAACCTAGCGTAGAGCCTATTACGACACAAGCCGCCATCTTACGAGACAAGAACATGGCTAGGAATATAGGCACATGACTAGCCAATGTATACGATGCCGGTGGAATGACAACTTTCAAAGGCATCATAATAGGAATCATGATAGCTAATGCCATCAATAACGCAGTAATGGTTAAATTTCGATACATGGAAGAATTCATAAAGGCCTCCTTATTAGCTCTTCTCTCATCTAACAATATGATTATGGTAATTATAATATAAGACCAATCTAATGAATGGCTACGTTAACAGTCTTATAGATTAGTGACCTACGTTTCCCCACAAGTTAAGGATGACAACACCAACTACAATAAGACCTATTCCTAAAATAGTGTACATATTATAGCCCTCACTAAAGATAAAAACAGAAATGAGGGCTGTCACCACGAGACCTACGCCAGACCAGGTAGCATAGGTAACACTGAGTGGAATATATTTCAGTACATGCGTCAATGTATAGAAAGATCCTACATAGCCACATACGCAGGCAATAGTCTGTAACGGCCGCGTAAAGCCATCAGATGCTTTCAACATGGTCGTTGCAAATAGCTCAAGCCCTATAGATAAAGCTAGTAAAAAATAAGGTAACATAAAGCCTCCCACAAAAAAGAGAGGGCCTTACTACCCTCTCTTCAATATATAAGTACGCACTCAATCGCACCTATTATAAACGTTCGATTACAGCTTGCGCCATTTCTGTGGTACCTACACGTTTCAAACCTTCGCGGTAGATATCACCTGTGCGATAACCATCAACGAGTACTTGTTCAACAGCTTTTTCAATTGCATCAGCCACTTGAGGCAAATCAAGGGAATGACGGCACATCATAGCTGCGGACAAGATTGTACCCAATGGGTTCGCCAAGTTTTGGCCCATAATGTCTGGTGCAGAACCGTGGATTGGCTCGTACAATGCGGTGCCAGTACCCATGGATGCAGATGGTAAAAGCCCGATAGAACCAGAGATGACAGCGCCTTCGTCAGACAAGATATCGCCGAACAAGTTTGTTGTCACGATAACGTCAAACTGTGCAGGATTTACAACAAGTTGCATCGCTGTGTTATCCACGTAGAAGTAATCTGTTGCGATATCTGGATTAGCTGCCGCTTTCTCTTGAGCGATTTTACGCCACAAACGAGAAGAAGCCAATACATTTGCTTTATCTACAGATACAACCTTTTTATTACGTTTGCGAGCTGTTTCCATAGCAATATCCATGATGCGCTCTACTTCGTAACGGCTGTATGTTTCTTTATCCCAAGCAAACTCGTTAGCACCTTCGCCTTGTGCCTCTTCGCGTTCACCGAAGTAAATACCGCCAGTCAACTCACGAACAATAACGAAATCAACATCTTGTACAAGTTCCTTTTTAAGAGGAGAATACTCTTGCAAAGATGGATAGATTTTTACAGGACGCAAGTTACAGAACAAACCAAGCTCCTTACGAAGACCAAGGATTGCTTTCTCAGGACGGATAGCAGGATCTACATTATCCCATTTAGGACCACCTACAGCACCAAGCAATACAGCATCAGCTGCTTTACAAGCCTCAATCGTATCCTCAGTCAAAGGCACGCCGTATGCATCAATAGACGCACCGCCCGCTTTTTTATCAATCCAATTAACCTTTACATTAGCTTTCTCAAAAGCCACATCACACACAGCCTTCGCTGCAGCAATAATCTCAGTACCGATACCATCACCAGGAATCAATACGATATTCTTTTCGCTCATATTACCTCTCCATATAACAAATGCTCATAGATGAGCCACAAACTCATCAGCCTTTATTGCACTATTCAGGTCTATATAGCCTGTGCCGAGCCTTCACACTCCCAGGAGCCGAATGCTCGTCGAAAACGACTTTGGCCCTGCGTAGGCCGCAGGCCGAAGTCAGACCCGGCCAGTGGAGGCTTGAGACGAGTGTTTGGCTCGCCCTTATTTACGGTTTTTCGCAAAGTTCACAAGACCACCAGCTGCCGCAATATCTTGAATGAATTGTGGCAACTCAGTCCCTTGGTATTGTTCATTTTTAGTCAAGTTATACACGATACCTTTAGACAAGTCTACGCCGATAGCATCGCCTGCATCGATACGATCAACTTGTTCACCGATTTCAATTACAGGTAAACCGATGTTGATGGCATTACGGAAGAAGATACGTGCAAAGGAGTGTGCAATGATAACAGGCACGCCTTTTGCTTTGATAACACCTGGTGCGTGTTCACGGGAGGAACCACAGCCAAAGTTTTTACCAGCTACCATAATTTCGCCAGCTTTCACATTGGGAGCGAAAGTAGTATCAATATCTTCCATCGCATGTTCAGCCAATTCGTTCCAATCGGCAATCGCCAAGTAACGAGCCGGAATGATTACATCTGTATCTACATCGTCGCCGTAGCGCCAGATTTTTTTGCTTTCAAAATCCATATTAAACCTCCTCAGGGCCTGCAATGCGGCCTAATACAGCACTTGCTGCCGCCACGTAAGGGCTTGCCAAATATACTTCAGAATCAACGTGACCCATACGACCACGGAAGTTACGATTTGTAGTGGAAACTGTGCGTTCCCCTTCAGCCATGATACCCATGTAACCACCTAGGCAAGGACCACATGTTGGCGTGGACACTGCGCAGTCAGCTTGAATGAAGATGTCCAATAAACCATCTTTCATAGCTTGATCGTATACATCTTGGGAACCAGGAATTACGATACAACGAACGAATGGAGCTACTTTGCGACCTTTGAAGATTTCTGCAGCTGCCACCAAGTCTTCGTAACGACCATTTGTACAAGAACCGATGATAACTTGGTCGATTTTAATATCTTTGTCGATTTCATTGATGTAATGTGTGTTGGATGGCAAATGAGGGAATGCTACCACTGGTTGCAATTTGGACAAGTCAATGGTAATTGTTTGAGCATATACTGCATCAACATCTGGATTAATTGGTTCTACAGGACGATTTACGCGGCCTTTAATGTATTCTTCAGTAATTTCATCATATGGGAATACGCCACATTTACCGCCAGCTTCGATAGCCATGTTACAGATTGTAAGGCGGTCAGCCATAGTCATGTGTTGTACGCCTTCACCAGAGAATTCAAGGGCCATGTAACGAGCGCCGTCTACGCCGATTTTACCGATTAAATCAAGGATTACGTCTTTACCAGTTACCCATTTGTTAGGTTTGCCGATAAGCTCAACCTTAATTGTTTCAGGCACTTTGAACCAAGTTTTACCTTCTGCCATAGCTACGCCCGCATCAGTGGAGCCTACGCCTGTGGAGAATGCATTTACTGCACCATATGTACAAGTGTGGGAGTCAGCACCGATCATCATTTCCCCAGGACCGATAAGACCTTTTTCTGGCAAAATAACGTGCTCGATACCCATTCTACCGACTTCAAAGTAGTTTGTGATGCCATGTTCGCGTACGAAATCGCGCATGACTTTAGCTTGTGTAGCAGATTGAATATCTTTATTTGGTGTGAAATGGTCAGGCACCAAGTAGATTTTATGACGGTCAAATACAGGTTTGCCGATTTTTAAGAACTCTTTACGCGCTGGTGGGAATGTGATGTCGTTCATCAAAACAGCATCCAAATGACATTCGATGATTTGGCCTGGTTTAACAACATCAAGACCCGCGTGGCGAGCCATATTCTTTTCAGTAATGGTCATACCCATATTATTTTTCCTCCTGTTGTTCTAGCTCCATAGCTAGGAATACTGAGTTTACTGCATTAATATATGCGTTCACACTTGATTTAACGATATCGGTACTAATACCACGACCATGGTACAAGCGACCGTTATATTCTACCTTAAGGGTTGCTTCCCCAAGGGCATCTTTACCTGCTGTGATGGCACGGATTTGGTAATCTTTTAAGCTAATTGGCAAGCCAACCACACGTTCAACTGCTTTAAGGGATGCATCTACTGGACCATCACCTACGGCAGCATCAGCTTTTTCGCCTTCTGGTGTAATGAGACGAACGTCAGCATAAGCATAACCTTTTTCACCTAATTTATAGTATTGAGCCACAAGCTCGAATGCTTTTTTATGATGTAAGTTATCTACTACAAGAGCGATAATGTCATCATCGTATACTTGTTTTTTGCGGTCAGCCAATTCTTTGAATTTAGCGAATAGGTCGTTGATTTTCTCTTCTGTGAAAGATTGGAAACCAAGTTTTGCCAAATGATCAGCGAAGGCATGACGACCAGAGTGTTTGCCCAATACGAGGTCTGTTTTTTCAGCCCCTACGGACTCAGGAGTCATGATTTCATACGTTTCAGGGTTGCTCATCATGCCATGTTGGTGAATACCAGACTCATGAGCAAAGGCATTAGAGCCAACGATTGGTTTATTTGGAGGAACTACAACACCTGTCAAACGACTTACTAGTTTAGAAACTTTCGTAAATTGTTTTGTATCGATGTTCACTTGAAGGTCACCGAAGTAATCATGGCGTGTTTTAAGAGCCATTACCACTTCTTCAATCGCTACATTACCAGCCCGTTCGCCTAGGCCATTAATTGTGCCTTCTACTTGGCGTGCACCTGCTTTAATAGCAGCTAACGTATTTGCATTAGCAAGACCTAAATCGTCATGACAGTGAACGGAGATAATTGCATTTTCAATGCCTGGTGTATGTTCTTTAATATAGCGGATTTTATCACCGAACTCATTAGGATTCATGTAACCTACTGTATCTGGTACATTAATAATTGTTGCACCACCAGCAATGGCAACACCAAATACTTGGCATGCGAAATCTAAATCAGAGCGTGCTGCATCTTCACCGGAGAACTCGATTTCATCAACCTTACCTTTTGCATATGCCAATACGGATTTAACCTTATCCAATACCTCTTGGCGAGTCATTTTTAATTTATATTCCATATGAAGTTCAGAAATAGCAATGAATACATGCAAACGGCTACGTTCCGCATCTTTCAACGCATCAATCGCTTTTTGTACGTCCTTTTCATTAGCACGTGCCAACGCACAAATTGTTGCGCCTTTCACTTCACGTGCAATCGTTTGTACTGCTTCAAAATCCCCAGGGGATGCTGCTGGGAAACCAGCCTCGATTACATCGATGCCGAGGCGTACTAGGCCTTTCGCAATTTCAATTTTTTCAGGAGTTTGTAAAGATACACCTGGTGTTTGTTCCCCATCACGAAGGGTTGTATCGAAGAAATATACGCGATTTTGATCCATAATCTTCACCTTTTCTATACTAATAAAACATAACGCTGTATTATATCTATCTATTGTGAAAGTTTAGTAAAATCGCCGATTTCAATGCTATTTTGGCTGAAGCCAACGTAGATACATCAAATCAGTAATTTTACTAGACTTTTACAATAAAAAAAGCCCCTCAGAACAACTGTCGTTGCTCAAAGGGGCGTTATATTCATAACACGGTACCACCCTAATTGGGACTCGTTGCGGGTATAACGGAACCACCGTCGATGACTACTGCTGAATTCGCCACCAAAGCTCACGGGAGAGTGTCAGCGTACAACCTCTATTGCCTCGCACCAACCGGCAACTCTCTGAAAGCAGGATCTGTAAACCTTTATACCCATTCATAGCTCGTATTTAAGATATAAAGGTATTATACGGTATTCTATAGAACTGTGTCAACAGGATGGACATGTGAGTTTTGTGAAAACACAGTTTTATCGTTACACTTTGACATCCCCCATGATCTCACGTATAGTGTAAATAGGCAGTACCAATGATTGGAGGAATTATTATGAGTGGTTCAAGTAAATTCTTCTTTATTTTATCGGGTATTGTAAGCATTATCCTGGGGATATTCTTACTCTTAAATCCCGTTATTAATCTCATAGCTTTTGCCTGGCTTTTTTCTATTATCTTTTTCGTCAGTGCGGTCAGCTCTATTATAAATTATTTTATGTTACCGGCTGAATTACGTAGCGGCTGGTATCTTATCAGCGGCATTATCAATGCTCTATTCGGTATCTATTTAATATCCGGCGGATTTGCATTCCTACCATTAGTACTCCCAAGCACAATCGGCATCTGGATGGTAATCGATGCTATCATCATTTTCATTAAATCCAGAAATGCCGACTCCATGGTATCACTACTAGGAGGCAGTGCAAAATGGCTTGCACTAATTCTTTTACTATTAGGCCTATTACTTATATTCGAGCCGATCGCTTTTGGTGAAGCATTTATCTATTTCATCGCCTTCGGTTTCTTATTTGACGGAATTTATTCCATCGGTGAGGCTTTTAAAAAATAGAATATAACTAAATAATTACACTATAAGATTGACCATGTACTGCCAAAACAGCTGTCATAAATTACGATGTCTATTTCGTATTTGTGGCAGCTATTTTATTTGTTTTGGCTAGCCGTCATGGTAAATGTATTCGCCTACTACATTTGCAAGTGGTTAGACGCTTTTCTAGCTCTTTTATTTAGCAACTAGCCCAACGCTCTAACATTAGCGTAATAATGGGGTTATAGGACAAAAATTAGTACAACCCTGTAGTAATTTAAAATCCCCTTGATCAGTACCAAGATACTCATCAAAGGGATTATATTAATTATGAAAAAGACAAATAGCCCTTCGTTATCCTAGGATCGCTATTAAATTCAAGTCACATCTTAGGCTTTAAATATAACACCATTATGCTCTAGTTGTTCCACTGTTTTTTTACCAATGCCCGGTAGCATCAATACTTCTTGTTTAGTAATTGTTTTAAAATCATCTACTGTGTATAGGCCGGCTTGTGAAAGTGTAATTTGTGCACCGAACCGTATATTGTCATATACCGGATTTCCACGCAAAGCCCCACCTTTAGCAACCTCTACGGGGCTCATATGAGCGGACTCGCGTTCTCCCATATAACTATCATTAGAGTACCGTTTTATAACAGTTCGACCGGTAACACGTTCATACGCATCATATAGAGTCTGCCATAATGGACTTTCAAAATCCACTAATTGAGTTGGTAAAAATGAGATAGCAGTATATAAGCTTATTAATTCTCGTGGGTCAGAATCTATATTGCTCACTTGGTCTACCATATACATAATAGCCTCTAAATGATCTTCTACAAAATCGTTCCAGCGCGTTGCATCTTGTAATAACCAATCAATATCTTCATATTCATCAACAAGATCTGCTAATACATCATGGGCTATCTTGCTTTCACCACACTGCAAAGCCAATAGAATATACAGCATATGCATAGGCAACATGATATCCGGAGCCTGATTAAATGCATTTTGTATATCATCGCAACATGCAAGATATCGCTGATATACCTTGCGGCCGCGATCCCAGTTGGCAGATCCACAACAAGCAACCATCATATACACAAGAAATCCCGAATGATCTTGCTTGTCTCCGTGAAAAACTGGCGTAAAGCAGGCAATCGCATCATTATACATATTATATTCTAAATATATCATCCCCATGTCGATGAGGCAACGCATATAAGGACGCGTCTCTATTATATTCCAATCTATTTTCTTTGGTTTTTTCAACGATTCTACTAGCTGTTTCAACTGATAAATTTGAAAGCTTGGATGTAACTCAAGGGCTATGAGTTCTCGTTTAGCATCTACTTCATCAGGACATAATGCAAGGATTTCATTGTATAACTTCCTTGATTTCTCATTCGTATCAGCCTCTTCTGCAGCCTCATATAAATCACGTAATTTCATTTCTATCGTATTATTAAAATCACCACGATTATATTGAGTCATAAATGCTTCTAACAAATCCTCAATAGATTTGAAATCAGATTCATGTTCGGATACAAATTGTTTCTGTAAACGTAATAATAACTCACTATAAAAGTTAAACATAGAGTATCTCCTTATACATATGAACGTAAAAATACTACTCATATGTAATATAGCACGAGGGAATATATTAATTCTAGAGGTAATACCTCGACCTATTAATATCTCATCTGAAAATGGGGGTTATAGGACAAAACGTGTTGGTACTTTAATCCCAATCATTGAAAGATAATTT
>OJXA01000341.1_pt1 | contig 12879 bp, 10 predicted proteins | sample 1600581 | NCBI WGS metagenome assembly OJXA01 (sample SAMN04436615, study PRJEB24849) | human gut metagenome | biome: human gut; feature: NICU; material: stool | host: Homo sapiens | place: USA: Saint Louis, MO | collected 2009-12-13 | reverse complement strand
GATATCGGTGATTACGACAACCCGGGCTTTGACGATCTGACCATGTCGCTGGCCTTCCTGCCTGATCTGCGATATGGTGGTCAATCAGCGTTTTGTCGAGCTTCTCCACCGGCTGACCGGATTTGCGGATGCAGTCCATAAACACCTGCATCGCCGCCGTCAGGCGTTCACCCGCCGGAGCGTCAGAAAGCGCGGCGTCATCCAGAAACGCATTGATATCACCCAGGCTGGAGGCCGGGGTCAGGTTGATTTTGTCAAACAGGGAGGCGTAAACGCCCTCTTTTTCCAGTACGGTGGTCTGCCCCTGCGCGGAGGCGGTTTCAGTATTCACAGACATCAGCATATTCCCGGTTAATCCATTAAATTACACATGCCGCTTATTTCGGGGCCAGTGCACTCATTTCGTCGCGTAATTCCTGAGACAGCGCCGGGTCTTTGAGAATTTTCTCGAGTTCTTTTCTGAAAGTGGCGTTATCAAGAAGATTGGATTTGAGGTCGCGTAATAAATTACGCATGGCCAGCATGGCGCGGAGCTGGGGGATCTGGCGGGCAACCTGTTCAGGTTCGAAATCCTTAATATCGGAGAAATTCAGTTTTATGCTTTCTTCCGAGCCATCCCCGGCCATTGTGTTAGGAACCGTCAGATTCACTTCCGGGTTAAATTCCGAAAGTACGCTGTTGAAGTTATTTTTATTGACGTTGATTTTCTCCCTTTCCGATAATGGGCGATTCTCTTTTCCATTACTGAAATCACCGACGGTGAGGAGTTTAAGCGGCAGTTCGATTTTCTTTTGCGCGCCACCTGTATGCAGAGCCAGCTTTAAGTTTATGCGTGCCTTGGGCACCTCATTCTGGAATGAATCGGCCATAGCAATCCCTTTCTTTAAAAGAAATAAATGTTAAGTGAGTGACGTTTCTTTACAAAGCCATATTAGAGCAAAAACCCATTTAAAATCAACTTCCCAGATCAAAGATCTACCATTAGACTTTTCTTAAGAATATTCCACTAAATTAGTGTACTCATAAATGCCATAGATACATGATACACAGTAAAAATTAACTATTTATTCACATTAATTTGGCAGAAATGACTGCTTTGATTGGAAATATTGAACTTATTGTCCCATGAGGTTGAATAATTGATTTACATCAATGCATTTATTAACACGCCCCGTAACAGCGCAGAGAAATAAGGCTTTAATTCAATAAATGGCCTGAATATGAAAAAATCCTGTATCGGACAAATTCAATCTTTAAAACAGTAATGACTATACTGCTACAGGAATGGCGAATAAATGACTACGCGTTTTTCGATAAACGGGAGAAAGAATCTCTCTGAAGATATTCATCATGACAATAAGTGATGGGCTGATATGAAGGGGATATTCGGTAATAACCAGGCTGTAAAACTATCAACCCTGAGAGCGGGCGCTTATGCGGTTAATGGATATTTACCATAATCACGTAGCGCCCTGACCTCTTTTTTAGTGCTTTTCAATATACATTGTTCGGCTATATGCAACATCCTCTGGGTTATTTATCGGATAACCTTTTACCCATGGCTTGATGAGACGGCCATTGGTGTACTGATAAATTGGAGCAATGGGCGCTTTTTCAGCGAGGATCTTCTCGGCCATGTTGTAGTCTGCATTACGCGCTTTTTCAGTGGTTTCGAGCGTCGCCTGGTGAATAATCTTATCGTAAGCAGGATCGTTGAATCGTGAGATATTCCCGCTGTGGGAGGAGGTCAGCAACGACAGGAATGTCGACGGCTCATTGTAGTCCCCTACCCACGACGCACGGATGACGTCAAAATTGCCGGTATTGCGGCTGTCGATGTAGGTTTTCCACTCCTGATTCTGCAACTTAACGTCAACCCCCAGATTTTTCTTCCACATAGAGGCGACGGCAATCGCAATCTTCTGATGGTTTTCAGATGTGTTGTACAGCAGCGTTAATTTAAGCGGACGCTGAGGACCATAGCCTGCGGCCTGGAGCAACGTTTTCGCCTGTGCATTGAGTTCCTGCTGCGACATCTGCTCAAATGGCGAGGTTTCCGGCGTAAAACCGGCAGTAACATCAGGGGTAAAATGCCAGGCCGGTTTCTCACCGGTTCCCAGGACTTTTTCGGCCATAATGCGCCGATCGATCGTCATGCTCAGCGCCAGACGTACGCGGGCATCCGCGGTTGGGCCTTTTTGCGTGTTAAACGCATAGTAATAAGTCCCAAGCTGTGGCGGTGTATACACCTGTCCCGGAATATCTTTAAGCAGCTTCTGGTACATGTTTTTCGGAAATGATTCTGTAATATCTATATCGCCCGCCAGGTAGCGTTTGGTCGCTGAAGACTCCTGGTTGATCGGCACAAAGGTGACTTTTTTAAGCACCGTCCTGGCGTTATCCCAGTAATGTGAATTCGGCTCAACCACCAGTTTTTCATTCACGACGCGATCTTTCAGCACATACGCACCGTTGCCAATGAGCGCGCCTGGGCGCGTCCATTCCTTACCGCTTTCTACGTTGGCCTTTCGAACAGGATAAAACGCGAAGTTAGCCGTCAGATTGCTGAACCAGGGCAGCGGTTTGTCCAGCTGCACGCGCAGCGTTTTAGCATCGACCGCCGTCACGCCGAGGGTATCCGGAGCAGCTTTGCCATCGATAATGGCCTGGGCATTGTTAATGCCCGCCAGCGCTGCAAACCAGGCGAAAGGTGAGGTTGTTTTGGGATCAACCAGACGACGCCAGCTGTAGACAAAATCTTGTGCCGTCACCGGAGTACCGTCAGACCATTTGGCGTTATCCCGCAACGTGAACGTCCAGACACGGTTATCATTACTCTGCCAGCGCGTCGCCACGCCGGGCACTAACTCCCCTTTTTCGTTCTGATTTACCAGCCCTTCATAGAGGTCTCGGATCACCTGAATCTCGGGCAATCCCACCGCTTTTGCCGGATCGAGCGAAGCGGGTTCATCTTTGATGTGTCGAACCAGCTCCTGCTTTTGCGCCAGAACCGTTCCTTCGGGAACCTCCGCGGCATATGAAAGTGAAGAAAGCCCGCACAGCCACAGCGCAGTACAAAGAAGCGAAACAGGATGCTTCATACGATCCCCTTAATGATGTCAGGTAACAGGCAGATGCGTAATTATTTGTTTCGAAACGGAGAAATGCAAATGCTTCCTCCGGAAAGTTGATGCCAGGCAATTTTCACCACATACGGAAACTATTTGATTAACCGCGAGTTTTGCACAACACTGCCAGAAGTGACTTTATTATCAGGGTTTACTATGGCAACTACCCGACCAAGAACGGAACGCGGTGCCTTCCCGCCCGGGACTGAACATTATGGCCGCTCGTTTTTAGGCGCGCCACTGATCTGGTTTCCGGCACCCGAGGCCGATCGTAATAGCGGCTTAATTATTGCGGGCACCCATGGCGATGAAAACTCATCTGTTGTGACGCTTTCGTGCGCGCTGCGTACGCTGTCTCCCGATTTACGACGTCATCATGTCATTTTGACCGTCAATCCGGACGGTTGTCAGCTTGGATTACGGGCGAATGCACGAGGCGTTGACCTTAACAGGAACTTCCCGGCGGCAAACTGGCGCGCCGGTGAAACGGTATATCGCTGGAACAGTTCTGCTCAGGAGCGAGATGTGGTTTTGCTCACGGGAGATAAACCTGGGTCCGAACCGGAAACTCAGGCGTTGTGCCAGCTTATTCATAAGATCCACCCGGCCTGGGTTGTCTCTTTCCACGATCCCCTCGCCTGTATTGAAGATCCTCGCCATACGGCGCTCGGGCAGTGGCTGGCGGATGCGTTTGCGCTTCCTCTGGTGACCAGCGTTGGCTATGAAACACCCGGGTCGTTTGGCAGCTGGTGCGCGGACCTCGGCCTTCACTGTATCACCGCTGAGTTTCCGCCCATCTCGTCAGATGAAGCGAGCGAAAAATACCTGCGGGCGATGACAGATCTCCTGCGCTGGCAGCCTCAAAGATGAAGTACGCCGGAAGTAAAATTCAGAGCAGGTGAAACATCAACCGCCAGCCAGGTTGGGCCATCCAAATCGGCAAAACGCACGCTGTTTACCAGCGGGAGTGCAGCGCCAATCGCTCTGGAAGTGCACAACATGCAGCCCAGCATCAGAGTGAAGCCTTGCGCCTGCGCATCTTTTGCCAGAGCAAGGGCCTCGGTTAATCCGCCTGTTTTATCCAGCTTGATGTTCACCATTTCGTAGCGCCCCTTGAGGGAAGACAGGCTCTCACGGGTATGACAGCTTTCATCTGCACAGACGGGAAGCGGATGAATAAAATTCGCCAGCGCATCATCATCTTCTGCCGGGAGGGGTTGTTCCAGCATGGCAACGTTCAGATCGGCAAGCAGCTGACAACGGGCTGCCAGCCCTTCGCTGTGCCAGGATTCATTCGCGTCGACGATCAGGGTGGCATCAGGCACCGCCGCACGAATGGCGACCATGCGTTCGCTAATCAGACGATCGTCGAGCTTCACCTTTAATAATGTTGCACCGGTGGCATATAACGCCTGGGCGCTGGCCGCCATTTGCTCAGGTTCACCAATGACCACCGTTTGCGCGGTGACGATCGATTGCGGCAGAGTCATGTTCAGCAGCGAAGGAAGCGGTTTGTGTTGTTTCGCCGCTTCCAGACTCCAGAGCGCGCAGTCAATCGCGTTGCGCGCGGCGCCAGCTGGCAACCGCTGCTGAAGAGCCTCACGCGTCAGGCCCGCCTGCAATTCGGGCACTACCGTCATAATTTGCGCCATGACTGACGCCAGGCTTTCTCCATAGCGAGGATAAGGGGTACATTCCCCGACACCTTTCACGCCATCCTCTTCACATTCAACCACGACCACGCAGGCCTCACTACGGCTGCCGCGCGAAATCACAAACGGGGTGTGCAATGGCCAGGCTTCTTCATAGACCTTAACGCTTCTCATCACTGACTCCTTGCAGGCCGGTAGGCATAAAATTGGTTTGCCGTGCTAACTGCGGATGACATACACTAGCCACGACGTTAACTATTTGTAAACAGGAAGATATCTATGTCACAACTCGTTCATTTCCAGGGCAACCCGGTTGCTGTTGCAGGTTCCATCCCACAGTCTGGCAGCAAAGCACAGCCTTTTACTCTGGTGGCTAAAGATCTGTCTGACGTCACGCTGAGCCAGTTTGCTGGCAAACGTAAAGTCCTGAACATTTTCCCAAGCATCGATACTGGCGTTTGCGCTGCATCAGTGCGTAAATTCAACCAGCTGGCGACCGAAATGAACAACACCGTAGTGCTGTGCATTTCTGCTGACCTGCCGTTTGCCCAGTCCCGCTTCTGCGGCGCTGAAGGCCTGAGCAACGTCATCACCCTTTCCACTCTGCGCAGCCCGGATTTCCTGGAAAAATACGGTGTTGCCATCTCCGAAGGCGCGCTGAAAGGTCTGGCTGCTCGTGCGGTGCTGGTGATCGACGAAAACGACAACGTTGTTTTCAGTGAGCTGGTTAACGAAATCACTACCGAACCGGATTACACCGCTGCACTTGAGGCGCTTAAAGCCTAAACGTAAAAAAGCCTCTGCAAAGAGGCTTTTTTATTTATTCGTCACCCTTCTTCTGATTTAACCCATACTCGCGCAACTTATTCGCAATCGCGGTATGTGACACCCCAAGACGTTTAGCCAGCTTGCGCGTGCTCGGATAGCTGCGATAAAGCTGCGTTAACACCGAACGCTCGAAACGGCTGGTGATGTCATCCAGCGAGCCTTCCATTGCCTCTTCGCCTACCGAGACCGTCCCGGCATCGTAATCCGGCAACAGAATATCCTGAGGGCGCAGTTCATACCCTTCAAGCTGAGTTAATGCGCGATAGACCGCATTTTTAAGCTGACGAATATTGCCCGGCCAGCCGTAACGCGTCAGCACGGTGCCCAGGTCGGCAGAGAGCTTCGGACGCGGCACGCCCTGCTCGTCGGCAAAACGGGCCACGAACAGTTCTGTCAACGGCATGATGTCCTGCGGGCAATCGCGCAGCGGCGGAATATTGAGCGTCAGAACGTTGAGACGATAGTAGAGATCTTCGCGGAATACCCCTTTCTGCACCAGCTCCACCAGGTTTTTCTGGGTGGCGCAGATGACGCGCACATCCACGTGTACTTCATGATCTTCCCCCACGCGGCGAAACGTGCCGTCATTGAGAAAACGAAGCAGTTTCGCCTGCATGCGTGGCGACATTTCGCCAATCTCGTCCAGCAGCACCGAGCCGCCATTCGCCTGTTCAAAGAAGCCTTTTTTACCTTCCGGTGCATGCCCGAACAGCTCACTTTCAACGGCATCTTCAGGAATAGAGGCGCAGTTCAGCGCCAGATACGGTTTTGCCGCACGCGGGCTGGCCATGTGCACAGCATGCGCCAGCAGATCTTTCCCCGTACCGGTATCCCCGGTAATCAGCAGCGGCGCCGTAAGATTTGCCAGCTTGCGCGCCTGGTCGATCACATGACGCATCTTCGGGCTCACCGCAATAATCTGGCTGAATGCGCAGACGTCCTGGCTGGAAAGGTTCTGTAACTGACGCCCCATGCGCACCGTGGAGCGCAGCATGATCACTGCGCCGGTCAGCACCCGCGCGGCATTTTCCCCTTTCAGGTAGACCGGCGTGATCTCCATCAGGAAATTCTGTCCGTTGATGACGACGTGCTCGCTATGGGTATTTTGCGGGTTGCTGTCCAGCCAGCGCTGGAAATTAAACCCGGTGATCAGTTGCGTGGCGTGGTGCCCGATAAGTTTTTCCTGAGTCTGCGCAAACAGCTGGCAGCTGGCCTGGTTAACGCGCTCGACTTTATTTTTCAGATCGAGAGAGAGAAACGGCTCCGGCATTGCTTCCAGCAGCGCGCTCAGCGCAAGATGTTCCCGCTCGGACGGCATCCAGGGGATGGTGCGTACATCCGTAACGCCAGCGATACGGCGGATTTCCGCCATCAGGCTACTGAAGGTATTAAATTCAATTTCGGCAAAATTGAGGTAAATTCGCCCGACAGGGTCGATCTCTATGCCACGTAAATCAATGCTACGTAAAACAAGAAGATCGAGTAACTCGCGGGTCAGACCGAGACGGTCCTCACAAAAGACTTCCAGACGCATGGGAAATTCACCGTTTAAGCCAATAACAGTAAAATGATATGTCAGATCACGGTGTTCGGGAAGGTGGCTGTCAACAAATATTGACAGCCCGCACGATTAGTAAACAAAACCTCACTGAGCAGGTTTTTTATTGAGCGTCTCTTTAAGCTGGCCAATCAATTCGCGACGGAAATCCCCCAGCCGCGGCTTATCGCCATCGATCCAGGGGAGTGGACGACAAACCTCCATCGCTTTGATGCCCAGGCGTGCCGTCAGCAGACCGGCACCAATCCCCTGCGCCGCCCGGGCAGAGAGACGCGCCGCAAGATCCTGCGACATCCAGTCCATCCCGACCTCCCGTACCAGTTCGCTTGCCCCGGCGAAGGCGATATTCAGCAATACCAGTTTGAACAGGCGCAGCCGGCTGTAATAACCAAGCTCGATGCCATACAGTCTGGCGATGCGGTTGATCAGGCGCAGGTTGCGCCAGGCGATAAAGGCCATGTCTACCATCGCCAGCGGACTGACGGCGATCATCAGGGTAGATTCCGCCGCCGAGCGGCTGATCTCACGACGAGCCTGCGCATCCAGCACCGGCTGAACAATGTGGGCATAGAGCGTGACCACTTCCTGGTCATTCTGGGTTTCGTGGATCGCCGCATACCAGCGCTGAAGCGCCGGGTGAGAGTGATCAATCCCGGCCTGAGCCGCAAGCTTTTCACAAAAAGCACGCCCTTTTCCTGTGCCGTGACTGTGCAGCAGATCCCGCGCTTCATCGCGTTCGTGGGCACGCTGACGCAAACGCCATAGGCGACGCCACTCGGTAACGACCGAGCCAACGCCCGCACCAACAATCAACGCCCCGGCGGCGCATCCCCCCAGCGCCACCCAGTCCTGCGTTTGCCAGGCATTGACGCCCCACTGCACGCCCTGGCCGATTACGCTCACACCAAAAAGGGCTAACCCGGCGGTCACCATCTTACGCCACAGGCTGCGTTTCGGGCGCAGTGCCGCATCAACCACCGCTTCCGCCTGCCCCTCTTCAACCATCGGTTCGTCTGCCAGCACGGGAGCAAAGTTGTCAGCCTGCGGGCCGCTGAAGGTTTGCGCCGTTTTAAACGCCTCATGCGGGGACTGCTCAAGCTGGCCGGTAAAATCAATGCGTGGTTTTAACGGTTCCGTCATCGCAATTTATCTCCAATTAAAAACTCCAGCGCGGCATCCAGACGGATATGCGGCAATGGCTGGTCAACGTTCATACTCTGCGGACGGAAGGCTTCGAACTGAAAACCCTGGCTTTGCCAGAAAGCCTGGCCCGGCAGACGCGCCGGAACTTCCCCCGGATAGACCGTGAGCGGTTCGCCGTCGCTGAGACGGTTGCCCCGCAGGGCCGGAATTTTCTCGCCATTCAGATCAATCAACCCACTCTGCGTAGCCTGTACGGACGCCAGCCCCAGACAGTCCATGCTGATCCCTTCGAAGGCCGCATTCTGCCAGGCATCCTGCACCAGCTGTTGCAGCAGGGATACCATGTTGGCGTGCTGATCGACCGTCACATGGTCAGCTTTTGTGGCGGCAAACAGCAGCTTGTCGATGACCGGCGAGAACAAACGGCGAAACAGCGTACGCTGGCCATAATGAAAGCTTTGCATCAGCTGCGTCAGCGCCAGCCGCATATCATTGAACGCTTGCGGCCCGCTGTTGAGCGGTTGCAGGCAGTCCACCAGTACGATCTGGCGGTCAAAGCGTAAAAAGTGATTTTTATAAAAGCCCTTAACCACCTTCTCACAGTAATAATTGTATCGCTCGCGGAGCATACCGGCGTTGGTGGTCTTGTCCGCCTGCGCCAGTTTCGATTCACCGATGCTGTCAACGTCCGGCCACGGGAAAAACTGTAGCGCGGGAGCACCGGCTAAATCACCCGGCAGAACGAAGCGGCCCGGCTGAATGAAATGCAACCCCTCCTGCTTGCACTGATGCAGGTAATCCGTCCAGGCTTCGGCTATGACGGCCAGACGGTTTTCATCCGCCGGTGCCAGCGGATCCAGTCCTTCGCAAAGCTGGCGCCATTTGGTCGACCACTCTGCCCGCTGCCCCTGCAACAGACCGGTCATCTGTCGGGACCAGCTCAGGTAATCCTGCGCCAGCATCGGTAAATCGAGCAGCCATTCTCCCGGGTAATCCACAATTTCGAGATAGAGCGTGGACGTTTCTTTGAAGTGACGCATCAGGGATTCATTCGAGCGGAAACGAAGCGCAAGACGGATTTCGCTCACGCCACGCGTCGGGGTGGGCCAGGCGGGAGGCTCCCCGTATAACTGCGCCAGACCTTCATCATAGGTGAAACGGGGTATACCAAAATCACGTTGCGGTACGCGTTTCACCCCAAGCAACCGCTCCTCGCGCACTGCGCTAAGCAGTGGCAGGCGCGCCCCTGCATGCAGGTTCAACAGCTGATTGACCATCGCCGTAATGAATGCTGTCTTACCGCTGCGGCTCAGCCCCGTCACGGCAAGACGCAGATGGCGATCAACGCCACGGTTCACCAGAGAATTGAATTCGTTTTTAAGTCGCTTCATCGCCGTCCTTCATTGCCTGGAACCCTGAAAAAAGTCACTTCAGAATACAGTAAATTGGGGCAGATCGTTGATTATCAATTCTTAATTATTGCTATTGCCGTTTTCTCTCCAGTAAGATGGGCGCAATTGCTGTCCGTCTGGAGTGAGTAAGGTGTATGTCACCCACCATCTATGATATTGCCCGCGTTGCTGGCGTTTCGAAATCAACCGTGTCGCGCGTTCTGAATAAACAAACGAATATTTCTCCTGAAGCGCGCGAAAAGGTGTTGAAGGCGATAGAAGAATTAAATTATCAACCGAATAAACTTGCCCGCGCACTCACCTCTTCTGGCTTCGACGCCATTATGGTTATTTCGACCCGTTCAACCAAAACCACCGCAGGCAATCCGTTTTTCTCTGATGTACTACATGCCATTACGGCAAAAGCAGAAGAAGAGGGTTTTGATGTTATTTTACAAACGTCCAAAAGCAGCGAAGATGATCTGCAAAAATGCGTAGGTAAAATAAAGCAGAAGATGATCAAAGGGATCATCATGCTAAGCTCGCCGGCGAACGAGTCTTTTTTCGCGACGCTGGACGAATATGGCGTGCCCGTGGTCGTTATTGGTAAAGTGGAAGGCAATTACCAGAATATCTATTCTGTCGACACGGATAATTTCCACGACAGCGCCATATTAACCGACTCATTTATCACACATGGTCGCACTAAAATTGCCTGCCTGCATGCCCCTCTCGATTATCACGTTTCTATCGATCGCCTGGCGGGCTATAAATCGAGCCTTGAGAAGCACGGTATTGCGATTAATCCGGACTGGGTTATTGATGGCGGATATACCCATGAAAGCGCGCTTCAGGCGGCCTGTCAGCTACTCTCTTCAGACAACCCGCCCGATGCGGTTTTTGCGACAGACAGTATGAAATTGCTGAGTCTTTATCGTGCCGCGGATGCGCTAAACCTGACGATCCCGGAACAGGTCGCAATGGCAGGATACAGCGACCCAATGCTATCTCTCATTTTAACCCCTGCGCCTGGCGGCTTTGATATCCCCACCAGAAAGCTGGGCGAAGAGAGCTGCGATGTGTTGTTCAGGTGCATAGCGGGTAAACCTGCCCCGCATAAGATATTGGTTGAAACGCATTTTTCAGATGCGGCTTCATTACGCTAAAAACCAGGGGCAAACGCCCCTGGTGAAGTGTTATCAAAACGCGTAATTCACGCCGATACCGGCATAGTGGAAGCGGTCACTTTCCCCTTCGTCATGGTTTTCCCATTCGTAGGCATATTCCAGCGTCATGGATAAACCATTGTTAAAATCATAGGCGTACAGCATACCCAAACGGTTGAAATCATGTCCTTCACGCTCAGGATCGTCTTGCCAGTCCCAGTTTGACCAGCGATCGAGTCCCAGACGGGTATAAGGCGTTAGCGTCGTCTGACCCAATGAAATCGGCAGATAGGCGCGAATTTCCTGAGTGGAGAATTCACCGTTATTACGTGAACCGTCCATATTAAAACCGCGCTCTAAATAGTAATTAACTTTTGCCGAGACCGTTTCGTTAATTGTCCAGGTAAAACCGGTTTCGGTCTCGACGCGGCTGTCAGAATAGCCGGTTTTTTCCAGATCGTTGGCAAACTGATACATGGCAAACCAGCCGCCAAAACGCCAGTCGTCGGTTAGTTTAATATCCCAGTCAGGCTGAACTTTGTAGCGCTGCATATTAGCACTACCATCTTTAGCACCATTCTCATCCTTAAAGTGATAGCCATAATTACGGAAGCCACCGGTCAGGCCGAACGTAAAATCATCGGTGCCGATAAAACGATAGCGTAATTCTACTTCAGGACGATCGAAATAGGTGCCGCGCGTCATGCTACTGTAATCGACCGGCCCCTCCTGATACATAGCCAGCGAAATGGTCCAGGCATCCCATGTGGCATTAAACCACACGGAGGGTTCATATAATCCATCTTTATCGTCGGCCTGACCTTCGACGTTTTCAATTTCATACATGGCGCCAATATTAAATTCCCACTGTTTGGCTGATTCTGTTGCTTGCGCGCAGCTCACCCCTGCGCACAGAACGAGCGCAGCACTTCTTAGTAGAGTACTCATTAAAATATTCCTTTATAATTAACACGCAAAAAACCGGAAACTTTCATTTCCGGCGAACACCTTTCTTATCTAATAGCTGTTTCAGTATCAGCATCGAAGAAATGGCACTTATTCATATCGAACTGGATGCCGATATTATCTCCGGCGACGTAATCATCCGCCGCTCCCGCACGGACGACCAGTTCATGCCCACCCACGGTGGCATAAAGCATAAATTCAGCCCCGGTCAGCTCAGCAACGCTGATCTTCGCCGTGATGTTTTCACCGCTTCGCTGTGCGGTGAGAATGTCTTCCGGACGGATCCCAAAGACAACCGCTTTACGCTGGTAACCTTGCGCATTCAGTACGGCCAGCTTGTCCTCCGGGATCTCCAGACGCAGCGTTTCCGTCACAAAATAGCGGTCGTCGATTGCGCCACGAATGAAGTTCATCGCAGGCGAACCAATAAACCCTGCAACGAACATATTCGCCGGCTCGTTGTAGACCTGCTTCGGCGCGCCCACCTGCTGAATGATGCCGTCCTTTAAAATCACGATGCGGGTCGCCATCGTCATGGCTTCCGTCTGATCGTGCGTCACGTAAATCATGGTGGTGTTAAGCTTCTGGTGCAGCTTGCTGATTTCAGCGCGCATCTGCACACGAAGTTTGGCATCGAGGTTGGATAAAGGCTCATCCATCAGGAAGACCCCCGCTTCGCGCACTATCGCCCTGCCTAACGCCACGCGCTGGCGCTGACCGCCGGACAACGCGCCAGGTTTACGCTGGAGATAGTCGCGCAAGCCCAGGATCTGTGCCGCCCAGCTAACGCGTTCTTCAATGACGGAGGGCGCAATTTTTTGCATTTTCAGGCCAAACGCCATGTTGTCGTAGACCGTCATATGCGGATAGAGCGCATAGTTCTGGAAGACCATCGCAATATCACGGGACTTGGCGGGAACATCATTCATGCAAACCCCGTCAATAATCAGTTCACCCGCGCTGATCTCCTCAAGGCCGGCAATCATTCGCAGTGGACGCCGCGCCTGTATGCCAGTCACTCCCCGCAAGGGCTGAACGGCATGAGCC
>OJXA01000328.1_pt1 | contig 13381 bp, 11 predicted proteins | sample 1600581 | NCBI WGS metagenome assembly OJXA01 (sample SAMN04436615, study PRJEB24849) | human gut metagenome | biome: human gut; feature: NICU; material: stool | host: Homo sapiens | place: USA: Saint Louis, MO | collected 2009-12-13 | reverse complement strand
CACCTTACCACGCTGGTCCCGCCGCAGCACTGGGTGATCGCCAATATCAAAGAGACGCAGCTGGCGAATTTACGCGTCGGCCAGCCGGTGAAATTCACCGTCGATGCCTTAAACGATAAAGCCTATCAGGGCCGCGTGGAGAGCATATCCCCGGCCACAGGGGTCGAGTTCAGCGCTATCACCCCGGATAACGCCACGGGCAACTTTGTTAAAATCGCCCAGCGCATCCCGGTACGCATTGAGGTACTCGGTGAGCCGGAGGCGTACCGGCTGCTGCGCCCTGGCATGTCGGTGCAGGTAACCATCGACACGCGGGAGGCGAAACAATGACGCTTCGCCCGATAGTCGGCCTGCTGATAATGGCTATCCTGGCGGGATGCCAGTCGGTAGACGTTGAGCCCGCCAAATCGTCCCTGCACATACCGGCCCAGTGGCGCGCGACGTCGGGGCCAGCCAGCCCGACAGAGCAGCTCTGGTGGCGAAATTTTCACGACAGCAATCTGAACCGCTATGTGGATCAGGCGCTGAAGAACAACAGCGACGTGCTGATTGCACGCGAGCGGATTAACGAGTACCAGGCCCGGGTGTACGCCGCCGACGGCAGCCTGTTCCCGTCGCTTGACGCGGGCGTGACCGGGACGCGCGCGCGCTCGCAGTCCGCCGCCACGGGGCTTCCGGTATACGGTACGTTGTACAAAGGCAGCCTGACCGCCAGCTACGACGTGGATATCTGGGGCGTAAACCGCAGCACCTCCCGTGCCGCTGAAGCGTCGCTGGAGGCACAAAAGGCGGCGGCTGCGGCGGCTGATCTGACCGTCGCATCCTCGGTGGCCTCCGGGTACGTCACCCTGCTGTCGCTGGACGAACAGCTTCGCGTTACCCGGTCCACGCTGAAGTCGCGTGAAGAGGCGTTCAATCTCGCCAAACGACAATTTGAGACGGGATACAGCTCTCGCCTTGAGCTGATGCAATCGGATTCTGAGCTGCGCGCCACCCGCGCCCAGGTTCCACTGCTTCAGCACCAGATTGCGCAGCAGGAAAATGCGCTTAGCCTGCTGCTGGGCAGCAACCCGGGTGACGTTGCGCGCGGTGAAAGCTTTGATGCCCTGACGCCGCTGAAACTGCCCTCCCAGCTGCCGTCGACACTACTCAACCGGCGCCCGGATATCGTTCAGGCGGAACGTCAGCTGATTGCGGCAGACGCGACGCTGGCGGCATCGCGCGCCAGCCTGCTGCCGTCAATCAACCTCACGGCCACGGGATCGGTGCAGGATCGCACGCTGTCGGGGTTGCTGGATAACCCGCTACAGCTCTGGAGCGTGGGCGGCAGTATTCTTGCGCCGCTGCTGAACCGTCAGGCGCTGAATGCGCAGGTAGATATCTCTCAGTCCCAGCGGAATCAGGCGCTGTATAGCTACGAAAAAACCGTGCGTAACGCGTTTGCTGAGGTGAATGACAGCCTTGATGCCATCACCCGCTATCAGGAACAGCTTACCGAGCTGCTGGCACAGCAGGCGGTCGCGCAGGAGACGCTGCGGATTGCGCAAAACCGCTACCGCAACGGATACTCTTCTTATCTGGATGTGCTCGATGCGCAGCGCACGCTGTTCTCGGTGCAGACCAGCGTGGTACAGGTGAAAAACAACCTGTTGCTGGCGCAAATTGATTTGTATAAAGCGCTGGGCGGCGGTTGGAGCAGTGCGTGAAAACATGCCGGGTGGCGCTGCGCCTTACCCGGCCCACATGCTCTCCCGTAGGCCCGGTAAGCGCAGCGCCACCGGGTAACGGTTTTAGCCGGAGATCTGCTCCATCGCCTGCAAGATACGCTTATCCGAAATCGGATACGGCGTACCGAGCTGCTGGGCAAAGAAGCTGACGCGAAGCTCCTCGATCATCCAGCGGATCTCCCGCACGTCGTCGTCATCGCGACGCGCTGGCGGCAGTTTGTTGAGCCACTGCTGCCACGCCTGCTGCACGTTTTCGACTTTCAGCATCTGCGCGCGATCGCGATGCGGATCGACCGCCATTTTCTCCAGACGCTTCTCAATCGCCTGCAAATAACGCAGCGTATCGCCCAGACGCTTAAAGCCGTTGCCGGTCACAAAGCCGCGATACACCAGCCCCGCCATCTGCGCCTTCACGTCCGACAGCCCCAGGGCCATGGTCATATCCACCCGACCCTTCAGGCGCTTGTTGATATTGAACACGGCGGTAAGGATCTGCTCGACCTGTTTGGCAATCTCCACCACGGTGTCGTTCAGCTCCGCGCGCACCTTTTCATGAAGCTGAGCAAAGCCCTCTTCCGTCCAGACCGGACCGCCGGCCTCGTGGATCAGCTTATCCACACCGCAGGAGATGCAGTCGTCGATCAGATCCAGCACCTTACCGTACGGGTTAAAGTAGAGCCCCAGCTTGGCTTTGTTCGGCAGCTTCTCGTGCAGATACTTAATCGGCGACGGGATGTTAAGCAGAAGCAGTCGACGCAGCCCGCGCCACATCATCTGCTGTTGCTCCTGCGGATTGTCAAAGAGCTTAATCGCCACGCTGTCGCGCTCATCCACCAGCGCGGGCCAGGCTTTCACCTTGTAGTTCCCGCGCTTCTGCTCGTAGCTTTCCGGAAGCTGACCAAAGCTCCAGATGTGCAGCCCGCTCTGCTCAATGCCGTCATCGGCCACCGCAGAGAGCGTCTCCTGGACTTTACCTTTCAGCGCCTCTTTCAGCTCCGTCAGAGAACGGCCTTCGAGCAGCTTTTTGTTTTTATCGTCCACCACGTGGAATGTGATTTTCAGGTGATCGGGCACCTGATCCCAGTTCCAGTCGTCGCGGTCGATGGTGGTTCCGGTCATGCGGCGGAACTCACGCTCCAGGGCGTCCAGCAGCGGCAGCTCCAGCGGCGTGACGCGGCCTAAAAACGCTTCGGCGTAGTTCGGCGCCGGCACAAAGTTACGCCGCACCGGTTTAGGCAGGGATTTGATTAACGCAATGACCAGCTCGCGGCGCAGGCCGGGGATCTGCCACTCAAACCCGCTCTCTTCCACCTGGTTTAACAGCGGCAGCGGAATGTGCACCGTCACACCATCGGCATCCGCGCCCGGCTCAAACTGATAGGTCAGACGCAGCTTGAGGTTGCCCTGATGCCAGAAGTTCGGATAATCGAGCTTGCTGACCGACTCCGCGCCCTCTTTGATCAGCATGCTCTTTTCGAAGTTGAGCAGGTCCGGGGCCTCTTTGCTGGCTTTCTTCCACCAGCTGTCGAAATGGCGCGCCGAGATCACATCGTGACTGATGCGCTGATCGTAAAACTCAAACAGCGTCTCGTCGTCCACCAGAATGTCGCGACGGCGGGACTTGTGCTCAAGCTCTTCCACCTCGGCGCGCAGCTTCAGGTTTTCACGGAAGAACGCATGGCGCGTCTGCCAGTCGCCTTCCACCAGCGCATGGCGGATAAACAGCTCGCGACTCAGCGCCGGATCGATCTGGCTGTAGTTAACCTTACGCGCGGCCACCACCGGCAGGCCGTAGACGGTGACTTTTTCCGTCGCCATCACCGCGCCCTGCCCGCGCTCCCAGTGCGGCTCGCTGTATGAGCGTTTCAGCAGGTGCTGCGCCACCGGTTCAACCCACTCCGGATCGATACGCGCGGCGATACGCCCCCACAGACGGCTGGTTTCCACCAGCTCGGCGACCATGGTCCACTTCGGAGGCTTTTTAAACAACCCGGAGCCCGGGAAGATGGAGAAACGCGCGTTGCGTGCGCCGGTAAATTCCTGTTTATCCGCATCCTTCATCCCGATATGAGACAGCAGGCCAGTCAACAGGGCGATATGAATTTCGCGGTACTCCGCCGGTTCACTGTTGACCGGAATGCCCAGCTCTTTTACCACCTGGCGCAGTTGGGTGTAGATATCCTGCCACTCGCGCACGCGCAGGTAGTTGAGGAAATCCACCCGGCACTGACGGCGGAACTGATTTGAAGAGAGCGTTTTTTGCTGCTCGCCCAGGTAGTTCCACAGATTCACAAAGGCCAGGAAATCAGACTCTTTATCGTGGAAGCGACGGTGTTTTTCATCCGACGCCTGCTGCTTGTCCATTGGACGCTCGCGCGGATCCTGAATGGAGAGCGCCGAGGTGATGATCATCGCCTCGCGCACGCAGCCGTGTTTTTGCGCCTCCAGCACCATGCGCGCCAGACGCGGGTCGACCGGCAACTGGCTAAGCTGGCGGCCCAATGGCGTTAGCTTGTAGGCCGTCGCCTGCTCGTCGGTGGTGATGGCCCCCAGCTCTTCCAGCAGGCGCACCCCGTCCTGAATATTGCGTTTATCCGGCGCTTCCACAAACGGGAAGGCGGCGATATCGCCCAGCCCCAGCGCGGTCATTTGCAGGATAACGGATGCCAGGTTGGTCCGCAGAATTTCCGGATCGGTAAACTCCGGGCGCGACAGGAAATCGTCTTCCGAATAAAGACGAATACAGATCCCTTCCGACACGCGGCCGCAGCGGCCCTTACGCTGGTTAGCCGACGCCTGGGAAACCGGCTCAATCGGCAGGCGCTGAACTTTGGTTCGGTAGCTGTAGCGGCTGATGCGCGCCGTACCCGGGTCGATCACGTATTTAATGCCCGGCACGGTGAGCGAGGTTTCGGCCACGTTGGTCGCCAGCACGATGCGGCGTCCGCTGTGCGGCTGGAACACGCGGTTCTGCTCACTGTTCGACAGGCGCGCGTACAGCGGCAGGATCTCGGTATGGCGCAGATCGCGTTTGCTGAGCGCATCGGCGGTATCGCGGATCTCGCGCTCGCCGCTCATGAAGATCAGAATGTCGCCAGAACTCTCGTTGCCCAGCTCGTCGACGGCATCGAAGATGGCCTGAAGCTGGTCGCGCTCGGTATCGTCCGCCTCTTCCACAATCGGGCGATAGCGCACTTCAACCGGGTAGGTTCGGCCTGAGACTTCAATGATCGGCGCATTGTTGAAATGTTTTGAGAAACGCTCCGGGTCAATGGTCGCAGAGGTGATGATGATTTTCAGATCCGGACGCCGGGGCAGCAGCTCTTTCAGGTAGCCGAGCAGGAAGTCGATGTTCAGGCTGCGCTCGTGCGCTTCATCGATGATGATGGTGTCGTACTGCATCAGCAGACGATCCTGCTGGATTTCCGCCAGCAGGATACCGTCTGTCATCAGCTTAACCATGGTGTTATCGCTGACGTGGTCGCTGAATCGCACCTTGTAGCCGATGCAGCCGCCCGGCTCCGTTTGCAGCTCTTCCGCAATACGGTTCGCCACGGTGCGCGCCGCCAGACGACGCGGCTGGGTGTGACCGATCAGCCCTTTCAACCCGCGGCCCAGCTCCATGCAGATTTTCGGCAACTGGGTGGTTTTACCTGAACCGGTTTCCCCCGCGACGATCACCACCTGGTGGTCGCGTACGGCCTCAAGAATGTCCTGTTTCTTCTGGCTGACGGGCAGATTTTCCGGATAGGTAATCTCCGGACGTGCGGCTTCACGCAGCACAACTTTCCCTGCCGCCTGTTCAATCTCGTTGGCCATCTCCTGGTAAATGGCCTGTTGTGCATCAGGATTTTTAACCTTCTTAACGCCGTGCAGACGGCGCGCAAACCGCTGTTTATCGCGCAGCATCAGCGAATCAAGCTTTTGCATCAGAATCGGGAAGGTCAATTTTTGGTGTTCTGTCATAGCGTTAACGGGCAGTGCACTGCCGGATAAAATCTCTTTTTAATGATTGGTATAGAGTACCACATCAGCGCTTTTCGCGCCTTATTCAAAAAATTCGAACATAGGCTTCGATATATTGCGCTATCCCTGTGGCAGGATTGTGACTAAAGTGTCAACAAGCAACGGGGCAACCCCCTCAATCAAATACAAAACAGGAATTTCCCATGAGCAAAGTATTAGTGTTGAAATCCAGTATTCTGGCAGGGTATTCACAGTCTGGTCAGCTGTCTGACTATTTCGTTGAACAGTGGCGTGAACAGCACAGCGCGGATGAAATCACCGTGCGTGACCTGGCGGCAAACCCAATTCCTGTGCTGGACGGCGAGCTGGTTGGCGCGCTGCGTCCGAGCGATGCGCCTCTTACCCCGCGTCAGCAGGAAGCCCTGGCGCTTTCCGACGAGCTGATTGCTGAATTGCAGGCGCACGACGTTATCGTGATCAACGCCCCAATGTACAACTTCAACATTCCTACCCAGCTGAAGAACTACTTCGACCTGGTGGCGCGCGCTGGCGTAACCTTCCGTTACACCGAGAACGGCCCGGAAGGTCTGGTATCTCTATGACGAAGCGGTACATTTCGCCGCCGAAGCCGCAGGTGTGACGTCGTTTGAGTCGAATCTGGTGCTGCTGATGGATTTACTGCTGCTGGAAGCAACGGGGTGAAGATCACCCCGCTGTAATCAGATAATGCGGTTGGTCTTAAGATCGCGCAGGAAGCCGCCCCAGCGACGCTCGTAGAACGGGGTGATGTGCTCGGTAATAAAGTGGCTGATCCCCTTCTCACCTTTCTTCACCTGACAGATATCAATCGGCTCATCGCCCGGCAGGGTGTCGGTTGCCACGCTTCCCGCCGCCTGGATGATCTCGTCGATATCGCCGTCGGCCTCAATCCCTATCAGCAGAACAGGCTTTTCGTCAGCGCTCTCTTTGATGGAGCAGAGAAACGCGCGTTTTACCGGCTTGATGGTTTTAAACAGCGTGGTCAGGGAGTCAATCATCTGCGCGGGCGGCTCGGCCACTTCAGACAGCAGCAGCGTTTCGCCCCCTTCCAGCACCTCCTGAGTGCTGAGCGGGTTCCCCTCGTCACCAATCAGGTGGCTGATTTCGCGCGGAGTAAACTCTTTCCCGGTCGGCAGTTTGGCGTTGAGGAACAGCGTCTGCCCCAGGGTCATTTCGAACAACGTGCGCACCGGCATCACCACGAACGCCTGTTCGTCTTCTACCGCTTCCTGCAAGGCCTCGAGCGAAGTAAAGAACGGGATCACCGACGTGCCGTCGTCTTTCTCCCAGTGCAGCAGATCCAGCGCGCTGTCTTCGACAACCTGCTCCCCTTCCGCTGCGGTGCCCGGCACCCAGACGGTGGATTCCAGCAGCGTGCGGAAAAAGGCCGGACGGTGGGCGGGCTCGGTCGCCGCCTGCTCCAGCAGGGTTTCTAATTCGTTTTTGGTTTCTGACATAGTTTGGCTACTTCAAAAAACGCCGGGTGGCGCTTCGCTTACCCGGCCTACAAAACCGTAGGCCCGTGCAAGCGCAGCGCCGCCGGGCAATACGATGACTCCGAAGGCGCGCGTAAGCGTAGCGCTACCCGGCAAAAAAGATCACTCAGCCGTCAGCAGGTTCGCCACGGTACGCACGCCCAGACCGGTCGCACCCGCAGACCACTGCTCAACCGCCGCTTTACGGTAGGTTGCGGAGCAGTCAATGTGCAGCCAGCCTTCATGGTAGTTCTCAACGAAGTGAGACAGGAAGCCTGCTGCGGTGCTTGCCCCCGCCGGGTACGCCGCGCTCGCGGTGTTGTTCAGCTCGGCGAAGTTAGACGGCAGCTGGCTGCGGTGGAACTCGGCCAGCGGCAGACGCCAGAACGGTTCGTTTTCCGCCGCCGCGCTGGCCAGCAGGCGAGCGGCCAGCTTGTCGTCGAAGCTGAACAGGGCGTGATAGTCGTTACCCAGGGCAGTTTTCGCCGCGCCAGTCAGGGTCGCCATGTCGATAATCAGCTCCGGCTTCTGCGCAGAAGCGTCGATCAGGCCATCGGCCAGCACCAGACGGCCTTCGGCGTCGGTGTTCATCACCTCAACGTTTTTACCGTTGCGGTAGCGAATGATGTCGCCCAGCTTGAAGGCGTTGCCGCTCACCATGTTGTCCGCGCAGCACAGGTAGAGCTTCACGCGCTTGTTCAGGCCACGGGTGATGGCGAACGCCAGCGCGCCGGTAATGGTGGCCGCACCGCCCATGTCGGACTTCATGGAATCCATGAACGCGCTCTGCTTCAGGCTGTAGCCGCCGGTGTCGAAAGTGATGCCTTTTCCGACCAGACAGGCAAAGACCGGCGCTTCTTTATCGCCGGTTGGGTTGTAATCCAGCGCCAGCAGGACCGGAGGACGCTCGGAGCCACGGCCCACGGTGTGGATGCCCATGTAGTTTTGCTCGCGCAGGTCTTCACCTTTAGTGATGCGGTAAGACATCTTGTCGCCCGCCACGCCGCACAGCAGGTCGACGGCGCGCTGCGCCAGCTGCTCAGGGCCTAACTCTTCCGCCGGGGCGTTGATGGTGTCGCGCACCCAGTCGATGATTTGCAGGCGGCTTTCCAGCTCTTTCTGACCGGCTTCGTCGAGGTTCGCCCACTCGATTTTGCGGGTGCCTTTCGGGCCTTTGTAGCCTGCCCAGAACGCCCAGCTGCGGTCGGTGTCCCAGCCTTCGCCTTCCAGCGACACATGCTTAATGCCAAGGCCGTCAATTTTACGCGCGGCGCGCTGGATCAGGCCCAAATCATCGTTGCCCGTCAGGTGCAGGGTAATGCCGTCGTTATTAATGCTGTAGGTGGCTTTCTCGCCCCAGCGCGCGTCGGCAGGCTGATTCGAGAGCGTAATCTTCATCGCTTCGGTCATTTTATTTATCCTTATTAGCAACTAGCAAACGGGCCGCCTGAAGGCAGCCCGTTTATGTTATCTATTCTGCTTCATCTAACCAGACTAACAGAATCGCCTCCAGAATTTTTTCATTGGATGCGTTTGGATCATCGTCGAAATCCTCTAAATCGCAGATCCACTGATGCATGTCGGTGAATCGTACGGTCTTCGGATCGAGATCCGGGTTCGCGTCGTAGAGCGCCTCGCCGATTTCACGGCTGTCTGTCCACTTCAGTCCCATATCAATGCTCGCGTGCGTGGTTGATGGTGTAACGTGGGAACTCCACGACCAGATCTTCATCGGTCACCGCGGCCTGGCAGCTCAGGCGGCTGTCTGGCTCCAGACCCCATGCTTTATCCAGCATGTCGTCTTCGTCTTCGGTGCTCTCGGCGAGAGAGTCGAAACCTTCACGCACGATGCAGTGGCAGGTGGTGCAGGCACAGGATTTTTCACAGGCGTGTTCCACTTCGATACCTGCACGCAGGGCAACATCGAGAATGGTTTCACCGGTCTTCGCTTCCAGAACAGCGCCATCCGGACAGAGGTCCGCATGAGGCAAAATTACAATCTTTGGCATATTAAACCTCGTCCACGGACTGGCCTTTCAGCGCGACGCGGACAGATTTGTCCATGCGGCGAGCAGCGAAGTCCTGGGTTTGTTTATCAACGTTTTTAATGGCTTCTTCTATTGCGTCAGCGTCATTGCCTTCGGCGACTGCGCTTAAGCGCGCGGCAGCGTCGTCAATCACCTGGCGCTCAGCGGCGCTTAACAGCGCGGCATCGGCAGCGAGCGCGCCGTTCAGGCTTTCCAGCACGCGTGCGGCTTCCACTTTTTGTTCGGCCAGCATACGCGCCTTCACATCCTGCTCGGCGTAACTCATTGAGTCCTGAATCATGGAGGCGATTTCGCCATCGGTCAGGCCGTAGGACGGCTTCACCTGGATGGACGATTCCACGCCGGTGGATTTTTCCATCGCCGTGACGCTCAGCAGACCGTCCGCATCCACCTGGAAGGTAACGCGAATATGCGCCCCGCCCGCCGGCAGCGCCGGAATTCCGCGCAGCGCAAAGCGCGCCAGAGAGCGGCAGTCCTGCACCAGCTCGCGCTCGCCCTGCATCACGTGGATGGACATCGCAGTCTGGCCGTCTTTGAAGGTAGTAAACTCCTGCGCGCGCGCCACCGGAATGGTGGTGTTACGCGGAATGACTTTCTCCACCAGGCCGCCCATGGTTTCTAAACCCAGAGACAGCGGGATGACGTCCAGCAGCAGCATTTCGCTGTCCGGCTTGTTGCCGACCAGAATATCGGCCTGGATAGCGGCGCCGACGGCAACCACTTTGTCCGGGTCGATAGAGGTCAGCGGCGTGCGGCCAAAGAATTCGCCCACGCGCTCGCGCACCAGCGGCACGCGGGTTGAGCCGCCAACCATGACCACTTCCAGCACCTCGTTAGCCTCAACGCCTGCATCCTTCAATGCGCGACGGCAGGCCAGCAGGGTACGCTTAACCAGAGGCGCAATCAGTTCGCTGAACCGATCGCGGGTAATCTCACCCTGCCAGCCTGCGACGTTCACGCTGACGGACTGTGCATCGCTCAGGGCGATTTTGGCGTCGATGGCCGCATCCAGCAGTTCACGCTGCACGTGCGCATCGCTGCGATCGCTGATGCCCGCCTGCTCGCGGATGTAATCTGCCAGCAGATGGTCGAAGTCATCGCCGCCGAGCGCGGAATCTCCGCCGGTCGCCAGCACTTCGAACACGCCGCGGCTCAGGCGCAGGATTGAAATATCAAACGTCCCGCCGCCGAGATCGTAAACCGCAATCACCCCTTCCTGACCGGAGTCGAGGCCGTAGGCAATCGCCGCCGCCGTCGGTTCGTTCAGCAGACGCAGCACGTGCAGGCCCGCCAGACGCGCGGCGTCTTTGGTGCCCTGACGCTGTGCATCGTCGAAATAGGCCGGAACGGTGATCACCACGCCGTCCAGATCGCCGCCGAGCGTCGCTGTGGCGCGTGCCGCCAGCGCTTTAAGGATGTCAGCAGAAACGCGAATCGGGTTCAGCAAACCGGCTGACGTCGCGATCATCGGCAGGCCGTTTTCGCTGGCCTGTAGCTGATACGGCAGATGCGGGTAACGGGTCTGGATATCAGCCAGCGAGCGGCCCATCATGCGCTTAACCGAGCTGATGGTGTTGGCCGGATCGCGCGCGGCGTTGGTGCGGGCATCAAACCCGACCGCGTGACCCTGCTGCTGGTAGTGGACCACGGAAGGCAGCAGATGGCGCCCCTGCTCGTCAGCCAGCGTTTCCGCCTGGCCGCTACGCACGGTCGCCACGAGAGAATTGGTGGTGCCCAGATCAATACCGACCGCCAGACGACGCTGGTGCGGTGCGGCGCTTAAGCCAGGCTCACTAATTTGTAATAAGGCCATAATTGCTTCCGAAATTAAAAATCGAGCAGCTTTTCTTCGAGTTGTTCAGCACTGCTTCGCAGTTTATCGAGAAAACGGAGTTTGCGCACAGTGTCTGCCGCCACGTCCCAGGTCTCGTTGTTCAGTTGCTCCACCATCTGCTGATGGCGGGTATCGAACATGCCCTTTACGCGCGTGATAAAGCTTTCCAGGCGCGCTTCGTCTTTAGCCTGTTCAATTTCATCCAGCTCTTCGCGCAGCTCCAGTTGTTCCATCAGAAAGGCGGTGTCGCGCACGGTATGCTGTTCGCTCGCCAGATCGAAACCGTGAAGCGAGAGCAGATATTCTGCACGCGCCAGCGGATGACGCAGCGTTTGCCAGGCCTGGTTGATGGTTGCGGAGTGTGATACCGCAGCCAGCTGCTCTGCCTGCGTCCCGCTGGCGAATTTATCCGGATGGTACTGACGCTGGAGATCCTGAAAACGGACCGTCAGCGCCTGGAGATCGATCGGGTATTGAGCGGGTAGTCCGAAGAGAGTGAAGTAATCCATAACAATCTCAGGGGTAGCCTGTTAGAACAAACCCCACGCGTAGCAAAGCCACGGTGGGGTTTCGGATGACGCGCGGTTAAACGTGGAAGCTTTCGCCGCAACCACACTCGTCTTTGACGTTCGGGTTCGTGAATTTGAACCCTTCGTTCAGGCCTTCTTTTACGAAGTCCAGCTGAGTGCCGTTGAGGAATTGCAGGCTTTTGCCATCGACCACCACCTTCACGCCCTTGTCTTCAAACACGGTGTCATCAGACGCCGGTTCGTCAACAAACTCCAGTACGTAAGCCATACCAGAACAGCCGGAGGTACGTACGCCCAGTCGCAGGCCAAAGCCTTTACCACGGTTCGCCAGAAAAGAGCTTACTCGCGCGGCAGCGCTGTCGCTAAGGGTAATCGACATACTCAAACCTCAATTATTTTGCTTCACGTTTGCTTTTGTAATCCGCAATGGCGGCTTTGATCGCGTCTTCTGCCAGAATTGAGCAGTGAATTTTCACCGGCGGCAGTTCGAGTTCTTCAGCAATATCCGTGTTCTTGATTGCCTGTGCTTCGTCCAGAGACTTGCCCTTCACCCATTCGGTGACCAGGGAGCTGGAAGCGATAGCAGAACCGCAGCCGTAGGTCTTGAAGCGCGCGTCTTCAATGATACCTTCATTGTTGACTTTAATCTGCAACTTCATCACATCGCCACACGCTGGCGCGCCAACCATACCGCTACCGACAGATTCATCGCTGTTGTCAAAAGAGCCAACGTTGCGCGGGTTTTCGTAATGATCGATAACTTTTTCGCTGTATGCCATGATTAAATTCTCCTTATGTACCGATTAGTGATGTGACCATTCAATGCTGTTCAGATCCACGCCCTGCTTGAACATTTCCCACAGTGGAGAAAGGTCGCGCAGACGGCCGATGGAGTTACGAACCAGCTTGATGGTGTAGTCAATCTCTTCTTCGGTAGTAAAACGACCTAAAGAGAAACGGATAGAGCTGTGTGCCAGCTCGTCAGTCATACCCAGCGCGCGCAGCACGTAGGATGGCTCCAGGCTTGCAGAGGTACAGGCAGAGCCGGAAGAAACGGCCAGGTCTTTCAGCGCCATGATCAGCGACTCGCCTTCAACATAGTTGAAGCTGACGTTGAGGATGTTCGGCGCGCCCTGCTCGAGATCGCCGTTCAGATACACTTCTTCCATATCTTTCACGCCGTCCCACAGACGGTTACGCAGCGTGCGCAGGCGTGCCATCTCGGTTTCCATCTCTTCTTTTGCAATGCGGTAGGCTTCGCCCATGCCCACGATCTGGTGAACAGGCAGCGTACCGGAACGCATGCCGCGCTCGTGACCGCCGCCGTGCATCTGTGCTTCGATGCGGATACGTGGCTTACGACGAACGTACAGCGCGCCGATACCTTTCGGACCATAGATTTTGTGACCGGAGAAGGACATCAGGTCCACTTTCAGCTGGCTCAGGTCGATAGGCAGTTTGCCCACGCTCTGGGTCGCGTCCACGTGGTAGATGATACCGCGCGCGCGGCACATTTCGCCGATGGTCGCGATGTCTTGTACCACGCCGATTTCGTTGTTGACGTGCATGATGGAGACCAGAATGGTGTCATCACGCATCGCCGCTTCGAGCTCTTTCAGATCGATAATGCCGTTGCTCTGTGGCGCCAGATAGGTGACTTCGAACCCTTCACGCTCCAGCTGACGGCAGGTGTCCAGCACGGCTTTGTGTTCGGTTTTGCTGGTGATGATGTGCTTGCCTTTTTTCTGATAAAAGTTGGCTG
>OJXA01000301.1_pt1 | contig 14528 bp, 14 predicted proteins | sample 1600581 | NCBI WGS metagenome assembly OJXA01 (sample SAMN04436615, study PRJEB24849) | human gut metagenome | biome: human gut; feature: NICU; material: stool | host: Homo sapiens | place: USA: Saint Louis, MO | collected 2009-12-13 | reverse complement strand
ATGCCTGGTACGACACGGTTTGCGATCGCAACCTGGCGCAGGATGCGGATTTTGATGCCTTTGCAAAACTGACGATCGCGCACGGCGAGAAACGCTCCGGTAGCGACGTTGGGGCGGCTATAAAACAAGCCTGGGAACAGGTGGGAGTACTGTAATGCAGGTACCGGAACTGACGGATGACGCCGTGGTTGAGCTGGCCCGGGAAGGCGGCGTCGCCTTTATTCCTAAGCTGAGCGGTCAGCGCACAATCGCCCTCTCCACGCTCAACGAGGCGCAGCGTCAGCGCGTGGTAAATATTCTGGAACAGGCTATCCCGCGCGGACAGCCACCGGGCCAGGCGTCGTCTCCGGGCAGCGGCGATCAGCGCTATTTTCGCATTCAGATAATCTGGACCCGGCACAATCAGGCGCAGTATACCGATATTATTGTGCTGGTTCCGGAGCAGGAAGCGCCGGAATCGCTGATTGAGCTATGGCAAAAAGGAGAAGGCTGCGTGTGCGATTAAGCCCCAGCCCTGACGAACTCGACGCGTTTTTTTGAGATCAGCCCGTGGCCGTTCTGACAGAAGTAATCCACCGTGCCGCAGGCCTTGAGTACCTGAAGCGGCTGATGGCAGTCAGGGCAGCGCGCTTCGAGGGGAATATCTTTATTGCAGCTGTCGCAGTGCGCGATACCGTTTTGCGGCTCGAGCGCTGCGTGGCAATCCGGACAGGTAATCGACATGCTCTCTCCTGTTGAGTTGGGCCGGGACAGGACAACTGCCCCGGCAGACTGAATAGTATCAGGCTTCGGTAGCCGGTTTAGTTTGCGCATTTTCCAGCATGCGACGTACCGGAACAATGAGGACGATCAGCACCGCAGCACAAATCAGCAGCGCAATGGAGCAACGGGCAAAGAGGTCTGGCAGCATATCCAGCTGGTCGGCCTTCACGTGACCACCAATCAGCCCCGCAGCCAGGTTACCCAGCGCACTGGCGCAGAACCACAGGCCCATCATCTGGCCGCGCATTCTTTCCGGCGCCAGCAGGGTCATGGTCGCCAGACCAATCGGACTCAGGCACAGTTCCCCGAGCGTCAGCATCAGGATACTGCCCACCAGCCAGAACGGAGAAACCCCTGCCCCACCGTTGCTCAGCACGCTCTGCGCCGCCAGCATCATCAGGCCAAAGCCCGCCGCCGCGCACAGAATGCCGATCACGAACTTGGTGATGCTGCTCGGACGAATGTTTTTGCTCGCCAGCTTCGGCCATGCCCAGCTAAATACCGGGGCCAGCAGAATGATGAACAGGGCATTGATCGACTGGAACCACACCGCCGGGATCTCAAAATCACCGATCATGCGGTTAGTGTAGTCGTTGGCGAACAGGTTGAAGGAGGTTGGCTTCTGCTCGAACGCGGACCAGAAGAACGCGGCGGAGACCAGCAGAATAAAGCACACCAGCAGCCTTGCGCGCTCTTTGCGATTCAGCCCGGCGAAGATGAACAGATAGATGAAGTAGAGCGCGACGGAGGCGGCAATCACATACACCAGCACGCTGGCGACCGCGACCGGATTAATCACAATCACGCCCTGGGCAATCAACGTTACGATGATTGCAACACCCACAGCCAGCGCCAGCAGCCAGGCACCCACGCCGTTACGTTTCACTACCGGACTGTTCCAGGTGGAGTCCAGACCGACTTCACTGTCGTAGCGCTTCATGGCCGGAACGGCAAACACGCGGAAGATAATCAGGGCGACCAGCATCCCGGTACCACCGATACCAAAGCCCCAGTGCCAGCCGTGGGTTTTAATCAGCCAGCCGGAAATCAGAGGGGCAATGAACGAGCCCATGTTGATGCCCATATAGAACAGCGAGAAACCGCCGTCACGACGCGCATCGCCTTTTTTATACAGGGTGCCGACCATGACCGAGATACAGGTCTTGAACAGGCCGGAGCCGAGCACGATAAACATCAGGCCGATGAAGAACAGGTTGTCGCCCATGATGGCCGACAGGGCAATCGACAGGTGCCCAAGCGCAATCAAAATCGAACCGTACCAGACGGCCTGCTGCTGGCCGAGCCAGTTATCCGCCAGCCAGCCGCCCGGCAGCGCGGCGAGGTACATGGTGCCGGCAAAAATACCGACAATCGCCGAGGCGTTTTCACGCGCCAGGCCCATTCCGCCGTCATACACGGTGGCGGCCATAAACAGGATCAGTAGCGGGCGAATACCGTAAAACGAGAAACGCTCCCACATCTCGGTGAAGAACAGCGAACCGAGCGGATAAGGATGGCCGAAGAAGGTTCGGCTCTCTTTTTGATTAACAGAGGATTGCATAATTCTCCCGAAAAGGTATGTGTCGTGCTTGTAAACACCAGCATGTACGCCGAACGGTTACGTATCCGATCGATTTTTTACATGCGGCGAAATGTTGGTTAACCATTTGATAACCAGGCGCTAGTTTTGTCTAGTACCGAACCCTGGACTTTAAGACGAAAATTCGATGATTGTCTACTTTCTTAGATATAAACATGGTTAAAAGCGAATAGTGATTGACATCACACAGGGAAGGCAGGCCTTTTGAATGGGCGAAGAAAACCCGCGACAGGCGCGGGTTTTAGTGAGTTCGGTAAGAATTATTTGCTTTTCTTAATGTGCTTAATCAAACGCTTACGCTTACGCATCTGGTTCGGCGTCAGGGTGTTGCGTTTATTCGCAAACGGGTTTTCCCCTTCCTTGAACTGAATACGGATAGGCGTACCCATCACGTCCAGCGACTTGCGGAAGTAGTTCATCAGGTAGCGTTTGTAGGAGTCCGGCAGATCCTTCACCTGGTTACCGTGGATCACCACGATAGGCGGGTTATACCCCCCGGCGTGAGCATATTTCAGCTTCACGCGACGACCGCGCACCAGCGGCGGCTGGTGGTCTTCAGCAGCCATGTTCATGATACGGGTCAGCATCGCCGTGCTCTGACGGCGGGTAGAGCTGTCATAGGCTTCACGAACGGATTCGAACAAGTTGCCAACACCACTCCCGTGCAGGGCAGAGATGAAGTGAACGCGGGCAAAGTCGATAAAGCCCAGACGGAAGTCCAGCGTCTCTTTCACCTGCTCGCGCACTTCATTGCTCAGCCCGTCCCACTTGTTGACGACGATAACCAGCGAGCGCCCACTATTGAGGATAAAGCCGAGCAGAGAGAGATCCTGATCGGAGATACCTTCACGTGCGTCGATGACCAGCAGCACCACGTTGGCGTCTTCAATCGCCTGAAGGGTTTTGATCACCGAGAATTTTTCTACCACATCGGTGATTTTCCCACGCTTACGAACCCCTGCGGTGTCGATAAGTACGTACTCACGTTCGTCGCGCTGCATTGGAATGTAAATGCTGTCACGCGTTGTGCCTGGCATGTCGTAAACCACCACGCGCTCTTCACCGAGAATACGGTTAGTAAGCGTAGACTTACCTACGTTTGGGCGACCCACGATAGCCAGCTTGATAGGCAGATCCTGCGGGTTGAAGTCGTCTTCCGGCTCTTCCTCGCCTTCCTCTCCGGCTTCAAACTGCGCCCAGTATTCAGCGTCCTCGTCCACCTCTTCCGGCGGGTTCACTTCATCTACCCACGGCAGCAGAACGGTTTCCAGCAGGCTGGTGACGCCACGACCATGCGAGGCCGCGATAGGATAAATATCGCCCAGGCCTAAAGACCAGAAATCCGCAACAGCCTGATCGGCATCGATGCCGTCAGTTTTGTTCGCCACCAGGAAGGTAGGCTTTTCGCGTGAACGCAGATGTTTAGCAATAGCAGAATCCGCGGGCATCAGGCCAGCGCGAGCATCCACCATAAACAGAACCACATCTGCTTCTTCGATAGCCAGCAGAGATTGCTCTGCCATGCGGGTTTCTACGCCGTCTTCCGTACCGTCAATACCCCCGGTATCGATACAGATGAACTCGCGTCCTTCCACCTCTGCACGACCGTACTTACGGTCACGCGTCAGCCCCGGGAAATCCGCAACCAGCGCATCACGGGTGCGTGTTAAACGGTTAAAAAGAGTGGATTTTCCAACGTTAGGGCGCCCGACAAGCGCGACCACAGGTACCATGTTTGAAGCCTCATAAAATTCAAAATAACGTCGCTTTCGCAGCGTTTTTAAAAATGTCAAAACGGCTCCTGAGTGAACAGGAGCCGTTTAGTATACTACAACCGCCGTGTAATTAACGCGTGATCGCGTACAGCGTGCCGTCTTTTGCCTGAATCAGCAGTTTGCCGTCAGCCACAACGGGCTCCGTCAGGAAGCCTGAGCTATCCACTTTCTGCTGTGCCACGAAGCGACCATTCTCTGGATCGATCCAGTGCATATAGCCTTCGCTGTCGCCCACCACCAGGCTGCCGTTATACAGTGCCGGTGCGGTCAGCAGACGGTGCAGCAGATCGCTTTGCGTCCACAGCGTTACGCCACCTTCGGTGCTCAGCGCCAGCAGGCGGTCGTTCTGATCCACCATATAAATACGGTTGCCGTCGACGATGAAATCGTTCACGGAACCCAGCTCACGTTTCCACATGATCTGGCCGCTACGCAGGTCCAGCGCCGTCAGGTTGCCGTTGTACGCCAGCGCGTAAACCACACCGTCAACGATGACTGGCGTGGTGTCCACGTCACTCAGACGGTCAATTTCAGTTGAACCGGTCGCCTGGGAAATACGCTGCTGCCAGATCATCTGGCCCTGCTGCATCAGTACCGCGCTGACACGGCCGTTGTCACCGCCCACAATGGCGGCGCCAAAGGCGGTCGCCGGAGCAGATTCACCACGCAGAGACAGCGCTGGCATATCCAGGTTAACCGTCCATTTTACCAGACCATCGGCTTCGTTCAGCGCCTGCAACTGGCCGTTGCTGGTATGGATCAGCACCAGGCCGTCGCTGACAACCGGACGCGACAAGGATTCACCGGCAACGGTGGTCTGCCATGCAACCGAACCGTCGCTGGCATTCAGCGCGTAAACCTGCGCTTTTTCGCTGCCCACATACACGTGACCGCCAGCAACGGTCAGGCCGCCAGAAAGCAGTGCAGGTTTACGGGAGAACCAGCCGTCTTTTTCCGCCAGGTTAATGGACCACACTTCTTTTCCGTCATCAGCGTTCAGCGCTTTAACGGTGCCTTTGCGATCGGCCGCATAGACAACGCCGTCAGCAAATGCCGGGTGCAGGTTGGAATAAAAATCGCCAATACCATCTCCCACAGAGGTGTCCCAGGCGGTGGATGGGGTGAACTGGTTTTCAACCGTCGGCAGCGGGGACATTTTAACAACGTCTTCTTCGCCACTGAACAGTGAACAACCACTCAATAACGTAACAGAAAGCAGTCCTGGCAGAAGTAATTTACGCAATTGCATTGGGTCCCTCTCAGACGGACAAATTATTTATTTTCATCTGCATCATTTCGCTCAGCGCAGGTGAAGCTTTACTATCCACGCCAGCTTGCCACGCTTTACGCGCGCCCGCTTTATCACCTTTACTCAGCAGTGCTTCACCGCGAAGATCGGCAACAATAGCGGCAAAGCCTTCGCCTTTAATGGTATCAAGCGTTTTGAGCGCGTCGTCGGCTTTTTTCTGCTGAACCTGGATACGCGCCAGACGCAGATTGATCACCGCTTTCAGATTTTCGTCACTGGCAGCAGCAAGCCCCTGAGACAGTTGCGCAGCGGCTTTGTCCAGTTCGTTTTTATCAACATACTGCTGAGCCACTTCCAGCGCAGCCAGCGCGCCGTAGGTGTTTTTGTTGTCAGCGGCAAATTTCTCCGCAGCCGTCAGCGTTTGCGGCTGATCGGCACGGATTGCGCTAACGGTATTTTCGTAGTTCAGGGACGAACCGCGAGCAGAGTCAGCCTGATGATTGTTCCAGTAACGCCAGCCTACCAGCGCACCAACACCTAAAATAACCCCTACAACCAGTGCTTTGCCGTTTTCAGCAAAGAAGCGCTTAACCGCATCAACCTGGTCGTGTTCGTTCTCGTAAATTTCCACGCAGTCCTTCTCCTTAGCCCAATAGAGTGCGCAAGTGCGCCGCAACGCCATCCTGCGTTACCGTAGTTTGCTCACCAGAGCGCAGGTCTTTGACTACCACTTCGCCGTTGGCCACTTCGGACTCACCCAGCACCAGTGCGATACTTGCGCCCCACTTATCGGCACGAGCAAACTGTTTTTTAAAGTTGCCGCCGCCGTGGTTGGTCATCAGCTTAACGTCCGGCAGCGCATCGCGCACGCGTTCGGCAAGCTGCATTGCCGCAGACTGCGTATCCGCACCTGAGGCCACCAGGTATATATCGACAACAGGATCGGCTTTAAATTCCGGATTAACTGCCTGAACCAGCAAAACAAGTCGCTCAAGGCCCATCGCGAAGCCTACAGCCGGTGCTGCGCGACCACCCAGTTGTTCGACCAGACCGTCATAACGACCGCCGGCACAGACGGTGCCCTGCGAACCGAGGCTGGTGGTGACCCACTCAAATACGGTGCGGTTGTAGTAGTCCAGACCGCGCACCAGACGTTGGTTAACGGTATAAGCAATGCCCGCCGCTTCAAGCAGCTTGCACAGGCCGGCAAAGTGTTCGCGGGAATCCTCATCCAGGTAGTCACCCAACGCTGGCGCATCGTTCAGCAGCGCCTGTACGTCAGGATTTTTGGAATCGAGTACGCGTAGCGGGTTGCTGTACATACGACGCTTACAGTCTTCGTCGAGCTTCTCTTTGTGCTGTTCCAGGAACGCCACCAGCGCATCACGATAGTTCGCACGCGCTTCCAGAGAACCGATAGAGTTCAGCTCCAGGGAAACGTGCTCAGAAATACCGAGCGCACGCCACCAGCGGGCAGTAAGCATAATCAATTCGGCATCAATATCTGGTCCTTGCAGACCAAACACTTCCACGCCAAGCTGGTTGAACTGACGGTAGCGGCCTTTTTGCGGACGTTCGTGGCGGAACATCGGGCCGATATACCACAGGCGCTGCTCCTGATTGTACAGGAGACCATGTTCGATGCCGGCGCGTACGCAACCCGCCGTCCCCTCAGGACGCAGGGTCAGGCTGTCGCCGTTGCGGTCCTCAAAGGTGTACATCTCTTTTTCAACCACGTCGGTTACTTCGCCGATCGCGCGTTTGAATAACGGGGTCTGCTCTACAATCGGCAAACGAATTTCGCTGTAACCGTAGCTGCCGAGCACCTGCTTCAGTGTGCCTTCAATGCGCTGCCAGATGGCGGTTTCGCCAGGCAGATAATCGTTCATGCCGCGGATGGCTTGAATGTTTTTTGCCACGTTTATTCTCTTTCTATATACAAAAAAGAACCCAAAGAATGGGTTCAATCATACATGGGAAGCAGCCTGCTTCCCATCACGTTATTTTTCAACCTGCTGAACGCTGATGCGCTTCGCTTCGTCCATCATCGTCGCTTTCGCGCGAATCCGGGCTTCGAGCTGGTCGATCATATCACTATTATCCAGACGATCTTTACGAACGCCATCTTCATAGAGACCACTTTTCTTGTTACCGCCGGTCACGCCCAGCGTGGACACCAGCGCTTCACCCGGACCGTTCACCACGCAGCCGATGATGGAAACGTCCATTGGGGTGATGATGTCTTCCAGGCGCTGCTCCAGAGCATTCACGGTGCCGATAACGTCAAATTCCTGACGTGAACAGGTTGGGCAGGCAATGAAGTTGATCCCACGCGCGCGGATACGCAGTGATTTCAGGATGTCGAAACCGACTTTGATCTCTTCCACCGGATCGGCGGCCAGGGAGACGCGTAACGTGTCGCCGATGCCTTCAGAGAGCAACAGGCCGAGACCAATCGCCGATTTTACCGAACCGCTTCGCAGACCGCCCGCCTCGGTGATCCCAAGGTGGAGCGGCTGATCGATCTGTTTTGCCAGCAGACGATACGATTCAACGGCCAGGAAGACGTCAGACGCTTTCACGCTCACTTTGAACTGATCGAAGTTAAGGCGATCCAGATGATCGACGTGACGCATCGCGGATTCGAGCAGCGCCTGCGGCGTCGGCTCACCGTACTTTTCCTGGAGATCTTTTTCCAGAGAGCCAGCGTTCACGCCGATACGGATTGGAATGTTTTTGTCGCGGGCGCAGTCAACCACCATGCGAATGCGCTCTTCGTTGCCGATGTTGCCTGGGTTAATACGCAGGCAATCGACACCGTATTCAGCGACTTTCAGCGCGATACGGTAATCGAAGTGAATATCGGCAACCAGCGGAACGCTCACCTGCTGCTTGATCAGTTTGAACGCCTCGGCGGCGTCCATGGTAGGCACAGAGACGCGAACAATGTCCGCGCCGACGCGTTCTAATGCTTTGATTTGATTGACCGTCGCTTCTACATCCGTAGTACGCGTATTGGTCATCGACTGGACGGCGATAGGCGCCCCATCGCCGATTGGCACGTTCCCAACGTAAATCCGTTTCGATTTTCTACGTTGAATAGGAGCCTGGTTATGCATGTAAAATCTCCCGCATTGCCCGTCTGTTACTGTGCTGCTGATTGTTCGGCATTAACGGTAAGACGCGCAACCTGGTTAGTTCTGATAAAACGGCTCAGATCGACAGGTTTTCCTTGATACTGGATCTGTACCGCTGCCGGTGCGCCGATTTTAAGCTTGTAAGGTGCCTGGCCCGTTAGATTTAACGTGCCATCTTTACGTTGCAGGCCGCTGAACAGCTTTTTACCTGTCGCGTCAGTCACTTCCAGCCAGCAATCCGCCGTAAAATTCATCACCAGCGCATTCGGGTCAACGGCAGGTGCCGCCGTACCCGCCGGGTCAGTTGGCAGTGACGCCGCGGTGTTATCTGCCGGTGCCGTTGCCGCAGGGGCGGTATCAACATTGGCCTGTGAAGGTGATACGACCGCGTTCTGATCCTGGGCCTGGGTGGCTGGTGCGGTATTCGCCGTCGCTTCTGGCGTCGTCGCTGGCTCGGTTGCAGGCGTGCTGCTTGCTGCCGCCTGAGGTTCGCTGGAGGTCGCCCCTTCGGTGCTCAACGGCACGCTTTGCGCGCCGTTATTACCAGACTGATTAAGCTCAGCGGAGGACTGATCGGCCATGGTGGTGATCTCTTCCTGCTGCGCTTTGTGGTTTTGCCACCACCATGCGCCCGTCAGGCCGACAACCACAAACAGGACCAGCCAGGTAAAGCTCATCAGCCAGCCATCGCGTTTTTTACGACGTTTACCCAGAGAGAAGCTTTGCATCGGCGCAACTTTTGCCGCACGCACAGGCGCCTGCTTCTCCATCATCGGCAGTAATTCGTCTTCAGGGATATGAACCAGTTTGGCGTAAGAACGGATATAACCGCGCAGAAACGTTGAAGCCAGATCGGCGGGTGCCTTATCTTCTTCAATATCGCGAACGGTGGAAACCTTCAGGCACAGGCGTTCTGCAACGGCTTGCTGGCTGAGTCCGAGTTGTTCACGGGCGTTGCGAAGACGAACGCCAGTGGAGAGTGCTGCATTTTGATCGTGAGTGGCTTCAGTATTCATTCGCTACAACTACTGGTACGTGAAAATAAGGGTTCAGGTGCCGGTGAGTCACAATGCCACCCGCACCGCGAAACTTTAGGTCAGTTAACCTGGAACAAACAGTATAAGACTGTCGGGCCGCAGATGACAGCGCTGGCAGGCCTTCACGCTAAACTGTTGTTACGTCGTTACATACTGCCCGAAAGTCGTATGAAACGCACCGTAATTATTAATCAGTCATAATGATTGTGACTGAATATTCAGTAAATTAATGCTTCACGGCGCAAAAAACGCGCCGTGTCTGCATAATAATCAAACGGTTTTGACCGCGATTGACTCACCCTGCATGCGCTTACGCAGCGTACGTTTGGTACGGTCAATAACGTCACCCGCCAGCTGACCACAGGCTGCGTCGATATCATCGCCACGCGTTTTACGAACGATGGTGGTGAAACCATACTCCATCAGCACTTTTGAGAAGCGATCGATACGGCTGTTCGAGCTACGGCCATACGGCGCGCCCGGGAACGGGTTCCATGGGATCAGGTTGATCTTACATGGCGTATCTTTCAGCAGTTCAGCCAGCTCATGTGCATGTTCGGTACCGTCGTTAACATGATCCAGCATCACGTACTCAATGGTCACGCGGCCCTGGTTCGCGTTAGATTTCTCCAGGTAACGGCGCACGCCAGCCAGGAAGGTTTCGATATTGTACTTTTTGTTGATCGGCACAATTTCGTCACGGATGGCGTCGTTTGGCGCGTGAAGAGAGATGGCCAGCGCAACGTCAATCATATCGCCCAGTTTGTCCAGCGCAGGCACCACGCCGGAAGTAGAGAGCGTAACGCGGCGCTTGGACAGACCAAAACCGAAATCGTCGAGCATGATTTCCATCGCCGGAACGACGTTGGTCAGGTTGAGCAGCGGTTCACCCATCCCCATCATCACCACGTTGGTGATTGGACGTGTACCGGTGACTTTCGCCGCGCCCACGATTTTCGCGGCACGCCAGACCTGGCCGATGATTTCCGACACGCGCAGGTTACGGTTAAAGCCCTGCTGCGCCGTAGAGCAGAATTTGCACTCCAGCGCACAGCCCACCTGAGAAGAGACGCACAGCGTGGCGCGATCGTCTTCCGGGATATACACGGTTTCAACGCGCTGATCGCCAACGGCAATGGCCCACTTGATGGTGCCATCTGAAGAGCGCTGCTCTTCCACCACTTCCGGTGCGCGGATTTCCGCCACTTCTTTAAGCTTATTGCGCAGCACTTTGTTGATGTCCGTCATGTCATCAAAGTTGTCGCTGCAATAGTGGTACATCCATTTCATGACCTGATCGGCACGAAATGGCTTCTCGCCCATCTCTTTAAAGAACTCGCGCATCTGCTGACGGTTCAGGTCCAGCAGGTTAATTTTTCCATTTTTATTGGGAACCGCAGGAATGGCGACTTCGGAGGTATTCACTAATTCAGACATAATTTTTTCCGGCCTCGTTGTTACACGTTGTGGCCCTTGGTGGGTTGAAAAGAAACGCCCCGGTAAGCAGTCTGCTCGTCCGGGGCGTTGCATTGTACAAAGTCTGGCGCAGGGATGCCACGTTTGCACGCGGCATTTACGAAATTATTAGCGAGTGCGCGGGCACACTTCGCCTTCAGCGAAGAAGAACGCGATTTCGCGCGCAGCAGATTCAACAGAGTCGGAACCGTGGGTGCCGTTCTCGGTGAAGCTGTCTGCATAGTCGGCGCGCAGAGTACCTGCCAGCGCGTTGTCCGGGTTGGTTGCACCCAGCAGATCGCGGTGACGCTGTACCGCGTTTTCGCCTTCCAGTACGGATACCACGATTGGGCCAGAGGTCATGAACTCGACCAGACCATCAAAGAATGGGTGTAGTTGGTTTTAAACCAAAGAAAATACTTACAAACTCTGGTGCGAGCATTGAGATAAAGAACACCTGCATAAAGTAGTCATTCTGTATATCAACACATTTAGAACGCAACTCATGAATCTTCTTGGGATTATAGATATCCACTGTACCATTCAGAAAAGTCACTTTTTCACCGGCATCGTAAATACCATAGTCAATATCATTTGTATCATATTCACGAATTACATTGGAATCACCGTCCAAGACCGCAGAAAAAAACCTCTCCCATGTAATTTCCTTTCCGAGTGTACGCGGAACCAAAAAACTACCTGGACGTGTTTCCACTTCAAAAGCTAAATCAGCGGCTGTACTAAATCCTTTCCCAAATAGGCGACGCTGGAGAAGAGGAGTCCCAGTTTGATATGCAGAAGATCCATGCACAGGCAATAACATTAAAAATGCACGGTAACTACGAATAAGCGAAATCTCAGTGCGGAAAAGTTTACCGAGTAAGCTACGAGTTAAATTATCAGATTCTGACATGTGCTGATTGTCCTTGCGCCATTACAATTGTTCAAATCTTCAACATGGATTTTTTGTTAGGTGTTCGGTAGGGTGAAAAGTAACTTTTAGTATTTTCTTAAGGCTTGAATAAGCCTTAAATCTATCCCTTCAACCACACCGCTTACTTGTAACACTTTTTAACCAAACTAACCAGAATTTTATCAAAAATTCCTGCGCATGCTAACGAAATGTGAAGCGATTAAAAAAAAACCTAAATCCAGCCCCTCCCAACGTTGGATTAGAATAACGACGTCTTTCACTGACCGTCATAAACTGACATTTTTACTTTTCATCAACCTCATGCTTACATAGGATCACTAAACAAAGAAAAGTGACCCTATGAATGCCTCACATAGGGTCACTTATGTTTGAAAAGTGACCCTATGTAATGTCGTCATAGGGTCACTTTTTATAAAAGTGTCACTATGGACAAAGTTCCATAGGGTCATTTTTTTTGGAAAAGTGGCACTAGATATATGTATAACTTTAATAGAGCAATGCACATTATCAAAAGCAATAATCCACAATGGTCATTCTGTCAAAAGTAACTTTAGGGGGTAGCGATGGAAGTGAGGCTAAACTCGCTGTTACTGTTTCTGAAGGCCCCTCCCGAATGGGGGAAACAGCGAGTGCATTACATCTGTTCAATTCCCTCATCAAAGAGCATTCAAAAATCTTCTGTTCGTGAAAAAAAACGGAAATTTCCTCCGGTATAGTAATTTCACATCAGGAGGCGTCATGAGTAATTCAAATCTTATAAGTTCTATAGAGCTAACACGTAAAAATTTACGTGCTCAGATTGAAGGTTTGCGTGTTGAGGCTGAAGATCTCATTACAAAATACTGGATCAAGTGGAAGGAACGAAACCACCAAGAGATTAACCTTACCCGACATAGCAAAGTTCCAAAGAGGGAGTACCTGGGTTCTTACGCACCAAAAGTTGAGCTAATTGGTAATGCCAGAAAAGTAACGATCACTTGGCATCAGTTCAGCCCTTATAAAACAAGAGCGCCTAGCCACATGTCAAAACGGGTGCAACCAATGAAAAGTGGAAAATATTCTAAGAACTGTTTTGTAAACCATGCCAGCTGGGAATACGAAATGATTTCTGAAACGGAAGCATTGCTGGAGCCTTACAGAGAAATGCTTGAGCTCTATCATTCAGCATATATCGAACTTGGACGAAAAATCCGTCAATACTCAAAAACTAAGGTGGCACAATGAACGACGCAATTATCACGGACAATGAGCGTATTAACATTGAACCAAAAGATGTAATGGTAAAAGGTTCAAATAAAAAGCAAGGCGTAAACGCTCAAACTTCTACTCAACGTAGACCAGAGCACCAGGGTATGGCCAAAGTTATTATTAACCCCGGCACCCCAGACTTTAACCGGTTTTTAACTGCCAGAAATGGAGCAGTCATCAGAAGTTTTGATGATGTGAGTATCGCTATTTCCTCTCTCTTTAAAACGGTTGATGCAGTTAAACATCCTGACCTTGTTCAGGCTATTCAGGATTGGTTCAACGAGCTGCATGAAGAAAACAATAAGATGAAAGAAAATCTTGTTGCTTATATTAAGTCAATTGAGTTCGACAAGAATGACTCATTCATGTCATCAACTCAGTTTGTACCTTTCAGTTTTGAACCAGTACAACTCAACTTCAATAACCACAACACCATGAGGTTTTACAAGTACATCTTCGAGATGAACCAGCTCATGAACACAATGTATGAGTACAACTCATTGGGTTTACTGGCTGTAAGCGACTATCCGGTTATGTCTCACAACATTATAAAGAGTATTAATTTATATGTTGAGAATGTGAAAAAGACTCTGAATGTTTCTCGCCGTAAGGATGGGCCATACAGTCCAGCAGAGTTCATCACCAAAGTAATGCAATATAAAAGTGTGCAGGCATACATTGCAGCCGAACTGTCAGGCAAACGTCGATAAGGTATGATGATGAATTTCAGGGCGCTGTATTTATGTATTAAACGGATTTTGGGGATATTCTCATCTCAGGAGAATGATGCAACCTCTGTAATGATTGAGGATATATCAAGCCTCTCTCCTTTTGCGCAGATTCTAGGAGATCAGAAGTACACTGTTCCTGATCATCCAAATCCAGAAGTCCTGAAATTCATCGAGTATCCAACTCGTCCGACGGGCATACAGACATTTAATGAACAGTCAATCCTGTCTCTGTATCGGGAAAAGCTGCACTCAATTTCAATGATGTTAGCTATCAGCGATAGCGACATCAGGGACGATGCATATACATTTACTAATTTAGTTTTAAAGCCCTTGGTTGAATATGTTCGCTGGATACATCTTTTGCCAGCTTCCGAAAATCATCATCATAATGGTATTGGTGGGTTACTTTCTCACAGCCTGGAAGTGGCCATACTCTCTTTAAAAAATGCGCATCACTCAGAACTGAGACCAATCGGATATCAAGATGAAGAAGTAGTCCGTAGAAAAGTATATCTCTATGCTGCGTTTATCTGTGGTTTAGTCCATGATGCCGGAAAGGTTTACGATCTCGACATTGTAAGCCTGAATTTAGCTAGTCCG
>OJXA01000299.1_pt1 | contig 14650 bp, 14 predicted proteins | sample 1600581 | NCBI WGS metagenome assembly OJXA01 (sample SAMN04436615, study PRJEB24849) | human gut metagenome | biome: human gut; feature: NICU; material: stool | host: Homo sapiens | place: USA: Saint Louis, MO | collected 2009-12-13 | reverse complement strand
TGATTCAGGGCAAAAAATATATGCTCTCCCTGACCTGGAACGCGCCGCTGGAAGCCTTCACCGAGAACGATCAGTTCTTCGAAGGCGTGGGCGTAGACGGCGCGTATCTGCCGTTCCACAAGGCGAATCAGTTCCTGGGTATGGAGCCGCTGCCGACCTTTATCGTCAACGACGTGATTAAAATGCCGGACGTCCCGCGCTATATCGCAGAATATCGCAAGCATCTCGCGGAAATTTTTGCTTAACTGGTAGCCTGGAATTAGAAGGAGTTAATTATGCTTACCGTTATTGCTGAAATCCGTACGCGTCCTGGCCAACATCACCGCCAGGCGGTACTGGATGAGTTCGCGAAGATTATCCCGACCGTACTGAAAGAAGAAGGCTGCCACGGCTACGCGCCGATGGTGGACGCCGCCACCAGCGCAAGCTTCCAGGCGACCGCGCCAGACTCCATCATCATGGTTGAGCAGTGGGAAACCGTCGCGCACCTTGAAGCCCATTTGCAGACCGCGCATATGAAAGCGTGGAGCGACGCGGTGAAAGGGGACGTTCTGGAAACCCACATCCGTATTCTGGAGCAAGGGGTTTAAGTTCTGTGAAATTTGCCGGGTGGCACTACGTTTACCCGGCCTACAACTTTCCCCCGCAGGCCCGGTAAGCGTTAACGCCACCGGGCTTTTTTTATCACCTTACCGCTCAACTGCTATGCTTATTCTGACTTCATGTTTAACAGGAGGATGGAATGGGTCTTTTTAACTTCGTGAAAGAAGCAGGCGAAAAGCTTTGGGACAACCTGACCGATCATAAGGGTCAGAGCGACAAAATCACCGAGCACCTCAAGAAACTCAACATTCCCGGTTCCGATAAAGTTCAGGTTAACGTCACCGATGGCAAGGCCAGCGTAACGGGCGACGGGCTAACGCAGGAGCAGAAAGAAAAAATCCAGGTCGCCGTCGGCAACATCGCGGGCGTCAGCGAAGTGGAGAACAATATCACCGCGACAGATGCCAAAGATGAAGCCACCTACTATACGGTGAAATCCGGCGATACCCTGAGCGCAATCTCTAAAACCGTGTACGGCGACGCCAACCAGTACAACAAGATTTTTGAGGCTAACCGCCCAATGCTCTCCAGCCCGGATAAAATCTATCCCGGCCAGACGCTGCGTATTCCGAAAGCGTGATCGATAAGTCGGGGGTTACCCCCCGACTGTTTTTACCAGTACAGTTTCCAGCTCTGCGTAAAACGCACCAGTGCCTCCACGTAGAAGTAATCGCCCCAGCTCGCGCACTCATCCACGCCTTTATTGCTCGCCAGGTGATACACCGAGTGCTTAAGCAGCCCGTTGCCCTTCTCTTCTTTGCCCATCAGATAGTGCTTTGTCAGCGAAGACATAATCCCTTTCGCCCATTCGAGGTAACGTTCGCGATCCGGATCTGTGACCGGCAGATGTTTCACCAGCTCCAGCAGTCCACACACCGCAATTGCCGCCGAGGAAGAGTCACGCAGTGCGTCGGTGCCCACCAGCGCCAGATCCCAGTGGCAGACGTAGTCTTCCGGCAGGCGATTGAGGAAGTAGTTCGCCAGCCGCTTTGACAGGGCGATCATCGTTTCGTCGCCGGTATAGATATAGCTCAGCAGGAAACCGTAAATGCCCCAAGCCTGCCCGCGCGACCAGCAGGAGTCGTCGGCGTAGCCCTGCTGGGTGTTGCCGTAGCGCGGTGCGCCGGTTGCCACATCCATATAGTAGGTGTGGAAGGTGGAGGCATCGTCACGAATGAGGTACGTCGCGGCCTGCATGACGTGCGCTTTTGCGGCGTCGGCAAAGCGCGGATCGCCCGTCTGCTCCGTTGCCCAGTAGAGCAGCGGCAGGTTCATGTTGCAGTCGATGATCATCCGCCCGGCCTGCTCCGGATCGGAGAGATCGCCCCACGCCTGGATGATTTTCGCCTTCTCGTGGAAGCGTTCCAGCAGGGCTTCCGCCGCCAGTAGCGAGAAGCCGCGCGCCTCGCGGTTTCCGGTCAGCCGCCACGCGGCTACGCAGGAGAGCGTGTAGAGGAAGCCTAAATCGTGGGTGTTGGTGTCGTTGCGCCCGGCGATGCGCAGGCCAAACGAGCGCACGTGTTTTTCCGCCATCGCGCGGAATTTTTCCTCGCCGCTCATCTCCCATGCCAGCCACAGCTGCCCGGTCCAGAAGCTGGTGGTCCACTCCACGTTGTCAGTCAGCGGATAAAAACCGTTCTGGCAGGTTTCCGCCGGGAATTTGTCGCCGAACTCCGTTAAATGACGGCTAATCAGGTCGAGAACGTGGCTGCGCGCCGAATTCAGTTCATCGCTGAATGCGCGGGAGTCAACGGGCGCAGCGATAACAGGCAGACGTTCTTCTTTGATACGACTTAACATATTTCGGTTCCTTCTTTGACGGCGTAATTTATCGAGTTGACGTTTCTACTACGTTCAGCGCACGAGCCCCGCGCCATTTGCTCTGACAGGCGGATAACGTAAAAGCAGAAATAAGGGTAAAGGTCAGCGCCGTTGCGCCCATGATGATATAGGTGTGCTCAAAGCCAATACGGTCATACATATAGCCGGCAGGGGAAGAGACCACCACGTTGCCAACGTAGAGCATCGCCTGATAGCCGAGTAAATACATGGTGGCATTGACGCGCTTGTCGAAATGCTCGGCGATATATTTAAATACCGACACCAGCAGGAGACAAATTTCCAGACCGTACAGCGGCTTAAGCACTGAAATTAACAGGTGAGAATCACACATGCCGGAAATAATCAGACGCGCCCCAACCACCAGCCCGACAATTAACAGCCCGCGTTTGGCGCCAATAAAGTTCACCAACAACGGGACCACCATATACATGACAAATTCCATGCCCGACTGTACGGTCCCGAGATAGCCGAATACGGCGTTGCCCTCATGAATATCATCGAAGAAGGTGACGAAATAGCGCGAGAATTGCTGCTCGGCGATAAACATCATCCATGCCACGCCCGCCACGTACAGGCAGAAGGCCCAGAATTTGCGGTTACGCAGCAGGGCGTAAACGTCGGACGGGGCAATTTTCTCTTTCGTCAGCACCTCGCCTGCGTGAGCGGAGTTAGTGTTCACTTTCAGGCTCAGAAGGACAATCAGCATCACCACCGACGCCACGCTGCCGAGAATAAAGTTATACGCCGGTGAGAGGTTGAACAGCAGGCCGGAGAAAGATGACGCCACCGCCCAGCCGAGCGATCCCCACATACGGATCTGCCCGAACTCCATGCCATTCAAACGGCTAAAGCGGTCGGAATAAGATTCACACGCCGCCACGCCCGCGTACCAGGCAAAGCTTAAATAGAGCGCGCCGATAATAATCCCCAGCAGGGTATTAGACATTAACAGCGGCTGGTAAACATAAATAAAGAATGGCGCCATCAGGGCCGACATGATCACCACAAAATAGAGCAGATATTTGCTCATGCCGATCTTATCGAGAATATAGCCGTAGATCGGCTTGAGAATAACGGAGAATATCCCGTTCACCGCAAAGACGGTTCCAATCACCGATCCGCTCAGGTTGGCTTTCTGACCGAGCCAGATTGCCAGCAGACCAATACTGGCAGACCAGGTAAAGAAATAGAGAAAGATAAAGCTGCTGATTTTGTAATATTCAGTTCTGTTGGTTGTCGATGTGCTTTTCATATCATCCTCGCCGGGGTGTAGGGCCAGATTTTTATAATGTGAACGACAGCTTACGTTCGCTTCCGGGTTCGCTAATCACGACCTGGTTATGGGTTATATTCAGCTGCGGCGTCGCCGCAGCGGGCTGTTTTCCGCCAGCCAGAACGGCGCAACAGAGCCAGCTTTCCCCTTGCGGGAGGTCAGCTTTCAACAGCGGAATGGAGGCGCACTCCGCAAACATAATGCTGCTGTTCGGCGGCGTGACGATGCTGTCTGGCTGGCGCTGAATGATCGGCGAAAGATCGACAATGACGCTGCTGCCGTTTTCAGCCAACAGATAACAACCGCGTTCGCGCACCTGGTGGGCGGTTTTCATCACCGCAAAGCCGCCCTCGACGGTTTGCAGAGTGCGCGTGCTGTTGATACGGTGCAGGCGCAGGTGCCACTCCCCGAACGGGATCTGCCAGGTCGCAATCTGCACGTCGCGCCACGGCGACCAGCGCGAGAAAATGTAATTTTCATCCACCCGAACCTCGTCGCACTCGCGACGACCGCGGAAATAGTCATCTCCGTCCGCCAGCAGCAGCATGGAATCGCAGGCGGCATGCTTCAGGCCAAAACGCCCGCGCTCAAGGGTGAATCCGAAGCGGCTGGAGTAGGCAAATTTGGTGTATTTCGCTTCGGTGTTGACGTAGTTGTTCAGCTCCAGCTGACCAGCGGTAAGCATGACGACGTGCTGCGAATCTTTCGAATGCATCAGGATCTGCTGCGCATGCGGGATCACATGTTTTTCAGCAAGCGCGGGCAGCGGTTGTTCTTCCGCCTGCCAGAACGGGTGTGCTTCCGGCAACGCCAGGATCAGATAGGTTTTCAGCGCCCAGTACGGTGAACCGGGGGAGTTGTAATCCTCGCACATCGCCAGGTTCGGATACGCAAACCCCAGGGTAAGAATACCGTCGCGATCGACAATCGACTGCTGCTGCCACCAGCGCAGATGCCGCAGCACAATGCCCTTCACGATCCCCGGGGTGAAGACGTCCAGTTGAGAAAAGGCCACCGCGCTCCAGAAGGCAACCATGGCAAAGCGGTAGGTCAGGCTGCGGCCAAACGGCACCGAGGCGCCATCGGCGGCGGACCAGTAGATAAAGTCTTCCGCGAACAGACGCGAGCGCTCGCGCAGCACATTCGCCCTCGCCTCGTCGTCACTCAGGGTGGCGTAAATCAGGCCGTAGAAATGGAAAGCCATGGAGATGTAGTAATCTTTCGGGCGGCCGGGACCGTCGGAATACCAGCCGTCGCCGAGGTAGTAGGCGTCCATCAGCGCAAAGCGGTGGTCAATGGCGGCCTGATCGTACGGCAGGCCGGCGCGCTTAAAGCCGAGCTGGACCATAATGGCAAAATAGTTCCAGTTGCTGTCCGGCATCTGCGCGTCGGTGATTTGGTTGAGCCACGCGTGCAGGTTCATCACTTCGCGACCGGTAAAGCGCGCGGTGAGCGTCTCCCCCATCAGAGCGAGCCCCAGACCGTAGGCCGCCATCTCCACCAGACGCTGATCGTACGGGCCGGTTTCACCCCAGTAGCCGCTGCTTTGCGGGTCGGTACCAAGCTTAATGGCAGTAAGGTACTTCTCGCTGAACGGCGTGCTTTCGCCAGATGCCATCAGCGGAAACAGCCCCCAGAGCGCGCGAGAAAGTCCCTCCATCTGCGCAATATCTGCTGTGTAATGGGCGCAGGTGTCGCCCAGCGGGAATCGTGAACGGTTCGCCGGAAATTGCATGTCCAGCGCCTGTAAAAGTGCATTCAACGACGCCACTACCTCCTGGCGTGAAGACAACGGATTTGATTTTTCTTTGTTTGCCGCCCACATAGGTTCGCCCTCGTAATCAACTGCGGCAAAGCATAGTGAATCCGCAAGGTGCAGAAATGTTAGCCATGTCACAGGCATGAACGATGAATAAACCTCCAGTTGAGAAAATTTAAAAAGGTGGTTTATAAAGACGATCAGACAGGAAAAAGTTGAGTTTTATTGCACTATGCGCGACACGCCGACAACCGACCTTCTGGAACTGATCGCCCTGAACGATACCGTGGCCTCGTTCAGCCGCCTGTTTGCCAATACGGTGCGCTACCATCACTGGCATCAGTGTCTGGAGATCCTCTATGTGGAAGAGGGCTTTGGCGTGGCGATTGTCGATAATCGTCACTACACCATGCGCCCCGGACGACTGTTTTTCTTCCCGCCTTTTACGCTGCACAAGGTCATGGTGGACGAACAGGCGGAGGCAATTTACCGCCGCACCATTATTCATCTCGACCAGCACGCGGTGCTGAAGATCCTGCGGGATTTTCCCCAGACCCGGCAGCGCCTGGAGCGGCTGTCACGCCGTGGCGGCGAAGCGTGGGTCGCCGATTTAGCCCACTGTCACCACCATATCGACCATCTGTTTAGCTGCTATAAACCGCCGATGAACGGCGAGAGCATCGCCAGCCTGCTGATCGGTCTGTTCGCGATGCTCCCCGACGATCGCGACGGTGAGCCGGGCAACAGCCAGGGGATCGCCAGCCAGGTAATGTTCTGGCTCGACGAGCATTATCAGGAGAAATTTCGTCTGGATGCGCTGGCCGAAGAGCTGGGTAAATCACGCAGTTACGTATCGCGAAGATTCCATGCGGAAACGGGCGAAAAAATTCACGACTACCTGAACACGCTAAGGTTGCGTAAGGCGTGCGAGTGTTTACTCAACACGGATTCGAGCGTGCGTGACATTGCCGCACAGGCGGGATTTTCCGACGTGACGTGGTTTATCAGCGCGTTTAAAAAGGGGATTGGCGAGACGCCGTTGCAGTACAGGAAGAACCATCGTGCGGTTTGACGCCCTCACCCCAACCCTCTCCCACGGAGAGAGGGGGAAGATCATCCGCTCTTCTTCCCCGGCTTTAATCCGCGGTGTAACTCGTTGATGCGCTTCATCGACTTGATGGTGCGCTGCGGCTCGGTGGAGGCGACGGACAGAATAATCATCTCCAGGCACAGCAGCACCGTGCCGTGCAGCGGGATTTTGCCCTTCTCGCCGCCGCGCGGGACGTGGATCACTACGCTTGCCTCTTTGCTAAAGCGCGAGTCCGTGGCGTTGGTCAGCAAAATGGTGGGAATACCCAGGCGCTTCGCTTCGCGCAGCGTGGTCTGCCCCTCCCGGTGCGCGGATTTTTGCGCCATCATTACCAGCACGTCACCGCGCTGTAGGGCAATCAGCTGTTCGGCGAGGCCAATACCGGTGCGGTTGAGCGGGATCGCAGGCAGGCCTATACGGCTAAACAGTCGCGAGGTGTACTCGGCCAGAATGCCGGATGCGCCAATGCCAAAAATAGCGACCTGTCTCGCCTGCGCCAGCAGCGACACGGCCTGCGCCATCGCGTAGCGGTTGCCCGGTTCGGACAACACCGCGCAGGTGTGCTGATGGCCTTCCAGCACAAAATCGATGCTCGCGTCGACGTCGCTGGTAAGCGTGTTTACCGTGGTGGACATCTTCTCGCTGGAGGTGACCACCGGGCCAAACCACTGCTCCAGGGTCTGCTTGAGATCCCGCAGCCCGCCAAACCCAAGCGCCTGAATGGCACGCACCACGGTGGCGTCCGAGGTGCAGCAGAAAAATCGGCCCACATATGGTCGAAATACTCTTCGCGCAGGCGCTCCAGGCGGACTTCAAAGGGGTCTTCGACGACAACGACAGGGGCGTCAACCATGCGGTCGCGCAGGCATTCCGGCAGGTGGTTAGAGCCAATCATCCGGCCTTCATCTTCCAGCACCCAGCGCGCGGCGTCTTTTTTTAGCAGTTCGACGGCAAGGTGATTTTCAAAACTGGCCTGGGAAAGCTGCGGGGTGAGCGTGCGACCAAATGATGAGCCGCGATGGTGCGCCAGCCCTTCCAGATCGATGCCCTGCGCATGCTGCTTAACCAGCAGCGTTTTACCGTTTCCGGTACAGCCGCCGATAAGCACCATCGGTTTTTGTGACTGCTCAATGGTCACCTGAATCGCCGTCTGACGCAGGGCCTTATAGCCGCCGCGGATCAGCGGATAATCGATTCCCGCCTCTTTCAGCCAGGCCTGGGAGATGTGTGAGCGCTGGCCACCGCGCGCGCAGCAAAGGTAGCCCTCAGGATGGGCAAGGCTGGCTTCCCGCCAGGCGCTGATGCGCGCCTCGCGCGTCTCGCCGTTGACCAGGCTATGGCCGAGCGCCAGCGCGGCGTCCGGACCCTGGCGTTTATAGCAGGTGCCGACGGCGGCACGCTCGTCGTCGTTCATTAAGGGCAGGTTGAGTGCGGCTGGCATCGCACCCTGGGCAAATTCGATCGGCGCGCGAACGTCGATTAAAGGGGTATCGGACGCGAGGATCGCGCGATAGTCCGTTCCATCGTTCATGGTGGTTCCAGAAGAAAACTGAGCAGCAATGGGCGGGGATTGTACGCCGGGGAAGGGGAAGGTCAACTCCCCGGCGAGGGATACTTACTTCAGTTTTGACTGCGCCCAGACAATACCGCTCGCATATTCTGGCGGCAGCAGGGGAACAATCGCTTCCAGCGTGGCGCTCAGGCGGTCCGTGTCGGTATCGTTCAGGTTCAGATGGCCGACCTTACGCCCCGGACGCACCTCTTTGTCGTACCAGTGCAGGTGCACCAGCGGCAGCTTCAGCCAGTTGTAGTTCAGATCGGTGCCGATCAGGTTGATCATCACCGACGGGCTGGTCACCACCGGCTGCGGCAGCGGCAGATCGGTGATGGCGCGCAGGTGCAGCTCGAACTGGCTGATGGAGGCGCCGTTTTGCGTCCAGTGACCGCTGTTGTGCACGCGCGGCGCAAGTTCGTTGATCAGCAGACCCGACGGCGTGACGAAACACTCCATCGCCATCACGCCCACATAGCCCAGTTCATGCATGATGGCAGAGAGCATCTCTTCCGCCTGCGCCTGCTGGTCAGCATTGGCCTGCGGGAAGGCGACGCTGGTGCGCAGAATCCCGTCCTGATGCAGGTTATGCGTTAGCGGGTAAAAAACGGTGTGCCCGTCATGCCCGCGCGCGCCCACCAGCGACACTTCACCGCTAAAGTTAATGCCCTGCTCAACAATGCACTCGCCGTAGCAGTCGTCCGGCAGCTCGGCGGTGTCGTTCGCGCGCAGGCGCCACTGCCCGCGGCCGTCGTAGCCGCCGACGCGACGCTTCACAATCGCCAGGTCTCCCAGCATCGCAAACACGTCATCCCACTCGCGCTTATCGGAAAGCAGCTGCCACGGCGCGGTCGCGAGGCCGAGCTTGTCGAAAAGCTGTTTTTGCGTGAGACGGTCGGCAATGATCGGGAAGACGTCGCGGTTCACAAAGGCGTTATGGCGCGCCAGCTCGCGGGTCAGGGCGGTTTCCGGCCAGCGTTCAATTTCGGCGGTGATCACGCTCTGATGGAACGGCACGGCTTCCGGCTCGGCATCCAGCCCGACGGGCCAGACGGCAATACCCAGCGGCTCACCGGCCTGACGTAGCATCCGGCCAAGCTGACCATTACCAAGAACGCAAACCTGCTTCATGCTGCACCCCGCGGATCCGGGTTATCCAGCACCTCATCGGTCTGGGCTTTACGCCACTCCGCCAGACGCTGGTGCAAATCTTTATCATGCGTCGCCAGGATCTGCGCGGCCAGCAGGGCGGCATTTGCCGCACCTGCTTTACCAATCGCCAGGGTACCGACAGGAATACCGCGCGGCATCTGGACGATAGAGTAAAGGCTATCCACCCCGCTTAACGCGGCGCTTTGCACGGGAACACCCAGTACCGGCACCAGCGTTTTGGCGGCAATCATGCCCGGCAGATGTGCTGCGCCGCCCGCACCGGCAATGATCACCTCGTAACCGTTCTCTTCGGCGCTTTCGGCGAAGCTGAACAGTTTATCCGGCGTACGGTGCGCGGAAACCACTTCGACGTGGTGCGGAACATTCAGGATTTCAAAGATTTCGGCGGCGAACTGCATGGTAGCCCAGTCGCTTTTGGACCCCATCACGATGGCGACACGCGCCGGATTATTGCGGGAAGACATGCGTCTTAAAACTCCTGTGGTGCGGAACACACTGCTTTCGAGGGCACAGAGAATAGCATGTAATACCGGCAAGGAAAACGGTTGCGTGGTCGGGAAATGAGCGAAAAGACGGGGAGGCGTTAAAACGGGAAGACGATCAGTTCGACACCTTCCGGCGTAACTTTGACCATCGATCCTTCGCTGTGCCAGGCGCCTAAAACCACGCGATGGGCGGGCTCGCCGTTGGCGATAAGGGAATGCACATCGGGACGATGGGTATGGCCGTGGATCAGCCACTGAACGCGATGCTTCTCCATCACCTTCACCACCGCCTGCGGATTGACGTCCATGATGGTCATCGATTTGCTGCTGTTGGCGGCCTTGCTGCCCGCGCGCATTCTGGCGGCGATGCGGTTGCGGATAAACAGCGGCAGGGCGAGGAACACTTTCTGGATCCACGGGGTGTGAACTTTGGCGCGAAACGCCAGGTAGCCGGTATCGTCAGTGCAGAGCGTGTCGCCGTGCATGATCAGAATATTGCGGCCATAGAGGTTGAGCACCTGCTCTTCCGGCAGCAGCGTCATACCGCTCTCGCGGGCGTAGCGCTGGCCGATCAGGAAATCACGGTTGCCGTGAATGAAATAGCAGGGGACGCCGGAATCCACCAGCACTTTAATGGCCGCAGCTATCTCACGGTGCAGCGGGTTCGGATCGTCGTCGCCTATCCAGGCCTCAAACAGGTCGCCCAGAATGTACAGCGCGTCGGCGCTTTTCGCTTCACCGCGTAAAAAACGCAGAAAACCGGCGGTTATCGCCGGTTCTTCTGTTTGCAGATGCAGATCCGCAATAAAGAGTGTCGCCACGAATTACTCGCTGACGGTCACGCTTGTGATCACAACGTCTTCTTTAGGAACGTCCTGGTGCATACCGCTGCGGCCAGTAGAAACGGCTTTGATCTTGTCGACCACGTCCATTCCTTCAACCACTTCTGCGAATACGCAGTAGCCCCAGCCTTGCAGACTTTCGCCAGAGAAGTTCAGGAAGTCGTTGTCCGCTACGTTGATGAAGAACTGTGCGGTCGCAGAGTGTGGCGCCTGAGTACGGGCCATTGCCAGCGTACCACGGGTGTTTTTCAGGCCGTTGTTCGCTTCGTTTTTGATCGCTTCTTTCGTCTCTTTCTGGCGCATGCCAGGCTCGAAACCGCCGCCCTGGATCATAAAGCCGTTGATCACACGGTGGAAAATGGTGTTGTTGTAGAAACCTTCGCGGCAGTAGTCCAGGAAGTTTTTAACTGTTTCAGGCGCTTTGTCATCAAAGGTTTTGATTACGATATCGCCATGATTAGTGTGGAAAGTAACCATTTTTGCATCCTGTTCCGTTATTGTGGTGCGTCGACCCGTGCTCGGGTCACATATAGGGGCTTGTTATAGCATAACCACAGGACACGATCACCTTGCATTGTGTGCTGACCGTACTCCGAATTATGGGTATTATAAGGAACAAACAATCCACACACGTGTTTACATGGAATCTTCGATGTTAAAAATCTTTAATACAATGACGCGCCAAAAAGAGGAATTTAAACCTATCCATGCCGGGGAAGTCGGCATGTACGTGTGTGGTATTACGGTTTACGATCTCTGTCATATCGGCCATGGCCGTACCTTTGTCGCGTTCGACGTGGTGTCACGCTACCTGCGCTTCCTGGGCTATAACCTGAAGTACGTGCGCAACATCACCGACATCGACGACAAAATCATTAAACGTGCTAATGAAAATGGCGAAAGCTTTGTCGCGCTGGTGGATCGCATGATCGCCGAAATGCACAAGGATTTTGACGCCTTAAATATTCTGCGCCCGGACAGCGAGCCGCGTGCGACCCACCATATCCATGAAATCATTGATATCACCCAAACGCTGATCGAGCGCGGTCACGCCTATGTGGCGGACAACGGCGACGTGATGTTCTCGGTGCCGACGGACCCAACCTACGGTGCGCTTTCCCGCCAGGATCTGGACCAGCTCCAGGCCGGTGCGCGCGTGGACGTGGTTGACGTGAAGCGTAATCCGATGGACTTCGTGCTGTGGAAGATGTCCAAAGCGGGCGAACCGAGCTGGCCATCCCCGTGGGGCGAAGGGCGTCCGGGCTGGCACATTGAATGTTCCGCGATGAACTGCAAACAGCTGGGTAACCATTTCGACATCCACGGCGGCGGTTCGGATCTGATGTTCCCGCACCACGAAAACGAAATCGCGCAGTCCACCTGCGCTCACGGCGGCGAGTACGTGAACTACTGGATGCACTCCGGGATGGTGATGGTTGACCGCGAGAAGATGTCGAAATCGCTGGGCAACTTCTTTACCGTGCGCGACGTGCTGAAGTATTACGACGCGGAAACCGTGCGCTACTTCCTGATGTCCGGCCACTATCGCAGCCAGCTGAACTACAGCGAAGAGAACCTGAAGCAGGCGCGCGCTGCGCTGGAGCGTCTGTATACCGCACTGCGCGGCACCGATAAATCGGTTCCGGCCGCAGGCGGTGAGGCGTTCGAAGCCCGCTTTGTTGAGGTGATGAACGACGACTTCAACACCCCGGAAGCCTACTCCGTGCTGTTCGACATGGCGCGTGAGGTGAACCGCCTGAAGTCAGAAGATATGGCGGCGGCCAATGCGCTGGCGTCTCATCTGCGTAAGCTCTCTTCCGTGCTCGGCCTGCTGGAGCAGGAGCCGGACCTGTTCCTGCAAAGCGGCGCGCAGGCGGACGACGGTGAAGTGGCGGAAATTGAAGCACTGATCAAAGCACGTCTCGAAGCGCGTCAGGCGAAAGACTGGGCGGCGGCGGATGCGGCGCGTAACCGTCTGACCGAGATGGGCATTATTCTGGAAGATGGCCCGCAGGGAACCACCTGGCGTCGTAAGTAGGTCCGTAATGCCCGGTGGCGCTAACGCTTACCGGGCCAACAATTCGATATTGCGCCTCATGATATTTTTTACATTTTAAATATATTGTCATCCATTTATTATTATCTAACCGAATTGTTTTACCAGTTCATTGTTTGTTTGATTTCTAATCTTTTTTGCTCAACTAGTTTAAGCAACTCATTAATACTTTTAATCAACTCTCCATGACTTTTACGAATTTCTTTATAAGTAAGAATATTTACATTTAATGTTTCCTCTATGATAGGTACTAGCTCAGAGTTAATGCTCTTATCAGATGAAACCAAGTAATGAGGTTTTGTGGAGTTATGTTTAAAGAAAGAATCCTCGAGTAATAGTCTTATATCAGGATCATTAATCCCGCATCCTATAAAAAGAAAAGTATGAGTTAGGCTAAGCGCATTTAAAATCTCATAAAAATCTCTATGGGAAGAACGTGCTTTTGCATAGTCTTTTCGTGAAAATATTAAGTTCTTAGTGTTGTCTATTGTTCCGTGGATCTTTAAAATTACACGGCCATTCTCTCTTATTACAGAAGCTATATCGTCATCATAATAGGTTTTAACAATTGCGGTTCCTTCAGTTGCTTTTGAAACATACGTTTCATAAATTTTATCAAAATTGGGTGTAACAACAATTCTGCAGTCAAGTTTAAAAAGGAGTTCATGAATCTCAGCCTTGATATACTTAGGTGCTAAAAACTCTTCTTTTAATAATGAGTCAAATTGACCTCGCTGTAATTTTGATCTTATAATCTCGCAAGCTGTGAGAAAATCTTCGTTATTAATTAGTTTCCTGATTTGTTGGGGCTTATCAATACTATCAAGACAGTGCGTCAAAAATTCTTTCCAACTTGGAGGAATTTTTCCGTCATTACCTACACTATTCATTGATACGCCAGCACCGAGAAAAAGAATACAACGGCGGCGGGCTAAATCATCGACTAAAGAGTTGTGCCATTTAATCATTTAACAACCCTATGTTTTTAAGAAGTTTACGGCATATTTCGCCATAAAGCGCCCTAGCATCGCTCACCTTTGTAAAATGAGAGCCAACTACACCATCTTTACCTTTTAAAGAGAATATAGGGGAGTTTGCCAGTTGAGAAAGAGGTATTAAGCTATTCATATTTTCAATCTGACCGAGATCAAATGTAGATATTTTTTTATTCGCAAAGATATCAATGATCTCATTTTTCATTATCTTAGGCACTCTTTTCGCAATTTTTTCATATGCATTGACCTTTACTTTTTCTCCTCGGACAGTTTTACCTTTGTATTGTTGCATTGCGTAACCAATGAATTCTAACTTCCAGGTTGCTTTATTTTTTAAGACACAGTAATCCTCGCCTTCATCATATTTATATGCAGCGAGACCGGTTTCAATACCTTTTTTCCAATTTTCTAAAGATTGATGAATGTTATTTAAGGCTAATAAGCTGAACATATCAACTGACATTGGTATTAAGAAATAATCACATGAGATAAGTACTGACCTGTTGAGTGCACCGAGTGATGGACCTACATCAAAAAGGACATAATCATACTCAGAATACATACTCGCTAATTGAGCGAAAACAAATGTTGTTTGCAAACCCCGTGGCTTTCCTCCTGTTGCAGGATCCCAATCGCTAGCCAATAAATCTTCACTTAATGCTAATTTAGGGTCACCAGGAAGCAGATCAAAACCAAAACGATCTGTTTTGATTGGCTCTACGCGTTCAAGCAAATAACCCTTACCTTTACGGACTGGACTCATAAAATTTTCTACAGTATTACGTTTATCTAACGAGTACAGTTTTTCGAGTTTGGTATCGCCTAAACAATAACTAGTAGAGTTACATTGAGGATCCGCATCAACAACAAGCACTTTCTTACCCATTTCAAGTGATAAATAAGCACCAATGTTGCATAATAAGGTGGTTTTAGACGCAGAGACGAAGCTGCCGATGCGCGTTGATCTGCTCGATCGCGAC
>OJXA01000294.1_pt1 | contig 14895 bp, 9 predicted proteins | sample 1600581 | NCBI WGS metagenome assembly OJXA01 (sample SAMN04436615, study PRJEB24849) | human gut metagenome | biome: human gut; feature: NICU; material: stool | host: Homo sapiens | place: USA: Saint Louis, MO | collected 2009-12-13 | reverse complement strand
GGTGCCCTGGCTGCGCCAGCTGGTCGAGCATGATGTTTTCAGCAATGCTTAACCCCGGGATCAGCGCCACGTCCACCTCCTGCTGCACGAGGTGGATGCCCAGCCGTTTGGCGTCCAGCGGCTCGCGGATGCTTACCGGCTGGTTGTTAATGCAGATTTCGCCTTCATAGTGGTCGTGCGTCCCGCACAGCACCGCCATCAGCGTCGATTTCCCCGCGCCGTTGGCGCCGGTCAGCGCATGCACCGACCCGCCGTTCAGGGTGAAATCCACGCGCGACAGGGCCTGAAAGCCGGAAAAGGCCAGGCTGATACCGCGCATCTCAAGGCGACTGGAAACCATCCGCGTAAATCCTTCATTACTCTTCTGATTTAGCGAATTTTTCACAGCTCTTGTTGACTGACAACGACGTAAAAGGCATAAGTTAAAGCAAAATATTATTAGCCATCCGGATGTCCAGACATAACATCGGGTTAGCGCTTGCTAAAAAAGGACAACTTCATGAGCAACACCGATATCCGCGTCGTGCCCGGCCCGGCGAACTACTTCTCTCATCCGGGAAGCCTTGCCCACCTGGATGATTTCTTTACTCCGGAACAGCTTTCCCGCGCGGTGTGGATCTACGGCGAGCGGGCAATCGAGGGCGCACGCCCTTATCTGCCGCAGAGTTTTAACGCGACGGGGGCAAAACATCTGCTGTTTAAGGGCCATTGCAGCGAGCGTGACGTCACCCATCTGGTGAACGAGTCGGGTAGTGAAACCAGCGTGGTGATTGGCGTGGGCGGCGGTGCGGTAATGGATACCGTCAAGGCCGTGGCACGTCGTCTGGGCGTGCCGTTCGTGGGCATTCCCACTATCGCCGCCACCTGCGCGGCGTGGACCCCGCTCTCCGTGTGGTACAACGATGCCGGTCAGGCGCTACAGTTTGAGATTTTTGACGACGCCAACTTTCTGGTGCTGGTGGAGCCGCAGATCATCCTTAACGCCCCGGCGGAATACCTGCTGGCGGGCATCGGCGATACGCTGGCGAAGTGGTACGAAGCGGCGGTGCTCGCCCCTCAACCTGAGAGTCTGCCGCTGACCGTGCGTCTTGGCCTGAACGGTGCGCTGGCGATCCGCGACGTGCTGCTGGAACGCAGCGAAGAAGCGCTTGCGGATCAGCAGCGCGGCGAACAGACGCAGGCGTTCCGGGACGTGGTGGATGCGATTATTGCCGGAGGCGGAATGGTCGGCGGTCTGGGTGAGCGCTATACCCGCGTGGCGGCGGCGCACGCGGTGCACAACGGCTTAACCGTGCTGCCGCAGACGGAAAAATACCTGCACGGCACCAAGGTGGCCTACGGCATTCTGGTCCAGAGCGCCCTGCTCGGCCAGGACGACGTGCTGGCGCAGCTGGTGGCGGCATACCAACGCTTTAACCTGCCGATCACGCTTCGCGAGCTGGACGTCGATATTCACAACCGCGACGAGCTGGATAAGGTCATTGCCCACACCCTGCGCCCGGTGGAGTCGATTCACTATCTGCCGGTGACGTTAACGCCTGAGGTGCTGCGCGCCGCGTTTGCGAAGGTGGAATCCTTCAGCCGTTAATTGCGCCGACGGGCTATACCTAATGATGATTCTCTCCACTCTTGCAACGAGGTCATCATGCAGATCGATTTAACAGGTAAAAAGGCGCTGGTTACCGGCGCCAGTCGTGGGCTGGGTCGGGCGATTGCGCTGTCGCTGGCGCGCGCCGGTGCCGATGTGGTTATCACCTACGAAAAATCCGTCGATAAAGCCCAGCAGGTCGTCGATGAGATCAACGCGCTGGGGCGACACGGCGAGGCGATTCAGGGCGACAGCGCCAGCGCGCAGGCGATTCAGGATGCGGTCACGCAGGCGGCGCGCTCCCTCGGCGGGCTGGATATTCTGGTCAATAACGCCGGGATAGCGCGCGGCGGCCCGCTGGAGTCCATGACCCTGGCGGACATCGACGCTCTGATCAACGTCAACATCCACGGCGTGGTGATCGCCATTCAGGAAGCGCTGGTGCATATGTCGGACGGCGGACGCATCATCAACATCGGCAGCTGTCTGGCGAACCGCGTGGCGCAGCCGGGGATCGCCGTCTACTCGATGACCAAGTCTGCCCTTAACTCTCTCACCCGAGGTCTGGCCCGTGATTTAGGCCCGCGTGGCATTACCGTCAACCTGGTCCACCCCGGCCCGACCAACAGCGATATGCTCCCGGCGCAGCAGCGCGTTCATGGGGAGAACTGGTACCGCGGCACGGCGGATGCCGTGACCCAGAACCTCGACATCATTCGTCGCTACAACGCGGAATACATCGTTATCCTCGCCGGGGACCACATCTACAAGCAAGATTACTCCCACATGCTAATCGACCACGTCGAAAAAGGGGCGCGCTGCACCGTGGCGTGTCTGCCGGTGCCTGTTGCGGAAGCAACCGCGTTTGGCGTGATGCATGTAGATGGCGACGACAAGATTATCGACTTTGTCGAAAAACCGGCGAACCCGCCAACCATGCCGGGAGACGACACCAAATCCCTCGCCAGCATGGGGATCTATGTCTTTGACGCCGATTATCTTTATGAACTGCTGGAAGAGGACGACAAAGACGAGAACTCCAGTCACGACTTCGGCAAAGACATTATCCCGAAAATTACCAAAGCTGGCATGGCGTATGCACACCCCTTCCCGCTGTCCTGCGTGCAGTCCGATCCGAATGCGGAACCTTACTGGCGCGATGTGGGAACGCTGGAAGCGTACTGGAAAGCCAACCTCGATCTGGCGTCCGTCACGCCTGAGCTGGATATGTACGACCAGAACTGGCCGATTCGCACCCATATGGAATCGCTGCCGCCGGCGAAGTTCGTCCAGGACCGCTCCGGCAGCCACGGTATGACGCTCAACTCGCTGGTCTCTGGCGGGTGCATTATCTCCGGTTCGGTGGTGGTGCAGTCCGTGCTGTTCCCGCGCGTGCGTATAAACTCATTCTGTAATATCGATTCGGCAGTCCTGCTGCCGGATGTCTGGGTAGGGCGCTCATGTCGTCTGCGTCGCTGCGTTATCGACCGTGCCTGCGTCATTCCCGAAGGGATGGTGATTGGGGAAAACGCGGAAGAAGATGCGCGTCGTTTCTACCGTTCGGAAGAGGGGATCGTGTTAGTAACACGGGAAATGTTGCGGAAGCTGCAAATCAAACAGGAGCGATGATGCAGGTTTTACACGTATGTTCTGAGATGTTCCCGTTGTTAAAAACGGGCGGCCTGGCGGATGTTCTTGGTGCATTACCAGCGGCGCAAATCGCCGGAGGGGTGGATACCCGCGTGTTGTTGCCCGCTTTTCCGGATATCCGGCGCGGTATTCCCGATGCAAAGGTTGTTACCCGTCGCGAGACCTTCGCGGGACGTATCACCCTGCTGTTTGGACATTACAATGGCGTAGGGATTTACCTGATTGATGCCCCGCATTTATACGATCGACCCGGCAGCCCGTATCACGATACCAACCTGTACGCCTATACCGATAACGTGATGCGCTTTGCCCTGCTCGGCTGGGTGGGGGCGGAAATGGCCGTCGGACTGGATCCGTTCTGGCGTCCGAACGTGGTGCACGCGCATGACTGGCATGCGGGGCTGGCTCCTGCGTATCTGGCGGCTAAGGGGCACCCGGCCAAATCGGTGTTTACGGTGCACAACCTGGCGTATCAGGGCATGTATTACGCGCATCATATGAATGACATCGATCTGCCATGGTCGTTCTTTAACATGCACGGACTGGAGTTTAACGGACAGATTTCGTTCCTGAAGGCGGGTCTGTACTACGCCGACCACATCACGGCGGTCAGCCCAACCTACGCGCGGGAAATTACCCAGCCGGAGTTCGGTTACGGTATGGAAGGGCTGCTGCAACAGCGCCACCGTGAAGGTCGCCTGTCGGGCATTCTGAACGGCGTGGATGAACAGATCTGGAATCCGGAAACGGACCTCCTGCTGGCGGCGCGCTATGGTCGCGACTCCGTGGAGGACAAAGCGGAGAACAAGCGCCAGCTACAGATTGCGATGGGGCTGAAGGTCAACGACAAGGTGCCGCTGTTTGCGGTGGTCAGCCGCCTGACCAGCCAGAAAGGGCTGGATCTGGTGCTGGAAGCGCTGCCGGGATTACTGGAGCAGGGCGGCCAGCTGGCGCTGCTCGGCGCGGGCGACCCGGTATTGCAGGAAGGTTTCCTTGCGGCCGCGGCGGAACATCCGGGGCAGGTGGGCGTGCAGATTGGCTATCACGAAGCGTTCTCGCACCGCATCATGGGCGGCGCGGACGTGATTCTGGTGCCGAGCCGCTTCGAGCCCTGCGGCCTGACGCAGCTCTATGGTCTGAAATACGGCACGTTGCCGCTGGTACGCCGCACGGGCGGGCTGGCGGATACGGTGTCTGATAGCTCCCTCGAAAACCTGGCGGACGGTATCGCCAGCGGGTTTGTTTTCGAGGACAGTAATGCCTGGTCGCTGCTTCGGGCGATCCGGCGTGCTTTCGTCTTGTGGTCCCGTCCATCCCTGTGGCGTTACGTACAACGTCAGGCGATGTCCATGGACTTTGGCTGGCACGTTGCGGCGCAGTCCTACCGCGACCTTTATCAACGCTTGATGTAACGAGGCGAAGTTACTGATATGAATGCTCCATTTAGCTACTCTTCCCCCACGCTCAGCGTTGAGGCGTTGAAACACTCCATCGCCTATAAGCTGATGTTTACCATTGGGAAAGATCCCGTTATTGCCAACAAACATGAGTGGCTGAACGCCACGCTGTTTGCAGTGCGTGACCGTATGGTCGAACGCTGGCTGCGCTCCAACCGCGCCCAGCTTTCGCAGGAGACGCGACAGGTGTATTACCTGTCGATGGAGTTTCTGATTGGTCGCACCCTCTCCAATGCGCTGTTATCGCTCGGGATTTATGACGACGTCAAAAACGCACTGGAAGAGATGGGGCTGGATTTAGAAGAGCTGATTGACGAAGAGAACGACCCGGGGCTGGGTAACGGTGGTCTCGGGCGTCTTGCCGCCTGTTTCCTCGATTCACTGGCGACGCTGGCGCTGCCGGGGCGCGGCTACGGTATTCGCTACGACTACGGTATGTTCAAGCAGAACATCGTGGATGGTCGTCAGAAAGAGTCTCCAGACTACTGGCTGGAGTACGGTAACCCGTGGGAGTTCAAGCGCCACAACACGCGCTACAAGGTGCGTTTTGGCGGGCGTATTCAGCAGGAAGGGAAAAAATCCCGCTGGGTGGAAACCGAGGAGATCCTCGCCGTGGCCTATGACCAGATCATCCCCGGCTACGACACCGATGCGACCAATACGCTGCGCCTGTGGAACGCGCAGGCCAGTAGCGAGATCAACCTGGGTAAATTCAACCAGGGTGACTACTTCGCGGCGGTGGAAGATAAAAACCACTCCGAGAATGTGTCACGCGTCCTGTATCCGGATGACTCGACCTACTCAGGCCGCGAGCTGCGCCTGCGTCAGGAGTATTTCCTCGTCTCGGCAACGATTCAGGATATCCTTAGCCGTCACTATCAGCTGCACAAAACCTATGCGAATCTGGCGGAAAAAACCGCTATTCACCTCAACGATACCCATCCGGTGCTGTCGATCCCTGAGCTGATGCGCCTGCTGATTGACGAGCATAAGTTCAGCTGGGATGACGCGTTTGAAGTAACCTGCCAGGTGTTCTCGTACACCAACCATACGCTGATGAGTGAAGCGCTGGAGACGTGGCCGGTGGATATGCTCGGCAAAATTCTGCCACGCCATCTGCAAATCATCTTCGAGATCAACGACTATTTCCTCAAGACCTTGCAGGAGCAGTACCCGAACGATACCGGTCTGCTGAGCCGCGCCTCGATCATTGATGAATCCAACGGGCGTCGCGTACGCATGGCCTGGCTGGCGGTGGTGATCAGCCACAAGGTCAACGGCGTATCAGAGCTGCATTCGAACCTGATGGTGCAGTCGCTGTTTGCGGACTTCGCGAAGATCTTCCCGACGCGTTTCTGCAACGTGACCAACGGCGTCACCCCGCGCCGCTGGCTGGCGCTGGCGAACCAGCCGCTCTCCGACGTTCTGGATGAGAACATTGGCCGCACCTGGCGCACCGATTTGAGCCAGCTGAGCGAGCTGGAGCAGCACATTGATTTCCCGACGGTGAATAAAGCGGTACGGGAAGCCAAGCTGCTGAACAAGAAGCGTCTGGCGGTCTGGCTGGCGATGCATCTGAACGTGGTGGCGAACCCGAAAGCGCTGTTCGACGTGCAGATCAAACGTATCCACGAGTACAAGCGTCAGCTGATGAATGTCCTGCACGTTATTACCCACTACAACCGCATTAAGGCTGACCCGACGGCGGAGTGGGTGCCGCGCGTGAAAATCTTTGCCGGTAAGGCGGCGTCCGCGTACTACATGGCGAAGCACATCATTCATCTCATCAACGATGTGGCGAAGGTGGTGAACCACGATCCGGACATTGGCGATAAGCTGAAGGTAGTGTTTATCCCGAACTACAGCGTAAGCCTGGCGCAGCTGATTATTCCGGCGGCGGATCTCTCTGAGCAGATTTCCACGGCGGGGACGGAAGCATCCGGCACCAGTAATATGAAGTTTGCCCTGAACGGCGCGCTGACTATCGGCACGCTGGACGGCGCAAATGTCGAAATGCTGGAGCATGTGGGCGCGGAGAATATCTTTATCTTCGGGAATACGGCGGAAGAGGTGGAGGCGCTACGCAAGCAGGGCTACTCGCCGCGTGAGTATTATGAAGAGGATGAAGAGTTACGCCAGGTGCTGACGCAAATCGCAACCGGAGTGTTTAACCCTGAGGAGCCTGGGCGCTATCGTGACCTGGTGGACTCGCTGATTAACTTTGGCGATCACTATCAGGTGCTGGCGGATTACCGCAGCTACGTGGATTGTCAGGATAAGGTGGACGAACTGTACCGTCAGCAGGAGAAGTGGACCAGCGCCGCGATGCATAACATCGCCAACATGGGATACTTCTCGTCGGACAGGACTATCAAAGAGTATGCCGAGAATATCTGGCATATTGATCCGGTGCGGTTGTAAAAACAAAGCCCGGTGGCGCTGCGCTTACCGGGCCTACGGGATCGAGTAGGCCGGGTAAGGCGGAGCCGCCACCCGGCTTTTTTTCAATTACGACGCCAACGACAATTCACGCTTTCCCGCATGCTGCTGCAACCATTGCGCCACGCGAGACTGCTGCTCGGCATTCAGCCACATCCCTTCTTTAGTACGACGCCAGATAGCATCGTCCAGACGGCGCACCCACTCGTGTTCCACCAGGTAGCGCAGTTCCGCTTCGTACAGCTCATGGCCAAAATGCTCGCCCAGATCGGCAATCTCTTTCGCCTCGCCGAGGAACAGTTCGGTGTTGCTGCCGTAGGTGCGGGCATAGTGGCGCGCCATTCCTTCGGTAATGAACGGGAAGCGGCGACGCAGCTTCGCGGCGTAATCGTCGCGGTTATCGCCGATATCGCCGCCAGGCAGCACGGCGCCTTTCGTCCACGCCGGGCCGATGCCTTTGTAATACGGCGCCAGTTTCTCCAGCGCATGCTCCGCCAGTTTACGGTAGGTGGTGAGCTTACCGCCAAATACCGACAGCAGGGGCGCCTGACCGTTCACGTCATGAATATCAAGCGTATAGTCACGGGTGATGGCCTGCGGTGAGTCAGACTCGTCATCACACAGCGGACGCACGCCGGAGTAGGTCCAGACCACGTCATCGCGCGCCAGCTGTTTCTTAAAGTGCGCGTTGTACACTTTCAACAGATAGCTGACTTCACTCTCGTCGATCTCAACGTTTTTCGGATCGCCTTTGTACTCTACGTCGGTGGTGCCGATGATGGAGAACTCGTCCATCCACGGGATCACAAACACAATGCGCTTGTCTTCATTTTGCAGGATATAAGCCTGTTTCTGGGTATGCACGCGCGGCACCACGATGTGGCTGCCCTTAATCAGGCGGATGCCGTACGGTGAAGGCAGGTGCATGCCGTCGTCGAAGAACTGTTTCACCCACGGGCCGGTGGCATTCACCAGGCCGCGCGCTTTCCAGCTAAACTTCTCGCCGGTATCCACGTCTTCCGCTTCCACAATCCACAGGCCGTTTTCGCGGCGTGCGGCGGTGGCGCGGGTGCGGGTTTTCACCTCGCCGCCTTTCTTCTCGACCATCTGCGCGTTAGCCAGCACCAGACGCGCATCGTCCACCCAGCAGTCGGAATATTCGAAACCGCGCACGATTTCAGGCTTAAGGACCGACTCTGAGCCAAAACGCAAACCAGTCGAACCCGGCAGGCTGGTGCGTTTACCCAGATGATCGTACATAAACAGACCAATGCGGATCATCCACGCCGGACGCAGATGCGGGCGATGAGGCAGACGGAAACGCATCGGGATTGCCAGATGCGGAGCCATTTTCAGCAGTACTTCGCGTTCAGCCAGCGCTTCGCTGACCAGGCGGAATTCGTAGTGTTCCAGGTAGCGCAGGCCACCGTGGATCAGCTTGGAGCTGGCGGACGACGTCGCGCAGGCGAGATCGTTAGCTTCCAGCATCAGCACGGATAAACCGCGTCCTGCGGCATCAACCGCAATACCGGCACCGTTGATGCCACCGCCTATCACAATCAGATCTTTGGTTTCCATAACACCCTCATGCACTTTCGTTAAAGCTCAAAAATGTTCGATATCGCTCATAATAGCAAAGGAACGCGCTTTTGGTAACATCAAAAAAACAATTTAGAGTGATATGGATAACATAATGGCGTTTACCCGCCGCCAGGACGTACACTACGGGGTAAAATCGTGCGGTCTGATGCCCTCACCCCAGCCCTCTCCCTCCAGGAGAGGGTAGGGTGAGGGGAAAACCGCACCACACCTGAATATAAGATGAGAACACCATGGATCAGTTTGAATGTATTAACGTAGAAGAAGCCCACCAGAAGATGCACCAGGGACAAGCGGTGCTGGTGGACATCCGCGATCCGCAGAGCTTTGCGATGGGCCACACGCCGGGCGCGTTCCATCTCACCAACGATACGCTGGGCGCGTTTATGCGCGATAACGACTTCGATACCCCGGTGATGGTGATGTGCTATCACGGCAACAGTAGTAAAGGCGCGGCGCAGTATCTGCTCCAGCAGGGTTACGACGCGGTGTACAGCGTCGATGGCGGCTTCGATGCCTGGCATCGTCATTTCCCGGCAGAAGTTGAATACGCGTTTGAGCGCTGATCCCGCTATACTGTCCCCTTTTGTGTGGAAATAAGCGACCGCTGCCCATGTTGATGATCACCTCTTTTAGCAACCCGCGCGTCGCCCAGGCGTTTGTCGACTATATGGCGACGCAGGGCATTATCCTGACTATTCAGCAGCATACACAGACGGATGTCTGGCTGGCAGACGAAAGCCAGGCCGGCCGCGTGAATGACGAGCTGGCGCGTTTTCTGGAAAACCCGGGCGACCCGCGTTATCTGGCGGCAAGCTGGCAATCCGGCCAGACCGGCAGTGGCCTGCACTATCAACGTTTTCCGTTTCTCGCCACCCTCCGCGAGCGCGCAGGACCGTTTACGCTGCTTTTAATGGTAGCCTGCATCATCGTCTTCATTATTATGAGCGTGGTGGGCGACCAGAGCGTGATGATTGCCCTCGCATGGCCCTACGATCCCTCCCTGCAATTTGACGTCTGGCGCTACTTCACGCATGCGCTGATGCACTTCTCGGTGATGCATATCCTCTTTAACCTGCTGTGGTGGTGGTATCTCGGCGGGGCGGTGGAGAAGCGGCTCGGCAGCGGCAAGCTGATTGTGATCACCCTTATCAGCGCCCTGTTAAGCGGCTACGTGCAGCACAAATTCAGCGGTCCATGGTTTGGCGGGTTATCCGGCGTGGTGTACGCCCTGATGGGTTACGCCTGGCTCAGAGGCGAGCGCGACCCGGATAGCGGCATCTATTTACAACGTGGATTAATAACCTTTGCGTTAATATGGCTTATTGCCGGATGGTTTGATCTGTTTGGTATGTCTATCGCCAATGGTGCGCACGTTACCGGCCTGGCGGTTGGGCTGGCGATGGCGCTGGCCGATACGCTCCATGCGCGAAAACGAACATAATACCCAGGGATATTTCATGAAACAAACACAACGTCATGACGCCATTATCGAACTGGTAAAAAAACAGGGATACGTCAGTACTGAAGAGCTGGTGGAGCAGTTTGCCGTCAGCCCGCAAACCATCCGTCGTGACCTCAACGACCTGGCCGATCAGAACCGTATTCTGCGTCACCACGGCGGCGCCGCGCTGCCGTCCAGCTCGGTGAACACCTCATGGCATGACCGTAAGGCGACGCAAACGGCAGAGAAAGAGCGTATCGCCCGTAAAGTGGCGAGCCAGATCCCGAACGGCGCGACGCTGTTTATTGATATCGGTACCACGCCGGAAGCGGTCGCCCATGCGCTGCTGAACCACGAGAACCTGCGCGTGGTGACCAACAACCTGAACGTGGCCAACACGTTGATGCAGAAAGACGATTTCCGCATCATCCTCGCGGGCGGCGAACTGCGTAGCCGCGACGGGGGCATTATCGGCGAAGCGACGCTCGATTTTATCTCTCAGTTTCGCCTCGATTTCGGCATTCTGGGGATCAGCGGCATCGACACCGACGGCTCGCTGCTGGAGTTTGATTACCACGAGGTGCGCACCAAGCGCGCGATCATTGAGAACTCACGCCATGTAATGCTGGTGGTGGATCACTCCAAGTTTGGTCGTAATGCGATGGTGAACATGGGCAGCATCAGCATGGTGAATGCGGTCTACACCGACGTGATGCCGCCGGCGGGCGTCATGCAGGTGATTAAAGATAATAATGTGCAGTTAGAGTTGTGTTGAAAAGCCGTTCTCCCTCTCCCTGTGGGAGAGGGCCGGGGTGAGGGCATCAGACCGCAGAGGATCTACACTCCATATCCCATCATCTTCAACAGCTGCTGCGCATGCTGCACCGCATCCTGACGGTGCGCCACGCCCAGCTTCTGATACAGATTGCGAATGTGCGTTTTGATGGTGGTCGCCGCCACCGCCAGCTCACCGGCAATCTGCTCGTTGCTGTAGCCTGAGTAGATCAGCCCCAGCACCTGCCATTCACGCTGGGTGAGCGGGCTGGTGCGGATAAGCTCCGGCACTTCTGGATGGTTCAGCAGACGTTCAACAAAGTTCTCATCGAAGTGCGCAAACTTGTGGCGATGATGCTGGTTAATCTCGCGCAGAATGCGCTGGGCGCGATGCTGATCGAGTTCCGGCAGCGTGTTGAGCTGAATCAGCTGGCGCAGCTGCTGGGCCATCACTTCACCCTCAATCACAAAGTGGCTGATAAACCCGGTGCGGTTCGCCAGCTGCAACGCTTCCAGCAGTACGCGCTGGGCATCGTTTTTACGGCCCGCCTGCCAGTAAAGCTGGTTTAACAGCAGCAGGTTGCGGTTTAAATCGCTCATCAGGCGCAGGCTGCGGGCGTTTTCGTTTAACTCTTCCAGCACGATCTCGGCAGGCTCAAAGTCACCCAGCAGGATCTGCACGCGGGCAATATTGCGCCACTGGCTTTGCAGGAAGTGGTTATTGGCAAATTCCGGTTTAGGCGTGTGACGCAGCCAGTTGGCGGCGGACTTTTTATCGCCGGTCATCTGCCAGTAAATCACCCGGACCTTATCGGCGTTGGACACCCAGTCGCTATGGTACTGCCCGTTGCCGAGCAGGTTTTCCAGGCGGTTAAGATGGTTGCGGGCATTATCCAGGTCGCCGCGCGCCAGCGAGCACTGCACCAGCAGAGCCAGACACTGGAGCTGCTGCTGCGGCTGGAAGCTCGAAAGGACATTCAGACCCTGGCGGGCGCAGCTTTCTGCTTCATCCAGACGCGACCATGCCCACAGCAGCTGAGCGCGAATACGCAACAGGAACTCGTGCATCGGCAGCTGTTCCAGATGTTGTTCACGGATCAGCTGGAACGCTTTCTCCTGATTTTCCCAGGCGGCTTGCAGGAATCCCTGAGCAAATAAAATCTCGCTTTGCTGGATCAGGCTCCAGAGGGCGTAATGCCAGACATCGTGGCGGCGCGCCATCTGTTCGGTTTGCTGCATGAGTGAAAGCGAACGCGTGAGATCGCCCTTACAGTGCAGCACTTCGCCGTGTACCGAGGTGGCCACAATACGGCTGTAAAAATTCGCCAGCGGCAGCTCATCCAGCGCGACCATCGCCAGCCGTTCAGCTTCATCCGGGTCCCCGTCGTTAATCGCCACCTGTGCGCGCAGGGCGTTAAATTCGCCGTGCAGGGTGGTATCCATCTCGCTTTCCATCTCCTGCTCGGCGCGCGCCAGTAGGGTGTTCACTTCGCTGTAGCGATGCTGGCTCTGCATCAGCCAGGCCTGGAGCAGCACCAGACGCGGATTCTCCAGCAGGCTTTCCCACGGCAGCGCTTTTAACGACTCTTCCAGCAGCGTCAGTTCACTGTGGTTGAACAGTCCCCACGCGTGGTTGAGCAGAATATCGCGCAGCATACCGGCATCCCCGGCGGCCAGCGCATGGTGGATAGCCTCGCTCGGGAAACCTTGCGCCATCCAGCTTTCGGCGGCGGCGCGGTGAATGTCAGGCAGCTCTGCGGCCAGTTCCCACTGGCAACGCTGGCGCAGGAAGCTGCCAAACAGCGGATGGTAGCTAAACCATTCGCCGGGATCGTCCATGCGCGTCAGGAACAGACCCTGACGTTCAATCTCTTCGAGCTGAAGCTGCCCGTTTTCAATGCCGGTGACGCGTACAATCAGCGCATCGTTCATGGAACGCAGCAGGGAGCTTTTCAGCAGGAAATGGCGGGTGGAGAGGTCAACGCTGTCGAGTACCTCATCCACCAGATAATCCGACAGGTGGCTGGCGTTGATGCCCGCCAGGCGGCGTGCGGACTGATGCGTCGGGCTGTTGTTTTGCCGCGCGGAGAGGGCAATCAGCTGAAGCGCCGTGGCCCAGCCGGCAACGTCATCGCACAGGCGGCTGCTTTCAGACGCCTCAATCGGAGACGTCAGACGGCAGTCAAAGAACTGCTTCGCTTCCTGATGAGTAAAGGCCAGTTGCTGACTGCCGATTTCCAGAAGCTGATCGCGCACCCGCAGGTTGGCAATGCCCAACTGCGGAAGGTTACGCGACAGGACAACCAGCGTCAGGTTTTCCGGCTGATGGCGCAGGAAGAAACGCATGGACTCGTGAATAACCGGGTTGGTGATCAGATGATAATCATCAATCACCACATACAGCGGGCGATGCCATTCGGCCAGCTCGATAAACAGCTGAGAGAAAAGAGAGGACAGGCTGGCGTACTGGCGCTTTTGCACCATCACCTCGCTGGTGACGCAGTGTCCGTTGGTCGCCTGCTGAATCGCGGCAATTAAATAGCTGGCAAAACGCTCCTGCTGGTTATCACCTTCATCCAGGGAGTACCAGCCAAGATCGCTTTTACCTGCCGCCCATTGCGAAATGAGCGTTGTTTTTCCATAACCCGCAGGACTCGTAACCAGCGCCAGTCGGAAATTATGCGCACCGGAAAGTTTAGCCAGCAGGCGCTCGCGGACCACAGTATGGTCAAGACGAACCGGGCGACTTAATTTGGACGGAATCAACATAGTTTTCACTTCACTGTGGGGAACGAGAGAATTTATTTTTTTTGCGCTTCGTAATTAATATCTATAAGTTCGGCCAATAGAGGAACTATTGCAAGTTATGTCTGGGTTTGGAGGCTCTGAATTTGCACTCTGTCACAAAACATTCTCATCACTGATGGAACTTTCCGTAAATGGCTGGATGCCGCGCTGCTTCTGGCTTGTCTGCATAAGTCGCGGTTGCGCTGAAACTGGTTTCAGAAAGAGATAATGACGCTGAAGTTAATTAACTTCGGGGAAAGTTGCATCGGCTTAATAGGGGTGCTGAATAATCCCGACGCGCGGAAATATTATTCTACGTAAGTAATCATTTCAGCGATGATTAATTTCTTCCGAAACTGCATTTCATTTCTTTGACGTTCTTCCGGGATCGCTTTTTCCGCGAAGCGCACACTTACACAGTGGCCTCGATCACACTTTTATGCTCATCCCCGCTACTCCTCCCTGCCTAATCCCCGACAGGAGGAGGAAGAGGCGCAATGAGCCAGGCACACTAGCGCTAAATGTTTTTACTCTCTACAGGATGCCGATTCCCTATGTCACAGCCTACTTTCAACAAAGCTCAATTTCAGGCTGCCCTGACGCGTCAGTGGCAGCGTTTTGGCCTTCATGCTGCAAACGAAATGACGCCTCACCAGTGGTGGCAGGCGGTGAGCGGGGCGCTCGCAGAGCAGCTGGACGCTCAGCCTGTGACGAAGCCCGTGAAAGGCCAGCGTCACGTCAACTACATTTCAATGGAGTTCCTGATTGGCCGTCTGACGGGTAACAATCTGCTGAACCTTGGCTGGTATCAGGAGGTCGGTGACGTGCTGAAAGAACACGACATCAACCTGACCGATCTGCTGGAAGAAGAGATTGATCCGGCGCTGGGTAACGGCGGTCTGGGACGTCTGGCAGCCTGTTTCCTGGATTCCATGGCAACCGTGGGCCAGTCGGCGATTGGCTATGGCCTGAACTATCAGTACGGCCTGTTCCGTCAGTCATTTGCCGACGGCCATCAGATGGAAGCGCCGGACGACTGGCACCGCAATACCTATCCGTGGTTCCGCCACAACGCGCAGCTGGATGTGCAGGTCGGGATTGGCGGGAGACATCAGATCCTGCGGGTGGGCGTGAGGCAGCATGCGGTCAAGCGCAAA